>Ga0194112_10000202_pt1 | contig 81967 bp, 86 predicted proteins | sample TA2MahC400mmetaG_FD_146191 | JGI IMG/M metagenome (GOLD analysis project Ga0194112, IMG submission 146191) | Freshwater microbial communities from Lake Tanganyika, Tanzania - TA2015016 Mahale Deep Cast 400m | ecosystem: Environmental > Aquatic > Freshwater > Lake | place: Tanzania: Lake... | reverse complement strand
AGGCTTCAAGTACCACTTTGGTCTTGACTTCCGCACTGAATTTTCGTCTGCTTTTTTTCATAGTGACAGCAATTTACTGGTTTTCTTACAACTAAACTTGCTGTCCTATTTTTGGGGACTATTTCACTATTTTTGGGGACTATTTCAATTATTTATGTATGTTTATGTTATAAACACTTCAACTTACACGGCACTAATACATCGTCACAATGACCACAGGAAGCGATGGAGGTTGGTTTATAATACGCTTATTATTAAATGCTCTAAACTCATTTAGTGCGATAAATACACGCCCACACCAATTAACAGATATTATCAGACATAAAGTCTGCAGGTTTCAATACGAGTACGCTAATTTTCAAGTATTAACATCACAACTACACCGTTCATTTAAAGTTGCTTTTGAAAAAGATCCTAGTTCTTGTCACAATGAATACAATAATCTTCTAACCCACATTGATCAAGAATACTTACGGTTGTGCTCTGAAATTACAGAGTATATCGAAGACTACTTCACGCAAACTCACTCATTCAAAAATCATCCTAGAATAGGCATACTTCAAGGAGACGATAGAACGCCACAAAATGTAACTTGCATTTATATGCTGCACTCAACCAATCATTTTGAGTATAAAAATATAGATAACCACTTCATACTCAAGAAGATAGAGAATTCCGGAAGGCCTTTTTTAACAAACAATTTACCCAAGACAATTCTTAAAGATTCTGATTTCAATACCCATGGATTGAACTTTGACTTAAACAAAATCCGAAATGAATATAAACTCAGAATTAGAGACAAAAAGTATTTTTCTATTTTTTTTCACAACATAAAAAAGGGCGTCTACAAAACCGATAAAAAATGGATAGACATTAGCAAAGGAATGCCAGACGATTATCTTTCTGCATCAAAATCAATACTTGTTGTACCAATTACATTCAAACAGCACGCATCAAGCGGAAAATTAAATCCAGACCTAATAAAGTTACTCAACATACCAAAAAATGGACGAGCAATTCTAGGATTCATATACATAGATTATCCTGACACATATTATTTTGATGATACAGATCCAACAGGATTTAACAATTTAGACATAAATGCTTTATATATTTTTGCCGATCTTTTCTCACTTATAATTCTGGCAAAACTAATGTATATAGAAGGTTCTAAAACTGTATCAAAATACAAAATATCAATAGGAGAGTAAAATGAATAGCTTAAATTCAACAAAGAAGAGTGAGCAATCAAAGGCAAAACTAGAAAAAACCAACAACAACACTGTTTATCGCTTTTCAAGAAAAAGCTTAGACAGACTAAAAGATTTTGATTTATGTAGCATTAAAAGACAACATGAAGAGAATATGAAAAACTGGGAAACTCAAGAACTTGACTCTTTCTACAAGCCATTTGAATAAATGCCATTACCATACAAGGACGGGCATACTTAAGCATCATTACTTATATTTTCACAACCCCGTTAATCCGTTCACATCAAGGTTTTACCGAGATTTCTGAGGACTTACTGTGGAAAAGGTGAGAGCCGTATGCCCGCTCAATTTTGTAAACTATGAACTTTCCCCGAAGGTTCTGTTGCCGTAAAATCGGCACTGTCTTACGTGAAACCTGTAACCCACAAAAAGAATGAATCTGTCTCTATGGCAGGATCGAGAAAACGGACAGGTTCATCTTCAGGAATCAGCGTTGACGCATAGGTAAGGATATCGAGAGCAAGAGCTGTCGGCGTCGCGAACTGACCGAGACGGTTGCGTTCAGCCTGAGTCTTTCCGGCGTCGAGTTCGCTTTGCAGCCTGAGGCGGTTCGCCTCGAATGTATCCTGTAAAACCGTCATGCTCATATCCCGAAAAGCGCCATGTCGTCGATGCGATGTTCCCAGACCCAGTCGATGCCTTCTGCGGCCTCATATCCAAGATAACCGCTGTCGAAATAACCGCACAGGAAAAGATTGAACCGGACGTTCCGCCCATAGGTGCTGCGAAGCTGGCTCATCTTCATGGCCTCTTCCTTCCTGCGCTTGTTCGTATTGGTGAAGTCCCCGGCAGATTTCGCCTCGAAGAAAACCGGTAAGGCTCCATTCTTCGACTTCCCCGGCATGATCACGGCATCAACCGGTATGTTCACCCGCTTGAGGCCGCCCTCAAGATCGACCGGCACATTCATGCGAAAGGTAAACGTACCCGGAGGCATCGAGTCAAAACGTACCGCCTCGCCATTCTGCAACTGCCTGTAACCACGAGCTTCAAGCCATGACTTGATCGCTGCAAGCTGCCGTTTCTCCTGGGCATTACGGATAATCGGATTGGCAACCGCGCCGCAAAGACGGTCGGCGACAATGGTAGCCGCCCGGTGTATTTCATCGTTGTCCGGTTGCGTATTCCGGCCAAGCCAGACAAAAATATCCGGATCGGCCATCTTGACGATGATAGCGGATATCCGATGAAGATCCTCATCCAGCAATCCGGGATTCATTTTGGAGGGAAGCTTCTTTCTCAGCTCAAGACTTTTCACAAGATTTGAAGAAACACCCGAAAGTCCGATAAGTCGGTCAACGGCAAGCGGAGGGCAGGTGGACATGCGAAGTGTCGGCAGGATGTCCGGATGATCGCGAATGACTGCAGGAGTTACTGCGGTCATGTTGCCGGTGAAATGCAATGCAGACTCCACATCCTTCGTTGTCTGCATTCGTGTCGAGCGGAACGCTTGCGGGGCAAAGGTCATGAACCAGTCGTTGTACATATCGACCGATTTCGCAATGTCGGCTTTCCACCTCGCCGGTTTATCGAGATTAACCGCCATACCTTCCCTGCTTTTCAGAACGCGTTACAGAAACCCGGAATCAGGAACTTCTCATACAATACGTTAAAAATATAACATTGATCGCAGAAAATGGTGCTGGAAGACAGGCAAATGCACCGAGCTTTGTTTTCCTTACGAATCCTGTTTTTTCTTCCCCCCAGCTCTCCCCGCAACAACCCCGCCAGCAACCATCACCACCGCAACGCCGAACGCTGCAAGCGACACATACCTTCCCTTGTCGAAATCGGAGCGGTCGTAGGTGAAGGTGAGTTCGTGCTCTCCTGCGGGAATTTGCACCCCGCGGATGAGGCCATTCACCTCTTTCGTAAAGGCGGGTCGGCCGTCGAGGATCGCCTGCCAGCGGAGAGGATAGAAAATCTCGCTTGTCACGAGGAACGCTTCGGATGGAGCGCTGACTTTCAGCGTCATGCTTTCGGCCGTGCGCTGCATTGATTGAATGGTGCCTTCGGCGAAGCGTCTGCTGCCCTGCCACTCCGCGCCGTCAACGTACACCGAACGGCAGTTACTGCCGTCCTGCAGCACCTGCGTGAACAGGTCGTCGCGGCTGGAGAGGCCGGTTACCGTGGTGGCGAACCAGGCTCTCGGGCAGTTTGCTTTCAGGCGGTAGACCCATGCGGGAACGTCGCCGGAGACGAGGCGGAGAGTGCCCTGCTTCACCGGTTCGAGGTCCGGATGCTGCACCTCAGCAGGCGAAACCACGTAGCGGACGTTGAGCATTCGGAGTGCTGCAAGCGAGGAGAGGTTCTCCGTGCGCCGCAGGAACTCCTCGTAATTCCTGAGTTTTGCCGGGTGGTAGCCGCCGACCGACTCGATGCCGGAGAGGGCGAACTTGTTTTCGCCAAAGAGCGGGCCGACGGGGTAGATGCGGAACGGGCCTTTCTGTGATGCAAGAAAGCCCGTGACGTCGTCAGACGCAAGCGCGGTTTCGACCTGCTGGCGCTGCACGAGCACGGGCGGGCGGAGCGAGGCTTCCGGGGGGCTGACAATTTTCGCGTTGAGAAGCAGCAGGTCGCCGATGGCGAGCACAACGATCACCGAGGCCAGCTTCGAGCCGGAGAGGAACTTCCTCATGCCGGGCCATGCGAGGCCCGCAACGAGCGCCGCAAACAGGCCGGACATCACCACACTGTCCCGGATGCCTTCCCACCGAACCTTGTTCACCATGAAGGCCAGATCGAAGTTCTCCACCGGCGGAGGGGGAAAGATCGAGCGGAAAAAGCCCTCGAACCACTCGCCGCCGAGCAGGATGAGCACTATCGAAAGGGCGGAGACAACGGCAAGCACCTTCAGCGGAATCCGGAGCGACTTTTCGGGCGCGTCGAGCAGCCAGTGCAGGCCGAAACCGGCAAGCAGCGAGAGGTTGAGTTCTGCGACGATCAGCACCATCGAAGGAACCCTGAACCGGCTGAAGAGCGGGGCGAAGTTGTAGAAAAGGTCGAACACCGGGCTGAAGAAGCTGCCGAAGGAGATCAGCAGCGCAAGCAGCGTGCTGCCGCCGAGAAAGAGCACGAAGGGGTCGCGACGCCGGGCGATGAATCCCGCAAAAGCAAGCAGCAGCACCACGATGCCCGCATAGTGCGGGAAGTCGGTGAAGGGCATGAAACCCCAGTAGGTGACGCCGCCGAACCCGTAGAGACCGGGCACGAGAAAAGTGAGCAGCTCGACCGGGTGCATCGACCACATGGTGGCGTACTCCATTGCGGCTCCGCCTCCGCCGGCCGCTCCCCTGACCGAATATGCGGCATACTCCGAAGCCGGAAGGTAGACCGCCGCCGAGATGGCGATGCCGACCACGCAGGCTGTAGCGAAAAAACCGGCTCTCTTCAGGCTCTCTTTCACTGTCCTGTGAGCGGAGAAAAGCAGCACCAGGGCGAGCAGCCCCATGAGCAGCCAGGTGTACCAGGCGATCTGCACATGCGCGCGCTGGAGCTGAAAGCCGAGCAGGATCGCGAGCATCCCCGCGTCCCCAAGCAGAGCGCGAGTGCCAAGATCCGGAGCGGGGGTCCCAAGCGAAGCGCGAGTGTCAAGTTCCGGAGCGCGAGTGTCAAGCATGGCGGAAGTGCCCAAGGCTCCACTGGAGCCGCGACTGTCAAGAGTGCCCTTGGCACCCAAAGCGCCTCTGGCGCTGCGAGTGTTCAAGGCTCCCATGGAGCCGCGAGTGTCAAACACCCTGAGTGTAGCCCGGAGCACCCACGGCATGTATGCCGCGGTCATAAGCTGGCTGCCGTGGCCGTGCACGAGCATGGCGGTCATATAGGGGTTCAGCATGAAGGCCGCGCCGCCGAGAAAGGCTGCGGCATGGTGCAGCCGGAAGCTGCGCAGGAGCGCGTAGCCGCCGATCCCGGCGAAACAGAGGTGCAGGATCTGCGAACCGATGTCGCCGAACGGCAGACGCGAAAAGACGATGTTAGGGTAGTAGAGCCCTCCGAGGTAGCTGAACGCCTCGACGGTAGGCATGCCTGCAAAGGTCCAGGGCTGCCAGAGGGGATACTGACCCGACGCATCGCGCAGACGGTCGAGCGCGATTGAGGAGGCCAGGGGCACCAGCGAATCGGGCGCGGAGAGCGTCATCGGCAGGAAGACGAGCTGGTAGTAGAGCGCTAGGGCAAGCAGCAGGTACAGCGCCGCAGCTGCGGTCCAGGGCAGGAAGGGGTTCTTCACAGGGTCTTTCGTCATGACGGTGTGTTGCGACGATTGGGCATGATGGATAAAATAAGCTCCCGGTCATCGGCTTCCAACCTGAAGAGCACACAGAGACCGAGATAGACCCCCATGACAAGCCCTATCCCCGCAAGCACGGTGAGTGCCGACGCAAGCCCGAGCAGCCACGGCTTCGAGAAAAAGAGCGTCAGAGCAGCGCCCGCCCCTGCCGCGAAGGGCTTCCAGAGCGAGCGCGAAAAGGGGCGGATGCCGAGCGAACGGGCCACCTCGACAAGCCTGAGCAGGGTGAGCAGAATCATTGAGCCGAGCGATGCCCCGGCCGCTCCCGTGATTCCGACGTGCGGGATCAGGAGCACCGAGAGTGCCACCTGCACAGCGAGCGCGAGGAGTGCATTGAGAAAGGTTACCCGCCCGTGGCCCGCCATGGAGAGCACGGTGCCGGCGATGCCGCCGAATGCCTGAACGAATGCCGCGGCGGAAAGCAGCGCAAGCGCGTCCTTTCCTGCAAGGAATCCGGGCCCGAAGAGCTGCAGCACCGGTTCCGGCAGGAGCATGAGAAAAATCGCGGCGGGCATGACGCAGAGCACCATCCATCGGGTGACGCTACGATAGAGCCTCCCGGTTTCGTCGGTGCGATCCCCGGCCTGGTATGCGGCAACAATGGGCGCGGCGATGCCGGAAAAAGCCGGAAGGACGGCCCGAAGGATCCCCGCCGTGCGGGCGGCAGGCTGGTAGAGGCCCGAAAGCGCCGGTCCGCCGAGCATGCCGAGCAGAAGGATGTCGAGCCAGTACGAAAGCATGCTGAGCAGCGATACGCCGAAGAGGGCGAAAGCGAAAGCGCGCATCCGCGAATCTGCCGGAGCCCGAAGCACTTCGCGGAAACCGGTGCCGGTTTTCATGCGGAGCTGCCGCCAGATCCAGAGGCACGAGAGCACCGATGCCGCCGTATAGGGCACGAGAAGCGCCGGACCCGCGCCGTAACCGAGCACAAGAGCGAGCGTCAGCAGCAGCATGGCGAGCGGCGCGATGATCTGCGTGGCCGCGATTTTCGGCACAAGGTCGCGCTGCGCCTGTATGGCATGACCGGCAACGACCGTTACGACGTTGAAGGGTACGGCGATGGCGTAGGAGACAATCGCGTAGCGCAACAGGTCGCTTCCACCGCCGCCGGCCGCGAGCGAAGCGCTGCCGCCGCCGAGCAGCCGGGCGAGCGGCCCTGCAAAGAGTATGGCGGCAAGAGCGACAACGAGACTTGCCGCCGCTGCGCTGCGGATGGCGAAGCCCGCCGCATCGGAGGGCTTGCGGTTTTCCTTCCGGTAGAGGTTCGCGTAACGCACCACAGCCGCGTCATAGCCGCCGACGCCGACGGTTTCGGCTATCTGCATCAAACCGAACGCAAGGGCATAGACACCGAGCGCTTCGTGGCCGAGCATGCGGGCAACCAGCAGGTTGAAGGCGAACCGCACGGCCTGGCCGAACAGGAATCCCCCGTAGGAGATGCCGGCCTGACCGGCGATGAGTCTGCTGCTGCTCATAAGGCCGCCCTCCCCGACGCGCCAAGCAGTTCCGCTTCCATACGCAGGGCAAGTTCGTCCCAGCTGTGCGCCCTGGCGAACGCCTGCCGTTCCGCCTTGCGCCCGTCGCGAAGCGCCTGGGGCACCAGAGCCACGAACTCTCCGGGCGTGGCCGCGATATGGATGACCCCGCGGGCGGCGCCAAGCGCGCTGCAGTAGTCGATGGCCAGCACCGGCACGCCTGCCGCGGCATATTCGTAGAGCTTGTTGGGGTGCGATGCCCGTTTGAGCGGGTCGCGCAGCAGCGGCATGAGCGCGAGGTCGAATCGCTGTACCCATGCGGGCAGTTCGCTGTACTCCACCTTGCCGAACCACCGGACGTTGGGGAGCGAGAGCAGCTCACGGTTCCTCTGTTCCCACGACCGGTCGTAGGCGGGGCCGAGCAGGGCGATCCGGCAGCGCGGACAGGCAGCAGCCGTCTGGCGAAGCAATTCCGTATCGACCCAGTCCATCGCGCCGGCGTAGCCGAGCAGCGGGCCGCCTTCGGCAGCAAACGCGGCAAGCGGAGGGGGAACGACGGAAGCCGGCGAAGCGAAGTGGTCGTATTCGACACCGTTGCCGAGTTCCACACACCGGATACCCGATGGCAGCGGCAAACGAGCCGTAAGTTCCGGGCTGACTGAAAAAACGAGCCCGCACCGTTCGAGGTAGCGCGAGAGGTAGCCGGGCAGCCACGAAGGAGAGCCGGGAAAGGCGAGATGGTCGTCGTTGGCGTCGTAGAAACGCAAAGCGGCGGGCAGGCGAGCCGCCACCCGGCCCCAGTACACGTTGCTGAGCCCGACGATGCGCTCTTGCGCAGCGAAGCCGAGCCTCCGCAGCCAGAAGCGCAGGATGAGCTCCCCCGCTGCGGCGACCGCGTTGCGGACAGGCGCGATGTCCTGCAGGCGTCCGATGCGGAAAGGCACGGTTTTCAGGAAGGGCACGGTAACCACCGTGACGTTGCCGCGCCTGACCGGCAGCCAGTGCGCCGGACGTCCGAACGCATAAGGCTCGATGAAAAGCATGCGCCAGCGCGATGAAAAACGCTGCAGCAGCCGCTGCTTGCGGGTGGAGAGGAAGTCCCACTGGACCTCGGAAAACCAGACAAGGTCTGTATGGTCAAGCCGGCCGGAGTTCATAAATCAGCACTTTTTCGTAAAACGCCCGCAGGAACGGTTTAAACCCGGTGAGATAAAATGGCCAGTGGCGGATGCGGAACCTGCCGGAACGGATGACACTGAATCCGGCCCTCGCGAAGAGCGAATCGAGCTCGGAAGGGCTCATTTCATGAAAGTGGTCGGGGCTTTTGAGCATTGCGGGTTTTGCCGCAGGTACCGAAACGAAGAGCCGGGCATGGGGCCCTGCAAGCGCCTTGCGCACTTCGAGCAACGCGTGCAGGGGGTTGTAGAGGTGTTCGAGCACTTCAAAGGCCGTCACCACGTCGTAGCTGCCCGAGAGAGTATCGACGTCGAGGTCGCAACCGGTGCTGGCAAACGGACAGCCGAAATGGCGTTCGAGGTCGTCACAGAGCGGGGTGCGGTCGCCAAGATCGAGAGCTGACGACACCTCAGCGACCGAAGGAGGCGAACCTTCGATGAAACGCATGGTTTTCCGCCACCGGATGCGGTTCGCTTCGTCGGTGCAGTATCGCCGGTCGATGGTGTTCCTGTACGCTGCCTTCATGATTTTCCTCTGCCCGGTTTTCGCGCAATACGGTACAGCAAAGCTCCCGCCGCCTGGGCAACGAGGGCGAACGGATAGAGAACAAAGCCGCTCCATGCCCGGTGCTTTCTCATAAGGTAAAGCATTGCAGCGCTTTTCCGCACGATCTTGCGGGGATACATGCCGCTGCCGTACGATGCCGAAACCCGGTGCCACACGCGCGCCGCCGGTTCGTAGATCACGGTAAGGCCGGCTTTCCGAACACGAAGCGAGAGATCGACGTCCTCGGCGTACATGCCGAACCGTTCGTCGAACCCCCCGAGCCGCTGAAAATCGATGCTCCGCATGGCGATGCAGCAGCCGGTGGCGTAACCGGTCTCCATGCGGCGGGCGTAGGCCGGGCCGTGCGGCTCCCGGATGCCGAGGTGCCGCACCAGCCCGATGCCGAGACGAACCTCCCCTCCTGCGTACCATATCCGGTCGGGATCGTCCATATACAATATTTCAGGCACCGCAATACCGGTTTCGGGGTGGTTGCGCAGAACCGCGGTCAGCGCCGCAACGGCGTCGGGTGCGACGACGGTATCGTTGTTGAGGAACACCACGTATTCGGGATCGGAGCGCATGGCGCGCCGGAACCCCTCGTTGTTGCCGCCCGCATAACCGAGGTTGCGATCGAGCACGAGCAGTTCCACGCCGGGAAAAGCCTTGCACACCGCGTCAGGGGAACCGTCGGCCGAACCGTTGTCCACCACCATCACCCGAATGCCTTGCGCGCGTACCGGTTCGAGCGAGCCGAGGCAGCGCAGGAGGTCCTCCCTGCCGTTCCAGTTGAGGACGATGACGACGGTTCCGGCGCTCATGAGCGTGCGACGGAGCTGATGAAAGCGGCGGCTTCGCCGGCAAACTGCTCCCAGGTATGGTCACCGGCATACTCCCTGACATGGCCGATCATCGCTCCCCGACGACTGTCGCCAAGAAACGCGACGACGGCGGCGGCAATGGCTTCGGGAGTGGCAGCCCCGGCTATCCACCCCGTTCTGCCCTGCTCCACCTCGTCGGCAAGCCCGCTGGCAGGGGTGACGATGACCGGAAGGCCGTATCCGTAGGCAAGCTGCACCACGCCGGACTGCGTTGCCCGACGGTAGGGAAGCACCGCGGCATCGGCGGCGGCGAAGTATCGGGCGGCATCGGCATCGGTTGCATATCCGGGTCGGAAGTCCACGTTTCGGGCTATGCCGAGCTGCCCCACCAGCTCTCTGTAGCCGGATTCGGGTTCGTAGAACTGCCCGGCAACCAGCAGACGGGTATCGGGATATAAGGCAAGGATGGAAGGCATTGCGCGAAGCAGCAGGTCGAGCCCCTTGTAGCGGCGAACGTAGCCAAAAAAAAGCAGCACGGAGGCCTCCTCGGCATAACCGAGAGTGCGGCGGGCTTCGTTTTTTTCAGGCCGCAGGCTGCCGGAGAACGGAGGATAGACCGGATGGTAGAGCCGGGTGACCGGTCCGGCGTTGCCGGCGGCGGCAAGCGCGCCGGACACTTCGCCGGAAAGCGTGATGAACCCGTCAGCCGATGCGAAGAGCAGCTTCTGCAGGAGCGGCTCGAACGCGAAGGGTTCGTGGGTGGAGAGATTGTGCAGCAGCACGACGGTTCTGATGCCGGAGAGCTTGCGGAGGACGAAAAACAGCGGGGCAAGCAGGCCGGTCCAGTAGGCGACAAGCAGCACATCGGGGCATTCGCGCTTCAGATCGCGAAGCAGGGTAAACCATGTCAGCGGATTGTATAAAACAATCACAGCACCCCCTCCATTGGCAGCACTCCGGTATTCGGGTACTTCGGGGGAGTGGCTGCCTGAGAGAATCGATGGATAAAGCTTTCTGAAACCGAAACGTCGGACGGCGTGCCCTTCAGCCTGCAGCTCGTCGGCAAGGAGGCCGCTGAAGCGGGATATCCCCCCCTTGAGGGGAAAAAAAGGAGAGATGAAGGCTATACGCAAAATGGAAACGGGATAGTGAAAACCTCTGGGGTCCTACTGCTCGCCGAACCCCTGCTCAAAAAACTCCACAAGCTGGCGCGAAGCCTCGTCGGCATCCTCGCCGTCAAGTTTAAGGGTAAGCTTCGTGCCTTTCGGGGCAGCAAGGCTCATGACGCCGATGATGGACTTGGCATTGATTTCCACTCCCTGCATTTCAATGAAAAAATCCGATTTGAAACGCGAGGCAAGCTTGACGACAGCTGCCGCCGGCCTGGTGTGCAAACCTGCATTGTTTCTTACAATAACTTCCCGAACAATCACGGCTTTCGAAAATTGAATGGATTGATGAATACGGTTCAGAATCTTTTTACCATGGCGATCTCATCACATGCCATGAGTTTCGGGCAGTGCGTGCAATCCCGCCAGATTTTCTGGGGAAAATACTCTTTTTTAATTTCAGAATATCCAAGACCCCCGAAAAAACCGGGATTCAGCGTCAGCACAAAAACTTCGGTAACCCCTTCCTCCTTCAGGATCTCCTCGGCTTTTTCTACCAGCATGCGTCCGGTGCCCTTTCTTTTGTGCTGCATCAGAACCGCTACGGAACGGATTTCCGCAAGTCTTGACGTATAAAAGGCAACCGCACAGCATCCGATGATCTTTCCATCGAGCTCCGCCACGAAAAAGTTGCGGATATTCTCAATCACGTTTTCAGCCGACCGTTCGAGCATGATGCCATCCCGTGCATACTCGGCTGTAAGGGCCGCAATGGCCCCGGCATCGGCAAGACGCGCATACCTGACGAAAACCCCGGACTCCACTGCGTTCACTCCTCCGCTCTCCTGTCAAGATACTTTTTATCGGAAGCGTGGGATGAAACCCTTACCCACAGCTCGTCTTTCAGCTCCCTGAGCCCGCTTCCGGTCACGCTCGAGATGGCAAGCATCGTCACATCGTCAAACAGTACAGGCATCCGGAAATCTTCAGGGGCAATATCCATTTTCGTTATGATGACGACTCTCGGCTTCAGAAGCAGGGCTTCGTCGAATCGCTTCATTTCATCAAGCAGGGTACAATAGACTGCTCCGATATCCGCGTCGTCGGAAGCAATGAGCAGCGCAAGCACTTTCGTGCGCTCGATATGGCGCAGAAACTGCAATCCGAGCCCCCGCCCCTCGGCTGCGCCCTCGATAATACCGGGTATATCGGCCATCACAAACGACTTGTACTCCTCGTACCTCACGATGCCGAGGTTCGGCACCAGCGTGGTGAACGGATAATCGGCTATTTTCGGCTTTGCCGCGCTCAGTACCGAGATGAGCGTGGATTTTCCCGCATTGGGAAATCCCACAAGGCCCACGTCGGCCATCAGCTTCAGTTCGAACTCCAGCTCAATCTCCTCACCTTTTCCGGACGGCTCGGCAAATCTTGGAGCCTGACGGGTCGGCGTGGCGAAGTGCTGGTTGCCTCGCCCTCCCCTGCCGCCGGATGCGATGAGCACCTTCTCGTCATCAACAGTCAGGTCGGCAAGAATCTCGCCGGTTGCCGCGTTGCGCACAACGGTTCCGCAGGGCACATCAATAACGATGTCGGCTCCGTCCTTTCCGGTTTTCCGGGCCCCCATTCCGTGAGCGCCACGCGCTGCGCTGTAGTGTCGCTTGTACCTGAAATCGAGCAGGGTGGTGAGATGGCTGTTGGTCCTCAGCCAGACATGACCGCCCCTGCCCCCGTCTCCTCCATCCGGGCCGCCTTTGGGCACGAACTTCTCCCTGCGAAAACTGACACATCCTTTTCCGCCGTCGCCTGCATGCACCGATATAACCGCACTGTCAACAAACTTCACCCATCCACCTGCCTTTTTGAATACTCAATCTCTTTATGTATCGTTAGGAAATTCCTAACCAAACCATTGCATCAATGGCAAAAACCGCTTCCGAAGGGGAAAACGGGAAAAACCTTTCCATCGAGGAGCTTTTGGCCCGCCTCGAAGAGCTGACCCGAAGCATCGAGAACCCCGATACCGGCATCGAAAGTTCGATTGCCCTGTATGAAGAGGGCCTCGACATTGCCGGCCGGTGCAGGGAGCGGCTCCGGGAAGCAAGAAAGAAGATCGAGGTCATCAACCCCGATCTTGCAAAAACATGGCCTGAAAGCGCCCGCACCAAGGATCTTTTCGATTAGTTCCGCACAAGCCCCCCTGCATTGACCTCTCAGTTGTCGAGACGGCTTTTGAGCACCTCGTTGACCACCTGTGGATTGGCCTTTCCCTTCATGCGGGCCATGCACTGGCCCACGAAGAAGCCGAACAGCTTGGTTTTGCCCTCGCGGTAATCGGCAAGCTGCTTCGGGTTTGCGGCAAAAATCTCGTCTACCGTCGCCTCGATGGCCCCGGCATCGGATACCTGGGCAAGCCCTTCCTTTTCAACAATCTCTTCAGCCATCGAAGCATCGGTCTGCATCAGCTCGAACACCTGTTTGGCAATGGTGTTGCTGATCGCTCCCTTCGCGATAAGCTTGATCAGCCCGCCAAGCCGCTCCGGTGAAATCGCAAACTCCGCAATATCGAGATACTTCTCCTTCAGGGTGCGCATCACTTCGCCCATCACCCAGTTCGACGCGGTTTTTCCGTCTCCGCATGCGACGACGGCCCCTTCGAAATAGTCGGCTACTTCGCGTTCGACGGTCAGCACTCCCGCATCGTAGGCTGGAATACCGTACTCGCTGACAAAGCGCTCCGCGCGGGCTTCGGGAAACTCGGGAAGCTCCAGCCGCATTCTTTCGAGCATCTCCTGATCAACCAGAACCGGCACCAGATCGGGATCGGGAAAATAGCGGTAGTCGTGCGCGAACTCCTTGCCGCGCATGGAGCGGGTCTCACCCTTGTCGGCATCCCAGAGCCTCGTTTCCTGCACGATGGCACCACCGGCCTCGACGATGTCGATGTGACGCTGCATCTCGTATTCGATAGCCTTCTCGACATTCTTGAACGAGTTCATGTTCTTGATCTCGGTACGGATGCCGTACGCTTCGTCGCCGAACAGCCGTACCGATACATTGGCATCGCAGCGCAGGCTGCCCTCCTCCATATTGCCGTCGGAGATGCCGAGGTACTTGACGATCTGGCGAAGCTTCTGCAGATAGGCCGACGCCTCCTTCGCGGTACGGATATCGGGATAGCTCACGATCTCGAGCAGCGGCACGCCGCAACGGTTCACGTCGATATAGGTGTCCTGGCCGATATCGTGGATCGACTTGCCTGCATCCTCCTCGATGTGGATCCTGATCAGCCGGATATCACGGCGGCCATCAACGGTATCGATATGCAACAGCCCTTCGGTGCATATCGGTTCCTCGAACTGCGAGATCTGGTACCCTTTTGGCAGATCCGGATAAAAATAGTTCTTGCGGGCAAGAATGGAGCTGGGTGCAATCGTGCAGCCTGTTGCCAGACCAAGCTTGACGGCATCCTCGACCACGCGGCGGTTCAGCACCGGAAGCGCTCCGGGAAGGGCCAGACAGACCGGACAGACATTGCTGTTCGCAGGGTTGCCAAACCGCGTCGAGCATCCGCAGAACGCTTTACTGCTGGTATTGAGCTGACAGTGGACTTCGAGGCCCACGACAAGTTCGTACTTCATTGAAACAGTGACTCTTTCGGCACCTCGATGATACTGGAGCTGTGCCATTTAGTTTAAGTAACCTCGATCCTGCCAACCTGAGCCGGTACGGAGCAGCTCAGAGCGGCTTGTAGCTGAACTTCTGCCCTCCGACGGTGGCTTCAGCCATGACACCTGCCTTGGGTATGACAAAAATTGCCACCCCGTTGGAATAGTCGGTATTGGTAGCCATACCGGAGGTGACGAGCACGGCGGTTGCCTGGACGTTCAGCTCGAAATTACCTCTCTTGAAATTATCGAGATCCTCCTTGCCCTTGAAAAACACGATCTCGGCGAACGACTGCCCTCCAAGCTGGGGGCCGACATTCACCTGGGTGATTTTCGACGTGCCGATCAGCGAATTGAGCTCGTAGACATAGCCGCTGCCGTGCGCGCCGCCAAGCAGGATAAGCCCGCCCTTGTAAACGTCGTAAAACACCGCATAACCATACGCGTGCTGGAAAAACCGTTCAAGCTGCGGGGCGTTTTTTCTGAAAAACTCCACCGATTGCCGTCCATTATCCTCAACCCCCGGATCCCATCCGGCAAAGGCGCCCTGCAGAGCCGTTCCGGCAAGCATAAACACCAGCACAACGATCTTCATCATCTTCATCGTACCACTCCGTTTTTTGTTGCGTTAATAAAAACAAACCGAACAAAACATGCAATGTCATGCAACCCATAATGTATGAATTTCTGCAGAGAAAAGAGAATAGGGCAAGAGGTGCGCGTCAGGCAGTAATTTTCCTGCCCGCGGTTTACGCTGTTCCGCCTGCTTCGAGCTCGCGCTTGAGCGCTTCGCGCTCGATTTCGAGGCGGCGGATCTCGCGGTTCAGGCGGTCGAGCTCCTCGGGACTGCTGTCGATCTCGAGCCGCAGGCGCGATGATGCCTCGTCGATGAGATCGATGGCCTTGTCAGGCAGAAAGCGGTCGGAGATGTAGCGGTTCGAAAGTTCCGCAGCCGCCACGAGAGCCGCGTCCTTGATGCGGACGCCGTGATGGATTTCGTACTTCTCCTTCAGGCCGCGAAGGATGGATACCGTATCCTCCACGCTCGGCTGATCGACCAGGACTGTCTGGAAGCGCCGTTCGAGCGCCGCGTCCTTTTCAATGTGCTTGCGGTACTCGTCAAGGGTGGTGGCCCCGATGCAGCGCAGTTCGCCGCGGGCAAGCGCCGGTTTGAGGATATTGGCTGCGTCCATGGCGCCTTCGGCCGAACCCGCACCAACCAGCAGGTGGATTTCGTCGATGAAGAGAATCACCTCGCCGTCTGCCGCCTGCACCTCCTTGACCACGGCCTTCAGACGCTCCTCGAACTCGCCGCGGAACTTCGCCCCCGCAACAAGCTGTGCGATGTCGAGCGCAGCGATCTGCTTGCTCTTGAGGTTCTCGGGCACATCTCCGGCAACGATCCGCTGCGCGATCCCCTCAACGAGTGCGGTCTTGCCGACTCCGGGATCGCCGATCAGCACCGGATTGTTCTTGGTGCGGCGGCTGAGGATCTGCAGCACCCGGCGGATTTCGTCGTCGCGACCGATTACCGGATCGAGCTTTCCCCTTCGCGCCTCGTCATTCAGGTTGCGCGAGTACTTCTTCAGGGAGTTGTAGGTCTCCTCGGCACTCTGGCTTGTCACCCGCTGTGATCCCCTGATGGTTGCAAGCACCTTCAGGATCGCGTCGCGGTTCACGCCAGCGTCCCGCAGCATGCCCGAAACCTTCACGCCGGCCTCGCTCATGGCGATGAACAGATGTTCCGAGCTGATATATTCGTCTTTCAGGTTTTCAGCCTCCCTGAGGGCCACATCGAAAACCTTGCCGAGATTCTGTGAAATATACTGGCCGGTGGCCGACGCACCGGTCACCTTCGGAAGCCGATCGATTTCACGGTCGACTGCCGATAGCAGATTGTCCACCGAGGCTTCGAGCTTCTGCGCTATCTGGGCGGCGATGCTGGTGCGGTCGGAAAGCATCGTGTGAAGCAGATGTTCGGGCTCGATCTGCTGATGCTGCCGGCTTCCGGCAAGCGTGGCCGCGCCCTGCAGGGCCTCCTGGGCCTTCATGGTAAATTTGTTTGGGTCGAATTGCATCGTTCTTCAGGGTTTTTCGTTTTCTCAGGCGCCGGAACCCGCCCCTGGAAGGACCGGGCACGGTACAAATAATGGCATGGTCACAGGTAACCTGTTACAGTATAACCACCTGAACAGGAAAAAAGTTAACATCTCCACTGCGCCCTGCGGAAAAAAAGCGGCAGAATAAAAAAAGCCGCCGGCGGCTGGGCCCCCGGCGGCTGAAAACACTCCGGCCGCAACCGAATAAAACCGTTCAGGCGGCAGGCGGGTTCCCTGCTGGCGGCTTCGGCAGGTTCTTCATGAACGCATTGGTGACGAGCCGCATGATCTCTCCCCCTGTAACAAGCAGCTCGGCACTCCTCTCCTGGATATGGCGCTGGGTCGCCACCTGGTCCTTGAAAAAGGCCACGCTTGCGGCATCGTAATTGCCCTCGCTCACATAGTGGTCGATCACCTTTTCTGCTTCCGCGAAAGGCATGTTGAACACTTTCACGCCGAGTTTCGCCCGCTCTATCGGGTCGAGAATTTTCTGACCGGTATTCTGCTGCTCCATGGCATTGATGGTTAACGTCCCTGAAAACTGTAGCGTAACAACTGGTAATGTATGCAATCTTTCGTCAAGAAACCAGCAGGGAAAAAGGCTCAACCCTTGCGGACGTTTCTGCTGACGCGCAAAAACCTCTCGACAAGCAGCAGCGCCATTGCTCCACCGGGCAGACCGTGATAGAGCGGGGAGCCGCCCGAAGGCACCGGAACGGGACGCGAAGCTTCGACAATGCGCTCGATACGCTGCGCAACATGATCGTATACGGCATCCCCTCCCGCCGTATCGAAATACAACCCATTCGCCCCGACGGCAAGTTTCTCGAGCGTTGCAGGACTGAACCGGGTTCTGACGACAGCTCCGGCGGCATCCCTCCTGACCCCGCCCGGATACCGCGGATCCGGGACGAGGGCGTCTGTGCGGCTTCCGGCGCCCAGCACAAAAAGCGTGACGCCGGCTCGTTTGAGTTTTTCGGCAGCCGCCGCCAAGCCTCCCTCATGATCTTCACCGTCGCTGAGCAGCACGACAATCCGTTCGGGTGATGCGGCACCGTCGCCCCCTGCTCTTCGGGGTGCCGCAAATAACCGGAGGGCAAGATCGATCGCCGGAGCGAACGATGTCCCCTTCGTTTCGACGAGATCGGGGGAAGACGCGGCAAGCAGGGCATCGAAAACCTCCCGGTCGAGGGTGAGCGGACACTGCACCAGAGGGGAGCCGGCAAACAGCAGCAACGCCAGCCGTCCGTCACCGATGCGCGCGCCGATAAAGCGTGCGGCATCCTTTGCCCGCTCGAGGCGGTTTGAAGGAACATCAGCGGCAAGCATGCTGCCTGAAACGTCGAGCATGAACACGACGTCTGCCCCTTTGCGAAAAACCACCCGCTTTCCGCCGCAGAGCTGCGGACCGGTAAGGGCGAAAAGCAGGATGGCGATGGCGGCAAACTGCAGCATCAGGCAGAAAAACAGGCGGTTCTCTCCCCCCGCAGCGGCGGCGGGCCCCAGCCGTTCTCTGGCCTGCATCTGGCGCATGTAGCCGTATCCGAAAAGCACCGCCAGGGGAATCAGCAGAAGCAGATAGCCGGAATTGTCAGGCCAGGCGAAACACATGGGCACGATGATTTTGTTAGGGAATCCGCAGCAGCCTGGTATTCGATACCATTATTTCAAGAAGCAGCAGCACGACAGCCGGCACGAGAAATTGCAGGAACAGCGCGGATTTTCTTCTGGTCACGGGACTTGAAAGCGGGCTTTTTTCCAGGTGGTCGATGGACCGGAAGGTTCCGGCAAGCGATGCCTTGCCCCCGGAGCGGAAATACCTTCCACCTGTCGATTCAGCCACACGGCGCAGCTCTTCTTCGTGCAGGTCCGAAGGGCCGTCGCTTCCCGATCCTGCTCCGACCGTATAGATCCTGATCCCCTGACGGGCTGCAAGGGAGGCCGCAGTGAGGGGATCGATTTCTCCTGCATTGGATGCACCGTCGCTGAAGAGGATCACGATTTTCTGTGCCGACTCGGATGCCTTGAGACGGTTGAGGGCGACAAGAATCGCCGTACCGACAGCCGTCCCTTCGTCCCGGATCACTTCGGACGTGACGCTCTCGATCAGCGCACTGGCGACACGATGGTCGAGCGTGAGAGGACAGAGTGTATACCCTTGCGCCTTGAAGACCACAACACCGATGCGGTCGTTTTCGTGTCCCTCCACGAACTCCCGGGCGACATCCCTGAGTGCATCAAGCCGGCTGCGTCCGTCCGCATCACGCTGGAGCATCGACTCCGAAATATCGAGCGCAAGCACGATATCGATTCCGCGCGACCGGGCAACAGTCGCTTCCTCCACGAAGTACGGACGGGTCATGGCAAGCACGCAGAGTGCCAGCGCACTCCACCGCAGCCAATCCGTCAGATTCCGCTGCACCGGCTGCGCCTCGAACCCATCGCTGCGCAACCGGTCGATATCGGGAAACATGAGTGCCGCCAACCGGCCTTTTTTCCGGCGAAGATGCAGCAGCAGGATCGCAAGGACAAGCACCGGAAACAGCAGCAGCCAGAACGGCTCCTCCATGCCGGGGCGGGGAATATGGGATAGCCAGTCCTGCATAGATCAACAATCAGTTGATGACAATTGCCTGTCGCAACGACAGGCGGAAAACATTACAGGGCCCCCTGGTTCCGTCCCGAGCGCACGATTTCCTCGGCCTGACGGATCGAGTTTCGGGACTCCTCGGCGCTGGGACGGCTGTCTGCGAATTTCACGAGATCGGCCTGCCGCAGCAGGGTCATGATTGCATCGAAGGACGAAACCCCGAGCTTGCGGAGATCCCGCTCGATCTCCTGCGTCACGGCTTCGAGCGCCCTGATGCGATAGTGCCGCTCGAGATATTCACGCATGACGGCGCTCAGCTCGGCATGGCATTCGGCCGGCGGCATGCCGCCCGAAAGCCGGCTGCCGAGCCTGCGGAGCTTGCGGCCCGCCACTTGCGCGGGATCGACGGTTTCGGCGAAAAAACGCACTTTGCGCTTGACGAGAAACAGCACCAGAAGCACCGCTCCTGCCAGACCGAATGCGGCAAAGACAAACGGCATGACCAGGAGAAAAGGAAACACCGGCTGCAGGGGCGGCTTGAGCGGACGCAACCGCTTCACATCAGGCGACGTGAGGGTCTTCACGAAAACCGCCGCGTCCGGCCGGTACAGCTGCGTACCGGTAACATGACCTTCCTGGTCGCGATACACAAGCCGGAAAGCCGGCATGCGCTGCTTTCCGGAACCGAAAACCGCGAGATCCAGCACCGTTCGCTCTTCGCCAAGCGCAGGGGATACCCTGGAGGAGAAGTGCCGGCGTCCGGCAAGCATGAAGGGACTGAGGGCCGCTGAATCGGGCAGTTCAACGTCCGTCAGCATGTCGCTGCCGCGGCGGACACGAATCGTCATGGTAACCCGTTCGCCGGCATAGACACTGTCGGGGACCACGGTTACGCTTGCCTGGAGAGAATCAGGCCGGGGGGGCGCCCCAAGGAGAACCGGCGAGCAGGCGAACACGGACAGCAGCAGCAACAGCAATGCTGAACCGGCAACTCCCGGATGTTCAGTACTTTCTTTCACGATACCGGAAAAATGAGTTCAGTTCACTGATGAAGGAGCGTCCGGTATCGAGACGCACGGTATCGATCTTCATGCGCACAAGCTTTTGACGAAGCTCTTCGGCCTGACGCTGCTGTCTTTCCCCATACCGTGCGCGTGCTTTGCGGCTTCCGGCATCCAGGGTAATGCGGGCGCCTGTTTCGGGGTCCTCGAGATCGAGCAGGCCGGTTTCGGGAAGTTCACGTTCGAGCGGATCACCGATATGCATGAGCACAAAGTCGTGCCGGGCATTGAGCAGCTTCATGCCCCGTTCGTAATCGCAGTCCATCAGATCGCTGAGCAGGAACACGATGGCCTGCCGTTTCCGGATATGACCAACAAACGACAGGGCCGCCCCGATGTCGGTTTTCCTGCCCCGGGGCTTCATCCGGAACAGCTCGTCGAGTATCATGAGCACCTGCTGCCTGCCCTTGCGCGGAGGAATGAAGGTCTCCACCCTGTCGGTAAAGATCACCAGCCCCACCTTGTCGTTGTTCAGGATGGCACTGAAGGCCAGCACGGCGCTCACCTCCGCAGCAAGATCCCGCTTGCTTTTCGGGCCGCTGCCGAACAGCATGGATGCCGAGGCATCGACAAGCAGCAGCATGCTGCGCTCCCGTTCTTCGCTGAAAAGCTTGACGTAAAGCTCATGCTTGCGGGCCGAGGTGTTCCAGTCGATGGTGCGGACATCGTCGCCGTACTGGTACTCGCGCACGCTCTGGAATTCGATACCCCTGCCCTTGAACGAGGAGTGGTACTCGCCGCTGAAAAGTTCCGAAGCCAGACGTCTCGAACGGATCTCGATCCTCCGGATAGCATCAGGAATCTCCTTCGGACCCTTCATCCCCTCTTGCGGTGTCAGCATCATCACTCTTATCCTTGCATGGTTGGCAGCAATGCATACGCTTACGGCACCTGCACGTGCTGGAGAATCTCCCGGATGAAATCGTCGGTCCTGACGTTTTCGGCTTCGGCCTCGTAGCCGGGAATGATCCGATGGCGCAGGGTCTCGTATGCCACGGACTTCACGTCCTCGGGGGTTATATAGGCCCTGTGCTGCAGGAATGCATGGGCCTTCGCGGCAAGCAGCAGGAAAATCGAGGCTCTCGGGGAAGCACCGTATTCGATCATGGATTCGAGCGATGCAAGCCCGTAACCGGCAGGCTTTCGGGTGGCGAACACCAGATCGACGATATAGCGCTGCACCCGGGGATCGACGTAGATCCGGTCGATCAGCCTCCGGGCCGCGGCGATGTCGCCGGCCCGGACCACGGCCCGGACTTCCGGCATGTCGCCTGAGGCGGCCGCATGCTGCATGATTTCGAGTTCTTCGTCATACGAGGGATAATCCACCATGACTTTCATCATGAAGCGGTCAACCTGCGCCTCGGGCAGCAGGTAGGTGCCTTCGTGCTCGATGGGGTTCTGGGTAGCCAGCACCATGAACGGCTGGGGAAGCGGAAAGGTGCTGCTGCCGATGGTGACCTGCTTTTCCTGCATGGCTTCAAGCAGCGCCGACTGCACCTTTGCTGGTGAGCGGTTGATCTCGTCGGCAAGAATCACGTTGGCGAACACCGGCCCCTGACGGGGGTGGAACTCCATATCCTTCGGATTGTAGACCATGGTGCCCACAAGATCGGCAGGGAGCATGTCGGGAGTGAACTGGATGCGCTGGAACCGGAGGTCCATGGCTGCGGCGAAGGTTCGTACAATCAGGGTTTTGGCAAGGCCCGGCACGCCTTCGAGAAGAATGTGCCCCCCGGCAAGCAGGGCGATGAACACCCGCCGGATCACCTCCTTCTGCCCGATGATGCGGGAAGCGATCTGCTCCTCCGCACGGTCGAGAAACGCCGATGCCGCGGCTATTTCCCGACCCAGTTCCTCAAGCCCCGCTGCATGCTGCATAGGTCTTCCATCCGTTTGTGGTTTTCAAAAAACCGCCGGAAACGTTCCGGTTCGGACCGTTACGGCTTTCTGTACAGCTTCCTGAACCCGAGAACCAGCAACGCGATGCCTGCAAACAGGGCAGGCCAGGTATAGAAGTCGGGAATGTAGAATCCGCTGTTCAGAATGCCGACATCGGGAGCCAGGAGCAGAATGAGATCCGCGCCGAGAAGAATCATGAGCACCCCCGCAAAGCTCACCTTGACCGCCGGTTTGCTATTGTTTACCGGTTTGTTAGCTTTTGCCATACCTTCAGAGAAAATGATACCATGAATATTTTAGGAATTGAAACCAGCTGCGACGAAACCTCGGCTGCGGTGCTGCTTGACGGAAAGGTGGGCTCAAACGTTATCAGCTCACAGCTCTGCCACACCGGTTTCGGCGGAGTTGTGCCGGAACTCGCCTCAAGAGAACATGAGCGCATGATCGTCTCCATTGTCGAGCGTGCAGTAACTGAAGCCAATATAACGAAAAATGAGCTCGATTGCATAGCTGCCACCGCAGGACCCGGACTCATCGGCGCCGTTATGGTAGGGCTCTGTTTCGCCGAGGGAATGGCCTTCGCGCTTGGCATTCCGTTCGTACCGGTGAACCATATCGAGGCCCACATGTTTTCTGCGTTCATTCCCGAATCGCCGGATCACCAAACGCCGGAAGGTCCGTTCATGGCACTGACCGTCTCGGGAGGCCATACGCTGCTCTCGCTCGTGCAGGAGGATCTGTCGTATGAAGTGATCGGCAGAACGCTTGACGACGCGGCAGGTGAAGCCTTCGACAAAACCGGCAAGATGCTTGGCCTCGCCTATCCTGCAGGACCGGTGATCGACCGGCTCGCCGCCTCGGGAGATCCCGGTTTTCACGATTTCCCGAAAGCACTGACCTCGCAATCGCAAACCAGCAGAAACTACCGGAACAATTTCGATTTCAGTTTTTCCGGCCTGAAAACCTCGGTACTGACCTGGTTGCGGAAACACCCGCCGGAGTTCATCGAGGCCCGCCTGCCCGACATCGCGGCATCCATACAGCATGCCATTGTCAGCGTTCTTGTCGAAAAAACCATCTCGGCAGCGCAGCACTACCGGGTGAAGGCTGTTTCCGTCGCGGGAGGTGTCAGCGCCAACTCTGCCCTGAGAAGCGCCATGCAGGATGCCTGCCTGCGGCACGGCATGGAACTGTACATCCCGGGAACGGTCTACTCGACCGACAATGCCGCAATGATTGCTTCGCTTGCCGCTCTTATGCATGCCAAAGGCGCTGCAGCAAAAAACCGTTACGACGTAGCTCCGTTTGCAAGTTTTGGCGCACGGCGCCCCTAAGGCATCATTGAAATAGTCAGGTTAATACCGTACATTAGAATTCACTTTACAGCAAAGCGTATCGAACAATCAAGACGCCTTTTTCATCATCATACACATCTATCATGCACGATTTCATCTTCTCAATGCTGCTCTTCGCTCCTCCCGCAGGAGGCCAGAATCCCAATCCCTTCATTCAGCTTGTCCCGCTCGTCCTGATCTTCGTTGTCTTCTACTTTTTCATGATACGTCCCCAGCAGAAAAAACAGAAGGAACGGGAGACCGTACTCGAAAGTTTAAAAAGGGGCGACAGGGTCGTTACCATAGGCGGCATGCACGGCACGGTTGCCGGCATCGATACGGAAAAGAAAACCGTTCTTCTGCAGGTCGGCGACAACCTGAAAATCAAGTTCGACCGCACGGCAATAGCCAATGTCGAAAAACAGGAATCCGGCGACAAACTTACCACTACGAAGGAATAACAAAAAAGCATGCAAGAGACACTGGCACTACTGGTTCTGGAAAACGGCTCCGTTTACAGGGGAACGGCATTCGGGCACATCGGGGAAGCAGCCGGAGAAGTGGTCTTCAACACCTCGCACACCGGCTACCAGGAAATTCTCACCGACCCATCCTATGCGGGTCAGATGGTGGTAATGACCTATCCGCTTATCGGCAATTACGGCGTCACACCAAACGACAACGAATCGTCGAAAGTGTGGGCGTCGGCCTTCATCGTCCGGGAAGCATCGCATATCCACAGCAATTTCGAGGCCTCAGGAAGCCTTGACGCTTACCTGAAGCAGGCGAAGGTGATGGGACTTGCCGGCATCGACACCCGGAAACTTGTTCGCGAAATCAGGGAAAAGGGCGCGATGAGGGGAGTCATCTCCACGCTTGACCTCAATGCCGAAAACCTGAAGCAGAAGGCGCTCGGCATACCGGAAATGACCGGACAGGATCTGGTAAAAACCGTTACTGCAACCAGAAGCTACCGGCTCGACAAACAGGACGCCCGCTACCATGTGGCCGCTTTTGATTACGGCATCAAGAACAACATCCTGCGCATCCTGCAGAACTGCGGATGCCGTGTGACGGTGCTGAATGCCGCAACACCGTTTGAAGAGGTGCTGAAACTGAACCCCGACGGAGTCTTTCTGTCGAACGGCCCCGGCGACCCTTCCGCAGTAGGCTACGCCATCGATACCATCAGGGCGATTGCCGAATACAACCGCACCACCAGGCCCCTGCCGGTATTCGGCATCTGCCTGGGACACCAGCTGCTTTCGCTGGCGTTCGGAGCGGAAACCTACAAGCTGAAATTCGGCCATCACGGCAGCAATCATCCGGTAAAAAATCTTGAGAACAGGAGAATCGAGATCACCTCGCAGAACCACGGTTTCGCGGTGAAGATGGACTCGCTGCCCGAAGATATCGAAATGACACACCTCAATCTCTACGACCAGACCGTCGAGGGAATCAGGCATCGCTCATTGCCGTGCTTCTCGGTGCAATACCATCCTGAAGCCGCACCGGGCCCGCACGATTCTCACTACCTTTTCGACCGGTTCACCGAGATGATGGACAAGGCGAAAAACTGATTGCAGGCTCTCTCTTTAACCATACTAACCCTTTTCCGAAGAGATGAAAAAAAGACTGTTCACACCGGGACCCACCCCCGTGCCTGAAAATGTCATGCTTCGCATGGCGGCGCCCATCATCCATCACAGGAACCCCGAGTTCATGGAAATCCTTACCCGTGTGCACGAGGATCTCAGGTATCTCTTCAGAACAACCCAGCCGGTCGTGGTGCTGAGCTGCTCAGGCACCGGCGGCATGGAAGCGGCTGTTTCAAGCCTCTTCAAATCAGGGGAAAAGGTCATCACCGTCAACGCCGGCAAATTCGGTGAACGCTGGGGACAGCTGGCGCGGGTTTTCACCGGCAACTGCATCGAGGAAAAGGTGCAGTGGGGCACGGCAATCCAGCCCGAGCGCATGGCGGAACTGCTCGCGCAGCACCCCGATACCCGTGGCGTCTGCCTTACCCACTCCGAAACCTCCACCGGTACGGCTGCCGACATCAAGGCCCTGTGTGCATTGATCCGGGAAAAATCGGATGCGCTCATTCTCGTTGACGGCATTACCGCCATCGGCGCCCACGAATTCCATTTCGACGACTGGGGTGCGGATATCTGCATCACCGGCTCGCAGAAAGGGCTCATGATGCCTCCGGGACTTGCCCTGGTGGCAATTTCGGAAAGAGCGCAGGATGTCATCAACACCCACACCCATACCCAGCAGTTTTACCTGAGCCTGAAAAAAGCCCTGAAATCGCATGCAGCCGAAGACACCCCGTTCACTCCGGCAGTCTCTCTGGTTATCGGACTGGACGAAGCGCTGCAGATGGTCAAGGCGGAAGGCATCGAAAACATCTGGAAACGCCATGAGCGCCTCGCAGCTGCCTGCCGCGAGGGATGCAGCGCACTCGGCATGAAGCTCTTCAGCAACTCCCCATCATTTGCCGTGACCCCGGTCTGGCTTCCCGAAGGGGTGGACTGGTCGGCATTCAACAAGGCGCTGAAACAGAAAAACGGAATCACGGTCGCGGCCGGTCAGGATGAATACAAGGGTAAAATCTTCCGCATCTCCCACCTCGGCTTCTATGATGAACTCGACATGCTGACGGTTATCGGCGGCCTGGAACGAGCCCTCAAAGACATCAACTTCGATTTCGAAGTCGGAGCGGGTGTCAGTGCCGTGCAGAAAGCGTTCCTCGGAAACTGACCGGCAAGAAAAGCGGCAACTTCACGAAAGCCGCCGGGCAACCCTGCCTGGCGGCTTTTCCTTTTTTCTTCTTTGCGTTTCCTGCTCTATCTTGCAAAAAAAGGATCTCCTGCATGACAATGCCATACTCCATCCTGCTGCTTTTCACCGCGGCATTTTCCCTTTCGGGAGAACTCATGCACTACCGCACGATGCAGGAGGCGAACGGACATTTCAGAAAAGGCGATTATTTCCGGGCGGAACAACGTTACCGCAATGCCATCGTTTCCGCTTCGAAAGATGGGGAAAGGGTGACCGCACGCTTCAATCTCGCCGTCAGCCTTGCCATGCAGCGAAAGTATCGTGAAGCCATCGGGCTGTACCGCACTGTCGCCATGAAGCCGGGTGAAAAAAAAATGCGGAATCTCTGTCGATACAACGAAGCCACCTGTCTTGCCCGCCTCGCCATGGCCGAAACCGGAACGGATCCGAAAAGAGAACTGCTTGAACAGGCACTCGAAGGGTATGCTGCCGTGCTGTTCGAAGAACCCGACGAGACCGATGCACGCATCAACTACGAAATCGTCTACCGCATGCTTCAGAAGCTGAAAACCCCGCCGTCCCGACACCCGGAGGACGGGAGTGAAAAAAGCGGCAACGGTACGGCATCGAATGCAGGCATGAAAACTGCGGAACGGATTCTTGAAAATGCCCAGTTGCAGGAAAACAGCCTGCTGCGCCGGCTTCCCCGTGCAAGCGGAGAGGAAAGGGCTTCCTCCAAAAACCGCAAGGACTGGTGAAAAGCCGCATGAGTCGCCAAAAACAGGTACTGCTGGTTTTTCTCCCCTCCGATAGCGGTGTTGACGGAGCCCGATCCCTCTATGCCGAGCCGGAAAAAAGCATGCCGGTGCAGTGGTTCAACCGGTCGGTCAGGAAACTGATCAAGAAGAGCCAGTTCGCCATACCACCCCTCTCCCTGATGATTCTCAGCTCGATCAGTGTCCCGGGTGTCGAGCAGCGCATATGCGACATGCGTTTTGAGGATTTTCCGGACGCTGTCCACTGGGATCTCGTGGGCATCAGCGTGCAGACCGGCATGGCAAGAAAGGCGTTCGAGCTTGCCGACAGGCTCCGCGGGCAAGGAGTGATTGTCATTCTCGGAGGAGCGCACGTCACACTCTTCCCCGATTCCTGCCGCGCGCATGCCGACATTCTGGTGCATGGTGAAGCCGACGACCTGTGGAAAGAGGTGCTTGAAGATCTGAAAGCAGGCACCCTGAAAACGGACTACAGATCCGACCGGTTCCCTGACCTTTCCCTTGCCCGGCCGGTCAGTAAAAGCGCTCTGGTCAAGAATCGCTATTTCACAACCAACCTGATACAGACCGGACGCGGCTGTCCCTACAACTGCGATTTCTGCAACGTTCACGTCCTGAATGGTCACTCGCTCAGAAGAAGAAGCGTCAGTGATATCGTTGACGAGGTCGCCCGGTTCCGGAAGCAGGACAGGCGTATTTTCTTTTTTGTCGACGACTCCATCAATGCCGATCCCGCCTATGCCGAAGAGCTGTTCAGGCGTCTTGTCCCCCTGCAAGTCAGCTGGTTCGGACAGGCCACCACGACGCTCGGCCAGCAGCCCCGGCTGCTCGAGGTTTTTGCCCGCTCCGGATGCCGGGCGCTGCTTGTCGGCATCGAGAGCATCGAACCGGAAAGCCGCAATGCGCACCGCAAAACCCAGAGCCGGGTGACCGAACTCGCCGCAGCGATAAAAAACATCCGCAGTGCCGGCATCAGCCTTTACGGCAGCTTCATCTACGGTCTCGACGGGGATACGCTTGAAACGCCGGCGGCAATCCTCGACTTCGTCAGGGAAACCGGACTCGATGTTCCGGGCATCAACATCCTCCGGCCGACTCCCGGCACCAGGGTTTTCGAGCGGCTCAGACAGGAGGGTCGCCTGCTCTTCGACTCCGAAGACAGCACAGCTTTCCGCTACACCTTCGGCCAGGAGATGCTCTACCGGCCGAAGAACATCCCGCTCGACGCTTTCGTGGAAAGCTACGCCGAGTTGACCGGAAGACTTTTCACCACCGCGCAATCCGTCCGGAGAGGCCTCGGTGCGCCAAGTGCAAAAACCGCCGTACTCTTCTTCAACCTCTTCTACACCCACCTCTACGGGCTCTCGCGCAACGACCTCCGCAAACAGCTCCTGTGCCGGTCAGCGTAAAAAATGATTTTGCCTTACGGCAAATAATTCCTAAAATTATACCCGCTACGAAATTCAGTACCTGTCACAACCATCACTAACCACCTCTTTAACTGGAGAACACCATGAAACGCTTTCTGCCTGTTTTCGCTGTAGGCATGCTCTGCCTTGGCGCCTGCAACCTTGAGAAACCGCCGGCCAAGCTCGAATTCCCTGAATCCAAGGAAGAAGCTGCGGCTCCTGCCGAAACCGCGGCTCCGGCAGAAGCTCCCGCCGCGGAAGCCCCTGCCGATCCGAAACTTGCCGCAGGCAAAACCGTTTACGAAACCAAAGGGTGCAACGGGTGCCACGATGCCGGCATGATGGGCGCTCCGAAACCCGGTGACAAGGCCGCATGGAAAGACCGCATTGCCCAGGGTGTTGATGTCATGACGAAGAAATCCATCGATGGATTCACCGGCAAAGGCGGCATGATGCCGGCTAAAGGCGGCAACGCGGACCTTACCGATGAAGAGGTGGCCAACGCAGTAGCTTATCTGGCTGAAATTTCCAAATAAGCTGCCTCAATCGCGGTTTCGGATATCGCGAGCAAAAGCGGAACACCCCGGTCAGGAGTGTTCCGCTTTTTTGCGCTACTCTATGGCTATATAGGCATAAAATATTCGCCGGCGGTTTGGAAGGCCGGATTTTTAATGCTAAAATATCCAGCTTGAGATTTTTTGCATAACCGGCACACAACCAATCATCAACAATCTTTTAATTCTTGCAAGGGAGGACTCTATGTCTCGTTTCGTATCCGCTGCTTTTTGCGCCCTGTTTGTTATGTCTTTCAGCCTTACCGATGCTCACGCCGCGACAGGAAAAGCAATCCATGACGCCAACTGCGCTTCATGCCATGGCGCAGGCATCATGGGCGCTCCGAAAACCGGCGACAAGGCCGGATGGGCTCCCCGTATCGCCCAGGGCATGACTGTGCTGGTCGACAAATCCATCAAAGGATACCAGGGCAAGAAAGGCATGATGCCTGCCAAGGGTGGAAACACCAAACTCACCAACGCCGACGTCAAACTCGCCGTCGAGTACATGGTCAGCGTAAGCAAATAAGCGCTTGCAGATTTTTTTCAGCAAAAGGCGGGTGTACAGCCCGCCTTTTCTGTTTCTGACGCACCCAGAATCCTCTCGGTGAAATCCCGACACGCATACGATATCTTTTCACCTGCCCTTGTTTTCCGCATCAGGCTCCTCCAGAACAACCTTTTCGTATATTGACCTGCACAACGTTCACAAACGGGAAAAGGAGCACCGATGGATATGCAATCAGGCGAGATGCTGGGATTCGCGGCAGGAGTGATTACCACGCTCGCTCTCCTGCCGCAGGCGCTGAAGATCATCACGACGCGACAGACGCGCGACATCAGCCTGCTCTGGGCACTGAGCATGAACGTCGGACTGCTGCTCTGGCTTCTCTACGGCCTTCAGAAAAACGATTCTCCCATGATAGCCGCCAACAGCATATCGCTTGTCCTGCTCCTCGTCATTCTCCTTTTCAAACTCCGCTACCGGTAAGGGAAACCAATGGCTCCTGATGGAAAAACCCGTGAAAAAACGTACATATCCTTACCGTCAACCATAACCATTCTGATGGACCGATGCATACACTCCATACCGGTTTTATCGGCACCGGACGAATCGCCCGGGCACTGATCGCCGGACTTGCGGCAAAAGAGGACATGCGGCTGTACGGTTACGATACGCTTCCGGCAGCTATCGAAAGCATCACGGAAGCCTATCCCGTCGAGGCATGCCGCTCCATCGAAGAACTTTCCGGAAAGGCCGGGGTGATCATCCTTTCGGTGAAGCCCTACCAGATAGAGGATGTACTCGGCGAACTCAAACCTTTTCTTACCGAACGTCATCTTCTTGTCAGCGTGGCAGCAGGCATTTCATCTGAATTCATCCGGCATCACACCGGCGAGGAGATAAAGGTCATCCGGGTGATGCCCAACACTCCGGCATTTGCCGGTGAAGGGATGACCGCTCTGTGCAAGGGGGAAGGAGCGACAAGACAGGACCTCGAGCTTGCCGACGGGCTCTTCCGCGCTATCGGAAGAACCGTGGTACTCGGCGACGAACGGCTCATGGATGCGGCCACCGCCCTCTCCGGCAGTGGCCCGGCTTACATGTTTGACATCATCGCATCACTGGCCGATGGAGGGGAACTGCAGGGACTCTCCCGCAAGGACGCCCTGCTCCTTGCAGCACAAACCATGTACGGTGCGGCGAAAATGGTCCTCTCCGGCAGCAAAAGCCCGGAGGAGCTTGTCAGCGAGGTAACCACTCCCGGCGGCACGACCGAGGCGGGGCTGAAGGTGATGCATGAGCGGAACATCCGGCAGATTCTTGTCGATACGGTGTCGGCAGCTGCCGCCCGTTCGCGTGAACTGATGAAATAAGATAACCGCTGAAGGGCCCTTATGCGGAAAACCGTTTTCCGACACGCTCAGGGCATCATGATCCTGATTGTTGCCGTTCTGTCCTGTGTTGCAGGCACGGGCGGCAATGGCGCCCCCAAGGAAGGGAACACGCCGTTCCTCCGCACATCGCTCTCCGGCAACACCCCATTGACCGGGGAGGAGGTGCTGCTGACCTATACGCTTTATTTCACGGGGGACGCGCCCCAGGTTTCCGATGTTTCCGGTCCTGCCATGGGTGGCTTATGGCATGAGGAGATCGACCCCGGCCGGTATGTCCAGAGCCGACCGGTGACCATTGACGGCATCGTTTACCGGAGCGCGGTCATCCGGCAGTTCAGGCTTGCAGCCCTTCAGAGCGGACGTATCGTGATCGAGGGGTATCGGCTGCAGTGCATCGTTCCGGGCCCATCATCCGCATCCGCAGGCCGCACGATTCTCCTTGAAGCCCCGTCCGTCATCATGCAGGCCAGACCGCTTCCTGCGCCTGTTCCGGAAGGATTCAGCGGAGCAATCGGCACCTTTTCCCTGAACGTGACCGCAGACCGGACAACCGCCAGGGCCGGTGAGCCGGTAACCGTGACCTCCACGATAAACGGACGGGGAAACCTTTCAACCCTCGAAATGCCTGAACTTGCAGTTCCTCCCGCCATGCACCGGAGACCTGCTGTCATCTCGGCACGCATCGGAAGCGGCAAAACCGTTTCATCAGGCTCCATCGTTTCAGAGGTGATCCTGTATCCGCAGATCGCGGGGAAAACAACCATTCCTCCGGTACGGTTCACCTTTTTTGATCCCGAACATGCCCGCTACCTGACGATCTCTTCACAACCGGTAACCATAACGGTGCCCGGAACGGAAAATGCCGGGACAGCGGTTGCGCCGTCTGCGGAAACAGGCGAACCGTCCGCAGAAAACAGGAACATTCCGGTATCGCTGCCCATGGCAGGCACAGCGGTTGCCGTGGTTCTTGCCCTCATAGCGCTCTTCATGCTCGGCAGGAAAAGAACCGGAAAACTCCCGAAGCGGAGAGGTGAAAACAGTCCGATACCCGCCGCTAACAGCTCTGAAACTCCGGAAACAGCGCGGGCTGCACTCTATGCTGTCATAAAACAGAAGGGGGTCATGAAGCCGGAGAGCCTGACAAGAGAGCAGCTTCGCCGTGAAATGTTCAGGAACAACATCCCGGAAACGACCTGCGAAGAGATCGAAAAGCTTTTCGAGTCGATAGATCGTCTGCTCTACAGCCCTTCCGGGGCATCGGAAAAGGAGATCGACCGGGTCAGAACAGAAACCGGCACCCTGATCGGAAAACTGCTCCAGCCTCAGGGGATATCCCGGAAACCGTTCACCCGCCGGCAAGCGAGCGCCAGGGAAAAAGGGAGCAGGTAACCGGCGTGCCTGCCGGAAGAGCTTCCGGAGAGGGTGGCGCTTCAATGATACCGTTCGATCCGGCAAGTGCGGTCATCATATGCGACTCGGTTTTCGGGCTGACCCTGCAGAAAAGCTCTCCCCGATCCGAACGGATGAAACCCGCAAGAAAACGGTGCCGGCTTCTGTCGGCCGGAAACGGTTCATCGAGCCGGGTGACAACCTTTTCCGGAACCTCCCTGCCCTGTTGCAGGCAGAGAGCGGGAACCACGTATTCGGAGAAGCAGATCATGGCTGAAACCGGGTTTTCCGGGCTTCTGGGCGACGGTCCAGAACCGCGGTTCCACACCGGCTTCACAGAGCAGATCCTGAACATAGTCGTATTCGCCGGTTGAAATGCCCCCTGCCGTCAAGAGCATTCTTCAGCACCCTGCGCAGCGCATCCCGGTCATCAGGAGAGTGCAGGAGCGCTGCGGGTTCGACGCCCCATGCGCGGGAAAGGGACTCCATCATGCTGCGGTTGCTGTTGTATATTTCCGCCGCCCCTTCAAGAGGCTCACCGGGAAGCCGCCGTTCGCTGCCGACCGTCACCAGCGCAAGGGAGGGCAAACCGCCGACCAGCGCTCCGGCAATACCAAAGGCCGCAAGCACGGCGATCTCCCCGGCGCAAGCACGGTGCCTGCGGAAAGAAGCCGTGATCCCTCTTTGACCTCTTCTCCTGCGTAGCGGATATTGGCCCCTTTTTTCGGTACGGAATAGATATCCACCTGGCGGGTATTGAAACCGCTGGTCTGTTCGAAGGGAATAACCGTATCGGCGCCTTCCGGCAGGGGAGCTCCGGTCATGATCGGCGCACATGTTCCCGGCATAACGGTCTCTTGCGGAACGGCACCGGCCGCCACTTCCGTGATGACCTGCAATCTGGCAGGAGCGTCCGCAGATGCCGTCGCCACGTCATCCCGACGCAGGGCAAAGCCGTCCATGGCGGCGTTGGTGAAGCGGGGCATGGCGAACGGCGCGGCAACATCTCCGGCAAGCACACGGCCCTGCAGGCGGGAAAGCTCCAGGCACCCGGCTGGCAGTGGAGTGACCGTGTCCCTGATGATTCTGCGGGCTTCCTCAACGGTAATCATCATGGGTGGCCCTCCCCTTTAAGCATTGCAAAGGCATGGAACACAGCGGGCACCAGCACTTCGAGCGCGTCACAGGCAGCTCCCGGGCTTCCGGGAAGACAGACCAGCAGCGAGTTCCCGATCGTACCGGCAGCAAGCCTGGAGAGCATGGCGGTTCTGGTTTTTCCCTGACCCCAGCTGAAGAGCGCCTGCTCGATGCCCTGCAGCCGCCGGGTAAACTTCGGCTGGAGTGCCTCGACCGTCACATCCCTTGGCCCGAGGCCGGTACCTCCCGATGTAACGATCAGTTCCACGCCTCCGGCAACCCACTCGTCTACGGCGGCTTCGATCTCCTCCTTCCGGTCGGCGACAACCCTCAGTTCTTCGACAGGACAGCCTGCCGCCTCGAGACCTTCGCGCAGCAGCATGCCGGAACGGTCCTGCCCCTTTCCCGAAGCGATGGAGTCGGAAAGCACGAGAATCGAGGTTCTCGGTCTGTACTCCGTTGAATGCTGCCGCTTGCCTCCGGTTTTCACATCAAGCCGTATGGAGCCGATCTCCATTGCGGTATCGACAGCCTTGCACATGTCGTAAATCGTCAATGCAGCAACCGAAACCGCCGTGAGAGCCTCCATCTCCACTCCGGTGGCTTCCCTGGTCTTTGCCGTTGCCGATATGGCGATCCGGTCGTCGAGAACGGTAAAGGAAATATCTACCCATGAAAGGTTGAGCTGATGACAGAGCGGGATGAGGTGGGCGGCCTGTTTTGCCGCCTGGATACCGGCAAGCTTTGCCGCTGTGAGTACATTGCCTTTGGGCAGGGCATGCGCTGCAAGCAGGCGGAGGGTTTCCGGATTCATGGCTATGACTCCGGAAGCCGTCGCGCTCCGTACGGTTCCGGGTTTCGCCGAGACATCGACCATGGCGATATCGCCCCGTTCGTCGAGATGGGTAAAGTCCATAAGGAGGTACTGTAAGGGTTGTCTGTTTCAGGCCGTCAGTCCGGAAAGCTGCAGCGCGAGTTCAGGATGATCGGTAATGATGCCGTCAGCGCCCATGCATTTTACGGCAAGCATATCGTCAATGCGGTTCACCGTCCAGGGAATCACAAGGACACCCCGGTCGTGCAGGCTGTCCGCCAGCTCGATGCTCAGAAGGGAATAATACGGATTCACATAGGCAGGAACAAAACCGGGTTCCCACGGAAAGGGTTCGAAATGCCGGCGGTTTTCGACGAGAAGACCGAAACACAGACCAGGAGCACGTTTCCAGACCTCCAGAAGAATCCTGCGGTCGAACGACTGCACCCGGATCCTTGAGGCAAGAGCTGACAGTTCAGGCATGCCGGTCAGCAGCGCGGCATACTCGTCCGGTGGCGGATGCAGCAGGTTATCCCCGGCCGGCCACGATTTCAGTTCGAGATTGAAGGTCATTTCACCCGGCAGGCCTGCCTTCTGCATGTAGGCGTCAACCTCCCGGAAAACCCTGGAAAGCAGGGGTTTCGGCGAACCTGTCGCCTGCTGGAGAGGAAAAGCGGGATCGGGAAGACCGCAACTGAAACGGACAATCTCTTCATACGGCATGCGGTAAAGCCTGTAGCGGTCATGGTGCCCCGGGGGAAGCGGTGATCCATCCGGAGCACAACACAACGGTGCACTGAGCCACGGATCGTGAGAGACGACCAGGCGGTGATCTCCGGAAACAAGAACATCGAACTCGACGACCCTCACCCCCAGGTCGGCGGCCCTGCAGAAAGCCTCAACGGTGTTTTCCGGAAAGAAGGCCCTTGCCCCCCGATGCGCCTGAATTTCAAACGGCATGCGATGACACTCCGATGTTTCCGATCACCCCGATACTGCCGCTCAGAAAAAACTCAGACAATATGTTCCGGCTTGCATGAAAACAAAGCGGCAGTTCATGAACTGCGCTTTCCCGGAGAGAACCTGGCGGGTTTGGACGGCGGTTTTCCTGATGATTTTCTTTTCTGGACTTTGTTGCCTCGCGAAGCTTTGGGCGAGACCGGTGCAAGAAGCGTGTTGTAGCCGAGAGGATCGGATGTTTTTTTGTTCCGGCTCTTGTTGAACCTGTTTTTGCGATACTTTTTCTCCAGGTCGGCGTAAGGACTTGGCGGATCGGGTGAGGTATTGGGGTTATTAAAGTTCGGCTCGTCGATCACCTCATCAACATCATCCAAAACCACGTCGGGATGAACTGTTTTATGCAAAATAATTCAATTTATGTTCAAAAAACCGTGAGTTTGCAATTGTTACAACTCAGGATCGTTTCGATGGGGACTCTAATTTAAAACTTTAACGATAAAAAACAAGCTGCTTGATACGGACACACAAACCCACCACATGGGGATTCCGGATGGAGCAGGACGAAAACGTTACCGGAAACAGGACGAACCATGCGTATTTAGCGTTGGTTGTTGTTCCGAGAAGTGTTAAATTTTAAGGATTTGATCCATTAAAAAATCCAGGGAACCTCTCTGTGCGGGACAGAACGAACGCTACAGCCGGAAAAGCACAGGCAGGAAAGGAACCCTCAAAAAAACGGAGCCCGTTATGGACATTCGCCGCTGGATACTTGCTTTTATTCTTCCTCCTGCAGCCGTCATGAACAAAGAGGCGGGAACAATCATGCTTACCGGTATTCTCACCCTTCTCGGCTGGATTCCCGGAGTTGCCGCAGCAGTCATCATGCTGGTTCAGGAAAAGCTGCAGGCAAAAGCATAACGGCGGAACTGCCGTTTCCCTGCATGCAGGGGAACCCGCAACTCCTTGCTGTTGCCATGCCGGACGGCATGGCAACAGATCAACATACCGATGCTTTTTCATCCCTATGAAATAGCCGTATGCGGTTTTTCCGGCTCCGGAAAAACAACGCTTGTTTCGGCCATAATCAGCCGTCTTTCCCGCCGGTTCAGGGTCGGCTGCTACAAGCACGGATGCCACCGGTTCGATATCGACCGTGAAGGCAAGGACTCCCATACCCTGAAAAAAGCCGGTGCGGCAACCGTGATGATTTCGGACCCTGAAAAAAAAGCGGTCATCTCAGGAACCGGAAACCGGCAGATTTCCGAGCGAATGGTATTTCTGGACTGCGACATGCTGCTGGTCGAAGGACTCAAGGAACTGCCACTGCCGAAGCTGCTGATGCTTGACCGGGAAAGAAAAATTCTCGACCTGCTTGATGCAGGCTCCATACCGCAACCTGTCGCATTGGTCTCGACGTGCCAGGAAACCGGTCCGATCGAGAGCCGGTACAACCTTCCCGTATTCCACCGCGACGACATCGACACCATCACCGCCTTCATTGAGTCGTTTCTTGCGGAAAAAGTCTCGCAAACACCCCTTTCAGGGCTGATTCTTGCAGGAGGCAGAAGCCGGAGAATGGGTACCGACAAGGCCCTGCTTTCCTATCATGACAAAAACCAGATCCTGCATACGGCGACACTCCTCAAAAAGCACTGCCGGGAGGTTTTCCTCTCCTGCCGCAGCGATCAGGAAGCGCTTTACACATCCTTCGGTATTCCGGTCATTACCGACCGTTACCTTGAAACCGGCCCGGCCGGGGGGTTGCTGTCGGCACAGCATCACCACCCGCAAACCGCCTGGATTGCCGTAGCCTGCGACATGCCGTTTCTCGATGCGGCCCTCTTTGCAAGGCTTGTTGAAAACCGTATGCCGCTTCGTTTTGCCACGGCATTCAGGAATGCCGGAACCGGTAAGCTCGAGCCGCTCTGCGCATGTTATGAACCGAAGTCGAGAGCGGAACTGCTGACCTCCCTTGCAGAGGGTAACGGTTCACTGCAGGCATTTCTTGCCTGTTCCCGGATCGGAGAGATAACAATCCGGGACGGCAAACCGGTCAGCAGCGTCAACGACCCTGAAACCATGCAGCAGGCAATGCTTGCGTGCTCATCGGGCAACCCGGAGCCGTTATGAACCTGCTTGCAGCCATTGATTTTTCGGAAATCACCGGTCCGGTCATCAACCACACCCGCAATCTGGCTTCGGCATTGCGGGCGAAAGTTGTGCTGCTGCATGTCATCGCACCTGCAACACCGGTGCTCGACACGGAAACCGGCATTGACCCCATCGTCCCGGTTGCCGACCATGCAGGCAGCCCTGAAGGCGCGCTCCCCGAAAGCCGGGCTCAAGAACAGCTGCAAAAACTCTCGGCAATCCTGGATGCAGCAGGTCTCGATGTCTCGGCGCATATCGCGCATAACAATGAGGTAAACGCCATCATCGATGCTGCCGAGCGATTCGGATCGGACATGATCGTTCTCGGCTCACACGGGCATGGCGCACTCTATCATCTGCTTGTCGGAAGTGTATCGGAAGGTGTTGTCCGAAAGGCGTCATGCCCGGTCGTCATCGTGCCCGCAAGAAGGAAACCGCAAGCCGTACCGTATGGAGCAGAAGGAACGCCAGCCCGGCAAGTATGATGATGGTGGCGCCGGATGCAAGATCGAGCTGCCAGGAAAGCCAGAGGCCCGCAAGACTGAACAGGGCGGAAATCCCTGAAGCGATGAGCATCATGGCCCCAAGACTTCGACTGAACACCCTTGCGATCGAGGCGGGTATGGTCAGAAGCGCAATGACCAGCACGATACCGACAACCCTGACAAGAATAACCACGGTAAGCGCGATGAGGCAGAGCAGAAGGAGATAGAACAAGGTGGTACGCACTCCCGAAACCTCTGCATACTCCTCATCGAATGAAAGCGCCAGAAACTCCTTGCTGAACATCCAGGTCGTCGCGCCGATTATGAGATCGAGCAAGGCAATCAACCAGAGATCGGATTCCGGAACCGTCAGAATATTGCCGAACAGATAACTGAACAGATTGGGGGCATAGCCCGGCGTCAAACCTATGAGGATAACGCCTGACGCCATACCGACAGCCCAGAAGGCCCCGATGGCGGTATCTTCGGCAACCCTGGCCTTCCTGCTGAGCAGACCGATGGCTATGGCGGCACCGAGACTGAACGGAATAATCCCCAGAAGCGGATTGATGCCGAGATAGTAGCCGAGCCCTATGCCTCCGAATGCCGTATGCGCTATTCCTCCACTGATAAATCCTATTTTTTTCACCACCACGTAACTTCCGATGATGCCGCACGCGATACTGGCAAGCAGTGAAGCAAGCACGGCATTGCGCAAAAACCCGAAAGCGAAAAGTTCTTCCGGCATGGCATCAGGGTTGATTGGTGACGTCCGCCTTGCCTGCCGCATGGTGAACCAGCAGATCGACCGGATATGGATAGGCCTGTTCGATACCGGCACCGCCGGAAGCGGCCGACGGCGGCTCACGATGCACCATGCTGCAGTTCAGGCAGAACACCCGGCTGACAAAACGGCTGACGGTGCCGGTATCGTGCGTGACCAGCAGAATGGTCATGCTTGTTTTGAGCTGGTCGAGCAGGTCATAGATCGTGGTTTTCATTCCGGGGTCCACACTGGCCGTCGGCTCATCGAGCAGAAGCAACTCGGGATTGCCGGCAAGAGCACGAGCAATGAGTGCGCGCTGAAACTCTCCGCCTGAAAGCGCGCCGATCCTCCGGCTGCCGAGCGCATCGAGACCCACGGTCTCCAGGGCTTCATCCGCAGCCTCCCTGTCTTGCCGGTTATAATGCTGAAACGGGGTTTTCAGGGCGATCCGCCCCATCAGCACCGCATCACGGACACTGAGAGGAAAATCGCGGTCGAAAAACAGCCGCTGGGGCACATACCCGATCCTTGCCACAGTATGACCCGGCTCAGCGCCGAATACCCGTATGCTTCCGCCCGATGGTTTCTGGAGACCGAGAATCACCCTGAGCAGGGTGGTTTTGCCGCCGCCGTTCGGGCCGACAATCGCGATGAACTCACCCTCCCGGACGGAAAAGGAAAGATCGTGCAGGATACGCACTCCTCCAAGCTCGACACTGAGCCTTTCGCAGCAAAGAATCTCCCTTGTCATTGCATCGCCTGTAAAAACGCTGTTGTAGCCTTCCGGAAGTTTTCCTGATAATCACGGGCAAGCGGATCCACCGTGATGGTGACGCCACCGATGTCCCGGGCAATTGATTCTGCCTGCACCTTACTGAACTGCGGGGAAACGAAGACCACCCGGATGCCTCCGGTTCTCGCTATCTCGATCACTCGCTGCAACTGACGGGGTGTCAGCGTTTTGCCCTCCTCCTCAGCGGCGATCTGCTCGAGACCGAAAGCCGCGGCATAGTACCCCCATGCCGGGTGAAACACCAGGAAACGGCGATTCTTCAGCGGAGAGAGCCTCTGCGCTGTTTCACGGTGCAGCGCCTGCAATTCGCCGACAAGTTCCGCAGTATTGGCGGCATATTCCTCCGCATGCGGAGGATCGGCTTCCTTCAAGGCGCGCTCGATATTCCGCGCTATCCTGATGCCGTTTTCCGGGGAAAGCCAGAAATGAGGATCATTCCGTCCGTGGCGATGATCCGGACCAACTTCGTCGTGGCCATGCGCTTCCTCCTGTCGGGCAGCAGGCAAGAGCTTCACATGCTCCGAAGCATCGCAGATCCGCAGCCCGGGATTGAGCGACAGAAAACGGGGCATCCAGTCCAGTTCAAATTCAACGCCCGAACCCGCCTTGACGAACAGCGTGGCGACGGACAGGGCGGTCATCTGCCGGGGGGTAGGCTCGTAGCTGTGCGGATTGCCTCCAGGGGGTACCATGACCGATACCGAAACGTGATCGCCACCGATACGTTCGGCAAAATACGCAAGAGGCTCGATCGAGGTGACGATGCTGATCCGTTTGCTTTCGGAAGGCTTGCTGCTGCAGCCCTGCTGACACAGCAGGATCAGCGTCATAACAATCGTGCAAAGTGTTCGACAGATCATGTTCTCACTCCTTCTTCCGATTCTCCAAGACAGGACGGACAGATGCCTTCGAAATGGGTGACGTGAGAAAGCAGCCGGTACCCTCCGATCATCATCCCTTCGTGGTAATGGCATCCGTCGATCGTTCCGGCTTTTCCGCAGGAAACGCAGACAATATGGTGGTGATGCAGGATGCCCGGGGTGCGGCACAACGCATAGAGCCGCTCCCGGCCGGGTCCGGGCAGACGGAACAACACTCCGCATCCGGCAAGCGAATCGAGGTTGCGATACACCCCGGGAAGACCGCAGCGACTGAAAAGCATGCACAGCCGGCTGTGCACCTCGCGGGGGGTTAGCGGTTGCCGGCTTTCCGCAAACAGGCAGACAATAGTCCTGCGGCGCGGAGTAAGCTTGAGACCGGCCCTGCTGATAGCATCGAGTAGTTCCTGCATATCATAAACAGAAATAATTTCTGTTTAAAGATAACAAAAAAAAGCGTTGCCCCATCGTCAGGAGTGTAACTGCTTCCGGCCCTGTCACGCTCCTCACTCCGGAAACCCTGTTATGGCAGCCGGTTCAGGGCGCTGACAATCGCTTTGATCGATGCGAGACTGATGTTGGAATCGATACCGGCGCCAAAGGATACCCTGCCGTCACGGCAGGCAACCCGGATATAGGCAATGGCAAGCGCTCCTGCGCTGTGCCCTATGGCATGTTCGGCATAATCCTCAATGCTGAAATCAAGCCCGCTGACCTCGGTGAAACCTTTGACGAAAGCATCGACCGGGCCGTTTCCCTTGGCATCGACAGCAAATTCCCGCTCTTTCATCTGCACTGTGCAGGTGATGATGGTTGCCTCCTCGTCATTGCGGTCGGGTTCTTCGTCGTCCCAGCTGATATGGCACTTTTTCAGTACGAAAGGCTCCCTGAGCCTTACGTACTCCTCATGGAACAGATTGTGAATGCGTTCCGGGGAAAGCTCTTCTCCGGTCCTGTCGGCAACGGCCTGTACCGCTTCAGCAAAATCGGGCTGCATCCATTTGGGAATCTGGATACCGTAATCCTGCTCCAGTACGTAGGCAACGCCACCCTTGCCGGACTGGCTGTTGATGCGAACAATGGCTTCGTAGTTGCAGCCGACATCCTGCGGATCGATGGGCAGATAAGGAACATCCCATATGCCGTCCACCGCTCCATGATGCGCTTTCATGCCTTTGCTGATGGCATCCTGATGCGAACCGGAAAACGCGGTGTAGACCAGATCGCCTGCATAGGGATGACGGGCATGGACGTCCATTCTGGTGCACCTGTGGTAAACCTCGCGGATTTTCGGAAGGTCTGAAAAATCAAGCTCGGGATCGACCCCCTGGGTGAAAAGGTTCAGCGCCATGGTAACGATATCCATGTTTCCGCAGCGTTCGCCGTTGCCGAAAAGGGCTCCTTCGACACGATCAGCTCCGGCCATGACGGCAAACTCGGCCGTCGCCACGGCAGTACCCCGGTCGTTATGCGCATGGACGCTGATCAGCACGGCATCACGGTTCCTGATGTTCCGGCAGAACCATTCAATCCGGTCGGCATAGATGTTCGGCCTCGACATCTCGACCGTCGAAGGCAGATTGAGAATGATCCTGTCGCCGGAGGATGCTCCCCAGGCATCCATGACGGCATGGCAGACATCGAGAGCATAGTCAAGCTCCGTGCCGGTAAAACTTTCAGGACTGTACTCGAAACGGATTCCGGGATTGCCACACTCCTCTTTCAGCCTTCGGACAAGTTTTGTGCCTTCTGCGGCAATGGACCTGATCTCATTCTTGTTCTTGCGAAAAACAACATCCCGCTGCTGGCGTGATGTTGAATTGTACAGGTGCACGATAACACGGCCGGCACCGCGCACGGCATCGAAGGTTTTCCTGATCAGGTGCTCCCTCGCCTGGGTCAGCACCTGAATGGTGACATCCTCCGGGATGAGATGCTGTTCGATGAGCCTGCGCACAAAAGCGAACTCCGTGGCCGACGCCGAGGGAAAACCTACCTCGATTTCCTTGAACCCTATGGAGACCAGGAGCTGGAACATGGAAACCTTCTCATCGACACTCATCGGCACCGGCAATGCCTGATTGCCGTCCCTCAGATCGACACTGCACCATATGGGAGCCTTGGTGATGGTTTTGTCAGGCCATGTCCGGCCTTGAATATCCACTGGGGGGTATGCGATGTACTTCCGGTAGTTCATCCCTTTCTTTTTCATTGCTGCTGATCCTCTTTTTGTCTTGTTGTCACATGAAACGAAAAAAGCCGCCAGCCCTGAAGGGCGGCGGCTTTACAAATGGTTCTTTTCCTCCGGAAAACGAACTAAAACGCACCTCCTCCAGGAGCCTCCGTGCTCAGGAGTAGTAGGCTTAGGCCCTCAGGAAGTCTGTTCAGGCTTTTCTGGTGCATGGTCGTCCGGCAAAAGACTGCTTTTTGAAAAACGTTTCTTACCTGCAAATATAAAAAACAATTGCGGCATAGCAACATCACAACGCGGCAGAATCCCGGAAGGTTCCTGGTCAGGAAAATCCCGGGATTTACCTGACCGGAATAAGCTCCATGACGCTTCGCCCCCCCCGGTCAAGCAGAACAAGACGCCGGCCGGATATCCTGTAGGAATCGGTAGCACGCATAGCCTGAAGAAACCGCCGCTCCTGCTCCATGATAGGAGGCAAACAGGCCATACGGGTGGTCCCGAGAGAACTGAACGAAAGCCTGGAAGCATGACGGCTGTAGACCCCGAACAGATTGTTGCATCCCGTTGAGCCGCTCACACGGCCGCCTCTGGCATGGAGAACAAAATGAACATCCATTTTCTGACCGGGGAAAAACGAGGCCCTCCTGTCGAGAATCTCTACCGCCCGCCACGTGGTGTTGAGAAGCTGCGGCCCGGATGGGGGATACCCTCCGTCAGGTCTTGCATACCTTGGGGAGCACCCCGATATCACGAACAGTGCAGAAAGCAGAAGGACATAGACCGGGGGAAAAAACTGATGTTGCATGATAACGGAATATTCGGGTTGACGAAAAGGCATAGCTCAAATGCCGCCGTTGTCAAGTTAGTACCGCAATTATCGCCAGAAAGTTCTCCGCAGCGGCTTTGCCGCTACCCTACCGCTACCCTATCCAGTGTCTGTTGATGCTGCGGAGTCCCAGCACGAACAGCAGCAGGCAATATCCGGCAAGGACCGCGAAATCGAGTGCCGCAGGCAGAAGCTGCTCACCGCCCATAGCATGGTGCAGCAAATCGACTCCGTAGGTCAGGGGAAAAACAAAGGAGAGCGGTTGCAGCAACTGGGGAAGTGCGCTTACCGGAAAAAAAGGCCGCAGAGAAAAATCATCGGGAAACGGACAAAATTCGAGAGCGTCTGCACCTCGAACACCTCGGTGGCCAGAATTGCAAGCATCAGACTGAGAAAGGTCGAGGTGATGGCCATGAAGAGAACCGCAGGGATAACCATGTTCCAGGCCACACCGGAAAGATCGGCAAACCAGAAACCGAGCAGAACCGGCACCGTTGCATTGAACATGCCGAAAACAGCGGCCCCCCGATGTTTTGGCAAGCATGAGCATCCAGAGCGGGATCGGCGCGAGCAGCAGCCGTTCGAATGCCTTTGCTTTTTCTCGAAGGTGACGGCAACGGCAAGCATGGAACGGATCATGCGCGAGCTTTCAGCATCGATACCGGAGGTCGGCTCGTCGAGAAAGAGCACCGGTGGATCATGCATGATGGCGACAGCGATGACAAGACGTCTCTTCATACCTTTGGAGTAGCCGGAAAACTTCCTGTCTGCCGCACCGTCAAGACCGAACAGATCGAGCAGTTCTTCAGCGCAGCGATGCCGCCAACCTCGATCCGTCCGGAATCAGGCCGGGCCAGGCCGGTCAACATGGATATCGTGGTTGTCTTTCCGGCACCGTTCGGCCCGAGAAAACCGAAAAAACCCCCTTCAGCCACATCAAAATCGATACCGTCAACGGCACAGAAATTCCCCAACCGCTTTACCAGGCCGTGGGCCCGGATCGCCGCATTGTCTGAAGTTGCCATTATCGCTGCAACAGGATTGAAACAAGCCGCAGAAAACGCATTACGACCTGCAGCGGCACGGTTTCTTTCCGTCCGCATTCCTGTCCGGTGTTTCGCAGGAGTGAGCCTCTTCGTGTCCATGACACTCGCGAATCTGCTCAGACGAACACTCTTGCGGGTTTCCTTTCAGCTTCTCAGGTTTTTCACAACCGGTTTTTTCCTGTGTCATGATACATGTGCTCCATGGTATGGTTTGATAAGTTCTGGCAAACGTCCGCCATCCTGGCAGTTCAGCCATCTTCATACCGGAAAAACCTCTCGGTATTGTCTTTCAGTCGGCCAAGCGTTTCCCCGTTGATCCTATAGTGCACGAAATACCCTTTTCTATCAGCAACGACCAGATCGGCATCCCTGAGCACCCTGAGGTGCTGCGACACTGCCGCCGGAGTGATACCAAGAGTTTTAGCAAGAGCATTAACGCAGAGAGATCGGTGCTTCAGCAATTCGATCATTTCTACCCGCGTTTCAACCGAAAGCGCCTTGAACAGTTGTGTCAACTTGCCGGTTTCTGTCACGTCCCGCCAATTTTAATTAAGTATATGCGCAGATAATATACAAATAAAAACAACCTGTTTTCGCGGATAAAAAAAGACAATCGTTCATGATTCATCCGTTTTTCAGCGCTGTTTGCGCGGCCATACCGGCAGCTTTCTCCCTGAGCGTGCGGAATTCGGCGCTCACGGCCTCGATTCTCGATTCCCATACAGGATCGGGGACCATCCGGCCCGCCTCATCAAGAAATGTCAGCAGAGTGGACGAGCAGGCTATGGGGTCGAAAAGTATCCACTTTGCCGAAATGCCGAGAATCAGTGCAAGCATGAAGAGCGCGAACTTTCCGAAAGCCCATGAATGAGGAAGCACGAGCGCAATGGCGCCGAAAGGCACCATGAAGACGATTGTCGTAAGGATGACGAAGAGGTAGCTGAGCAGGGTCAGGGCAACCGCGTTTTTCAGCAGGGGTTTCCATGACTGGCAGTAGATGAGGACACCTGATTTCGCCGCATCGAACACGTTCGGGTTTTTCGTGTGGAAGGTCCAGGCGATAACGGACTCGTCGATATAGGCAAGACTGAAGGTCACGATGCGCTGTACGACTGATGCCAGTCCTTCAAGCGCAGGAAAGGGCACTGCCTGCATGATGTTGAACAGGGTTCGGTTGAGGGAAACAAGCACACCCTTGACCAGCTGATCGACCAGGGCGAGCACGCTGACCTCCCTGAAACAGCTCATGACCCGCTCTTTTGCCCAGACCGTCTGTGAGATGCCCTGCGGCAACGCGCCGTTTTCCACGATTTCGGTGATCAGGGCGATATGGCCGGCCTGCAGCAGGTAGAGGACATACTCCCGTATGAACCTGAAACCGAATCCCCCGCCAAGCAGCGAGAGAAAAAACAGCACGGCTGCCGCGCCGCCGCCGAAAACAGCACCGATGAGCGCAAGAAAGCCCAGAAAAACCGCCACCACCGCCACCAGCACACCGTAAACCATTGCACGGTAAAAAAGATATGCGCTGGTACGCATGACGATGCCTGCCGCCTTGCCAAGTTGAAGTGCCATGGATTGTGTTTCCTCGTGTCAGGGATTTGATGAACCGGTTTCAGGCGACGGTTCCTGGCTTTCTGCCGGGGTATCGGCACCTCCGTTTCCATCGCCGGATACTGGGTCTTCCGCCTCCGGAACGGAAACGCTGTCGGATGATCCAGCCTGCTCGATCAGATAGTCCGGAACCCCGACAACGACGGAATCGACTTTCGTGGTATCGGGTGGAGGAGCCATGACCTCCTGATAATCGGGCACCACGATACCCCGCTTTCGCATGATGGAGTAAATGTGCCGGGCCCGGCTCCGCACGTAGCGGGAAGGGTTGACCGGCGAATATTCAAGGGGATTGGGCAATACTGCGGCCAGACGTGATGCCTGCTGAGCGGACAGGCCGGCTGCACTGATTCCGAAATAGCGGCGGGAGGCTGCCTCGATACCGAATATGCCGTCCCCCCATTCGACTACGTTCACGTACAGTTCAAGAATCCTGCGTTTCGTGAGACTCTTTTCGATCCTCCAGGTGAGAATCGCCTCCTTGATTTTCCGGACGGGATTTTTCGACGGTGAAAGAAAGAGATTTTTGGCAAGCTGCTGGCTGATGGTGCTCGCGCCCGATTCGAAGCGCTTTGCCTCGATATTTTTTTCGATGGCTTTTTCAATGGCCTCGTAGTCGAACCCCTCATGATGCCAGAACTTGTTATCCTCGGAGATCAGCACGGCCTTGACCAGGTTTGGAGACACCCTGTCGAGGGGAACCCACTGCTGGCGGATTTTCTTCCCCTCAAGCCCCGCACTTCTCCACTGGGCTTCACGGTACTCCATGAATGCGGTAACCGAAGGATTTCCCTCCACAAGACGTCCAATATCAGGGTAGACAAGGTAACGGGTGATGTCGGCGACAAGAAGAAGACAGGCAACGACAACGATGTTTCTCAGAAGCTTCATCTTCATGCTCTGGATGGGTTAACCGGTATATGATGAACAAGATACCAAATATCGGAAAGATGATGGCCGGATGGGATAAAATTATCCTGCAAAGGGAAAAAACTTTACCTTTCACAGAATCCGGTACCATGCCGGATTCATGACATCCTGATACGAAAACAAGGAAACACGATCATGAAACGGTTACTGCTTGTACTGACAGTACTGCTGGTCTGCCACCCTGAAGCTGAAAGCGCAACAACGGTTCCCGATGGAAAAGCGATCTTCGAGAGAAATTGCAGCGTCTGCCATTCGATCAATCCTCCATCGAAAAGCGCTCCTCCAATCATACCGATCGCATCGGTATACCACCGCCAATTCCCGTCGAAAGCCGCCGGTGTCAGCCACATGGCGGCGTTCATGAAAGCGCCCTCGAAAGCATCTTCGAAGGTGGACCCTGAAGCCATCACTCGCTTCGGACTCATGCCCCCCATGGTGCTCAGCGATGCGGAACTGAAAGCCGTAGCGGCATGGGTATGGGACATGTACAATCCGAATGCAGGAGCGGGCAGGGGCAGGGGCAAGGGAACCGGACAGGGCGGAGGCAACTGCCAGTAGGACGCCGAAGGAAGGAGACACCCCGGCTTCGCTCCGGACATTGACAAAAAAACCGCCTCACCAGAGTAGTCTGATGAGGCGGTCTGCTTTCGTTGTGCCCGGCAAGTTGCCGAGGAAAGCTGCGGGTACCCTTGGGCAGACTCGAACTGCCGACCCACAGTTTAGGAAACTGTTGCTCTATCCACTGAGCTACAAGGGTATGCGTTAGAATGTAGCGCTTTTCATACAAACATGCAACCCGCCGCAGCCTCAGCTCCTCCCGAACATCCGGTCGAGCTGATCGAGCATGAGCTTGATAATGACCGGCCTGCCGTGCGGACAGTAATAGGGCGCCCTCGTTGCGAACAGATTGTCGATCAGTGAACGCATCTCTTCAAGGCTGAGCTTCTGTCCGGCCATGATGGCGTTTCGGCATGAGTAGGATTTCGCCAGATTGTCACGTTTTTCAAGCTTCAGTTTCGAAGCGTTCTCCTGGTAACCCGCAATCATATCCTGCAGGATGGTGACTTCCGTACCGGATCGGACATCCTGCGGAATCCCTTCGATCATGACGGTCCTCGACCCGAAATCACGGAAGTTGAAACCAAGTCGGTAAAGGTCGTCACGGATTTCCTCGAACACCTCGTACTCCCAATGGCGAAGTTCGACCTTCTGGGGAAAGAGCAGCTGCTGCGAATTGGGCACATTCTGGTTCATGACGTCGAGAGCGCGCTCATAAAGCACCCGTTCATGGGCGACATGCTGGTCGATGATCATCATGCCGTTCTTGATCTGGCAGATAATGTACTTGTTGTGCAACTGCCAGATTTTCGGTTCAGCTCCTTCAGGAGGGGCACTGCTGTCTTCATCATGGGAACGGGACTGCAGCACGGTCGTCAGGACTTCATCGCCTGCCGGCTTCACATCCTGCTTCCGCCATCGCTCTTCCGGCCCGGAAAAGGGAAATATCTCCTCCTGACGGGGAGTTTCGTCATTCCTGCGCAATCCGTCCGAAAGGGAATGTTCCCGATAACCGGCATAAAGCTCCTGTGTTGTCGCAGTTCTCCCGGGCCGTTCATGGTACATGAGCCTGCGGTGGAGCGCTTCATCCTCGGGATCGACACGGGCATCAGGCTGTGCCGGAATCCCGGCGAGTGCGGCATCAGGTGAAAAATCGTGCAGCTGGACAGCCCGTTTGATAACCGGATAGAACATGTTGCGCACGCTTCGCTCATCCTCGAACTTCACTTCAAGTTTTGCCGGGTGCACATTGACATCGACACGTGACGGCTCGATACCGAGAAACAGCATGGCGAAGGGCGTCTGGCGATCTTCAAGCAGTTCCCCGTATGCCTGCTGAAGGGCCTGGGAAAGCATACGGTTCTGGACAATCCTCCGGTTGATATAGAACAGCTGATCGGATTTCTGGCGTTTCATCATGCCGGGCCTGCCGATGAATCCGTGAATGGAGAGATAGTCGTTCTCCTCGGTTATGGAAATCAGCCCGTCGGAAAAATCGCTGCCGTAAAAGTAGTCCAGCCGTTCGCGGATATCCGGATTTCTGAAATAAAAAAGCTCCTCGTCGTCACTGTACATGCGCCATTCGATATCGCCGTAGGCAAGCGTCAGCGAACGCACGGCTTCGAATATGTGACGGAATTCCGTTGCATTGGATTTCAGGAACTTCCTTCGGGCAGGAACGTTGTAAAAAAGATTCCTGACGCTGACAGAAGTCCCCACTTCTCCCGATACTCCCGCCTCCTCGACAAGCGATCCTCCCTCATAGCGGAACTTCAGGGCAAGAGAATCTGCGGCCTGTCTGGTTTTCAGCTCAAAATGTGATACCGACGAGATGCTGGCAAGCGCTTCACCCCTGAAACCGAGGCTTGTAAGGGTATCGAGATCATCAAACCCCGAAATCTTGCTTGTCGCAAAACGCTCGACACACAACAGGGCATCCTCGCGGCTCATGCCTGAGCCGTTGTCGATGACCCTGATCAGCTCCTTGCCGGCATCCTTGATCATGACGGTTATTCTGGATGCTCCTGCATCGATTGCATTTTCAAGGAGCTCCTTGATGACCGAAGCCGGGCGCTGGACAACCTCTCCTGCTGATATCTTGTTGGCAACCGTGTCCGGTAACCTTGAAATTTTTGCCATTACAACCCTTTAAGAACGTTAATCCGTACTGGTTTCCATCGTTCGTCAACGACGGACTCGATGCATCAGGCCGGACGGCCGGAGCCGTCTTCCTGAAGGGATTTCCATACCTCCCGGAGGGCAGCTTCCGCGAAACGCAGCTTGTTCTGCAATCGAGTGCCGTACATACGGTATGTTCCGGCTTTTGCCCTCTCTCCATCCGTCACTTTTCTTGCGATACCGATACAGACCGTACCAACGGGTTTCTTTTCGGAACCGCCGGAAGGCCCTGCTATGCCGGTTGTGGAAACCGCAATATCGGCCCCGCTTGCCAGGAGGCAGCCACGGGCCATCTCTTCGGCAACAGGCTCGCTCACAGCACCGTACTGCTCGATCATTGCCGGAGAAACACCAAGCAGCCGCATTTTGGACTCGTTGCTGTAGGTAACTACTCCCTGGAGAAAATATGCCGAAGAACCGGGAACATCGGTCAGGCGGCTGGCAATGAGCCCGCCGGTGCATGATTCAGCGACAGCGATACGCATGCTGCTCCCTGCAAGCATTCGGCCCACCGTCTCCTCGAGTGTGGCGTCCCCGGTCGCATAGACAAAGTGCCCGGCTTTGAGGAGAATCGCATCGACCACAGCGCGGTTCTCATGCCGTACGGCTTCCGATTCGCATCCAGTGGTCGTCACCACAAGATCCACCCCGGCAGTATGGGGAAGGTAGGCAAGCTTCGTTCCGCCGGGAAGGGCGTCTTCAACTTCAACAATGAGCCCGGCAAGCATGGTTTCGCCGATCCCCACCGTTTTGACCGGTGTATGCAGAAGAACCGCTGAACTCCGTGCGGAAAAAAAAGGGATCACGGTTTTGAGCATCATCATCTCCATTTCAGCAGGCACCCCCGGCATCAGTACCAGATACCTCTGCTGAGAACGCTCACCGCAAGGCACAATCATGCCTGACGCCGTTCCTATGGTATTGGGAACAAGCACGGAGCCTTCAATGATCATCGCCTGCTCACGGAGCGTTTCCGGAAGAGGACGGCCTCTCCCGGAAAACCATGCAACGAGTAGGCGATAAGCCTCATCGCTCTCTACAAGAAGCTTGCCGAAAAGCTCGGCAGCGGCTTTTTTCGTCCTGTCATCGCGCGTAGGGCCGAGACCTCCTGTCGCCAAAACGATATCAGCCCTTGAAAGCGATTCTGAAAACACACCGGCAATGGCGCCCTCTTCGTCGGCACAGGTGACGATCCTTGCAACCGGCACCCCGATCCCTCCAAGAGCGGAAGCGATGAATGCCGCATTGGTATTGACCTTGCCGCCCTTGAGCAGTTCGTCGCCAATTGATATGATTTCAGCAATCATGGCAAGCGCTAAACCAGATAACTTGCTATACGCAGAATATCGGCAAACACACCGCCGGCGGTCACCTCGCCGCCGGCGCCAGGCCCCTTGACCACCAGAGGAGTCGTGAGATACCTGTCGGTAGTAAAGACCACCAGATTCTCGGTGCCGTTCAGTCCGGCCACAGGGCTCTCAAGGGGAACTCGCTTCAATCCCACTTTCGCCTTGCCATCCTTGAGTTCGCCGGTATAAGCGATGCTCATGCCCTCGCTGGCGGCACTGTCTATCTCGGCGGCATACCAGTCATCAATGCCCGACAGGCGATCAAGGAATTCAACCGGTGTCATCTCTCCCCGGCACGAATCGGGAACCAGGCTCTGACACTCCACATCGGCATACTCCAGCCTATAGCCAAGCTCCCTGCCAAGAATGAGCAACTTTCTGGCAAAATCAGCCCCCGAAAGGTCATCCCGCGGATCCGGCTCAGTGTATCCTGCCTCTTTGGCTTTCCTGACAATCTCGCTGAACCGCCCTCCCTTGCGCAGTTCGTTGAAGATGAAGCTCAGGGTACCCGACAGCACCCCTTCGATACAGACGATCTTGTCGCCGCTGTTCTTCAGATCGTTGAGCGTGCTGATGATCGGCAACCCCGCGCCGACGTTGGTTTCGTAAAGGAATTTCGCATTGCTGGAGCGTTGGGCGTCCATGATCCTGCGGTAGAGGTCCCACGGACCGGCCATGCCCAGCTTGTTGGCCGTGACGATGGAGATGTCGGCCTGGAGCAGCTCCGGGTATTTTTCAGCAACCTGCCTGCTTGCTGTACAGTCAACCACAATGGTATTGTGCATATTCTCTTCCTTGATCATCCTGATGTACTCATGAATACGAGCACTTCCGGAAAAAGGGGATTTTTCATGCATTGCATGTACAGCCTCATGCCAGCGATCCAGATCGATCCCGCCGCTATCGATCACGATACCCCTCGTATTAGCCAATCCACATACCGCCACATCGAGGCTCAGCTCCTTTTGCAGGGTCGAACGGTGTTCCCGGATCTGGTTGATGAGGCTTTTGGCAATCGTGCCGGTACCGGCGATAAAGACATGCACCTTGCGCATCGAGAGGAAAAACGATTCATGGATGCAATTGAGTGCCTTGTCCTCGTCACCGCTACCGATAACGAATGAAATGTTCATCTCGTTGGCTCCCTGCGCAACGGCGATCACGTTGATGCCATTCTTGCCGAGCGTCTCGAAAAGCTGCGCCGAGACACCCGGATGACCGGACATCTTGGTGCCAACCACGGCAACCATAGCGAGGTTGCGGCGAATGCTGACCGGATCGATCCTGCGCTCCTCGATTTCACGGACAAACTCCTCTTCAAGTGCTTTTTTGGCCATCGTCGTCTGTGCGGGCATAATGGCAACACTGATGGATTGCTCCGAAGATGCCTGGGAAATGAAAATAATGTTGATGCTGTGCCGGGCAAGACAGGTAAACAGGCGGGATGCGGTTCCGGGCACACCGGCCATGCCGCTTCCCGAAAGGCTGAGCAGCACCACGTGGTTAATCGAAGTCAGGCCGGTGACCGTTCCCGTTCTTCCTTCCTGCAGGACGGATTGATTGCCTATTTTTGTGCCGGAACTGTCCGGGTTGAATGAATTTTTTATCAGCAGAGGAATGCCTGCCTTCATAACCGGCTGCACGGCGAGTGGATGAAGCACTTTGGCGCCTGCATGGGAAAGCTCCAGTGCTTCCTCATAGCTGATCTCGGGGATGACCCGCGCATCAGGCACCCTCTTCGGGTCGGCGCTGTAGAAGCCGTCAACATCGGTCCATATCCATACCTCCCCGGCATGCAGGGCAGCACCGAGAATCGTAGCGGTAAAATCGGAACCGCCCCGGCCAAGGTTGGTCACGCTTCCATCCGGAGCGGCGGCGATAAAACCGGTGACAACGGGCAGTGAATCGAACCTGGTGAACCGCTCGCGAATCCTTTTGCCGGTAGCCAGACGGTCGACTTTGGCGTAGCAATGGTGCTCATCAGTCACAATCAGGCTGCGCGCATCGACACATTCTGAAGGTGTTCCCGAAACATGCAGATAGCGACTCACGATCCTGCAGGAAAGCCGCTCACCGTAACTCAGCACAAGGGCAAGGCTTTTATCTGAAAGCTCCCTTAAGAGAAACACTCCGTGCAACACATCCGTCAATTCGGAAAGCAACTCCTGAAACCAGGGTTCTTCTGCTGATGCTGCTTCACGGAACAGTTCACGAACGATAACGCCGTGCAAGGCGGCTATCCCGTCAAGTTTTTCCCGGTACTCCGCATCGCCTTTCCCAGCCAATACCGCAGTCTCGGCAAGCATATCGGTTACCTTCCCTATCGCCGAAACCACGACGACAAGCGAAGTCCGGCTCGACTCCTTTCGGATGATGCCGGCCACATTGCCGATTTTTGTCGCCGATGCAATCGACGAACCTCCGAACTTGAATATCTTCATGCTGACGTTAACACTTCACTTGAAAAATGACAGGCCCTCATATCGAACTTATGAAATAAACATCATTTCCCTGAAGCGGTCAACCCCTTGCCGGAAAAATGCACCATGGGAGAAAAAAAAAGCGCCCGAAGGGGCGCTTTCCAGGAAACGTTCAGACAAAGCCGGTCAGTTCTTCAGGGCGTCAGCACCGGCAACAATCTCGCTCAGCTCCTTGGTAATGGCTGCCTGGCGGGCGCGGTTGTAACTGATATTGAGCGTCCGGAGCAGTTCCTTGGCGTTTTCAGTCGCGGAGTCCATGGCCGTCATTCGTGCTGCCTGCTCGGCGGCATTGGATTCAAGCATCATCCTCCAGACCTGGGTATTGAGATGCTTGGGCACCAGTTCGTCGATGATAACCGATGGCGAAGGCTCGTAGATGTAGTCGCTGCTGCTCTCCTTTCCGGCGGTTTCCGCTGTGATGGGTAGCAGGTCCTCGGCTTTCAGGACGGGAGCAAGCACACTCTTGAACTCGTTGTATACCACGACCACCCGGTCCACTTCGCCTTTCAGGTACATTGCCGATGCTGTTTCGGCAATCTCCTTGGCTACGCTGAAATCGAGATTCTGGAAAACTGCGGGGTACCCCTTGACGATGCTGAATCCCCGTTTGCGGAAAAAGTCAAACCCCCTGGTTCCCGCACAGATCAGACTCACCCCGCCGTTCTTGTGCTGGGCAGCATAGTCCTCGGTAACAACCTTCTGGGCAAGCTTGATGATATTGGTATTGAAGGCTCCGCAAAGGCCCCTGTCGGCTGTAATGAGAACAACCAGTACTTTTTTAACCTCCGGACGGTTTGACAGCAGAGGGTTGAGCGACGTATCCACTTTTGCTGAAAGAGATGCAAGCATCTCCTTCAGCTTTGCGGCATAGGGCCGGGCCATGATAGCCCTGTCCTGCGCCCTGCGCAGCTTTGCTGCTGCAACCATTTTCATGGCCTTGGTGACCTGCTGCGTGGATTTCACCCCCTTGATCCGTACACGTATATCCTTTAATGTCGGCATGTATTAGGGTCTGTTAATAAATTAGATGCTTACTGTGCTTCAGGCCTGTACCTTCTGGTTGAAGGAGCTGACGAACTTCTCGGCAGCCTCTTTCAGCTGTTTTGCCGTATCGGCTTCAAGCAAACCTTTTTCGGCAATGGTTTTCAGGACTTCAGGCTGCTTGTGCTCCAGCATGGCGAGGAACTCCTCTTCGAAGCGGCGGATATTGGCCACATCGACCGCGTCAAGAAGACCCTGTGTGCCGAGAAAGATGATGGCCACCTGCTTTTCAACCGGCATCGGGATATACTGACCCTGCTTGAGGATTTCAACCAGCCTTGCGCCCCTGTCGAGCTGGGCTTTGGTGGTCTTGTCGAGATCCGAACCGAACTTCGAGAATGCTTCAAGCTCTCGGAACTGCGCAAGATCGAGACGGAGCGTACCGGCGACTTTTTTCATCGCCTTGATCTGTGCTGCGCCGCCCACGCGGGATACCGAGATACCGACGTTGATAGCAGGCCTCTGACCGGAGTTGAAGAGGTTCGACTCGAGGAAGATCTGACCGTCGGTGATGGAAATCACGTTGGTCGGAATATATGCCGAAACGTCGCCGGCCTGCGTTTCGATAACCGGCAGAGCTGTCAGGCTTCCGCCACCCTTGACCAGCGGCTTCAGGGCCTCGGGAAGATCGTTCATCTTGCGGGCGACTTCGATGTCGTCGGTGATTTTCGCAGCTCTTTCAAGCAGGCGGGAGTGCAGATAGAACACGTCGCCGGGATATGCCTCGCGTCCCGGGGGACGGCGGAGCAGCAGGGAAAGCTGGCGGTAGGCAACCGCCTGTTTCGACAGATCGTCGTATACAACCAGTGCGTGGCGGCCGGTATCGCGGAAATACTCGCCGAGAGCCGCGCCGGCGAACGGAGCGATGAACTGCAGCGGAGCCGGATCGGAAGCGGTTGCGGAGATGACGGTCGTGTACTCCATTGCACCGTACTTCTCAAGGGTATTGACAACCTGTGCGACCGTGGAACCTTTCAGGCCGACGGCGACATAGATGCAGTAAACCCCTTTGCCTTTCTGGTTGATGATGGTATCGAGAGCCACAGCGGTTTTTCCGGTCTGGCGGTCGCCAATGATCAGTTCACGCTGGCCGCGGCCGATCGGAATCATGGAGTCGATGGATTTAAGACCGGTCTGGAGAGGTTCATGTACCGATTTACGGAAGATGACACCGGGAGCCCTGCGTTCGAGAGGAACCCTGAGTTCCGTTTCAATCGGGCCTTTGCCGTCAATAGACTCGCCGAGCGGGTTGACAACCCTTCCGAGCATGGCCTCACCGACCGGCACGGAAGCGAGAATACCTGTTCTTTTGACCGTATCACCCTCTTTTATCGTGTTTGATTCACCGAACAATACAGCGCCGACGTTGTCCTCCTCAAGGTTCAGAGCCATACCCATCACCTTGTTGGGAAACTCGAGAAGCTCACCTGCTGCAACCTGCGATAAACCGTACACACGAGCAATACCGTCACCAACCTGCAGCACTGTTCCCACATCATAGACTTCCGCCTCGGACTCAAAACCGGCAAGCTGCTTGCGAAGTATGGATGAAACCTCATCAGGCCTGACTGTTGTAGACATATCTTATTCGCTTGGTTATTTGTTTGTAAGAAAAGAGAAAGATTCTGCTTACCTTCTTTTGAAATCTGACTCGGTCTTTTACCATTCAAAAAATAAAAGCCAAATTTAATGAAAAGCTTTTAGTTATTCAAATTCTGTGCATAATTTGATAACCGTGCTTTTCCGGCTTCCGGCAATCCTGCCCTGTTCAGATACAATACGAATTACAACGGACATAACCAGACAAGGAAGAAGTTATACAGTGCACGGTATGAAAACGGTCAAGGGATTCGCTTCCGCTACGGTCGGCAATGTTGCCTGCGGTTTTGACGTACTGGGATTTGCCATTACCGAACCCGGTGATGAAGTGACCCTTACCCTGCTCGATGAAAAACATGAAGCGTGTCCCGTATCGCTCGTCGGCATTACCGGAGACGGCGGGGCGCTGCCTCTCGATCCCAAAAAAAACACATCGAGCTTTGTCGTACTGAAATTTCTCGAATATATCCGCACGCACAAAGGCATCGATTTCTCCGGCCATATCGCACTCGAACTGAAAAAGAACCTTCCGCTCAGCAGCGGCATGGGCAGCAGCGCGGCAAGCGCTGCTGCAGCCCTTGTAGCGACAAACGAGCTGCTCGGTCAACCATGCACGAAAATGGAGCTGGTGCATTTCGCCATCGAAGGCGAACGGGTTGCCTGCGGTTCGGCCCACGCCGATAACGCCGCTCCGGCAATACTCGGCAATTTCGTGCTGATCCGAAGCTATACGCCGCTCGATCTCATAACCATTCCTCCGCCCAAAGACCTCTACTGCACGCTGGTTCACCCGCATACCGAGCTGCGCACCTCATTTGCCCGATCGGTACTGCCGAGAGCAATTCCCCTGAAAACCGCCATTCAGCAGTGGGGAAACGTCGGGGCACTGATCGCCGGACTGCTCACGTCGGACTACGACCTCATCGGCCGATCTCTTGTGGATGTGGTTGCCGAACCCAAGCGGGCGCCCCTCATTCCCGGTTTTTCCAACGTCAAGCAGGCCGCACTCGATGCCGGTGCGCTGGGGTGCAGCATCGCCGGATCAGGCCCATCCCTGTTCGCGTTCTCCGCATCTGAAAAAACCGCAAGAGAGGCAGGAAACGCCATGCAGCACGCCTTCAGCGCCAAAGCAAGCCTCTGCTCCGACATGTGGGTTTCACCGATCTGCAACGAAGGCGCAAAGATATTGTAAAAACGTTCCGGAAGCATTTATGATCTATTTCAGCACAAACAAGACCTCCGTACCCGTATCCATAAAAAAAGCCACGCTCGAAGGTCTTGCTCCCGACGGGGGCCTGTATGTCCCTTCGGAAATCCCCTGTTTTTCCGCACCGGAAATAGCCCTGCTCGAGGAAGGAAATTTCAGCAGTGTGGCATTCGCCATTGCGAAAAAATTCATCTGCGGCGAAATTCCTCCCGATCAGCTCAGTGACATGATCGACAGCTGCTTTCCGTTCGACACGCCGCTCGTCAGGCTCGAAGAGGGAACCTTTATCGAGGAACTGTTCTCGGGGCCTACGCTCGCGTTCAAGGATTATGGCGCACGGTTCCTGGCCCGCCTGGCGGGATACTTCGCATCCGAGGACAACAGACTCATCACCGTGCTGGTAGCAACCTCGGGCGACACCGGCAGCGCCGTTGCCTACGGGTTTCAGGGTATACCCAATACGAGGGTCGTGCTGCTCTATCCTTCAGGGAAAGTCAGCCGCCTGCAGGAGCAGCAGCTCACAACGGCGGGGGGCAATGTGCATGCACTTGAAGTACAGGGCGATTTCGATGATTGCCAGCGCCTTGTCAAGCAGGCGTTTGTCGATCCCGATCTGAAAGATCGGCTTACCCTGACCTCGGCCAACTCCATCAACATCTCGCGGCTCATTCCCCAGTCTTTTTATTATGCATGGGCTTCGCTCCACCTGAAAGCCGAGTATGGCCTGGATCGTCCGGTCTTTTCCGTGCCGAGTGGCAACTACGGCAACCTGACCGCCGGGGTGCTCGCCCGGATGATGGGCTTTCCGATAGGACATTTCGTCGCCGCCTCGAACGCCAATGACAGCGTCACCCGATACCTTGACGATGGACGGTATGAACCGCGACCTACCGTGACGACACTCTCGACGGCCATGGATGTGGGAAATCCGAGCAACTTCGCCCGGCTCAAGCATTTCTATGCCAATGACCACCGCGCAATGGGAACCGACATCACCGGTATTTCGGTTTCCGACGAAGCCACCGGAAAAACCATCCGCGATCTCTTCCGGCGTTACGGCTATATCGCCGATCCGCATACCGCGGTCGGGTTCCACGCGCTCGAAGAGTATCGGAAAACAACCGGAAATACCGCACCGGGAATCGTGCTTTCCACTGCCCATCCGGCGAAGTTCCTCGAAGTGATAGAACCCGTACTGGAACGCAAGATCGATATTCCGGAACGCCTTGCCGTCGTGCTTGAAAAACAGAAACAGGCCACCCTGATCGGCACCGAATACAGCGAACTTTCCGGCTTTCTCAAGAACCTCGACCGGCTGTAAAAAGGAGAGCATCAGCATGAACCTGCGCACACTGCTGTTTTTTCTCATTCTCATGCCGGTCATGTTCATCGGCATACTGATTGCGCTCGTTATCAGCATTTTCGAGCACACCGGAGATACCTTCTCCCGCATGGCTGCGTGGTGGGGAAGATTCAGCGCCCGGCTTTTCGGCATTTCCATCGTGGTGGAGGGCTCGGACAACTACCGCTCGGAATGCAATTACCTGGTTATCAGCAACCATGCGGGCATGGCCGACATCCCCTTGCTGCTCGGGGCCATGAAACTGAACCTGCGCTTCGTAGCCAAGGAGGAACTTGCAAAAATTCCGGTTTTCGGATGGGCGCTCAAGCGCTCAGGGTATGTCATGATCAAACGGGGACAGAACCGTGAAGCATTGAAAAGCCTGCTTGCCGCCGCAGATGTGCTCAGGAGCGGACGTTCGGTGCATATATTTCCGGAAGGAACCCGCTCGGAAACGGGAAAACTGCTGCCCTTCAAACGGGGCGCCTTTCTGGTGGCCCAGAAAGGCGGGGTTCCGCTGCTGCCGGTTACCATCATCGGCAGCAACCTGATAACCCCGAAAAAAAGTCTGCAAATCAATAAAGGCAATGTAAGGATCGTCGTCGGCACCCCTCTCGAACCATCCGGGTTCGAAAATGTCGAAGCGCTTATGGAGGCTGCACACCGGGAAATCGAACACAACCTCCGGCGTTACGCATCCACTCAGAACTGACGGTAGAGGTTCACCATCTCCATTGCCGTCATGGCGGCGTCAAACCCCTTGTTCCCGGCTTTCGTGCCGGCCCGTTCAATGGCCTGTTCGAGATTCTCCGTGGTCAGCACGCCGAAAGAGACCGGAACCATGGTATCAAGTGAAACCTGGGCAATCCCTTTGGCTGCCTCTGCAGCGATAACATCGAAATGCGGTGTGGAACCCCTGATGATGACCCCGAGAGCGATCACCGCATCGGCACTGCCGCTCATGGCAACTTTTTTTGAGACCATGGGAAGCTCGAATGCTCCGGGACAGCGGTAAACGGTCACATTCTCAGCGGTTCCCCCGTGCCGGAGAATGCAGTCGAGCGCCCCTTCAACCAGCTTTTGCCCGATGAAATCGTTAAAACGCGAAACCACGAGCGCGAAACGGGTATCCTTTGCGCTGAGGGAACCTTCAATCTGTTTTACCTGCATGGCGATAGTGTTTAAAAGCGTTACTTCTTGCACGACGACCGTCCGTATCCGAGCAGCCGTTCGACAAGATCGATAATGACATGACCTATGGCAATATGACACTCCTGCACCCTGTCAGCCGACCCTGAGTGCGGCACCACAACCGACAGGTCCGCCGCATCTTTTATCATGCCCCCTTCCCCGCCAAGCAGGGCAAGGGTTTTCATGCCGTGTTCACGCGCATACTGCAACACGTTGAGCACGCTCCTGCTGTTGCCGCTTGTCGAAAAACCGAAAACCACGTCCCCATCGCACCCATAAGCCTCGGCAAGACGGGTGAATACCGCGTCATAGCCAAGATCGTTCGCGCCGGCAGTCAGTGCGGTGGTATCTGCATTGAGTGCAATAGCCGGCAGTGCGGGGCGGCTGACGCTGCTGCGATAACGGATGGTCAGTTCGGTAGCCAGATGCTGTGCATCGGCAGCGCTTCCACCGTTGCCGCACAGCAACAGCTTCCCGCCCTCCTCGAATGTCGATGCAATGAGGCGGGCCATGGCGACGATAACCGCGCTGTTCTGCCGGGCAACGTTCTCCTTGAGCCGTGCGCTGTAGAGCATGGCATCGAGCACCACCTCCTCATACGGCGTTCGATCCATCAGTCCCGCCGGACATCTGCATTTGCCGATCATAACAAACAGGTTAACACATGAACAAGCACAAATAACTTTTAATATACAGAAAAAACAAACGATGCCCTACTTGGGCGCAACGGCTCAACCCCCGCGCCGGAAAAGGAAAAACGGAACTTTTACCCGGCATTCATTTTTAAGAATTGAAACTCCCGTCAGGAGGCAACCCTTGTCTGAAAACACTGCCGTCATGAACAACATCCTTGTGCCAACCGATTTTTCCGCCCATGCACAGGCGGCTTTTGAGACAGCAGTATCAATTGCGCGCAGAACCGGCGCCCTCGTGCACCTGTACCATGTCATGGACATTCCCGATATCCCGGGAATGCGCGAAATCATGGCAAGGCGGAACCCCGCGGGAAGTGAAGCCTCCGAGACTGCTGACAGCGCCCTCCATCAGCTTGTCAGAAGCGAAACATATCGGGATATCGGAGCTTCATGCTCCATCGATTACGGAACCCCCTGGAAAGCCATCACCGGCAAGGCTGAGGGTGATGGATTCGATCTTGTCGTCATCGGCAGTCACGGGATGAAGAGACTCGAAAAAATCGTTTTCGGATCGACGACAGAGCAGGTGATACGGCATTCCATCTGCCCTGTACTGACCGTGCAAGACACGCTCTGCTGTTTTTCGCCGGCCAGTATCGTGCTCGGCGCGGAAAGATCCCGGGAAAACACGTGCTGCATCGATGCCGCCAGATCGTTTGCCTCGCACTACAATGCCACAATGCACCTTGTGAAGGTTTCGACACCGGATCATTTTATAAACACCCGGCAGGCAAGGATGGAGATGGAATTCCTTGCACGGGAAAACGGCATCGGAGAATATTCCGTCAACTGCTATAACGACGAAAGCATGCAAGAGGGGCTGCTGCATTTTGCCGAAGACATCGGCGCCGACCTGCTCTGTATGACGACACGCGTGACATCCGAGCTTGCACGCCTTTACAGGACAACCATGGGACGGAACACCACCACTGAGGTGGCAATACCGATTCTGACGTGCCGGGTTCCTGAAGCATGACCAGGACAGACTACCGTTCCGGCTCACTGCTGCGGAGGCCAGCTCCGCAGTAGCGGCAGTAACGGGCATCATCCTCATGCGCGGCGTCAGGACAGCGCGCACACCGTTTTTTTGCCCCCGCCTGCCATGCATCGATGACATCTCCGCCGAAACGATGCCGGTAGGCACGGCGATGATGCTATAACCCACGATCATCAGAAGCGCTGCAAGCGCCCTGCCAACAACTGTCTGCGGGGATATATCTCCGTAACCCACGGTTGTTACGGTAACGATAGCCCGGTAAATTGCCTCGGGAATGCTGTGAAATCCGTTTTCAGGACCTTCGATCATGTACATGAGTGAGCCCACAATGCTGACCATGACCAGCACGAAAAACAGAAATACCATGATTTTCCTGCCGGAGGCCCTGATGGATGCAGTCACAAAATCGGCTTCCCTCACGAAGGTCATGAGCTTGAGCAGCCTGAAAATCCTGAGCACCCGAAAAAAACGCACGGCAAGAAAATAGTGCGCTCCCGGAATGAACACGACGAAGTAGGTGGGGAGAATGGAGAGCAGATCGACGACGCCGAAAAAATGCGGGCATACTGCATGCGCACCGGCGCGACAAATAACCTCATGAGATATTCAGCGGTGAACAGGAGCGTAAAACACCACTCGATGAATGCCAGCTCACTCCCGTAAGATTGATGGAGCGGTGCGACGCTGTCAAGCATGACAACGATCACGCTCAGCGAAATTGCTCCGATCAGGGCAAGGTCGAACAGCTTGGAGGGAATGGTGTTGCTGTCGAAAATGATGTGCCGGGAAACCTCTTTAAACGTTCTTTTTGCCGCCATGAAACCTGTAAATGGTTGGGTGTGCCTGAGCGGACAAGCAATCCGTTTCCTGTAACATAACAAATTGTACCTGACAATGAACCCGGCCGGGCGAAAAGCTGCAGAAACAGAAAAACTCCGCCAGACGAGTAGCATCTGGCGGAGTTTGAGAGAGGTGAAAAACCATCGAAATCAGTGGTACCTGGCGCTCTCTTCCTTGACAAATTCAACAAGCAGTTTCAGGTTTGCCGGATCGACATCAGGCAGAATCCCGTGGCCGAGGTTGAACACATGGCCTGAAGATGCGGTATGCTGACCGAACTGCTTCAGGATTTTCGCGGCTTCGGACTTGATCTTTTCCGGGGTTCCGTACAGAACCGTCGGGTCCATGTTGCCCTGGAGGGCGACACGGTCGTTGAGCTCCCTGCGCGCTTTGGCAATATCGATTCCCCAGCCAAGCCCCATGGCGTCACAACCGGTGTCGGCAATGTCGGAAAGAATGGTATTGCAGTCTTTCGAGAATACGATAACCGGCACATCAGGATATTTTGCCTTCACCGCCTGGACGTTCTCCCTGATGTAGGGAAGGGCGAACTCGCGGTAATCGTCTTCAGAAAGCGCGCTTGCCCAGGAATCGAAAATCTGGATCGCATCGGCACCTGCCTCGACCTGCTTGAGCAGATAGGCACTGATGGTTTCCGTGATCTTTCTGAGCAGCTGATGGGCCATCTGCGGCTCCCGATACATCATCTTCTTCGCGAACGCATAGTTTTTGGAGCCACCGCCTTCAACCGCGTAGGTAAAGAGCGTCCATGCTGCACCGGAGAATCCGATAAGCGGCACACGGTTGTCGAGTTCCTTCTTGGTAAGACGCAGGGCATCCATAACGTAACCGAGCTTTTCATCGATATCGGGGACAATGAGCCTGTCGATATCGGCCTGGCTGCGGATAACCGGCGTAAGCTTGATACCTTTCGTCTCGATGATCTCGACGTTCATCCCCATGGCTTCGTTGATCACCAGAATGTCGGAAAAAATGATCGCTGCATCGACACCCATCAGATCAACGGGCTGGATGGTTACTTCGGCAGCCAGTTCAGGCGTTTTGCAGAGGGTTAAAAAGTCAGTTTTTTCTCTGACTGCCCGATACTCCGGCAGATAGCGACCGGCCTGCCTCATCACCCAGATAGGCGTCCGGGAACACGGCTGACGCTTCAATGCCCGGAGAAAAAGATCATTTTTGAGCATGCAATGCAATAATTTGAGAAGTTAAGAAAACAGCAATCCGCTGCAGCAACCGGCTTCAGGCGGTTTTGTAAAAGTGCAAAGCTACATTTTTTTAGCCTTATTTGAAAACTATTCCGGAATGGCCGGATGCATGTTCCGGGAGATCCGCAGGAAAAATCCGCTTCTCAGCTAACGATATGGCGTTTGATGCCAAGCTGTTTTTCGGTGTACCCGAGAGCAAGCCCGACCATTTCCGAGAGGTGGAAAACCGGAATCGAGCTGTGGACGTTGGCTTGCTTGAGAGCTTTCGCCTGGTAACCGTCAAGCACCGTATGGCAGAGCGGGCAGGGCGTGACGATAAAATCGGCCTTGATGTCGATGGCTTCCTGAAGCGCTTCTGCCGCCACGTTCAGGGACTCCTCCTCCGCAACCAGAAGCGTATGGAAGCCGCAGCAGCGGTTCTTGTGCTCATAGGGCAAGGTGGTGCCGCCGAGGGCCTCGATCAGCATGTCCAGCGAACTCGGCTCAAGCGGATCATCCTTGCCGAGCACTGTCGAAGGACGGAGAATATGGCACCCGTAAAACGGGGCGATCCTGTAGTTTTTCAGCGGCACCTTGACTTTCGCCCTGATCGCCTCGAACCCTACATCATCGGCGAGCACCCAGAGAAGATGGCGGACGTTCGATGTCCCCTTGTACTCAAGGCCTTCCTTTTTCAACAGATCGTTTACTTCCTTGCGCAGCTCCGGAGATTCATCGAGCTTTTTCTTTGCCGTCCGTATGGTCATCAGGCAGGTGTTGCACGATACGATCAGGTCGAGACCAAGCTTCTCGGCCAGCGCGATGTTGCGGCCGTTGACCAGCGCGAAATGCCTGGGGCTTACGTAATCAAGATTGCTTCCGCCGCAGCAGGTGCTTTCATGAAGTTTGACCATCTCGATACCGAGGTCCTTCTGCCACAGGTCGATGGAACGGTCTACCTCTTTCGTCATGGACTCGTTGATACAGCTCAGGTAATAAGCATACCTTTTCATACTGCGATTCTCCACGGTTATTTTTTATGAGACTTCTGTTCCGCCTTGACGTGCTCCGTCATCTCCCTGAACATCTCCCTGAATTTCTTGATCCCTTTAATCGGCTTGACGAGTAGCGGAGGAGGAGGCGTCCTGCGCTTCATGATCATCTTCATGGCCATGGGAAGCAGGTTCTGCAGGGTCCACGCCATACCGTTCGTACGGATCGGCAATGTAGCCTCGACAAGCTTGCCTTTCTTTTCTATGTCCTCCATGAACGCTTCGGCATGTTTTGCGCCGCTCGTATCCTTGGCCCCCCTGACCTCGATAGCATCCTCCCGGATTCCGTGTATCGCTTCCATGATGGGAATGTGCTTCACACAGGTCTCCTGGCAGCGATAGCAGTGCGTGCAGTCCCATACTCCGTGATCCTTGACGAGCTCGCCGAGTCGGGTATCATGAATGGCGTCACGGCTGTCGACGTTCATCCGGTATGATTTCAGCAATACCGCAGGAGAGACATACTCCTTGTGCGCGCGGAGAATGGTGCATTCCGAAACGCATGAGGCGCAGAGAATGCAGTCGGTGGCCTTTTCATATTTCTGGAACTCCTCTTCCGACACAAGAAACTCCTTTTGGCCCATTTCCGGCTCGGGCATACTTGACACGATCCAGTTCGAATAGTGCTTCATCTTGTCGACAAGGGGATCCATGTCCACAATCAGGTCCTTGATAAGCGGCATGTTGCGAAGCGGCTCGATCTTGATGACCCCCGGCTCCTTGCACTTCGACAGTTCATCCCACACCTGGGTGGTGCAGGCAAGCTTCGATATGCCGTTGATACGCATGCCGCAAGATCCGCAGATGCCAGCCTGGCAGAATGCCCGAAAGCTGACGGAGGCATCAACATGCTCCTTGATATAGTTGAGCGAACGGAGAACCGTGATACCTTTTTCAACCTGAATCGTATAGTCGTCGAAATACGGCTTGCTGTCCACCTGTGGGTTGAAACGATGCACCCTGAGAGTTATCTCCCTTTTTTCTTCAGTATGCAGCTCTGTAGCTCCTGTCATATCCGGTAGTAGTTAATAGGTTCTTTCCTGAAGTTCGTAGCGGCCCATGGTCACCGGCTTTTCGCCAAGCTTCACGCTGCCGCCTTCAAGGGTCGCAAGGGTGTGCTTGTGCCACTTCCCGTCATCCCTCTGCGGAAAATCCGTGCGTGTATGCGATCCGCGGCTCTCTTCCCTGGCGAGGGCTCCCTCTGCTACGGTTTCAGCCAGATCGAGCATATTTTTCAGTTCAAGAACCTGCAGAAGGTTGGTGTTGTAAACATCGCCGGTGTCGAATACACGGACGTGCGTGAACCGTTCCTGAAGATCCTTGAGATCCTGGACGCCTTTGCGGATTTTCGATGCCTCGCGGAAAATGCCGACATTCATGCCGAGCGTCTGTCCGAGCTCCTCACGAAGGGTGCCGTAACGCTCGAAGTGCCCGGAAGGGCGCATATAGCTGCGAAGCATCGCCTCTGTCTGGCTGATCTCATCGGCAGTGATTGGCGCAGGCTCGAACTTGCGTGCCTCCTCGGCGGCGGTACGGCCAGCGATACGACCGAACACGAGAATATCGAGCAGCGAGTTGCCTCCGAGACGGTTCGCTCCATGCACGGAAACACAGGCGCATTCACCTGCAGCGTAAACGCCGTCCATGACGGTTCTTCCGTCATTGTCCGTATCGATGCCCCCCATCGAATAATGGGCGGTCGGACGGACGGGTATCGGCTCCTCGATAGGATCGACACCCTCGAAATACATCGACATCTCCCGGATCTGCGGAAGCCTCGACTTGATGAGATCCGCCCCGAGATGCGTAAGATCAAGATGCACATACTTCCCGGCAGGACTGTCGAAACCCCTGCCCTGGAGAATCTCGGTTTCAATGGAACGGGCAACCAGGTCGCGCGGACCAAGCTCCATTTTTTCAGGGGCATAACGCGACATGAAGCGCTCGCCATCCATGTTGACCAGATAACCGCCTTCACCCCTTGCGCCCTCCGTTACAAGCAGGCCGCTCTTGCGAAGACCGGTGGGATGGAACTGCACAAACTCCATGTCCTTCAGCGGAATGCCCGCGCGGTAGGCAATGGCCTGACCGTCTCCGGTATTGCCTGCGGCATTGCTCGAACGGTTCCAGTACATCTTGGCATAACCACCGGTTGCGAATACAACCGTCCTTGCCGGAAAAGCCTCTATCTTGCCGGTTTTGATATTCATGGCGACAAGCCCCTTCATGCGGCTGTCATTGACTGAAAGGTTGAGCACAAAATATTCGTTAAAGAAAAAAACCCCTTTTTTCAGACACTGTTCGTAAAGCGTCTGCAGAATAGTATGGCCCGTTTTGTCCGCACAGTAACAGCAGCGGGGCCTGCCGGCCCCACCGAAAGGTCGCTGGGCAATGGTGTTGTCGTCCAGTCTCGACCAGGGCGTACCGATATTGTCAAGCTCTCGGATGATCTTGGGTGCTTCGGAACAGAGAATATCCACTGCATCCTGATCGGCAAGATAGTCGCTTCCCTTGATGGTATCGAAAATGTGCAGCTCCACCGTATCGTCCTTTGCCTTGTTGGCCAGGGCGGCATTGGCTCCCCCCTGTGCAGCGGAAGTGTGGGAGCGGTTCGGGTAGACTTTAGACAATACGGCAATATTGAGAGACGGATTGGTTTTCATGGCCTCCATCGCCGCATACAAACCGGCGCCACCGCCTCCGACAATAACAATATCAAATGGTTTCATACGCTCGTATCTCGTTATGAAGCTGTAAAACAGATTCAGTGAATGTAAGAAGGGCAGCAGAAGGCTGTACCCTGCAGATTGAATGGTGTCTCTTGTGAAGAGGAGAGACGGAAATTGACAACCGGATGCGGTTACAGCGCTACATGGTCGTCATGTACGGGAAGTTCTTCAACTGCCTGAAGGACGTCCGTCATATTCAGCAAACCGATCACCTTGTTGTTTTCCATGATGGTGAGCCGCCTGACGTTGGTCCTCTTCATGAGGCGGAGAGCGTATTTGACCCGGAGAGCCGGATTGATGCTGATGATCGGCTTGCTCATGATCTGGAAAACAGGCGTGTTCCAGGGATCACGGTGCACATCCTCGCCCGGGTCGATCACTTTTTCAAGAATATCCTTTTCAGTGACGATTCCGTAGCAGTCGTCTTCATTGCGGGGATCCACAACCAGACCGCTCTGTCCTGTCCGTTTCATGATCTGCAGCGCTTCGGCAACCGTGCAACTGCCCTTGATCGTCTGAAAATCTTTCTGCATCAAAGTCGAGACCGGAAGCATGCGAAGTGTTATAAGCTGATCCATAGCAGTTCCCCCTGATTGAAAAAAAGGACAAAAAGCCCATTCATTATTGGAAAAAAGGCAACTTCAGAGAAGTGCCTGAACGATGTCTGAAAAATCTGAATATAGGAAGGGCGGGCCCCTGGCGGCCATATGCGCAAAAAAAGCAACCTACCAATATAGGAATCAGCCGGAAGGACGCAAAAATTATTTTATCCCGTGTGCTTTTTTATATGCAGCCCAGTTGTTTTTCAGCGCAAGAAAGGCCGGGAAATCCGGCTGCTGCAGAAAAGGATTCGATGCCGCCTCATCGGCAAGCGTCGAAACGGATCGGATGCCGTAGTCGTGACCCGGATACACCGTTGTAGTCGGAGGAAGTTCCTGCAACAACCGGTGCAGTGAGTGGTACTCCTCCTGTGCATCCTCATCGGAACAGGTTCCCCCTACTTTTCCGGCAAACAGCGTATCACCGGTAAACAGGGCATCCCCTGCATGCAGACAGATGGAATCACCGGTGTGACCCGGAGTGTGCAGCACGCGAACCGAGAGCCTGCCGAGCGGGAAAACCGCGCCGTCCACCACCCGTATACCTGTCACGGGACAGCTATCTCCAAAAAGCAATGCCCTGACACCGACAAGACTCTCCATCGCTGCGTTGCCATTGGTATGATCGGCATGACCGTGTGTTGAAAACACATACCTGATGCGGCAGCCTGCATCTTCAGCATACGCCGCGATAGTGCGGTGATCGTAGGAGGGATCAACGACAAAAGCCTCTTGTGAGCTCTCATCGACGGCAAGATAGCCGAAATTGCGGTCGCCCCCGGTACGGAACTGTTTGACGAACATCTCTTTTCCGGTGTTTTCAGGCGGTTTTTTCAACATTCATGAGAAAAGCCCTCGCCGGAAAATCCCGATCCACGGCAATAGGATTCATTTCAAGCTCTTCCATGATCGCATCCGCCTTGTCATCGTCAAGCACGGCAAAGCAGAGGGAGGAGTAGGTGCCGATCATGTCGTCGGAAGGCCACCAGGACTGTCTGGAATCATCTTTCCTGTCGCAGTTGCACCCGCGTATGGAGACATTGCTGAACATGTGCACCTGAAATTTCCTGAACAGGCTCCGCACCAGCGGACGGGTCTCTTCATGACCCATGATTGCTATGAATTTCATGATTTCTTCTCCTCCTGCCGGGATTGCTCACCTTTTCTTTCCGTAATGTAGTAGACAAGCGGCACCACAACAAGCGTCAGAACCGTTGAAAGCACACCGCCCCAGATCATCGAGATAGCCAGCCCCTGAAAAATGGGATCGAACAGCATGATCACCGAACCGATCACCACGGCTCCCGATGTCAGAATGATCGGACGGGTACGCACAGCGGCAGATTCAATGATTGCCTGCTTGAGACCGGCTCCCTCATTGCGCCTGATCTGGATGAAATCGATCAGGAGAACCGCATTCCGCACCATGATGCCCGCAAGGGCGATCATGCCGATCATGCCGGTGGCGGTAAAAAACGCTCCATGAATGAAGTGTCCGGGAATGATGCCCACCAGACTGAGCGGAATGGAGATCATCATGATGAGCGGAGTCTTGAACGACTGGAACCAGCCCACGATCAGAAGATAGATGATAACCAGCACAACGGCAAAAGCCGTACCGAGATCCCTGAACACCTCGAAGGTGATCTGCCACTCGCCGTCCCACTTCATGGCAAGCCTCTCTTCAGACTTGGGAGGGGCGGTGTAAAGCGGATCGATGGCGTACCCGCCGGGCATCTTAAGCTGCTTGATTTTCTTGTCCATGTCGAGCATGGCGTACACCGGGCTTTCCGTCACCCCGGCGACATCGGCAGTGACATAGACCACCCTGCGCAGGTCCTTGCGATAGATGCTCTTGTCCTGTACCCGGTTTTCGACCCTGACCAGCTCCGAAAGCGGAATCATCTCCCCGGCGCGCAACCGGGTGGTAAACGAGCCCATACCCTGCGACTGGACGAAAATGTTCGAAAGGTCCTTGAGCGATGTCCGGTCGGCCTTCGGCAACCGCACCTGGATCGTAACCGGCTCCCTGTCGTTCAGGGTATGCAGCAGCCCGACATCCATGCCGGCCAGCGACATTCGGAGCGTCTGCGCGATCTGTTCGGCCGTTACGCCCCTGAATGCCGCGCGCTCCCTGTTGACAACAAGATTGTACACCTTCTGGTCGTCCTCGATCATCCAGTCGACATCGACCACACCCGGAGTCTCACTGAAAATCCTCTTCACCTCTTTGGCCAGTGCGATCTGCTGTTCCTGTGACGGTCCGTAGATTTCCGCCACGATGGTCGAAAGCACCGGAGGACCGGGAGGAATCTCCACGATCTTGGCGTTGCCGTTGTACTTCCGGGCGATCTGCTGCACGCCGGCACGAACCTTTTTGGCGATATCGTGGCTCTGCTCCTTTCGCTCGCCCTTGTGCACAAGATTCACCTGGATGTCACCCATTCCGGGGGACTGGCGCAGATAGTAGTGGCGCACGAGTCCGTTGAAGTTGATGGGCGCATTGGTACCGACATAGTACTGGTAGCTCTGCACCTCGGGAACGGTCCTGAGATAGGCGGATATCTCCTTGCTCACTCTTGCGGTCTGTTCGAGTGCCGTACCCTCCGGCATGTCGAGAATGACCTGGAATTCGTTCTTGTTGTCGAACGGCAGCATTTTCATCTCGACGGCTTTCAGCGGAACCATGATAATCGCTCCGGCAAGAAGCAGCCCGACCCCGGCAAACGCCGCCAGACGCATGAATGCGTTGTCGAGCAGCGGGGAAAGCACTGCCGTGAACAAACGGTAATATGCGGTTTTGGTGATATCGTACTCCCCGTGACTGCCATCTTCCGCTTTCAGCAGCCTGTAGGAGAGCCAGGGCGTTACGATGAGCGCGATCATGAGCGAAAAAATCATGGCGAGCGAAGCCCCGATCGGCATCGGGCTCATGTACGGACCCATCAGGCCGGAAACGAAAACCATCGGCAGCACGGCGGCGATCACCGTGAAGGTGGCCAGGATCGTGGGGTTGCCGACCTCGCTGACGGCCGTGATGGCCGCCTGCAGTCTCGGCTGTCGCTTCATGGCGAAATGGCGATGGATATTTTCGGCAATGATGATCGAGTCGTCAACGACGATACCGGTCACGAAAATCAACGCGAAGAGCGTAACGCGGTTCAGCGAATAATCGAACAGATAGTAGACCAGCAGGGTAAGTGCGAAGGTGATCGGTACGGACACGAAATTCACCAGCGCCCCCCGCCATCCAAGGAAAAGCCCGACAACAATCGTGACGGCAACAATGGCGATAATGAGATGTTCCAGCAGGGTGAAAACCTTCTCGGTCGCGGTTTCCCCGTAGTTGCGGGTTTCGGTAACGGTTATGCCTGCAGGAATGACCGACCCTTTCAGGTGATCAACCTTTTCAATCACGTTGCCGGCCAGCACGGAAGCATCGGCCCCCTTGCGCTTGGCAACGGTCAGGGTTACTGCCGGGTATTCACCCCTATCTTTCGAATGCGACGCGGCCCCCCATCCGAAAAAGTTGTAGTTGTTGACCTCTTCAGGGCCGTCGGTAATGGTGGCGACATACCGGAGGTAAACCGGAGAGGCCCCGTAAACACCGACGACGATACTGCCGACATCGTCGGCGCTCTCAAGAAAGCTTCCCGATCTGACGACAATTTCGCTGTTCTGGCGGGTAAAGGCGCCGGATGTCATCTGGCTGTTTGCCATCTGAACCTGCCGTGCGATCTGCAGGGCGCTGACATTATACTTCACTAGCTGCTGCTTGTCGAGCAGAACCCGCACCTGGCGCTTCAAACCTCCCTTGATCTCGACATCCCCGATGTTCGGAATTTTTTTCAGCTCATCGGCAACATCCATCGCGGATTTCCTGAGCTGGTAGGGGTCCCTGCTCTTGCTCCAGAAGGTCAGGTTCAACACCGGCACATCGTCGATAGCCACCTTTTTCATGAGCGGCATCTGGACACCGGACGGCATCTTGTCCATATTCTTCATGAGCGTTGCCCAGAGCTTCACCATGCTCTCTTCGGTGTCCTCGCCGACCTTGTAACGCACGGTCACCAGGGCAAAATCCTGCATCGATGTTGAATAGACATAGTCAACGCCTGGAATTTCCGTCAGCGAACGCTCGAACGGTTTGGCAACCCGCTCTTCAACCTCTGCCGGAACTGCTCCGGGATAGGGAATATAGATATCGACCATCGGAACCACGATCTGCGGCTCTTCCTCCCTGGGCGTCATGAAAGTCGCTATGACACCGACAAGAAGTGCCGCAATCATCAGAAGCGGCGTGATCTTCGAATTGATGAACTGCTTGGCGAGCCTGCCTGCAATACCTTCGTTCATTGGACTGAACCCTCTTTTGTTTCTGAAACCAGCTGTTTTACCCGGACGCCTTCCTCAAGCCGCGGATCATAGGTGCCGACAATCCGCTCTCCCGCTTCAAGCCCCCCGAGAACAACCAGAGAACCGTTTTCAAGCCTTCCGGGGCTGATCCAGCGGATCGAGATCCTTCCGTTTCCGTCAACGACGTACACCCCGGCAAGCGGGCCCCGGTGAAAGACGGCTTCCCCCGGAACGAGCAGTACATCTGTCCCCCCTGCTCCGCTGTTCCGCTCTGCCGGAACGATGAGCTCCACGGCAACCGGCGGCTTCGACTGCCCGTTTTCTGCAGGAGCCGGCTTCTGCTTGCCGCATCCGGTCAGCAAACCCGGCATCACGGCAAAAAGCAGCAGAATGATTTTTCTGAGGTCCATAATGGTCAATGCTTCAGGTGGTCGATTGATTGGGAAAAGCTCACTGTCCCCCTGCATAGTACTCAAGCTCGCTTCTGGCAACACAGTAATCGTGCCTGGCCTGGTTCAGGCGCAGCTTCGCATAGGTATAGGCGCTTTCCCGCATGAGCAGCTCGAAGGTCATTGCCATGCCGGTTCTGAACTGGGTGCCGATATAATCGAGACTTACCCGCGCCTCTTCAAGAGCCTGCTGGGCTACGGCAATTCTTGCCTTGGCGGTTTTCAGCTCACGAAGTGATTTTCGGACTTCCACAATGCTGCCGCTTTTTGCGGCCTCGTAGTTGTACATGGCTTCCAGTTCCTGGGCTTTTGCCTCCTGGATACGCCCTTCGGATGCCATGCCGTCAAAAATATCCCACTGAACGTTTACCCCCATCATCCAGCTCGACCCGCCGCTGACGATATCGGAACTGTGCAGATCACCGCGCAGAAAACCGTTCACTCTCGGCAATCTCGACGCCCTGGCCATATCTCCCTGACGGGCGGCTACATCGCGGTAGGTCTCAATCGCCTTGAGGTCCTTCCTGGTTCCGGAAACACCGCTTTCATCAACGGCAGGCACTCCCTTGCCGATCACAAAATCACCGGTGGGAATGATCGTGACCTCGGGATCGAGATTCAGCATTGAACGCAGGGCGTCAGTGGCGTTCCTGATTGCATCGTGAAGCATGAGTTTCTGTTCGTTAAGCTCGGCAAGACGAACCTCCGTTGACAGCTTGTCGGACTTCGTCATCAGGCCGACGCGATATGCCTTTCCAGCCTGGCGGCTGTGCGCCTGCATGGTCGTGATGGATTGATCGACAGCCTCGATGTTTTTACGCGCAAGCAGCAGACCGTAGTAGAGCCGGCTCACCTGCAAAGCAACGGTCTCTTCGGTTCTGCCCGCCATGTACTCCTGCGCTTTCCTTGCCGTCCTGGCTATCGACCTGCCGATTGCAGCATCGGCATTGAAAATCGGCTGCATCACCTGCAAAGAGGTATTGAAATCGTTGATCGTGGCCGCGTTGTTGAGTTTGGCCGGATCGAAATCAGCCTGCCTGACAATATTCTGCTGCAGCTTGAACACCAGAGCCGCGCCGGGATCGTTTGTCACCACGGCGGTTTCCGAAAGCGTCACTTTCGGGAGGTACGACTGGCGGGTCTGCATGATCTTCGCATCGGCCTGGTCCACCCTGCTTCTTGCCGCCTTGACCGTAAAATTGTTCTCCCGGGCCATATGAACCGCCTCTTCAAGTGACAGCCGGACGGTTCTGCTGCCGGCAACAGCATGCGCAGGAGCAGCAAGCGCGCCAAAGAGACAGATACCGGCCAGCACCTTGTATACCTTCATGATGATTTACTGTTTGGATATGAGTTTTAAAATCTGTTCGACATTTTTCGAATCATTATGATTCATGCACTCTTTCAGGCTTCGGTCGAGAACAAGGGAATAGGTTCTTTCAAGAGCGGCCTTGGCCGCCTGAAACTGGACGATAACCTTTTCACAGCCCTCACCGGCCTCGATCATCCTGGCGAGAGCCTCCACCTGACCGGCCACTTTTTTCAACCTCACAATCACATCTTCCATCACTGCACAGGCCTCTTTTGAAAATGAAACAAATGAACAACCCAATCCCGGAAATACCTATACGGGGTTAGGGTATAAAACATACAAAAAAAGAAGCGAAAAGACAAGATATGCGGCATTGTCTTACCGCTTTCCGCCTTCAACGGCAAGTTCGGCGCCGGAACAGCAAATATCGGCCTGCACCTGACACAGCATGCTCTCGGTAGCCTGCTGCATGATCTGCGACATGATAGCCTCGCTCATGAACTTGAGAATTCCCTCAGGCATCATGTTGAGAGGAAAAGAGAGCGTGAAATCCAGCGCGATATCGGTTTCGAAATGCACTTCGGTTTTTCCCTCCTCCATGTGATAGAGACAAATCCGGGTATTGGCCTTTCCGACAAAGGTGTGATTGTTGTCGATTTCGATCGGCGGGATACTTCTGGCGTTGATCCATCGGATGCAGCGTGCTCCATCGGCATGACGGGGAGTGCCGCTCGAAGAGGGCGAATGGTGTTCAAGCGGCTCCTCAAGCTGCTCAACAAAAAAAATCGCGGTTATAGGATTGTTTCGCGGATCCTTCACCTGAAAAATCCACTGGTAGATCCCGTGCTCCTTCAGATGAACGACACTGGTGCAGTATGGATTGCACCTGATGATTCTTGTATGCTCGGCAAAATACTCGGAAGACTCATGCAGACATGATTCTATGATAATCTTGGCCTTGCTTTTTCCAACAACCTCCATAGTCGGTCAACGCCTTATTATTACTCCGGCAATTAAAGGACTCAACCCTTTGCATACCGAACACTTTGGTGATCAAATAGTCTTTCTACCTTTTCCGGCATCTCCTGCAGATGCCTCAAATGTGAAACGGTCTTCTTCCGAATCGCATTTTACTCCTTCTGCCAGCGGTAGTTGGTTGTAAATTGTATTGATCGCACAGATCCGGGAGTGGCTCACACGGTCGATTAGGTGGCGCTTCAGTATGAAGACCTTCTCTGTTGGAGTGTAGTTTTTTCGCTGTTTGCGTATGGTGATTTCCTCCGTTTTTGCACTCTAACTCAAACGGGCGAATTCTCACAATTCACGCTGAACCAAAACACCAGAACTGCTGGCACAGTTTACCCCAGTATACCCAGGGAGTACTTGAATGTATCTTTTTCCATTTGTTCAGCAACAGAAAATGTTTAAATTATAAAAAATAAAAAATCCCTGTTAAAAGAGGGTTAAACTGTTTCAGTTATATAATTTCTCAATAAACCTAAATCATAACCCACTATGTCAAACGGAACAAGCAACGATTTGTCTGGAGCTATCACCAATCTGATGGATACGCTCGGCAAACTCGGCCAGCAGCAGGTTGAAATGCTCAACAGCGGCATCAAAACCGCATCCCAAATGGTTGAACCACTTGGCAAAACATGTACCGATCTTGCCGGTAACATGCTGAACACAGTCAATCAGGTACTGCAGAGCGTTTCTTCAGCTGTTGCTCCCAAGAAGTAAGCAACCCTGTTTTCCTGAAGCACCTTATGCCTTGAGGGATAAGGTGCTTTTTTTTTGTCTTGCGGCAGCTTCCGCAGGGAAAGACGACCTTCTGACACGCTCCAGCATGAATATCGAGGAGAATATCCGTTTTCTTTTCAGCCCGGAAAACCGGAACCAGCTCCATATAACGCCCATACAGGGCGATGCCTCAACCCGCCGGTATTACCGGGTGTCCGGACCGTCCGGCACCACGATAGCCTGTCACGACCCGCTGCTGCACGGAGCGGACCCGAACGACTATCCGTTTCTCGTGATGCACCGCATTCTTTCCGACCGAGGACTGCCGATACCGCAACTCCTTGCCGTCAGCGAACAGAAAGGGTTGCTCCTGCTCGAGGATTGCGGAACCGTGCAACTGCAGGATCTTGCCGACAGCGGGAACCCCTCGGTCGCAGACCTGTACCGTGAGATCATCGATATGCTCGCAAAGCTGCAGTCGATAACGGGAAAACGCGGCAAACCGCCCTTCAGCCTCAGCTTTGACCGTGAAAAACTGATGTTCGAGTTCGATTTTTTCATCGAACACGCACTGCTGGGTTATTTCGCCCCGGTTTCAGGATCTGTCGATACCGGAGTGCTTCGCAGCGAATTTGAAACCATTGCAGACATACTGGTACAACCAGAACAGTTCGTCCTGAACCATCGGGACTTCCACAGTCGCAACATCATGATCCGAAACGGAAAACCCGTGATCATCGACTTCCAGGATGCGCGTATGGGGTTGCCGCAATATGACGCCGTTTCCCTGATCCGCGATTCCTACGTCAAGCTTGATCCGCTGCTGGCAAACGAGCTGAAAGCGCGCCACTACCGTGCAATAAGCGAGAACGGCCTGACCGTGGCAAGTTACGACGAGTATCTTTACCTGTTCGACATCATGGCTTTCCAGCGCAACGTCAAGGCGCTCGGAACCTTCTGCTACCAGACCGCAGTGCTCCGCAAACCCGGTTATGAACAGTCGATCGCACCCACGATTGCCCATCTTTCCGACTACACGGCATCCCGGAATGAGTTGAAAAAAGCCGGAAAGCTCCTGCAGCCTGTTCTTGAAGGAGCCGTCATCACATGAAAGCGTTCGTGCTTGCCGCCGGTTTCGGCACCCGCATGATGCCGTTCACCGAACATCTGCCGAAACCCCTTGTCCCGGTGCTTAACGTGCCATCTCTCTTTTATACCTTTGCACTCCTGAAGAATGCCGGCATCACGCAGATTATCTGCAACATACACCACCATGCCGAAGTGATACGCAGGGCGGTTGAGGCGATGAATTTCACCGACCTGCAGATTGTATTTTCAGAAGAAAACCCGATCCTCGGCACGGGAGGGGGGCTGAAAAAATGCGAAAGCCTGCTTGACGATGATGATTTTTTCATCGTCAACAGCGATATTATCACCGACATCGATTTCAGGAAACTGCACCGGCACCATCGCTCATCCGGTCTGGCGGGGACACTTGCGCTTTATGAAACACCTGATGCCGCCGCGATAGGGGCGGTAGGAATCGATGACGGCCTTGTACTGGATTTCAGAAATATGCGCAAAACAGGGCTTGCGACCAGCCTCATCTATACCGGAACCGCCATCCTCTCACCGGCCATTTTCGATTACCTTGAGCGCGGGTTTTCAAGCATCGTCGATACGGGCTTCACCGGGCTTATCGACAACGGGGGACTCGGCGCATACCTGCATCCGGGCTCCTGGATGGACATCGGAACCCATGAAAACTACCTCATGGCCAATACGGACGGAGACCCACTGCCGGAAAGACTTTCCGGAAAGATCGCTGAAGCCATCGGCATCATGCCCTGCCATCTGTCCCCTGAAGCAACGGTCGCCCCCGACGCAACGGTTATCCGTTCAGTCATAGGAAGGGGCTGCAGAATCGGAAAAGGCGCTACGGTCGAAGCATCCGTATTGCTGCCGGATGCTGTCGTGGAATCCGGCGAAACACTGCGTCGCATCATCCGGGACAGGCACCACACCGTTGTTCTTCCGTAATTAACAAACAGCTTTTACCATGGTTGCAACAGGTCTGGACATCCTGCTCGAAAACATCGGGCCATACCGCAACAGAACTATCGGCCTGATCGTTAACCAGACATCGGTGACCCCGGATCTTCGGTATTCATGGAACGTGCTCCGGAAAAAAGGGTTGAACATCCGGCGGATATTCTCCCCCGAGCACGGCCTGTTCGCCACCGAGCAGGACCAGATCGCCGTCGGGCGCCAACCGGTAGCGGGCTTCGAACTGACAAGCCTGTACGGAAATTCCGCGGAAACCCTCATTCCTGACCGTCAGTTGCTTGACGATCTCGACCTCGTGCTGTTCGACATCCAGGATGTGGGCGCTCGCTATTACACTTATGTCAACACGCTCGCGCTCTTCATGGAAGCAGTCTCGGGCAGGGACACCGAAATTGTGGTGCTCGACCGGCCGAACCCTCTCGGAGGAACCATCGTGGAAGGACCACTGCTCGACGAAACGTACCGATCCTTTGTCGGCATCTTCCCCGTTCCTGTCCGCCACGGCATGACCGCCGGAGAACTTGCGCTCCTGTACCGCGATCACCACAAACTCGACGTCAACCTCAAGGTGATCACGATGGAGGGGTGGCGGCGTTCGATGCTGTATCCTGAAACAGGTCTCCCCTGGATTCCTCCGTCCCCGAACATGCCTGCGTTCCAGACGGCCGAAGTGTACCCCGGCATGTGCCTGTTCGAGGGTCTGAACGTCTCCGAGGGCAGGGGTTCGACCACCCCGTTCCAGCTTTCGGGAGCCCCGTTCATCCGGCCGGAGGAACTTGCAATGCGCTGCAGCGCTTTCGGCCTCGAAGGGGTCATCTTCCGGCCAACCTGGTTCAAGCCGACTTTTCACAAATTCTGCGATGAGGTCGTCGGAGGAATCTGGCTCCATGTCACCGATCACGCACGATTCCGTTCGTTTGCCACGGCTGTGGCCATAACTTCGGCCATGCACGAGCTCTACCCCGGTGAACTGCAGTTCCTCAATGGCGTTTACGAATTCAATGACACCATACCGGCATTCGACCTGCTTGCCGGAAGCAGCGCCATCCGCACCTCGATTCTCGAGGGTCGCGTAACCGGAGAGATTCTCGGTTCATGGCAAAACGACGAACACGCATTTATCGCAAGAAAAGAGCCGTATCACCTCTATACCTAACCGATTGATTCATGCAGGCACCCGACATCGCCATCATTGTACTCTTCCTTGCAGGCAACATTCTGCTCGGACTGTGGCAGGGCAGGAGCAACAGGAACACCGGCGACTACTTTCTTGGCGGCCACAGGCTGCCGTGGATCGTGGCAATGCTCTCGATCGTTGCCACCGAAACCTCGGTGCTGACCTTCGTGAGCGTTCCGGGGCTTGCCTACCGTGGAGACTGGACCTTCCTGCAGCTTCCGCTCGGCTACATCATCGGCAGAATCCTGGTCAGCACACTCCTGCTTCCCGTATATTTCAGACAGGGCGTCAGTTCAATCTACGAGGTCATCGGTGCCCGGTTCGGTACCAGCATGCAGAAACTTGCCTCTATTGTCTTTCTCATAACCCGCATTCTCGGTGACGGCGTCAGGTTCCTTGCCACCGGGGTGGTGGTCCAGGTGGTGACCGGATGGTCCCTTCCGGTCTCGGTACTCATCATCGGCCTCGTGACGCTGGTCTACACCATATCGGGAGGACTGAAAACCGTTGTCTGGCTCGACAGCATCCAGTTCGGCCTCTACCTGCTCGGGGGCATCATCACCGTGGTCTTCATCGTGCTGCATCTGGACAAGGGCCTGCCGGAGCTGTTCGCCACGCTTGCTGGATCAGGAAAGCTCGCCATGTTCAACATGAGCGGCGACCTGCGGTTCAACCCCATGGCCTTCGGAAGTGCCTTCACCGGCGGCATCTTCCTCTCGCTTGCCTCACACGGCATCGATTACATGATGGTGCAGCGCGTGCTCGGCTGCAGCGACCTCGGTTCGGCGAGAAAAGCTCTGGTAGGGAGCGGCTTTTTCGTTTTTTTCCAGTTCATGATTTTTCTCCTGGCAGGATCGCTCATGTATCTTTTCATGTCAGGCACCCCAACGGAAAAAGACCGTGAATTCGCCACGTTCATCGTCGAGTTCCTGCCCTCAGGACTGAAAGGGCTGCTGCTGGCCGGAATCCTTTCGGCAGCCATGTCCACCATCGCCTCGTCAATCAACTCGCTTGCAGCCTCAACCGTCACGGACCTTCTCGGAGGAAAGGCTTCGCTCGGACTCTCGAAAATCATCAGCGCCGGATGGGCAGCCGTGCTCATAGGCATTGCGCTGCTTTTCGACGAGAGCGACAGGGCCATCATCATGGTAGGGCTCGAGATCGCCTCGTTCACCTACGGGGGGCTGCTCGGTCTTTTCCTGCTTTCGAAAAGCAGTCGGAACTTTCATCCGGCCAGTCTTGCCGTCGGCCTTCTTGCAAGCATGGGCATCGTCTTCGTACTGAAGCTCTACGGTATCGCATGGACATGGTACATTCTTGTTTCCGTTTCGGTCAACCTTCTGATAACACTCCTTGCGGACACGCTTCTCAGACTTTTCAAGCCGGAGGAGCGGCACGGGATCGGTTCATGACGCAATTGCGATTATTGCTGCATGTTGTATCTTTATAAAAAAAGAAACACAAGCCGGAGCCCCCTGCCGTGTCTAACTGCAACAAAACAAAAGCTGAACTGGTCAGCGAAATTGATTCGCTGAAAGCGGAGCTTTACTGGCTCCGGCAGGATCACGGCAATGCAAGGCACATGCCTCCTGTCAGGAAAAAATTCTTTTCCCTCGTCGATCAGGCGCCTCATTATGTCATGGTTATCGATCCGCTGCATAAAGGCGGACCTGCCGTCACGTCGGCAAACCCTGCCGCCTGCGCCATGCACGGACTCAGCGAACAGCAGTTCAGGGAAAAACCCTTTGCAGCGCTGTTCGCCGAACCATACCGGCCAAACGTGCTCGAATGGCTGGATCGGACTGTTGCGAAGCAGCGCTCGACCTGCGAATGCGAGGCACTCCGTGAAGATGGTTCGGCATTTCCGGTGAGCCTGAGCGGAGAGCTGGTCATGGAAGACATGAAGCCCGTTGTCTATGCGATCGAGCGTACGCTTGCCTTTCAGAAAAACACCGAAGAGGCCCTGAAGTACTCCGAGCGGCAGCTCGCCACCCTGATGGACAATATTCCCGGCATAGCCTACCGGTGCAGAAACGACCGGTACTGGACGATGGACTTCATCAGCAACGGCTGCCGCGAACTGACAGGGTATCAAGCCGAGGATCTCATCGATAACCGGAAAAAAGCATACGCCGACCTGATCCATCCCGATGACAGGAAAGACATCTATACAATTGTCGAAAAAGCGCTGAAGGGAAAAAAGCCCTTTGAAATCGAATACCGGATCATCACGGCTTCCGGAGAGATAAAACATGTCTGGGAAAAAGGCGTGTGCGTGGAAGAAACCGGTTGCGTCTTTCTTGAAGGCATCATCATCGACATCACCGAACGCCGCAATGCCGAAAACGAGAAAAAGGCATCCGAAGAGCGGTACAGCTTTCTTTTCGAAAACATGTTCCTCGGTATCGGCATCACATCTCCTGACGGCAAGATACACGTCGTCAACAAGGCTATGTGCAGATATACTCGGCTATACGCACGAGGAGATACTCCGGATGAACGCAAGCACGTTTTATGTCGAACCCACTGAACGCGAGCGACTCATCAGCCTTTTGCGCAAAAACAGATATCTTGAAAATTTCGAAACCCGTCTGAAAAGAAAAGACGGCAGACACATCTGGGTCCACTACAAGGTCTATCCTTTCTTTTACGAAGGAGCAGAAGCATTCTTCATCACCTGCATCGATATTACGGAACGCAAACAAAGCGAACTGCAGCTCCGGAAACTCTCCGTCGCAGTAGAACAGAGCCCCGTGAGCATCATCATGACTGACAGTGAAGGAAATATCGAATATGTGAACCCGGCCTTCGTGACAACGACGGGATACGATGCCGGCGAGGTAACCGGGAAAAATCTGCGGATGTTCAAAACTGGCGAACGTCCGAACAGCTATTACCGGAACATCTGGAAAACCATTTCAGAGGGAGCGGTCTGGCAGGATGAATTCCACAGCAAAAAAAAGAACGGAGAGCTTTTCTGGGAAAAATCCACCATTGGCCCCATCACGGAATCCGATGGAAAAACCAGTCACTTCATCGCCCTGAGCGAGGACATCAC
>Ga0194112_10000200_pt1 | contig 82326 bp, 74 predicted proteins | sample TA2MahC400mmetaG_FD_146191 | JGI IMG/M metagenome (GOLD analysis project Ga0194112, IMG submission 146191) | Freshwater microbial communities from Lake Tanganyika, Tanzania - TA2015016 Mahale Deep Cast 400m | ecosystem: Environmental > Aquatic > Freshwater > Lake | place: Tanzania: Lake... | reverse complement strand
AAATTGCCATAACAAAATCTAGTAATGGAATTGCCAAAATGGTAAATGGCAAAAGCAATGGTAATAATGCAGAGCCACCATTTTCCTCAGTTATAACCGAAGCATCAACCTGCCCGGTTAAAGTGATTGCTGAGGCACTGATCATCAACCCTAAAAACATCGCACCAGAATCACCCATAAATATTTGGGCAGGGTGAAAATTATGCGGCAAGAATCCTAGGCACAATCCAATCACTACTGCAGTTATCAGTGATGGAGCACCGGCTCGATTTAAACCATTGATGACAGCCAATAAATAAGAAAAAGCAAAAAATGATGCTGCACAAATCATTACGATTCCAGTTGCTAAACCATCTAAGCCATCAACAAAGTTGATCGCATTGATAACTACCATTACAAACAAAATTGTAAGTATCTGACCAAAATTTGTGGGCAAGGTTGTAATTCCATTAATTGGTAGCCAAAGTATTTGGACTCCATAAATCAGCAAAATGCCAGCAGCCAAAGCTTGTCCAGCAAACTTAGTAATTGGATCTAAATCAAATCGATCATCAAGTAAACCCAGTAACAAAATAAAGGTGCCACTTAAAAAAATTCCTGTTGCTTCTGTACCGAAGGATTTATGCACCAAGGGTAGGTAATTGACGATCACCAAAGTTAGTGCCATCGATAACCACATGGCCAACCCACCCCAGCGTGGTGTTGGTTGTAGGTGAATATCTCTAGATCTAATTGCAGTAATTGCTCCTGCTTTTAAAGCCAAATCTCTTACCAGTGGAGTGACCAAGTAGGTGACAATTGCTGCAAGTAAGACAGTTACTAAATACTCACGCATCTGTGTTTAAAATTAATTTTTAGGTTGCGGATAAACTGGAAAACTGGCAGTTAGTTGATGAACTTCAGCCCTTATCGATTTTGCCTTTGCATCATCATCACCCTCTTTAATGGCACGAGCAATAAATGTGGCAATCTGATTCATTTCACTCTTTCCCATACCTTGGGTTGTTATCGCGGCGGTACCAACTCGAATTCCACTGGTTACTGCTGGTGTCTCAGGATCAAAAGGAATTGCATTTTTATTTAAAGACAAACCTGATCTTCCGCATCTTTCATCTGCCACTTTTCCATTGACTTTAGTTGATCTGATATCAATCAATGCAAGGTGAGTCTGTGTGCCGCCAGAGACTGCACGCATCCCTGCTGCTTCAAGACCCTTTGCTAGCTCCTGACAATTTTCAATTACTTTTCTTGCATATGATTGGTATTCAACTGTTGCACACTCGGCTAGCGCCACAGCTTTGCCAGCAACTGCACTCATTATTGGCCCACCCTGCATCCCCGGAAACACCGCTTTATCAATCGCTGCAGCGTGTTTTTCTTTGCTTAAAATCATGCCACCTCGTGGTCCTCGCAAAACTTTATGTGTTGTAAAGGAAACGACGTCGGCATAAGGAACTGGTGATGGAATCGCTTTGCCGGCTACTAAGCCAATGAAGTGAGCAGCATCTACCCACATAATTGCCCCTACCTCATCACAAATTTGGCGAACTTTTTCAAAATCAATCAAGCTTGGGTATGCGGTTGCGCCAGAACAAATCATCTTTGGCTTGTGCTCAATAGCTAAATCTCGTAATTGATCGTAATCAATTAACTCATTATCTTGTCGCACACCATATGAAACAACATTGAACCACTTACCAGAAAAGTTAACCTTGGAACCGTGAGTTAGATGACCGCCATGTGGCAATGACATCGCCAATACTGTGTCACCAGGCTTTGTAAATGCCTGGTATACCGCAACATTTGCACTTGCGCCTGAGTGAGGTTGCAGATTTGCATGTTCTGCGCCAAACAACTTTTTGGCACGCTCAATACCAATTACTTCAACTTTATCAACCTCCTCACAACCTCCGTAATATCGCTTGCCCGGGTAACCTTCAGCGTACTTATTTGAAAGTGTGGAGCCCATAGTTGCAAGGACAGCAGGTGAGGTGAAGTTTTCACTTGCAATAAGTTGGAGATCTTGACGTTGGCGCACTAACTCTGAAATTACAACCGCAGCAATCTCTGGGTCTTGTTTTTCTAGTGCATTAAAATCTGGACCATAGTACTTTTCAGATCTGCTCATATGCCAAGCCTAAAGGGTTGGAGCAGAAATAGAAGGGACTGTGGCTTTTAATTGGTCAACGGTGATTGCACCAACTCGCTGCAATGTGACCTCATTCTCAGAAAACTCAACCAAAGTTGAAACTGATCCTGCTGGTAGGAGGCCTTGATCAAAGATTGCTCCAATATCCCTTTCAAAAATAGCCAAAGTATTTAAATCTAAAACTGTTGGTTTGCCAACCAATGCTGCCGAAGATGTTGCAAGTGGACCCGATTGCTCCAATATGGCCGAAATGAATTTATTATTTGGTGAGCGCAGATTTACCTTACCTAATCTACGATCATCACCTAGATTCCAAGTTAATCCAGGTTGCGATTTAACGGTTACAGAAAGTAAGCCTGGCCAAAATTTATCTAACAATCCCTCTTGTTGGACTGTCAGTGGCGTTGCTACTCCTTTAGCCATCTTTTTGTCTTTAACAAATACTTGTAATGTTATTCCAGGTGAATTTCCTCGCAGAATATGAATTGCATTGACCGCATCCTTTTCAAAAGCATTAGCCAGATAAACATAGCCATGCTCAGCCGGAGCTATTATTACTTCACCAGCTCTTAAGTATCTAAGAGCGGTTTCAACAGATTCAGAGAAAGAATTTTCAGCTACGCTGGAGATATCTATTCGTTGTGCCATAACAACTATCTATCTTTTAACTGCGCTGGTAAATCTATCTCTACCAGTCAAATCAGCATGGGTTTGAGCAGGTAAAAAATCAGAGGCTAAAAGCTTTCTAATCAATTCAGCCTGCCTTTCATGATGTTCGGTGATGAAATATCCACCTGACTTTAATAACCTACTACCTGCAGTAATAAATTGTTTCGGAATAAGCATTCCATCGACTGGTCCACCGCGCAATGCAATCTCCGGTTCAAAGTTTGCAACCTCGATCGGCAGCTTCTCATCATTTGGTATGTATGGTGGATTTGCAACGACCACATCAGCCTTAACTTTGGGTAAGGCACTCTGCACATCCTCAACTACTACTCTGATAGGCAGATCATATTTAGCAATATTTTTATTTAACCACTTGGCAGCATCTTCAGATTTTTCAACTGCCACTAAGCTGACATTCAATCCCTTGATACTGGCCTCAGAGGCGATTGCAATGCTGATTGCCCCAGAGCCTGCACCTAAATCGATAATGCTTTTGGCTTGATCTTTATCAGATTGTGAGTTTAGATAACCAATGACCCGATCAACAATTAACTCTGTCTCAGGCCGTGGAATCAGGACACCTTCACCCACCTCAAGCTCTAGATATCTAAATGGTGCTGTTCCAGTTATGTATTGAACTGGTCTTCCCATAAGTCGTTGCTTTATTAATTCATTAAATTCATTTGAAACTTTTTCTTGCTCTGCTTTATCTATTTCTATCCCTTGACTGTGAATTTGTTTTCTAGAAACACCTAGCAGATGGGCAAGCAACAACTCTGCATCAATTATGGGAATTTTGTTTTTCTCAAACTGTGTAAATGCTGCTCTAAGCAGCTCTTTCATGGGTTACCCGCTGATAATTTTGTTTTACGATCGGCCTCAATCAGTGACTGAATCACTGCCTCTAAATCACCATTCATTACTGCATCTAAATTATTCGCTTTGTAGTTAACCCTATGATCGCTTAAACGATTTTCAGGAAAATTATAAGTTCTAATTCTTTCGCTACGATCAACAGTTCTCACCTGGTTTTTGCGCTCAGCAGAGGCGATACGTTCTGCCTCCTCTTGCGCTGCTGCCAACATTCGAGCTCGTAAAATGCGAAGTGCGGACTCTTTATTTTGCAGCTGACTTTTCTCATTTTGACAGGCAACCACAATGCCAGTTGGAATATGGGTAATTCGAACAGCAGAGTCAGTGGTGTTAACACTTTGTCCGCCCGGGCCAGATGAGCGGTAAACATCTATTCGCAGATCATTCATGTTAATCTCAACATCAACCTCCTCCGCCTCTGGCAAAATTAAGACGCCAGCAGCTGAGGTATGAATTCTTCCTTGTGATTCAGTCTCTGGAACTCGCTGAACACGGTGTACTCCTCCTTCAAACTTTAACTTTGCATAAGGAGTTTGCCCTGGTTTTACTGCACCTTTAGATTTGATCGCTATCGACATATCTTTGTAGCCACCCATATCACTTGGCGTGGTATCAATTACCTCAATCTTCCAACCCTGTTTTTCGGCATATCTTGAGTACATCCGAAATAGATCACCAGCAAAAATTGCAGACTCATCCCCGCCCGCTCCAGCTTTTATCTCCATAATGACATCACGATCATCATTTGGATCCTGAGGTAGTAGTAGCTCTTCCAAAAGTGCTGCAGCATCATCTCTAGTTTTTTCTAACTCTCCTAGCTCAGATGCAAAACTTGGATCAGATTCTGCCAACTCTTTGCCAGCGCTTAAATCCTGTTCAGCAGATTTATAGGCTCGATAGCCAGCTATTACCGGACCAAGTTGGGCATATCTTTTACCAAGTGCTCGTGCCTTATTTTGATCAGCATGAATGGATGGATCAGCCATTTGCGTCTCAAGTGACTCATACTCAGCCAACAACTCGTTGACTTTAGCAAATCGTTCCATCTAACTCTCCTTTCAAAAATTATAGGCTTTTAAATTAAAAAGAGAGCGCACTCCATCTTTCGATGGCTAGGTGCGCTCTCTTAACTAAAACTACTTAGTGCCGCTCTTGTCTGCCTTCCCGAAACGCTCTTGGAATTTAGCCACGCGACCGCCGGTATCAAGAATTCTCTGCTTGCCGGTGTAAAACGGATGGCATACTGAACAAACTTCAACGTAGATTGAACCGCTTTCTTTGGTGCTGCGAGTGGTAAAAACTTCACCACAACCACAAGTAACCTTGGTTTCTACATACTTTGGGTGGATCTCGCTCTTCATATTTCTCCTTGATTATTACTGGATCAGATATTCATTTTTAGAACATCTGTGAACCAGTAGGACTAGTGAAGTACTAGAGGGGTAAAGAGTAACTGCTGGATTAGGGCAATCAAAATTTAGGCATTAATTACGCTTGGTCGCTCTCCTGCTTGCTTGACCCGTTGCCAGCTGGCACCTCAGCCCCAGTTGTAGTCTTTTGAATTTGCAGAAGGAACTCAACATTTGATTTGGTTCCCTTCATCTTCTCAAGCAGTAATTCAAGTGCTTGTTGCGGCTCAAGAGCGTGTAGAACTCTTCGTAGACGCCAAACAATACTTAACTCTTCTGTGCCCATAAGGATTTCTTCCTTACGTGTTCCAGATGCAACAACATCAACGGCTGGGAAAATTCGCTTATCAGCAAATTTACGGTTGAGGATTAACTCCATATTTCCAGTGCCCTTAAACTCTTCGAAAATAACCTCATCCATTTTCGATCCAGTATCAATCAAGGCAGTTGCCAAGATTGTTAATGAACCACCATTTTCGATATTACGCGCTGCTCCAAAAAATCTCTTTGGTGGATATAACGCTGCTGAATCAACTCCGCCGGAGAGAATTCGGCCAGATGCAGGTGCTGCGATGTTATAGGCGCGACCTAATCTGGTAATTGAATCTAGTAAAACCACAACATCATGACCCAACTCAACTAGTCTTTTTGCTCGCTCAATCGCAAGCTCAGCAACGGAGGTGTGATCATCAGCTGGTCGATCAAATGTTGATGCAATTACCTCACCTTTTACCGATCTTTGCATATCAGTAACCTCTTCAGGCCGCTCATCAACTAAGACAACCATTAAGTGACACTCTGGGTTATTTGTAGTTATTGCATTTGCAATTGATTGCAACACCATAGTTTTACCAGCTTTAGGTGGTGAAACTATTAGCCCACGTTGACCTTTTCCAATTGGTGAGATCAAATCAATGATTCTGGTAGTTAAAACATTTGGCTCAGTCTCAAGACGCAACCTTTCTTGCGGATACAGCGGAACTAACTTTGCAAATTCAACTCGCTCTTTTGAGTTCTCAGGTTCAACGCCATTAACCGTCTCGACTCTAACTAGTGCATTAAATTTTTCTCTTCGCTCACCCTCTTTGGGCTCGCGAACAGATCCAGTAATTACATCTCCCTTACGCAACCCATACTTTCTAACCTGTTGCAATGAGACATAAACATCATTTGGTGAAGGTAAATACCCACCAGTTCTAATAAATGCAAAACTATCTAAAATATCTAGTAAGCCACCAACTGGAAGCAAAACATCATCTGGCCCAATAACAATTTCCCGCTCTTCACGGTGACCACGGTCTCGGTTGCGATCTCGATTACGATCACGTCCACGATCTCGTCGATTGTTGTCTCGATGTCCAAATCTGCGATTGTTATCCCCGCGATCGGAGTCGCCATAACCGCCCGAGGAGTTAGAAGCTGAGCCCTCTTGGCTTGCTTCGTTATCCTCATTTTCATTGTTGTTATTTCTATTGTTTCGATTGTTCTGTCGTTCCATACGACGAGCCTCTCGTTCATTTTTAGCGGCTTCGCGATTCGCGGCCTGCAGATCGCTAATAGATTGAACTAGCTCTGCTTTTTTAAGTGTGGTGGCATTTTCAATTCCAAGTTGAACCGCAACCTTTTTCAGATCGCCTAAGGCCATATCCACTAACTCAACCGCATCTGTGCGATTGGTTGATTTTTTCTCTGCCATCTATTTCTTGCCATTCTTTCTTTTATTATTTTTGTTTTCCCTATGAGGGTAATCCCGCGAAAAAAATTAATTGATTTTGGGATTTTTATATCTTAAGTTTCTGTCGCACTTTCCGACATCGCAAAATCTACCACACCTAAGGCAATAGGGAAAATCCCCTATGAAACCCCAGTTTTTGCAATAGCCAGTTTCATCGCGGTAAATCCAGGGGCAGCTGAGTGAATTTGATCAATCTCATCCTCTGCACCGGCGTAAAGCACCATAACTGATGGACCTGCGCCAGAAACCACAGCTGCTAAGCCAGCTCCTCGCAACTTATCAACTAAAGAGATTGTCTTTGGCATTGCTTGTTGACGATACCTTTGATGTAGTAAATCCTCAGTTGCAGTAAATAACAAATCAGGTCGCTCAGCAAGTGCATGAACCAGTAGAGCTGATCGTGATGAGTTTAAGACTGCATCTTGATGAGAGATAGTTTCAGGTAATAATTTGCGGGCTTTGGCTGTCGATAATTGATTTTCTGGCACAAGTAGTAATGCTTTAATTCTTTCATCAACCTTTAAACCAACTGCACGACCAATACTGGTGCTTGAACCATCTGCACCTTGCTTAGACTCAAGCCAAGCAATAGTTGCACCGCCATAAAAAGCCGCAGCTACATTATCTGGATGACCCTCTAACTCCGTTGCTAAAGTAATTAACTCCTCATCACTCATGTATTGCTCACCAGTAAGTACTAAGGATCTGGCAAGTGCTAAGCCGCCAACAATTGCACTTGCTGATGAACCCAATCCTCTGCCATGTGGAATCACATTTAATGCCCGAAGAGCGATACCTCGTGGCTTACCACCCATATGCTCAAATCCGCGCATCATCGATTTGATCACTAGATTTTTTGAATCTTTCTTTACCTCATCTACACCTTCGCCCGTTACATCAACATCAAAGGTTTCATCATCTAAAACTTGGGCAGCATATCGGTCACGAATCTCTAATGCTAAGCCAAAAAAATCAAAACCCGGCCCAATATTTGCACTACTTGCTGGCACGCTAACCTGAGCCATGGTGGCTTTAAAGGTTAAGCCACTTGGTTTACGTTTTGCTGCCATTACTTAAGTCCAATTGCTTTAGCTGCTCGCTTAACATCTACAGGAATAATAATCGGTTTGCTACTGGTGTTTAAGACCCATTGCACATCTTTTAAGCCATTACCAGTAACTGTTACTACAATTTTTTTGCCCTTTGGTAACTTCTTAGCAGCTTTCAATTTAATAAGCCCAGCAATCCCAGCTGCGCTAGATGGTTCAACAAAAACTCCCTCTTTTGCAGCCACTAATCGATAGGCACTTAGAATTTCCTTATCGGTAACTGAATCAATTAATCCTTTTGAGCCAACCTGAGCTGCCACTGCTTGATCCCAAGAGGCAGGGTTACCGATTCTTATTGCTGTTGCAATAGTTTCTGGCTTTTTAATTATCTTATTCTTAACGATGGGTGCAGCACCTGCTGCTTGAAATCCCCACATCATGGGTAGCGAGTTAGATATGCCAGATTTTTTGTACTCCTGGTAACCCTTCCAATATGCAGTGATATTTCCAGCATTGCCAACTGGCATAACATGAATATCAGGGGCAAAACCCAACATGTCAACTACCTCAAATGCTGCTGTCTTTTGTCCTTCAATTCGATATGGGTTAACTGAATTAACCAATGAAACTGGATAATTTTCTGATAACTGGCGAGCAAGTTTTAGGCAATCATCAAAATTTCCCTTAACTTGCAAAAGAATTGCACCATGAGCAACTGCTTGGGCTAATTTACCCATTGCAATTTTTCCTTGTGGTACCAAGACCACCGGCTTCATCTCCGCTTTGCTGGCATAAGCTGCAGCACTTGCACTTGTGTTTCCAGTTGAAGCACAAATTACCGCTTTCGCTCCTTCTTCTGCTGCCTTTGAAATCGCCATCGTCATACCGCGATCCTTAAAGGATCCAGTTGGATTACCACCCTCAACCTTTAACCAAACCTCATTTGCCAACATCTCAGACAAAACACGTGCGTAAACAAGTGGTGTGCCACCTTCACGTAAGGTAATTATTGGCGTCTGATCATTTACAGGTAACCAACGACGGTACTCATCAATCACTCCCTGCCACTGATGGGCACCTTTTTTCCCAAACAATCCCATTAAATGGCACCTTCAACTCTTAGCACACTAGCAACATCGGTTACTACCGGTAGGTTACCCAACTCTTTAACAGTTGCAGAGAGAGCTGATTCATTTGAGGTATGAGTCATTATTATCAACTCCGCTCTATCACCTGCTCCTGTTTGTCTTACTGTTTGAATAGAGACACTATGGGTTGCAAATACATGTGCTACCGACTCTAAAACACCAGGTTTATCTGCCACATTTAATCTAATCAAGTAGCGTGTTTTTGTCTCACCGATTGGCGCAATTTTTAGCGAGGCGTAATCACTCTCCTTTGGGCCGATTCCACCGACAACCTTATGGCGAGCGATCGCAACTAAATCACCAAGAACTGCACTAGCTGTTGGCTCACCACCAGCTCCTTTGCCATAAAACATCATCTGTCCTGCAGATTCAGCCTCCACAAAAACTGCGTTATATGACTCTCTAACTGAAGCTAATGGATGAGTCCGAGAAATTAATGCCGGATGCACCCTCACTGAAATCTCACCAGAGTTAGTTAACTCAGTAATTGCTAACAACTTAATAACCAAATCCATGGCCTTTGCAACCTTTACATCAGTTGCAGTTATCTTGGTAATTCCTTCTCGGTATACATCTTTACTGGTAACTCTGGAGTGAAAAGCCAAACTTGCCAAGATGGCAGCCTTATCTGAGGCATCAATTCCCTCAACATCTGCAGTTGGATTTGCCTCTGCAAAGCCAAGAAGTTGTGCTTGTTTTAACGCATCCTCAAAGGCTGTACCACTCTCATCCATCTTGGTAAGAATGTAGTTAGTAGTGCCATTTACTATTCCCATGATTCGCTTTACATGATCACCAACCAATGATTCACGTAATGGTCTTAGAATCGGAATTGCTCCAGCTACCGCAGCTTCATAATACAAATCAACATTTGCCTCACTTGCCGCTTGATATAAAGCCGCACCCTCCTGTGCTAACAAAGCTTTGTTTGCTGTGACAACTGATTTACCATTTTTAAATGAGGTTAATATCAATTCTTTAGCAGGTGAGATTCCACCAATTACCTCAATGATTAAATCTATCTCTGGATCATTAACAATTGATGCAGCATCATCAGTTAACAAAGCATTGGATACACCATCGCGTTTTATCTTGAGATCTTTAACTGCAACCTTTACCAACTCAAGTTGAGCACCAGAGCGTGAGGCTAAATCTGCCTTATTTGCTAATAGTAGCCGCGCAATTTGAGTGCCCACATTTCCGCAACCGAGCATCCCAACTTTAAGAGTTTTCATCAGATAAGTATCTCAAACTTATGACAGCGGCCGTGGCGCTTGAGTTACATCTAGGCTTAGAAGATCTGCCTCATTTTCTCTGCGTAGTATCTCTCTACCCTGCCCAGCTTTGACGGCAATCACCGATGGTCGAGGCATATGGTTGTAATTACTAGCCATGCTCCTGCCATAAGCACCTGTTGCAGGAATTGCCAACAAATCACCAGGTGCAATATCCGCCGGTAACTCAATCTCTGAAATCAATATATCCCCGCTTTCACAATGCTTACCAACAACTCTGGAGCTAATTGATTTTTCAGAGGAGCTGCGATTGGCTAAGAATGCGCAGTAGTTTGCCTCGTAGAGCGCTGGTCTGATGTTATCGCTCATGCCACCATCTACTGAGATATATCTTCGAGATAAACCATTTTCTAACTTAACTGATTTTGTTGTACCCACTTGATAGATGGTTGTGGTAGTTGGCCCAACTATTGCTCGGCCGGGTTCAATTGAAATTTTTGGGATTGCAAGTTTTGCTTTTTCACATTCAGACTTAATCACGGCAGCAATAGCTGGAATTACCTCGTTAGGTGAAATTGCAGTTTCATTTTCTGTGTATGCAATTGCATATCCGCCACCGATATTTAATTCAGGCAATTCTTTACCATACTTGTCTCGGTAAGATGCTAAAACTGCTATTAATCTGGTGGCAGCTAACTGAAAGCTATCTACTTGAAATATTTGAGATCCAATATGACAGTGCACGCCCGCTAGATTTATCGAGCCTTCAGCCATGCATTTATCGATAGCAATCTGGGCATCCCCAGCAGCAATTGAGAATCCAAATTTCACATCCTCATGAGCAGTAGAGATAAATTGGTGGGTTTGAGTATCTACGCCGGGAGTAAGACGCAAATAAACCTTTTGAACCTTGCCTTGATTTTTTGCAACTCTAGCAACTCGTGCTAACTCATCAAAGGAGTCAATCACAATTGTTCCTACTGAAGATTTGATTGCAAATTCAATTTCAGATTCAGATTTATTATTACCATGAAATTCAATGTCAGATGTTGGAAAATCTGCAGCTAAGGCAACTGCTAATTCTCCTTGAGTGCAAACATCTAGGCCCACCTTCAACTCTTTTAACCACTTTGCAACCTCAACGCAAATAAATGATTTTGCCGCATAATAAAGTTGCCCGCCTGCAAAGGATTTTTCAAGGGCTGCTTTCCAAGCTTTAGTTCTCAAATAAAAATCCTCTTCATCTAACACAAAAACAGGGGAGCCAAACTCTTTGACAATTTTTGAAGCTGAACACCCGGCTATAGATAACTCACCGCCATGTTGATTTTGATTAGAAAACTTAAGATTTGCCGAAAAAAGTGAGGTCGGATAATTATCAGTCATTACATTCTCTCCGGTGCAGTAACACCAAGTAAATCTAAGCCATTTCTAATTACTGTGGCAGTAGCTAGAGCCAAAGTTGCACGAGCAGAATTTAACTCAGTTGGCTTTTCTTCACCAATTGGTAAAACTCTGCAATCATTATAAAAACGATGGAATTGTGCCGCTAGCTCTTCAATAAACCTGGCCACGCGATGTGGTTGTCTCATTTGTGCCGCTGATGAAACAATCTTTGGGAACTGTGCCAATAATCCAATCAACTCGCGCTCTTGCTGGTGCACTAACAACTCTGGATTGTATGAGCTCAATCCATACTCAATGCCAAAATCTTTAGCATTTCTTAACACCGCACAAATTCTTGCATGTGCATATTGCACATAATAAACAGGATTATCGTTGGTATTTTTCTTAAGTAAATCAACATCCATCACCATGGGAGTATCTGTTGGATACCGAATCAACGTGTATCTAGCCGCATCGATTCCAACTTTTTCTACTAACTCTTCTAATGTAATTATGGTGCCGGCTCGTTTTGAAAGTTTTAATTCCTCGCCACCTTCAATGATCTTTACCATTTGGCCAATCAAAGCTTCAATATCTTTGTTCATATCATCACCAGCGCAGGCCGCTATTGCTTTAATCCTACCAATATATCCGTGGTGATCTGCACCCAACATGTATATGCATAAATTAAATCCGCGCTCTCGCTTGCTTATGTAGTAAGCAGAATCAGATGCAAAGTAAGCAAAAGACCCATCTGACTTAATCATTACTCGATCTTTATCATCGCCAAAATCGGTAGTTCTTAACCAAACTGCGCCATCTTGTTCATATACATGCCCATTAGCTTTTAATTTATCTAAAGTGTGATTGAAAAAATTATTTTCATACAAGCTTCGCTCCGAAAACCAAATATCAAAATGAGTTCCAAAGTTATCTAACACCTTTCGTTGCTGATCAAGTTGCAATTTATAACCAGCCTCTCGAAATGCCACTTCTGATTGATCTTTTGGTAGTTTGAGATACTCTGGATTTGATTTAGATATCTCCTTAGCTAAATCAACTATGTATTCCCCGTGATAGCCATTCTCTGGCCGATCCTCGCCCATTGCCGCTGCTCTAATTGATTGACCGAACAAGTCCATTTGGTTACCACGATCATTTATATAAAACTCCCGACTTACCTGCGCACCCGCTGCTGCTAACACTCGGCCAAGTGAGTCGCCAACTGCAGCCCACCTGGTATGGCCTAGATGAATTGGTCCAGTTGGATTAGCGCTGACAAACTCAAGATTTATCCTCTTTCCCTCAAGCAATGAAGTATTTCCATATTTTTTTCCAGCGGTTAATATTTCAATCACCACACTACCCTGGCTGGCACTTTCTAAAGTTATGTTTATAAAACCTGGGCCGGCGATCTCAACTTTTTTGATACCAGCTTCAAGTAGCAACCTACCGGTAAGTGTTTTTACAATCGCCTCTGCAATCACCCTTGGTGGTTGATTTGCAACTTTGGCTAAACTCAATGCAACCGAGGTCGCGTAATCTCCATGGTCACGATTTTTTGGTCGATCCATTGTAATTTTCTCTGGTAACTGGCAGTTAATTACACCTGCATCTTTGACTGACACCAGTGCGCTTAAAATCGCCTTTGCAACCTTACTTTGCACTGAATCTGCACTCATTTGAGCAAGGCTACCCGCTTACCCTTACTAAAGGTCGATGGGTTTTGGTGATGCCGCCAGATACACCGTAATCTTTCCCCCTCACTCAAGTAAAAAAGCGGGAGTGGTGAAATGGCAGACACGCAGGTCTTAGGAACCTGTGCTTCGGCGTGTGGGTTCAAGTCCCACCTCCCGCACCAGTTGTAAATAATTTGTAGTTAAGGGAGGCTTGGCGCATGGCCGAAAAGAATTTTCTAAGTTGGGTGGGCTTCAAAGGCGAGGATGAGCGTAAGCCTGCGCCAACTCAAAATGCATTAGATCGAATCCGCGAACTTGAGAACCAATTAAATGATTTGCGTTCTCGTCGGGACATTACTGGATTAAGTCGAGAAGAGTTTGAAATCTTGGCTACAGAAACAGCCATGACCATGATTAAGTCGGCGCAACAACGCGAGGCAAAAGCTAATTCTGCGGCTCAAAGAATTATTAGTGAAACCAATCGAAGCTCAAAAGAAAAACTTGAAGCCGCTGAAACAAAAGCAAAAAGCATTTTAAGTTCTGCTGAATCCCGGGGTAGAAAATACATCTCAGCTGCTGAGGATGATGCCGCAGATTTAATCCTTACTGCTGAAAGCGAGGCTGATAAGCTGCTCAATCAATCAGCTAGGGATGCAGCGCAGTTAACCGCCGCCGCAAAGCGGGATGCGCAGAAATTAATCTCCGATGCAGCCAAAAACATTGTGGATTATCGAACCTGGTTATCTTCAGCAATCTCTGAGGCAGAACGGCTTCATCGCGCACAGAATGCCTCACTTAAAGCTGCTGAAAATGCAATTACAGAGTCTCGACAAAAACTTAATCATGCTTTCGATCGACTCTCCCAGCTTCAAGGAGACATAAATGCAAATTTAGATTCCGATAATAAGCCTGCTGGAAAAGTTTTCGTCCCTGGTGCTGGTAAGAAAGCTGCTCAAGCTGCTGCTAGAAAGCAACGAGCAGCAAATAACAAAAATAAAAAGAAGTCTAAGTAATACTAATAGAGATTAACAATGCTTAACTTGCTTAGCATTGGATATTTACAATGAATTCTAAAAGTATAGATAGCACTAGACATATATCTTCAATTGATGGATTGCGTGCAATTGCTGTTACAGCTGTTGTTTTATATCACCTTGGTATCTCTTGGATACCTGGTGGATTCTTAGGAGTTGATTTATTTTTTGTAATATCTGGATATGTAATTACTAGATTAATTCTTGACTCGATAAATCAATCTAGCGCCTTAGATTTGCGAGCATTTTATGCAGCTCGTATTCGAAGAATTTACCCAGGTCTAATTTTTATGGTGGTCTGCACAATTATATTTATCGGGGTATGGGCACCAGAGGCTATAAAAAGATTTTTATCAGACCTGCCATATGTCTTGACTGGAACTATAAATTGGCTTTTGGTTGCGCGCAATCAAGACTACTTTGAAACTGTCGGCAGGCCTCCGCTGCTGCAACACACCTGGTCTCTTGCAGTTGAGCTTCAATACTACTTAGTTTGGCCAATTATCTTGCTCGGAGTTTTAAAGTATTTTGGAAAGAGAAATATTGCTCGTATCGCTCTGATAATAGCAATGATTTCAGGAACAACCTTATTTTTTATTTCCCTTCAACTTGATCAAGCAAACGCCAAACAGATTAGCCATATCTACTTCGGAACCGATACTCACTCACTTGGATTATTTTTAGGCTCAGCTTTAGCTGTTTCTTGGATTCCACAAAACCTAAGCGCCAATATTGAAAAACGCGCGCAAGATGTAATTGATGCGATTGGCGTGATAGGCCTCCTTGGTTTAATTTCAGTTTTTTTATTTATCGATCAATCAAATGCAAACTTGTATCGAATCGCATTTCCACTTGCTGGAATTTTTGGTTGCTTAGTAATTATTTCTCTAGTGCACCCAGCATCTAGATTTGCGCCCATCATTAGCAGCGCACCATTTCGATGGGTTGGCCAACGCAGCTACGGTATCTACATTTGGCACTGGGTTATCTTTCAAGTTACAAGACCATCTGTTGATCTATCTGGAGAAACTTGGGCCCTTTATTTAGCTCGAGTGTTATTAGTTCTAGCTCTAGCAGACATTTCACTTCGTTGGGTAGAAATTCCATTCCGACAAGGATTAGTACAAAACTGGTTTCGTGGCATGAAGTACCGTTCAGCCAAGGTGAAATTACGCCAGCAATTATCTGTAATTTTTTCAATAATTATCACCTTGGTAATTACCTCTTCAATCTCGGTGCAGGCAATTACTAAATCAGATCAAATTGCTAAAGAACTGATCGCACAAACAGCTGAGCCTTCAACACCACTACCAACTGAGGATTTGGCTAGTACAACTGGGCTTTGGGTAACTGGTGACAGCGTGATTTTAGGAATTAGGAGTAAATTAGAGGCCAAGCAACATGTTTCACTGGTAAATGCCCGAGTTGGCAGACAAGCACCTGAGTTACTTGCCGTAATGCGAGTTGACCAAACATCTGTGCCGCAATCCCCAGTGGTCTTTAACCTTGGAAACAATAATGCTTTATCTGAACCAACTGTTATTGAGATATTTGAAACTCTTAAGAATCAACCCCAAATAATTGTAGTAAACACGGCAGTACCTAGATCTTGGAAAGATTCCAATAACGCAATCATCGCCTCCGTTGCTGCAAAGTATTCAAATGTTACAGTTTTAGATTGGGATAAAATTTCTAAAGGTAGGCCTGAGTTGTTTGCTCCCGACGGAGTTCATTTAAGTCCGACTGGATCAGATGTGTATGTTGATTTAGTTGTTAGTGCTTTAACAAAAACTAAAGCATAAAAAAGTGGCCCTTAATTTCTTAAGGGCCACTAGATTATTTAAAGTTGATTATGACCAGCTACCTGGTAATCCGTGAATCTTTCCTTCTGCAACTACACCATCTGAATAAACAGTTGAAACTTTCACTTGAGCCCAACCACTCTCATCATTCTTAGTGATTTGTTGCTTAAATTGTGTGGCAGGAACTGTTGCTACTAATCGCCACTCACCCACACCATTTGTGCGAAGCTCAATGTTGTAACCTGTAATTCCTTCTGAGGCAGCAGGTGCTTTCCAATTAACCGTTGCACCAGTTGCGTTATAAATGGAGACAATTCCAACAGGTGGCTCATGAGCTGCTAATGGCGCAGTAGTTGACTCTGTTGTTGGTTCTACACTCTCAGATGCGGCAGGTGTTGGCGTTACTGTGGTGGATTCTGAATCTGAACCACGAGATATAACTGCAATTGCCAAAATTAAAATACCCAAAACAACTGCAATCACAATTCCCTTATTTGAACTTGAATCGCCACTCTTAACTGCTTTTGAGGAGTAAGAAGCAGAGGTTGTTGACTTAGGAGTAGTTGAAATAGTTGATACTGAAGATCTACCTGACCCACTTACCGGTACAGATGGAACTGAGTATCTTGAGGATGACTTAGTTTTGCGCTTAGCGCTTCGCTTAGCAGTTGAGCGTTTGGCGACTCGCTTAACGCTTCGCTTTGCCGAACTCTTTTTTGCAGCAGATTTTTTTGCTGCCTTTTTCTTTGCGGCCACTTAAAACTCCTTAGACTTATAGGCTAGTTAAATCACACCTACTAGCACATTGAAAATTGATCGAATCCTTAGGGGAGGATGTGATAAGGATACATCACAAAATTAAGTGTCAGCAGACCGAGTCGGTACCTGCTACAAATGTGATTTTATAAAAGGCAAAATTGCTCGCACGGCGATACCACGGTGGCTAATCTCATCCTTCACCCCTGCTGGAAGTTGTGCTAAAGATTTATCAAAGCCAGTTGGCTTAAAGATTGGGTCATAACCAAAACCACCATCACCAACTGGCTCCAGAAGTACCTCACCCTTGAGCACACCTAACTCCTCTTTCTCTATTACTTGGGCGTAGTTACGGCTATCGCAGTAGGCAACCACTGCTTTAAAGCTGGCACTGCGATCTGATACTGGAGTGTTTTCCAATTGGATCAAAACTTTTTTAATATTGGCTAAATCCCGTTCTTTGCTGCTTTCACCCTGATAGTTAGCCCACCTAGCAGAAAATACCCCTGGATCACCATTTAATGCGTCGATAAACAAGCCACTGTCATCGGCAAGTGCGGGCAGCTTTGTGAAGTTAGCAATTGCCTGCGCCTTCAACCGAGCATTTTCACTTAGCGTCGTTCCACTTTCGGCAACCTCTGGCATATCTGGAAACTCATTTAATCCCAACACCTGTATTGAGTTTGAGACTTGCCCTAAAAGCCGCTCAAACTCGACGATTTTGCCAATATTTTTTGTTGCTAAAACTATCTTAAGCATCTAGCGTGGTGTTATATAGCCAATGCAGCAATTTGTAATTTAGTTAACTCAGCACATCCAGCAGCACCTAGATCTAATAATTGGTTAAGTAGCAACCGATCAAAGGGTTTACCTTCAGCAGTGCCTTGTACTTCAATAAAATTGCCATCGCCTGTGCAGACAATATTCATATCTGTTTGAGCACTTACATCCTCCTCATAACACAGATCTAATACCGGGCTACCACCTACGATTCCTACAGAGACAGCTGCGACAGATTGAGTAAGTGGCTTACTTCCAACAATGATATGACCTTTATTTTGCGCCCAAGTGATCGCATCAGATAGTGCTACATATGCGCCAGTTATTGCTGCCGTTCTGGTCCCTCCATCTGCCTGTAACACATCACAATCAATCACAATGGTGTTCTCACCAAGGGCTTTCATATCAACAATGCCCCGTAATGATCTGCCAACTAAACGAGATATCTCTTGGGTTCTACCACCTAACTTTCCTTTTACACTCTCTCGATCTGATCTGGTATGAGTTGATCTTGGCAACATCGCATACTCACTTGTCACCCAACCCTCACCCTTACCTACCAGCCACCTTGGAACCCCTGGGGTAAAGGAGGCAACACACAAAACTCTGGTATTTCCAAACTCAACTAACACCGATCCCTCAGCATTATTAAGCCAGTTACGGGTAAATTTAATAGGACGCAACTGATCATTTGCTCTGCCATCTACTCGACTCACAGTTGCTCTCCTTTAGATAAGGTAAAAAATTGGTAAATAGTTAAATCTTGGTGCTTACAGTTAAAACCTCAGGCCCAAGAAATCTTCTTGCCAAAGCAGCAAACTTATCTGGATCTCCAGTTGCCACAAATCGATGGTTTATCTTATTTGGTTGATCATTAAGTAGATTAGCTTCAATAAGTGTGCGATACAAATCTTTAGCCGTCTCCTCCGCGCTTGAAACTAGGGTTACATTGTTACCCATTACATAAGAGATCACACCTGTGAGTAGGGGATAGTGAGTGCATCCTAGAACCAAGGTATCGATATCTGCACTCTTCATAACTTCCAAATAATCTTGAGCCACCCTAGTGATCTCATCCCCTGATGTTTTTCCGCTTTCTACATACTCGACAAATAGTGGGCAGGCTTTTGAAGTGATACTCAATTTAGGTGCTGCGGCAAAGGCATCCAGGTAAGCCTTTGAATCAATTGTGGCGTTTGTACCAATCACACCAACTTTGCCGCTTCTTGTTGCCGAAACCGCTCTTCTAACCGCAGGTTGAATAACCTCTACAACTGGAATCTGATATCGCTCTCTAGCATCTCGTAACATCGCAGCACTAGCGGTGTTACATGCGATCACTATTGCCTTAACTCCAGCGGCTACTAATTTACCCATAATCTCTAGCGCATACTCTCGAACCTGAGCTAATGGGCGAGTGCCATAGGGACCATGCGCAGTATCACCCAGGTAGAGAATTGATTCATTAGGAAGTTGATCAATTATTGCTCGAGCTACAGTTAAGCCACCCACCCCCGAATCAAAGATTCCAATCGGAGCACTCTTTTCTGGTCTATGGGAGGTTGCCATTTGTGTAAGTCTAAATGGCGCTACCTGATATCCCTTTAACCCTTAGATCCTTAAGGAATGTCCGATTTGCACCTATTTACCTTGGATTAATCTAAAGAATTTAGGTGAAATAGGAGTCAATCTACTTGATGAACTGGCGGGTAGGTAGCACCCTTTATCCAAGCAATCTGTCATAGCTTTCATATGGGGTTATGAAAGGTTGCCTGCTTATATCCAAAAGGATATGAGCAAACTAAATGCCTATGGAGGCTTATTTAGATGAACTCAATTGCACTTAATGCAGATCAGTTCGGGTTGGTATACAACGTTCTTTCATTTGGACTTGTATGCATGCTCGCTACCACTATCTACACTCTAGTGTCACAACAGCGGGTACTCCCTAAATACCGCACAGCACTTGTAATGTCCTCAATGGTTACATTCATTGCGGCATATCACTACTGGAGAATTTTCGACTCATTTGCGGAATCTTATGTAGATGGTGCAACCAAGGTGGGAACTGGAAAAGGCGATTTCAACGAAGCCTATCGCTATGTTGACTGGATCCTTACCGTACCTCTTCTGCTAGTTGAGGTAGTAGCAGTATTAGCTCTTGCTAAAGCAGCGGCTTCCTCATTGATTACCCGCTTAGTACCCGCATCTGCTGCAATGATCGCACTTGGATATCCAGGTGAGATTTCAACAGATAACAACACCAAAGTTCTATGGGGTGTTCTTTCAACAATACCTTTCCTATACATTCTGTATGTATTGTTTGTCGAGCTTTCAAAGTCCCTAGATCGTCAACCAGCTGGCGTAGCTGCAACCGTTGGTCGCCTACGTATGCTTTTGATCGCAACTTGGGGCGTTTATCCAATCGCTTACTTGCTTCCAATCTTGGGACAAGATGCATTGGATCCAGGAGCATTTGTTAACCGTCAGATCGGTTACACAATTGCAGATGTATTAGCTAAGTGCGTATTTGGTCTAACAATCCTAAAGATTGCAAAGATGAAATCCGTAGCTGAGGGAATGAAGGAAGACGCTTAATTCTCTTAAACAAAAAGCGGGGCCAAGAAATTGGTCCCGCTTTTTTCATTTTAAAGGTGGCTGATTAAATTCTCTTGAATGCCGCCTAGCCAGTAATAAACAGTGAACAGGTGCTTTTGTGGATCTGAATCAGGCATCACTTCATACTTTTCATACCCATTTTCATCTATCTCTAATCTAACCGCTAAGGCTATGCGCAGATCATTTATAGCAATCAACCACTGGGTGGGGTCAGTGATCTTTACATCTGCTTCAGGCAGCTCGTGATCAACTGGAAAAACTAATTGCTCACGTAGATATAGAAGGTGCTTTTGCTTGAGAGTACGCAGCGAACCTTCAGTGTATTTGCGAAACTCTGCAGCACTTTCTGGATCAGCGTATCCATTTGGCAATAATCTCCGAAGAACTGGATCATCTGGTTGCTCAATTGGCGATTGAATATTTCCAAGTGTGGCATTCATTAACTGGGCAAATGGATCATCTGATTGATAGTGATGGGTAAAGTTTCGCTCACCAAGTAATTCAAGTAACTGTTCCACTAAATTGATTAATATATGTAACTCATCATTACTAAGTGCAAGAGAGAGATCTCCTGCTGCTGCACTTCCTTTAAATTTACCCATGATCATCTCTTTGTAGCGTTGCCCATAAACCATGTTCATGTAATTGCTGAACCGCCCGTTCCATCTCTTCTCTTGTTCCAGATGAAACCACTGCTTTTCCCTCAGTGTGCACTTGCATCATTAATTGATGCGCTTTTTCTTTTGAAAAGCCAAATAATTTAATAAATACGTAAGTTACATAATTCATTAAATTGACTGGATCATCCCAAACTATTGTGACCCATAAATTGTCAAAGAACTTGCTCAAATCTAAAGTTTCTTCAAGCTGTGTCTGAGAGCTCATACCTAATTATCTAACTAAAACAGTAATCTCATCACTAACTCCAGCCGCATTTTTATTACTGGCTGCAATCACCACCTGAAAAGTACTCAAGCCTTGGGATAGGGCCTTTGCATTAAAGGTAAAGCCACCATTGGCATCTGTTACCAACTCTGCAATCTGCTTGCCATCTTGTAAAATCTTTAACTTGATATCACTACTTTTTGGCGATACCTGCCCAGTAATAGCGTAAGTAGTACTTGTCTTGATAGAGGCAGGTAAATCTAATTTAACCTTTGGAATTACTGTAATAATTTTCTCACTTGTTTTTCCTTCAACTCTCTCCCAACTTCCCTCTGAAACTAATCTGATCTCACTCCTTTGACCCACAATTGCCGGCACTGTGATCACTCCACTGGCATCAGTTACACCAGCTGCTAATGTTCGCCAACTGTTATCTGTGCTATTTTTAATTTCAAATCTAACATTTAAAGATGCAATAGGAGTTTTATCTGGAAGTTTGAATGTGCCAGTCAAGTTAAATATTGAGCCATATGCAATCTGCTCTAAATCTGTTGCAATAGTTCCTACCACCTGATCTGGAGCAATTGATTTGGCAATATCTCTAACTGCGGTAATTGCTGCAGTGTTCTCCATACCAAAGGTCCATACCGCAATCCCGCCCAGGCGGTACTTACCTACTAAATTAGTTCTTGCTGTGTAACTTTTCTCATCTGGAAACCACACAGTTCTGGTGGCCGTGCAAAAGCTAGCTGAGTTTGTTGGATCAACATAGGTTTTTCGATAAGTAAAGGTTGATTCTGCATGCGTTGGATTATAAGTAATCGTGGCATTATTAATTGTGGCAAGCTCAACCGCTGATCTCATTATGACTGCAGCTTTTGCGCCTACTACAACTGAAGTTGCAAACTCTTTTGGACAAACACCTTCAACTTTGGTTATCCAATCACGGCCATAACCTGGAATGCCTAAAAATACTTTAGAGGCTGGCATCTGAGTTACCGCATACTTAACAGCATCTTCACTCCATGGAAGTGGTCCAATTGGGCCAGGATTAACCGTAGAAAAGTCATAGGCCATAATTCTTAATCGATCTATAAATGGTCCAATCTCTGCCCAAGAAAAAACCCAGTTGCCTGCTCGCTTGGTCTCAGGTGCAAAATCGGGTGGGGTTGTAACAGAGAGCAACTTTCCCTGCTGATGCAACTCAGTTGATAACTCTTTTATAAAAGCAATCCAATTTGGTTTTGTTGCCGCCCAGGTTGATCTACCATCTTGAGTGTAAAAAACTTCAAAATCTAAATCGATACCATCGTAATTATGTCTTAGCACTAAATCTTTTATGGTTTGCACAATGCTTGATCTAGTACTTGAATTTGCCAACAATCCAGCCAGGATTAATTTCTTTGTATCATCTGTAATTGTTGGTAGCAGCAGTAAACCATTTGATTTTAATCTTGCAATAACTGTTGTCTTTGGGGTTGTATAACCTCCCAGTGTGTACTTATCTTTAATAGTTGTAGCACCTGTTAAGCCATACCAAAAAGGTGAGATATCTCGAATTAAATCTAAATTACCTTCAACTGTGGGTAGATTTCTAGATAATGAATAATCTGGTAACCAGCCAGAGAGAATTCGGCGCGGAGGATTATTCGCAGCGGCAGGAACAAGGGTTGAGAGCGTCAGGGCAAGTGCGATTGATGAAATTAAAATTTTTCCTACCCTCATGAATTTTAGGGTAGCGGTTTTGACTGAGAAATTACTTTAAGCGGGCGTGAATCTCTTTACATGTTGGACAGATAGGGAATTTTTGAGGATCCCGATTTGGAACCCATTTTTTTCCACATAGTGCACGAACCGGTTTACCAGTAACAGCAGATTCAGTGATCTTGGTTTTGTCTACATAATGGGCAAATCGCTCATGATCACCCTCATCGACAGGTGCTAGAACTTCTTTTTCTAGTACCCCAGTTTTGCCTGATTTGCCTCTTAAATCATCCAGAAATCCCATACGCAAATCCTAATCCAACTTTATCGCCTACCATTTACCAATGAGCAAACCGCTTAAGGATCTTCTGCGCACCGCAGATTTGTCTCGGGCAGATATTGAGAAACTGCTCACTACCTCCAGAAAGTTTGCTGAAAAACCATTGCGTTCTAAAAAAGCTTTGGCTAACCAAACTGTGGCGATTTACATGACTAAATCCTCAACTAGAACTCGAATCGCCTCTGAGACTGCGATTGCGCACTTAGGGGGATCGCCAATTTTCTTACGTTCTGATGATTTACAAATTGGTCGAGGAGAGACCATCTCTGATACCGCAAAGGTAATTTCCGGCTTTTGTTCTGCGCTAATTGTTAGAACCTTTGCACAATCAGATGTTGAGGAGTTAGGCAAGCATGCAACTATCCCGGTGATCAACGCACTAACTGATGATGATCATCCAACTCAGTTATTAGCGGATTGGGTAACAATTAGAGAAAGATTTGGTGAAAATTTAGCTGGCCGTAAACTTGCCTACATTGGAGATGGAAACAATGTGGCTGCTGCCTGGTTAATAATGGGGGCAAGGATGGGTGCACATATTGTGGTTGCAACTCCAGCTGGCAAATGGGCACCAAAACAATCAGTGGTTAATGAGGCTAAAAAAATTGCCGAAGGTAGCGGAGCAATAATTGAGGTGATAACTGATCCAAAAGCAGCTGCTACTGGTGCAAGTGCAATCTATACCGATGTTTGGATCTCCATGGGAGATTCAGAGGCGGATCGCACTGAGAAAATTGCTGCTCTGAGTGCATACACCGTTGATAAAGATTTAATGAAGTTAAGCGCACCAGATTCGATATTTATGCATTGCTTGCCAGCTCATCGTGGTGAGGAGGTTACCTCTGAAGTAATTGATGGTGAAAAATCAGTTGTTTGGCGACAGGCATTTCATCGCAGAACCACAATCCAAGCCCTGCTTTATCACCTTACCAAAGGTGACTTGGTTGGTAATAAGTAAAGTTATAGTTGGGTAAAGTAAGCAAATGCTGATTGCAGTGCCTAAGGAAACCAAGCCTGGTGAAAAAAGAGTTGCCTTGGTGCCAGATATCATTTCCAAGTTAACTAAAGCAGGACTTGAAGTTGTAATTGAGTCACAAGCTGGTGTAAAAGCTGAATACTCCGATCAACAATTTATTGATGCAGGGGCAAAAATAAAAAACTCTGAAGTTTTATCTGGCAGTGATGTGATTTTGTCAGTGCAGCCTCTGACAGTTAATCAAATTAAATCATTAAAAAAAGGCGCAATCACAATCTCGTTTTTATCCCCAACCACCGCCTCTGATTCAATTGAAGCCTGCGTTAATGCCGGAGTTACCGCCATCTCATTGGAGATGGTGCCAAGAATATCTCGCGCTCAATCTATGGACGCATTAACCTCCCAAGCACTTTGTGCTGGATATAAAGCGGCCTTGGTTGGTGCAGAGTTATCACCAAAATTCTTTCCACTACTAATGACCGCTGCTGGGACAGTTACGCCGGCCAAGGTTGTTGTGTTAGGTGCTGGTGTGGCAGGTTTGCAGTCGATTGCAACTGCAAAGCGATTAGGCGCGGTGGTTTCTGCTTATGATGTTCGCCCAGCCTCTGCTGATGAAGTCAGATCTATGGGAGCAAAATTTATTAACTTAGAGCTTGAGGCATTAGAAGGTGCTGGTGGTTATGCACGGGAGATGACGCCAGAGCGAGCAAACAAGCAACGAGAGTTGTTAGCACCATACATTGCAGCTGCGGATGTATTAATTACAACGGCAGCTGTTCCAGGTAGAACTGCACCAATCTTGGTAACCTCTCAAATGGTTTCACAAATGGCTCCAGGTTCTGTTGTGGTTGATTTAGCAGCGGAAAGTGGTGGAAATGTTGAAGGTTCTGTGGCAGGTGAAATAGTTACTAACTCAAGTGGTGTCAAAATCTGGGGTGGTAAAGATGTTCCTAGCCAACTTGCATTTCATGCTTCAATGTTGTTTTCTCGAAATGTTGTAAACCTACTTTTACTAATGACAAATACTATTGATGGTAAACCGACAGGATTAATTGAGTTGAACTTTTCTGACGAAATTATTGATGCAGCGACTCTCACCCACAATGGACAAAAGCGAGAGAGGGGTAAATGATGGCCTCTGAGTTAATGAGTAATGAACTTGCACTACTGGCAATCTTTATTCTTTCAATATTTGTGGGATTTGAGGTTGTTTCAAAAGTTTCGACCACTTTGCATACCCCGCTGATGAGTGGTGCTAATGCAATACATGGCGTGATCTTGGTTGGCGCAATTGTGGTGGCAGATCATGCCAAAACCACATTAGAGATTACATTAGCAATAGCAGCGGTTGTACTAGCTACAATAAACATGGTTGGTGGTTTTGTGGTTACTGATCGCATGTTGCAGATGTTTAAAGGAAAATCTAAATCAAAAAAAGAATCAGGCGATGACAAATGAGTCGCGATTTATATGACTTAATCGGTTTACTGGCAGCTGTTTGTTTTATTCTGGCACTGAAAGGACTGTCATCTCCTAAATCTGCCAGGAGGGGTAATTTAATTGGGGCACTCGGGGCAACAATTGCAACGGTAATAGTGTTCTTTTATGCAAATAACGGCCAGGCATTAAATAATCAAACATTGATTTTGGCTGCCATCGCATTTGGCGTAGTTGTTGGAGTGCCAGCAGCCCGTAAGGTACAGATGACCCAGATGCCGCAGCTAGTTGCACTCTTCAACGGTGTAGGCGGTGGTGCAGCAGCTTTAGTGGCAATTGTTGAGTACTTAAAGCTTGGGGAAAGTGCAAGTACTGCGGTGGTAGTAGCAACAGTTTTCACCGTTATTGTTGGATGTATTTCCTTCTCGGGTTCAATAGCCACTTTCCTTAAATTACAAGAGTTAATGACAACCAGGCCGGTGGTCTTTCCATTTGGACGCCAAATAATTGTCCTTACGTTGATTGGTGTTGTAGTAAGTGGCGGTTGGGTAATTAACTCTGGTAGTACTACTGCGCTATTGATTAATGGTTTGCTCTCATTGCTCTTTGGAGTTTTGTTTGTACTACCGGTAGGTGGTGCCGATGTACCAATTGTTATTTCATTGCTTAATGCTTTTACTGGTTTAACTGTTGCAGCATCCGGTTATGTTTTGGAGACTACCTTGCTGATTGTGGCTGGAACTTTAGTTGGTGCATCTGGAACCATTTTGACCAGATTAATGGCAGAGGCAATGGGAAGATCTTTATTTGGTACTTTATTTGGCGCATTTACTGCCAAAGCTTCCTCCGATACAAACCAGGTAGATACTCGTCCAGTTAAATCAGGATCGGCTGAGGATGTGGCAATACTTCTTAACTACGCACAACGAGCTGTGATTGTTCCTGGTTTTGGATTAGCAGTTGCGCAAGCACAACATACAGTTAGAGAGTTAGCCGATTTACTTGCTGCTAAGGGTGTTGAAGTTGCTTACGGAATTCACCCAGTTGCTGGTCGTATGCCAGGACATATGAATGTGTTGCTAGCAGAGGCTAATGTCCCATATGAACAATTAGTGGAGATGGAGGAGATAAATCCAACCTTTCCTCAGACCGATGTTGTGCTGGTAGTTGGGGCAAATGATGTGGTCAATCCGGCTGCAAAAACCACTCCAGGTTGTCCAATTTATGGCATGCCGATTTTGGATGTAGCACTTGCTGCGAATGTAGTTTTCCTCAAACGGTCTATGCGTCCAGGATTTGCCGGTATTGAAAATGAACTCCTATATGAACCAAAAACAACCTTACTTTTTGGTGATGCAAAAGATTCGCTAACTAAAGTAGTTGGCGCATTAAAAAAATTATAAGGAAAATTTAGTAACCTCACCTGGTTGCAAGATCCAGGAGGTTGGCGCCAACGAGTGCTAACTCAGATTAATTTTTCTTTTCGTTGCCTATCTCTTTTAGCAAATCAAAATCAGAGCCACCTAATTGACCTTGGGCAGCATATAACTCAAGTTTTGCTCTGGTATCTGCAATATCTAGATTTTGCATAGTCAATTGTCCTATTCGATCAGCTGGACCAAATGCAGCTGACTCAATTCGCTCCATAGATAACTTCTCTGGTGAGTAGGTGAGATTTTTTCCTTCGGTTTTCATAATTGAGTAATCATCACCTCGTCGCAATCTAATCGTCACCTTCCCAGTGATGGCTGATGCCACCCAAGAGGTTAATGATTGTCGCAACATCAGTGATTGTGGATCAAACCAACGTCCTTCATAAAGTAAGCGACCTAATTTGCGTCCCTGCTCATGGTAAGTAGCAATAGTGTCCTCATTATGAATTGCACTAACCAATCTTTCATAGGCAATAAACAGCAAAGCTAAGCCAGGTGCCTCATAGATTCCTCGGCTTTTTGCTTCAATAATTCGGTTTTCGATTTGATCACTCATTCCAAGACCATGTCGGCCGCCAATGGCATTTACCTCTTTGATTAACTCAACTACATCCTTGAACTCTTTGCCATTTACCGCCGTTGGCCTGCCCTGGGTAAATTCAATAGTCACATCTTCGCTTTCAATTTTCACAGCTGAATCCCAAAACTTAACACCCATAATTGGTTCAACAATTTCAATATTAGAATCTAAATTCTCTAATGATTTTGCTTCATGTGTGGCACCTAAAATATTTGCATCAGTGCTGTATGCCTTCTCCGTTGAATCTCGATATAGCAATTTGTGGTCTGCTAGCCACTTTGACATCTCTTTTCTTCCACCAAGTTCTGCAACAAAATCCTGATCAAGCCATGGCTTATAAATTTTCAGTTTCGGGTTAGCTAGCAATCCATAACGATAGAAACGCTCAATATCATTTCCTTTATAGGTTGAGCCATCTCCCCAAATTAAAACATCATCGGCAAGCATCGCTCTTACCAATAAAGTTCCCGTAACTGCTCGACCCAGTGGGGTGGTATTAAAGTATGCGCGGCCGGCGGTTGAAATATGAAACGCTCCACAGGCAAGTGCAGCCAAACCCTCCTCTACCAAGAAAGTTTTACAATCAACCAATCTGGCTATCTCTGCGCCATACTCTTTTGCTCGCCCTGGCACACTTTGAATATCTTTTTCATCGTACTGACCTAAATCAGCTGTGTAAGTGCAAGGCCTTGCACCTTTCTCTTTCATCCAGGCAACAGCGACAGAGGTATCAAGCCCACCACTAAAAGCAATACCAACCTTTTGCCCTACTGGTAAAGCTGATAGCACCTTAGACATGGCTTCAGTCTAACCTTTATAACTAAAACCCCGCAGTTGGACTAGTAATACGACCACCTAGGGGTCGTTTGTAACAGTTAATCACCGGGTCAATAAACGCGGGTAGTATTTAAATATGGATGTGAAAAGAGTCTTCTCAACTGAGCGCTGCAGAACTCGTGCAAGTTACTTATTAAAGTTTGAGTCTTTGATACTTTTTGGGGCAGTAATTTATCTTTTAATCGCTCCATTTGTATCAGATGTTAGCGCTCCAGCAGCACTCTCTGCTGAGATAGTTTTCGCAACTTTGGCTGGAATTGGATTATGGTTTTCCGCTCATGGCTTTGATAAGAAAAAATCTTTTGGAAGAGCTCCGGCAGTTTTAGCGAACTTGATTGCCCTTGGAGTTTCTTATTACATGATTACTGGAAATCTTTACTTGGTTGGAATCCCGCTCGCTGTCTTAGCTGCAATTACTTTAATCTCATCTGCTTTGGGATATTCAGAGTAATTACCACTCAACTATCTGTCGATCCTCCCAAAGTAATCCAGTCTTATCCACTAATGGATCAAATGATCTAGTAGCAAGCCAAATTGCGGTCTCAGCACCCTCTGCTGCGCTCCGTGGTGCATCTGGTCCGCCCATATCTGTACGACAGTGATTTGGACAAATAGCATCAATTAAAAATCCACGTGCACCTAATCCGGTCTCATATGACAGATTTTTTACCAGTGCATTAACACCAGCTTTGCTAATTCGATAAGGAGCAAGTCCACCATGTGTGCCAGGTCCAGACATTCTGCCTAAGCAGGCTGAATAAACAACCACTCGACCTTTTCTAGCTTCGGCCATAGCGGGTGCTAATTGATTAATTGCAGTAAAGACTGCATCTAGATTGATTGATAAGACTCTGCGCCACTCCTCATCTGTGGTGCGTAAAGTTTTTGACATTTTCTCACTCATTACGCCATGGGCAAGAACTAAGACATCTAATACTGAAAAACCTCGTCTTGTTGCATCTTCACTTATCTCAATTAATGTATTACGAAATTTCTTACTATCAGCTACATCTACGGCGCGAGATTGGCAGCCTAAGCTTTGCGCACTTTCTTTGGCCCGTACTTCATCTCTGCCAATTATGTAAACAAAATATCCAGATTCAATTAAACCTTTTGCAGTCTCATAGCCGAGGCCGCGTGAACCACCAGTGACTATTGCCCATTTTTGATCACTACTCATAGGAGCAACCTTGCCGTTATTTATGCCTAATTACCACCGCAATTTATGTGCTGGTGGCCACTTTCTCTTAAGCCAATCGGGTCTGCCGGTTTAGCCAGCGCTTGCTTGCAGTTAAGATTATCCTGAAATCAATCACCGAAGTATGGTCTAAATAGGGAGACGATAAGTGAGCGAAGTCGGAGCCAATACGCCCGCAAATCACTTTGGTGGCTCATTCGGACCTAATGAGTGGTTGGTTCAAGAGATGTATGAAAGATATCAAGCTGATCCATCATCTGTAGATAAAGCTTGGTGGGATTTTTTTGCAGATTTTAAAACGAATTCATCTTTAAATGGCACGGTAATTTCGGCCATTCCGGTAACAAAACCAGGAACTCCACCAATTCCTAAATCGCAATTGGCTAAGAGTGCACAAGCCGCACCTACCGTTGCCCCTGCGCAAATTATTACTCCCGTACCAGTTGAAAAAATTGAACAAATCCAAGTTGCAAACACCCCAGTTAAACCAGCTGATCTGGTTGTAAAGCCAATTCCAACTTTAATTACCCCTGGCGCATCATCTATCGAGCCGTTGCGAGGTGTAGCAGCAAGAGTTGTCCAATCTATGGAGGGTTCTTTAACTGTTCCAACAGCTACCAGTGTTCGCGCAGTTCCAGCCAAGTTAATGATTGATAATCGAACTGTAATAAATAACCACTTAAAGCGTGGGCGTGGTGGCAAGGTTTCATTTACACATCTAATTGGTTATGCAATGGTTAAAGCAATCCGTGCTATGCCAGAGATGAATTCATTTTATACAGAGCAAGATGGTAAACCAGCAATTGGTCACCCAGAACATATCAATTTAGGAATCGCAATCGACCTAGCAAAACCAGATGGTTCCCGCCAACTTCTTGTACCCTCGATTAAGGGTTGTGAAGAATTAGATTTTGCACAGTTTTGGACCGCTTATGAAGATACTGTGCGAAAGGCTCGAAGTGGGTCATTAACTGTTGAGGATTTTGCTGGAACAACCATCTCACTAACCAATCCAGGAACAATAGGAACAGTGCACTCTGTACCAAGGCTGGTGCAAGGGCAGGGAATGATTCTTGGTGTCGGTTTACTTGATTACCCGGCTGAATTCCATGGCGCTAATGAGCAAAGGTTGTCAGAGCTTGGTATAAGTAAAGTGGTAACACTAACTAGCACTTACGATCATCGAATTATTCAAGGTGCTCAATCTGGTGATTTCTTGCGCAGAATTCATGAGATCTTATTGGGTGAAGAGAATTTTTATGATGAAATATTTGAGGCACTAAGAATTCCTTATGTACCAATTCGTTGGGTTACTGACATGCAAGATTCCAATATCGATGAGTCAGTTAAAACAGCCAAGGTTCAAAAATTAATTGATGCATACCGCACAACTGGCCATTTAATGGCGGATGTAGATCCGCTAACTTATGTACAAAGATCTCACCCTGATTTAGATGTAGTAACTCATGGCCTATCACTTTGGGATCTAGACCGAGAGTTTGCAACTGGTGACTTCGGTGGAAAGCCAAGTATGAAGTTACGTCGAATACTTGGCATATTGAGAGATTCATACTGCCGAAGTATTGGCATTGAGTATATGTACATTGCAAATCCAGCCGAACGTAAATGGATCCAGGAACGTATTGAGGTAGGCGCACCAAGGACTGCGCGAGAAGAGCAACTTAGAATTTTGCGCAAACTCAACTCAGCTGAGGCTTTTGAATCCTTCCTGCAAACTAAATACGTTGGTCAAAAACGCTTCTCACTTGAGGGCGGAGAATCAGTTATTCCATTACTTGACGCCATGATTTCATCGGCAGCTGAAAGTAAGCTAGATGAGGTCTGTATTGGCATGCCACACCGTGGCCGATTAAATGTTTTAGCAAATATTGCTGGTAAGTCATATGGTCAAATTTTCCAAGAGTTTGAGGGAAATTATCATGACAATGAAGTTCATGGATCTGGTGATGTTAAGTATCACCTGGGAACAAAAGGTGTTTTCACAGCTGAAAGTGGAGCAACTACAAATATTTACCTAGCAGCTAACCCATCACATTTAGAGGCAGTTAACCCTGTGCTTGAAGGAATAGTAAGAGCTAAGCAGGATAAGTTAAGGGCAGCAGCTGGTGACACAACCGTGGATGAGCAAAGCTCATATCCAGTGTTACCAATTCTTTTGCACGGCGATGCGGCATTTGCTGGTCAAGGTGTGGTTTCAGAAACTCTCTCACTTTCATTATTGAAGGGCTATCGCACCGGCGGCACTATTCACATAGTTATTAACAATCAAGTCGGATTTACTACCTCACCGCATGCAGCACGTTCCTCTACCTACTCCACTGATATTGCGAAGATGATTCAAGCACCTGTCTTTCACGTAAATGGTGATGATCCAGAAGCTTGTGCACGAGTTGCTCGATTAGCATTTGAGTATCGACAAGCCTTTAACAAAGATGTTGTGATTGACCTAATTTGCTATCGAAGACGTGGACATAATGAGGGTGATGAGCCAAGTTTTACTCAACCACTGATGTATAAATTAGTTGATGCCAAACGCTCTACACGAAAGCTTTATACCGAAGCATTAATTGGTCGTGGTGATCTAACAGTTGAAGAGGCTGAAGAGGTATTACGTGATTATCAACAACAACTAGAGGGCGTCTTTACCGCTGTCCATAACACTGAGCCAGCAAGTGATCCGAACTGGAAGGCACCAGTTGTACCTGCGCCAGAGAATGTAAATACCGCTGTTGCTGAATCGGTATTAAGAAATGTTGCCGCTACACAAACTGCAATTCCAAGTAACTTTACGGTTCATCCAAAGTTATTACCTCAATTGGTAAAGCGCACTGAAATGCTGACTGAAAATACAGTGGACTGGGCAGCCGGTGAAATGTTTGCCTTTGGATCTTTATTGTTAGAAGGTCACCCAATTCGAATGAGTGGTCAAGATGTTCGACGGGGTACATTTAGTAATCGCCATGCAGTTATTGTGGATAAGGAGACCGGTTCAAATTTCTTCCCACTTCGATCACTAGTTAAAGATCCAAATCAATTCCATATTTATGACTCACTTTTGTCAGAGTATGCAGTGATGGGTTTTGAGTATGGTTATTCAGTTGAGCGGGAAAATGCTTTAGTGATTTGGGAGGCCCAGTTTGGAGATTTTGCAAATGGAGCTCAGACAGTTGTTGATGAGTTCATCTCATCGGCGCTGCAAAAATGGGGCGAGCGCTCATCAGTAGTTCTCCTTTTGCCGCATGGATATGAGGGACAAGGACCCGATCACTCATCTGGCCGAATTGAAAGATTTTTAACTCTTTGTGCTGAACAAAATATGACAGTGGCCCAACCATCAACACCAGCATCATATTTCCATTTGTTGCGTTGGCATATGAAAAATCCAGCTAGAAGGCCATTGATTGTTTTTGAACCTAAATCCATGTTGAGATTAAAAACAGCTGCCAGCGGTTTGGCAGATTTCACATCTGGCACATTTAAGCCATTGATTCCAGATGCAAAGGTAAGTAATGCAACTCGTTTGATATTTACATCAGGTAAGGTCTACTACGATTTAATTGCTGAGCGAGAAAAACTAAATGAGTTCTCCACTGCGATAGTAAGAGTTGAACAACTTTATCCACTACCAATTGATGAAATTATTGCCCAGGCTAAATTACATGCCAAAGCAACCTTGCTATGGGTGCAAGATGAGCCAGCAAACCAAGGCCCATGGCCATTTGTGGCATTAACAACCACTGAGGCATTTGCAGCCCATGAAGAGTTAGCTGGGCGAAGCTTAAGACGAGTTTCTAGACGTGCCACTGCAAGTCCTGCTACTGGAAATCACCATCTGCATGAAGAGGAGGAGAAGGCTTTGATGACTGAAGCCTTTACCCGTTAACCTCTTTTGTAACGAATCAGTACTTTTCCCAAGAATTGCTCAGACTCAATCCAGCCCCAACTCTTTGAATCAGTACTTGCGGGATTATCTCCCTCCACCCAATATCTCATTACGCCATGCTCCATTCGAGTGTGCTTAAGTCGCTTTAACAGCGCCACACCAGGTCTTTCTGGGTCGGTGATTAAGTAAAGTTTTCCAATCTTTAATCTGTGTTTTTGGCCACTGAGCTTTCGAACGATCAACCAATCACCTTGATTAAAGATAGGTGACATAGAAGACCCGGCAACTACTACCTTGCTCAATCCAAACATGGGAGTATTCTCCCACTAAGAGATTAGTTTTAAATTAACCAGGGAGAAAAATGTTCAAATCTTTAATAAATTTTATTAAACCAAATCAAATAGTTTTTGCTCATTGTGATTTGCCATGTGGTGTTTACGACCCAGCACAGGCAAAGATTGAGGCACAATCAGTAAAGGCGTGCATGGAAAAATATGCGGCCAGCAGTGATGCTGACTTCAAAGCTCGCGCCGTTGCGATCAAGGAGGAGCGCTCTGAGTTGGTAAAACATCATCTTTGGGTGCTTTGGACAGATTACTTCAAACCAAATCATTTTGAAGCCTATCCGCATCTACACTCATTGTTTAATGAGGCCACCAAATTAGCTGGTGCTGGTGGAAGTAAAGGCACAAATGATGTTGCAGTTGCTGAAAAGTTGATTGGCAAAATTGATGAGATAGCTGAAATTTTCTGGGCAACTAAAAAATAAATTACTAAATCGCTAGTGGTTTAGAAGGTTGAACCGCTAGCGATTTTTTCATTGTTTGAGTTGACTGCTTTATCAGCCACAATAGTTTCGGCCGCAACTCTTGCCATAAATGAAACTCGCTCGACAAATCTTCTTGTTATCAAGCCGGTAGCGATCAATCTAGAGCTTTGGTGTACCTCAACCTCAAATTGCAATACATCCTCATGTAAACCAAGACATCTAGCGGTGGCATGTATTTCACTACCAACTCCAGCTGCACCCTTTATATCGACGCTAGATGTAGCAGTCACAGTGGTTTCACCAAAATCTAAAAACTCAATTATTGCGGTGCTGCAGGCACTTTCAATTAAACCAAGTACTTGGCTTGAACTAATCACCGGTAGATCATTAACTCCTTGAGCAACTGATGTATCGCCAGGGCGAATTGACATACTTGCCATGCCAATTGCACCTATTACTTGCTCTGCTTTCATAATCACAAGATTAGTGATTAAGCAATTATTCTTGCGGGAACTCCCGGCGTATTTCGCTAGTTATTTCAATTTGAGTTGCACCTTCAGAGGTTATCTCCGTATAAGTGGTTTGAGTATAGGTAATCTCAGTAATCCCGCTTGATTGAATACCTTGCTGCATCTGCATGTATAAATCCTCGGTTTGCTCACTAATTCGATCAAACAAATCAACAGGTGTCTCTTCTTGTAAAGAATCACAAAGAAGTTTTTTCATCATTATTAAGGCCGCACTCTCTTGCTCCAATTGATTACGACAAGCTGAGCAGGTACCAAAATGAAGCTCGACAGCATTTAACTGCTTAGTATCAAATATTTCGTGATCAATATATAAAACAATATTTGGAATGACTTGCTCACATGTCATTGAGTAATTATTTAAATAACTCATTTTTTATCACCTACTTGTTTTTTACCAAAGCCTCGATCTTTTGCATACTCAGCAAGTGATTCTCTAAGTAGCTTTCTTCCCCGGTGAAGTCTTGACATTACAGTTCCAGTTGGTACACCGGTAATCTCAGCAATCTCTTTATAAGAAAAACCTTCAACATCAGAAAGATAAACGGCCATTCGAAAATCCTCTGGCATGGCAGCTAACGCATCTTTTACATCTTTGTCTGCAATATTTTCTAATACTTCCTCTTCGGCAGATTTTCCTTGATCACTTGTATGAGATGAGGCATCTGCCAGCTGCCAGTCCTCAACCTCACCTGCCGATATTTGAGGTCTGCGCTGATCCTTACGGTAATTATTTATAAATGTTGTTGTAAGAATTCTGTATAACCAAGCTTTTAGATTTGTACCAGGTTCAAATTGATGAAAACTTGTAAAGGCTTTTGCATAAGTATCCTGGACCAGATCCTGAGCATCATGGGTATCTTTTGTATAGCGAAGAGCTGCGCCATAAAGTTGGGAGGTGAATACCAACGCATCTTTTTCAAATCGGGCTTTACGTTGCTCTAAAGTTTCTTTACTTCGATCAACAATTGCTGGCAGTAAATCTTCGTTATTCATTTGGGCTAAGGCTACCTCGAAGGGGGTTTTATCAATAGCAAGATAATTTCTGCTTTGCCTAGTTAAGGGATGTAACGCTTGCATAGCGGTAAAACCCTGTAAATCATTGGTTTATTCCCAAATTAGATCAGGGTTTAGAAGTTGAAAAAAACCCAATTTGATTAAGTTGGCAAAAGGTAGACTGGGACATATGAGTAACTGGAAAGCTCCTTTTCGCGGTGGGTTAACCGCTGATAGCAAGCCAATCTCTGCCACAGTTACAATCCCAGGCTCTAAGTCAGCTACAAACCGGGCTTTGATATTGGCTGCGCTGGCAGCAACGCCATCTAGGATTCGAAAGCCGCTCTCCTCTCGAGACACTGATTTAATGGCAAAAGGATTGCAGAGTTTGGGTTGCAAAATTGAGCAATTAAAAACTAATGATGGCTTTGATTATCAAGTAACGCCCGGCAGATTGACTGGTCCAACCCAAATTGAAGTTGGTAATGCTGGAACCGTGATGCGCTTTTTACCGCCAATTGCAGCCTTAGCAAACGGCTTGATCCACTTTGACGGTGATGAAAGATCCCATCACCGACCAATTACGCCGGTGATTAGCGCACTTGAACAGTTAGGGGTATCAGTTGAGCACAACAATAAGTACAAACTACCCCTAACTATTAACGGTGCCGGGAACATTAAAGGCGGGGTTGTAGAAATTGATGCCAGTGCTTCAAGTCAATTTGTTTCAGCCTTACTTTTAGTAGCACCCGCCACTCAAGAGGGAATCACTATTAAAAATATTGGAACCTCCCTTCCCTCTACCCCACATATTGAAATGACAATTCAAATGTTAGAAATTTTTGGTGCAAATGTGCAGCGCACCTCATCAAGTTGGAGGGTTGAGCCTTGCAAACTGACTGGTCAAGATCTTGTAATTGAACCTGACTTATCTAACGCAGCTCCATTTATGGCAGCGGCAATGATTTGTGGTGGAAGTGTAAAAATAAGTGATTGGCCTACTTCTACTACCCAACCGGGAGATCAATTGCGCTCCATTTTTGCAAAGATGGGCGCAAAGATCGAGCAAAAAGGTACAAACTTAATTATTGCTGGAAGTGGAAAAATAAATGGAATTGAGATTGATCTTTCCGATGTTGGTGAGTTAACCCCAAGTATTGCGGCGGTGGCATCCTTGGCCGCTTCACCCTCAAAACTAAGCGGTATATCTCATCTTCGATTGCATGAAACTGATCGATTAGCTGCGTTAGCAAATGAGCTCAACAATCTAGGTGGCTCAGTTATAGAAGGTGCAGGAGAGTTGGTAATTAACCCAAGAAAAATGAAAGCTTCTGAAGTTTTTCGCAGTTATGAGGACCATCGAATGGCTACAACTGGAGCAATTATTGGTTTAGCAGTTGAAGGTATTGTTGTTGAGAATATCGAAACAACTCGTAAAACCCTCTCTGACTTTCCAGGTATGTGGCAGGAAATGCTTGATGGCTAGATCAAAAAATAATTGGGATGAAGATGATGTGCGTATTAACAAGTCACGCCAATTTGGAACTAGCAATAAAGCCCGTCCGCGCAGTAAAGACCGGCCAGATTATTCAAAGGCTCTAACTGCCACAATTATTGAGGTTGATCGAGGGCGAGTTAAATGTTTAATTGAAAGTCCGGCTGGGAAAAAAATTATTACTGCAATGAAGGCCAGAGAGCTAGGAAAAAACTCTGTTGTTGTAGGAGATTTAGTCTCAATCGTCGGCGATGTTTCAGGTAATGAAGGATCATTAGCCCGAGTAGTAACAGTTCAACCCAGGAAAAATGCCTTAACACGAAGTATTGATGACCATGTCAATGATGAGCGAGTTATAGTTGCAAATATTGATCAAATGGCAATAGTTATTGCGGCTGCCAACCCTGAACCTAGGATCGGCTTAGTTGATCGAGCTCTAGCAGTTGCTTATGACCAGGGTATAAAACCAATAATTGTCATGACCAAAAAAGATTTAGCAGATGGTGATGAGTTTTTAAAAATATATAAAGATTTAGATCTCTTGGTATTTAAAATTGATAGGTCAACTGATTTAACCATGCTACAAAAAGCTTTACTTGGCAAAACCACTGTCTTGCTTGGACACTCTGGAGTTGGAAAATCAACTTTAGTGAATAATCTATTGGCTAATTCAAACAATCGAGCTTCACAATCTATATTTGAAAAAATTAGTCGTGCTACGGGTGATGTTAATCAAGTTACCGGTCGCGGTCGCCATACAACCTCAAGTGCAGTTGCTTTACCGCTGTCATCTTCCATTGACGGTGCAGATTTTGGCTGGGTGATTGATACACCTGGAGTACGCTCTTTTGGAATTGCTCATATTCAACCTGCCAGAGTTATCTCCTCTTTTCCTGAGTTTTGTGATGCTATTTCAAACTGTCAGAAAAACTGCACACACAACGAAGAGGGTTGTGCACTAAATCACTGGTCAACATTCTCGGAACAAAACTTGGCTAGGTTGGCTAGCCTTCGTAGAGTTTTATCTACCAAGTAGTGAAAGTAAGAGTAATCTGATCAGTATGGCTAATGGTGTGACTGATAACAAGATTAAAACTCGACAGGTAAATCTTTCGGTAACCGGCATGACCTGTTCATCTTGCGTTGGATCGGTTGAAAAATCGTTAAACAAAATATCTGGTGTTAGAGCTGCAGTTAATTTAGCGATGGAATCTGCTCACATAATTGCACCTTTCAATGTTTCAGATAAAGATTTAATCTCGGCGATTAAATCTGCAGGTTATGAGGCATCTGCATTTAAGGGCGAACGAGAATCCTTTGAAAAATCTAGTCATCTAGGAATACGACTTCTTATTACCTTCATTTTTACCGTGCCAATTATTGCCATCTCTATGATCCATAGTTGGCATGAAGATTTGGACAGATTTCTTTTATCTTTGATTGATGATCTCAATAATTTTTTAAGTACTTTTACAAGCTCAATAACGATTAACTACCCGATTGCATCCATTTCTCTTTGGTTGGTGATAATACTTTCAGCATTAGTTGTGTTGATATTAGCTTGGCCAATACATCGTGCGGCGCTTAAGAATATTGCTAGCCCTACTATGGATACTTTGGTCTCTCTTGGTTCACTGATTGCATTGTGCTGGAGCATCTATTCACTTATAACTTATAACCCCTCAAGTTCTATCTTAAATGTATATGCAGAGGTATCGGCAGCGGTGATATTTTTTGTGATGCTGGGGCGTTACTTAGAGCACCGAGCCAAACGAAAGGCCGGCTCTGCTTTAGCTGAGCTGTTTAAGCTCTCATCTGGTGAGGTTGAAGTTCAAGGTGTTAATGGCAATATTTTTATACCGATTGATCAGCTTCAAGTTGGTGATGTATTTGTTGTTAAGCCGGGGGATCGAATTGCAACTGATGGGCAGGTAGTAATTGGTTACACAACAATTAATAATGCGTTTTTGACTGGTGAGGCTAAGCCGATTGAGGTAGGGGTAGGTGATTTAGTTTTTGCTGGTTCAATAAATAACAATGGAAATATCTTGGTAAAGGCTACCCGTATCGGATCCGACACTGAACTTGCTCGAATTACTCGAATGGTATTGGCCGCTCAATCAGAAAAAGCACCAGCGCAACAGTTGGCAGACAAAATAAGTAGGGTGTTTGTGCCAGTAGTTCTTTTGCTTTCTGTGGCTACTTTTTCTGCGTGGTACTTCACCTCCGCTGAACTTGTAACCTCAGTAACCGCAGCGGTTGCGGTATTAGTGATTGCCTGTCCATGTGCACTTGGACTTGCTACTCCTATTGCATTGATGGTGGCAACTGGCAAGGCTGCAAGATCTGGAATTGTAATTCGATCTCCTCGCTCTATTGAAAAAGCGGTTGGCATTACCGATGCCGTATTTGATAAGACTGGAACTATAACCATCGGGCAAATGGCGCTGCTTGAGATGACACTAATTAATAACCCACTTTCGACAGATAGCACATCGATTAATACCTCAGATTTACTTTCATATGCATTATCGATTGAGAGCTTAGATTCACATCCCATTGCAAAAGCAATCTCTACCGCCTTGCAAAAGCAAGGAGTTACGAAGGTAGAGGTCTTAGATTTTGAACACACACCAGGGGCGGGAGTTGCAGCTCGAATTCCAGCCTCCCAAACTGCAAACTCAAAAGCAGTATTAATCGGTTCAGTAATCTCAATTGCAAGAGCAACAACTGAGTTTGCACCAAAACTTACTCAGGCAATTGAATCTGCAAATCTAAGAGCCAATTCTGTTGCCGTCTTAGCTGTTGATGGCCTGGCTTATGGCGTGTTTGAAGTTGGTGACTTGATTAAGCCAGAGAGCAAACAGGCAGTTGAAAAACTACAAAACTCTGGAATCAATACTTGGTTAGTGACTGGTGATGGTGAAAATGCTGCTATCTCAATGGGAGCTGCTGTTGGAATTCCGATAGATCAAATATTTGCAGCCGCTACACCGCAGGACAAGTTAAGTTTTGTGGAGAAGTTACAGCAAAAAGGTCGAGTATTAATGATTGGCGATGGTATCAATGATGCTGCTGCACTTGCCAAGGCTGATCTAAGTATTGCCATGGGATCCGGAACTGAAACTGCGATTGCAGCTGCTGATATAACTTTAATTAGACCCTCATTAATTGCAGTATTACAGACGCTGGCTATCTCTAAGAAGAGTGTGAGGGTAATTAAATCCAACCTAGGTTGGGCGTTTTTCTATAACGTGGCATTTATTCCAATTGCTGCTAGCGGAAATTTATCGCCGATGTATGCTGCAGCTGCAATGTCGCTATCATCTTTATTTGTGGTGCTAAATAGCTTACGCATTAGATAAAAGTTGGTAGCGGGGGCAGGATTTGAACCTACGACCTCTGGGTTATGAGCCCAGCGAGCTACCGAGCTGCTCCACCCCGCGTCGGTGATGAAATCTTAGAGTAGAGGGGCAATTAACCCAAATAAATCAAATTACTATCTATTTTGGGCTGCGATCAATGCTGCTATTGCTGCTTTAACTCTAGCTCTTGCTCGATCTTCTGCAGCACCATCTAACCTTCGTTGTGCTGCTTCAAGATCTGCAAACGCAGATTGCAGTGAAGCAATTGCAGTTCTTATTGCTTGGCTAGTTCCTGCACCTTCATTAATTGGTGTGTTTGGCTGATTATTTGAAGCATCAGTTCCAGAGTCGCCACCAAATACCTGATCTAACGCACCTTGTAAGGTTTCGCTAAATCCAATCTGATCACCAAATGAAACTAAAACTCTTTGCAGCAATGGATAAGCTGCTGTATTTCCAGTTGCTCGAACATAAACTGGTTGCACATAAAGCAAACCCTTGCCCACTGGAAGTGTTAATAGATTACCCAAAACAACATCTGCGCCACCTTGACGTAGCAAAGAAAGTGATGTTGCAACCTCGGGCTTAGCCTCAAAATTTGATGCTACCTGTGATGGGCCAGGAACGTTAGTTGAACGAGGTAACTGCAAAACAGTGATCTTGCCGTACTCATCGCCAGCATCAGCATTTACCACCGCTAACGCTGTTAGGTTCTCTCGACCACCCCTTGGTACAAATGGGGTATACAGTGAAAATGTTGGCTTACTTTGCCCTGGAATCTGCATAGTTAGGTAGTAAGGCGGTTGATTACCAGAGTTTGATCCAAAACTTGAAGGATCTAGTGGTACCCGCCAAAAATCTTGTCCGCCGTAAAACGCACCAGCATTTGTCACATGGTAGGCGCTGAGAATATCTCGTTGCACCCGAAACATATCCTCTGGATATCTAACATGTGAGAGTAGCTCAGGAGAAATCTCTCCTCTTGGTTTGACACTGCCTGGGAATGCTTTGCTCCAGGTAGCAAGTACCGGGTCTTGGGTATCCCACTGATACAAGGAGACGGTACCGTCATAAGCATCTACTGTGGCCTTAATTGAATTTCGAATGTAATTTACATTTCGATTATCCAAAGATGAAACAGCGTTTGACCGACTAGTAAGTGCATCACCAGTGTTTGCAAGATTTACCACCCTGGAATTTGGATAACCATTGCTAGTTGTATAGCCATCAATAATCCAAAGAATTTTTCCATCAATGATTGCAGGGTATGGATCACCATCTAATGTAAGCCAAGGGGCAACCTTTGCCACTCGCTCACGTGGATTTCTATTAAATAATATCTTTGACTCAGAGTTGATTAAATTTGAAAGAAGAATTCGTTGTTCTTGATACTTAATCGCAAACAACAACCGGGTAAATAAAGAACCCATTGGGACTCCACCCTTGCCGGTATAGGTGTAGTTTTTTTGGCCATTTGGTGACTTATCATCTGGGTAATCAAGCTCAACAGGATTACTTGCTGCCGGTCCACCGATAATTGAGTAATCAGGAACATTCTCACCAAAATAAACTCTTGGTTGAAACTCCCCTAATCCTTTTGTTGGTGGAATATCGCCAATTACAAAGGTTGGCTTACCATCAGCATCCACAGTATTTCCGTAGGCGGCAACCATTCCAAAACCATGGGTGTAAACCAAATGATCATTAATCCAATTTCGGGCTGGATTTCCATCAATATTTAACTCACGAATCGCAACGACAACATCTCGCTCTTTGCCATCAATTTTATAACGATCAATATCCAATGAATCAGCAAAAGCGTAATATGGCTTTATCTGCTGCAACTGCCTAAAGGTTGCTGACAATACATTTGGATCCATTAATCGAATATTTGCAATTGTGGCTGCATCATTTGCTAGTTGCCCAGCTGAAGTAGCAACAGTTGCTTGATAATCCTTGACCTCAACATCTGTTAACCCATATGCACTTCTAGTTGCATCAATATTTCTTTGAATATATGGTGCCTCTTTGGTTGATTCAGATGGCTTTACTTGAAATTGCTGAATTGCAGCTGGATAAACTCCAGCAATTAAGACGGATGCAATAACCATCAAAGCAACGCCTGCAGTTGGTAGCAGCCAGGATTTTCTAACAATATTTGCAAAGAACAACAGCGAGCAGATCACTGCAATAGCGGCCAAGATTGATTTGGCAGGTAAGAGTGCGTTGACATCGCTATAGGTAAGTCCTGTGATTAGACGTCCTTCTTTGAGGCTTAATGCAAAGCGATCAAACCAATATGCAACTGCTTTAAGCAGTACCAACAAACCTAACAAAATTGAAAGTTGAACCCTGGCTGCAACAGTTGTGCGCTCTTCCTTCACCTGCGGCCTGATGCCACCATAAATGTAATGCACGGCAGCAGCGGCAATAATTGCCAAAACTATTGTTGAAATACCCCAGCCAATCAATGCCTGCCACATTGGCAGCTTGAATGCAAAAAATGAAATATCAAGGCCAAATTGTGGATCAACCTGACCAAACTCTGTTGAGTTTCTAAAAAGTAACCAGGTTTGCCAAAATCTTGAGCCAGCGCTACCAGCAAAGTAAAAAATTGCTAAGAAGGTACCAATTAAAACAAACTTACGAATCGGCTCTAGTTGAGCGCGATATCTTTCTAAGCTCTCTGCTTCAACTGAAATTGGCACATATATTGGCCGCTTTTTAAAAGCTAGGTAAATATTAAGGGTGATAATCGCAGCGGTAATTAATCCAAAGCCTAGGAAGAGATAGATTTTAGTAAACAAGGATGTTTGCCAAACATCAACATAGCCAACAGAACGAAACCAAAGCAGGTCGGCGTAAAAGCCACTTAAGGAAACTAAAATGGTGGATAAAATAAAAATAACTATGAAGGTAATAGTTAATGGACTAACTCTTCTTCTGCCACCGCCACGATTAGCAAATGGATTTGGGAAATTTCCGCCGATGCCACTGCCGCCAAATGGATTGTTATTGCGGTTAAATCCTCCGCCACCAAAACCAGAGTTACTCATGCTCAGATCTTAGCCATTCCTAGGCATAGCTTTTACAGCTGGGAAACTTGGCATTCTCAGGCAGTTTTAATACTTCAATTGCCTCAGCGAGTGTGGCCACCGGCACAATTTTCATAATCTTGCCCCCTTTGCCAGTGCTTAATCGACCAGGATTATTTATATCCTGGCAATTGTTTATTGGGGTAAAAAATAGATCAACACCATCGTTTTGAGCTCCAATTATCTTCTCCACAATTCCCCCAATTGGTCCAACTCTGCCATCGGTGGTAATTGTGCCTGTGCCGGCAATATTTCGAGAGCGCACTAAATCAAGTTGAGTTAATTTTTCCACAATTCCTAAGGCAAATATCAAACCACCGCTTGGTCCACCAGTTTCAGCAAGTTTGATATCAACATCAAATGGAAAATCAAATTTCTCTTGGATATTGATGCCAATAAATGCTGAACCATCCTCCCTTGGCGATAAGGCAATTTTTTTGCTCAATACGCCCACCTTTGGGCGATCTATTTCAACGCTGACTATTTCTCCTACTTTTTTACTCTCTAAATACATCAAAACATCAGTTGTGTTTTTGGGTTTAATCTGATCTATCGATAGCACCTGATCATTTACTAAAATCACTTTGTGGGCATTACTTTGTTCCTGGATCCCTACCACCTCTAATTTGGCAGGAATTTCATAACCTAGATAGGTAAGAGCTGCAGCGGTTGCATTTATCTGTGAGCCGCTCATCTCAACTGCGCCTTCTTGCTGTGCTTCAGCTGCAGTCTCGCCAGCTGGATACACACGCTCACGCGGAAGCACTGCCCGATTTTTATCTATCCAGCCATAAAAAATATCAAAGGCAGTTATATATGAATCAGGGTCAGTAATCATTACTGCAGTAACTGAAAGTTTGCCAGTTGTCGGATAGGTATTAGTACCTGAGATTTTTATCGCAGAACCTAAAACATTTTGCGGATCACCGGGTGCCAAAATCACATAAGGGGCGGGTAAGAAAAGTGAGCCCAGTAGTAAAAGAATCAACACAAGCTTGGTAGGCAGTGGCACATAACCTCTTACTGGAAGCAATGAACGCATTTATGAAATCTGCCTTAGATTAATTTTTGGGGCGAAAAGTATTTTGAAACTTCTTAAACTTATTTACTGACCGATTAGTTTGATTTTCAAACTTAGACTTGTATTTTGAGATCCAAACACCGTAAATAATCGCACAACTGACCGCCACGATGGGGATTAGCAACCAAACTAGGGCCGAAGCCGCACTTGAGCTCATTACCCCATCCTAATCAGCGGGGAAGAAAATTGGTGGCATTATTGTTCTACCACTAGAAACTTTAGATTTTTACCAAAGGGCAGGTTGAGCAAAATGGGTTTTGGCTTTTTACCAAATGAGGGTCAGCCAGACTTTGATGCGCTGTTGAAGAAATTCTCAGAAATGGGAGTGGACTCAAATGCACTAGCCGGTGCTAAATCTTTTTTTGAAAGCATGCAAGCTGGCAATAGCGGTGGTGACCAAAAATTAATTACCGTAGAACAGCTACGCGAGCTTGCTAAAAAAATTATTACTGCAAAGGGTGATTTGCCGATTGGTGTAACAGATCAAAGTAAATATACCCAATCACTGCTATTAGCAAATACTTGGCTAGATACTGAGATTTTGTTTCCAGCCGCCGTTATGCCCAACCAAAGCGCTTGGTCAAAGAGTGATTGGTTAAATCACTCAGTAGCTGACTGGCAGGTGATGATTGAGCCATTAGCTACAGGTATGGCAGATGCGCTCAGCAATGTCATCACTACAAGTAACAACCCCCTGCCAATTGAATTTATGGGGGCGGGCGTTGGCTCCCAAGCTCAACAAGATGCTATGAAATTAATGTTAGCTCGAATACTTCGTGGCTTTATGGGAAATTTAATCGCTACTCAATTAGGCCAAACTGTGGGATTACTTGCTAACTCAATTACTGGTGCAAATGATGTGGCAATACCATTGCTAAAAGCTGATTGTGGCCCACATTTGGTCCCGCAAAATATAAATGATTGGGCTGAAGGACTTGGAATTGATAAGGAGCAGGTGGAGCTATATCTATCTCTTCGAGAGTGTGCTGCTGCGAGATTGTTTGCCAACACCGCTTGGTTGCAAAATTACATTCAGGGTTTGATCACAGCATATGGCAGTGGCATCACAATTGATGTTGAGTCAATAACTAGGCAGGCCGAAGAGGCGATGGCAAGTGGGGAGATTGATATTAACAATCCCCAAGCAATCAATATTGCATTAAGTGCAGGATTGTTTACGCCACAACAAACACCGGCCCAAGAGTTAGCCTTAAGCAGATTAGAGATGACACTTGCATTAATTGAAGGCTGGATTGATCATGTTATTTCTCAGGTCGCTAGTGAGAGAATTCCAGCTTTTTCAGCATTGATTGAAAACTCCAGACGTCGACGAGCCACAAATGCGCCAATGCAACAATTGTTTGCAAACCTACTGGGGCTTGAGGTCTCGCCAAGAAAAATGCGAGAGGCATCTGCTTTTTGGGGTGAGGTTAAAAGTTTAAGAGGAGCAGATGGGCGAGATAAGTGCTGGGAGGACCCAGCCTTCCTACCTATGCCTGCAGATTTAGGCAATGTAAAAGGATTTTTAGATAGCGTAACTGTGCCAGATGATCTATCGGGCTTGATTTAGGTAGCAATTTAATAAGCGAAATCCCCGGGCGCACAATTTCTTATCTGCCTTCCCCTTGCAGATATGAAACGGTTATCCGGGGACTTCGTAGCGCAAACATAAGGGAATCAAAGGTGAGAATCAACTTAGAACGGTGTGTTAAAAAAGTATTTTTAAATGATTATCCAATTTTTTTACAGCTATCTTCTGAGTGAAAACAAAACGCCTTTGCCAATACGGGATGGCAATCAGGGTAGTTAGATAATCATTGCCTAAACTTGGCTAACCTGTTGTGGATTAACCTGTGGAGACAGCCACGATTATGGTGGATAAGTAGAGGTATTGGTGGATAACTTTAAGCAGGAGATTCTCTTTGAAGATCTACCTCTGCCCGTTGCTCAAATTTCCAAAGGCCGCCGCAGCGCAACACCTGCCCTGCCTGCTGATCTGCCGCCATATCGGGTAATCCGAAAAGAGCGTAGGCGACGAAGCATTACCGCCTTTCGCCAGGGTGGGGTAATTGAGATTCACATCCCAGCAAAGATGAGCCGGCGAGATGAGATTGAGATGATTCCAGAGATGATTGCCATGGTCTTGCGCCGTGAGGCTAGATCTAGAAAAACTGATTCACAACTTATGCAAATAGGTCTGGCGTTAATGGTCAAGTATCTACCGGAGTATGAGATAAGACCTGCCAGCATTAATTGGCGAAATATGAGTGAAAGATGGGGCTCCTGCACTACCTTGGATCGAACAATCCGAATCTCAGATCGATTAATTGGTGCACCAGAGTTTGTTTTAGATTACATAATTTTTCATGAGTTGATTCATTTAATAATTTCTGGTCATGATCAAGATTTTTATCAGCTGCTAAATAGATTTGCCGATCAAGGTAAGGCTGAGGCTTTTCTAGCGGGATTTGAACTTGGCTCTCAAAGTGGTGGATCAGGTGTAGTTCCTGCCGTAAATATCTAGTTTTACCCCTCATTTCCAACCTTTTGCCGCAATATTTACCAATTTAAGCGTGGAAAACACCAGTTGAGCCCGTAACAAGGGGTATGGTGTTGCTATTCGTACTCACATGCTGGAACTTGCCAGCATGATCCCTAGAGTGCGGCGGATGGAGGATGAGTATGGCTGAAGAGTACAAGGGTGAGGCTTACTGCGTTAAGTGCAAAGAGAAGCGCTCCTTTGAAGGATATGTAAAGGTCTCTGATTCTGGTCGCCGTATGGCACAAGGAATCTGCCCAGTTTGTGGCACAAAGGTGAACCGTATTCTTGGTAAGGCTTAACAAATAAGCAAGTAACCAAAAGTAAAAAACGGTGAGGTCGGTTTAAAGCCAACCTCACCGTTTTTTTGTTAACCCTTTCTAGTTAACCCGTAGTTTGAAAACTTAACTTGCTTGCGCCACCTTGGCTGGACGGCCTGGAGTTCGCTTACTTTGAATTACCTGACCTTCATCAAATAACTCTCCACCCCATACCCCACATGGTTCTGCTCTTGAGAGCGCCCCTTGTAGACATTTATCCCTCATTGGGCAGCTGCCACATAACGCCTTTGCTTGGGCGATTACCGCAGGCTGCTCGCTGAAAAACAACTCTGGATCTGCGGTGTGGCAAGGCAGGCTGGAAATCTTAGGCATCTGATCAGTAGTAGGTGCGAAAGGATTATCTGCGCGCTTGTATGCCACCTTTGTCTGGTAACTCTTATCTGTAGCTGTTGCTGAGTTAGTGGTGTAATCGGTGTAGGAGATAACTGGGGCATCCTCATAAGCCCAGGTGATATCACCTAACCCAATTTTGGCGGTTGGACCCTCTGCCCAACCTGGTACAAGTAGTTCGCTGAAGAGAACGGTCATCGTTCTCACCTTTCCTTTCGGTTATCTCTCATTTAGTTTGGTGGTCTTTGCTTTGCCAGTTATCTGGCAGTTGTTGGAAGTTATGAGATAAAAGAAAAAGGCCCCCGAATCATTAGATTCGCGGGCCCCTTGGCTTCTATCTCGACCTTAGCCGATATAGCTCCCCGGGGTGCGATCTAATGTAAAGGTATAAAAACCCTTATTTGAGCGCTTATTTGACCAATCTGAGCGATATGAAGATTTCGCCGTGATTGATGTGATGGCATACCAATTAGCAGTAGCTGCAATTGGTGCAACTGCTGTACTTGAATTAACTACTTTTGCCATTTGGCAAGAGTAAGGCATTAGATGAGTTTGATGCAACTTAATTAAATTGGGCTAAAAATACGCTGGGTTTGCCGGCATAGGTGATTTGAATCCGCTCCTTTGCCCTAGTAATGCCCACATAAAACAGCCTGCGCTCCTCATTTAAATCATTACCCATCGGTAGCACACCATCTGATACGCCGATTAAAAATAATTGTCGCCACTCCAAACCTTTGGCCGCATGTAATGTTGCCAAGGTCACCCCAGGCAGGGTGGGTGGATTGTTTTGTTCAGCACGATCTTCAATCTCACGTAAAAATGCTCGCATATTTTTTCCGCCATTTTCTTGAATACTTTTAGCCAATCTAAGGAAGGCAATTACATAATCAGCCTCACCAAATGGCCTAAGCACCGCTACTAAATCGGCATACCAATCACCACCCTCTGACGGCAGTACGGAGGCACTTCTGATGATACGCATCAGATCTTTGACATCGGTGCGATCAAAAAATCTCTCACCAGAGCGAATCTGGCTTGGAATCTTGGCATTGTTTAAGGCTGCCTTTACCTGATCTAACTGCGCATTGGTTCTAGCTAAAACTGCGATCTCAGATGAATCAACTCCTTGCGAAATGCAGCGTGCCACCTCACCTGCCACATAGGAGATCTCATCTTGAAAGGTATTAAACCCATTTACAGCCGGCTTATCACCATGCGCGTTGGCAGATTGCAATTGCTGGCCATGATCAGAGATTAAATTGGCGGCCTGCAAAATTGCATTGGCGGTATTGATTATCTCAGGGGTGGAGCGATAGCCACGAGAGAGTCGAAAAACTTGAGCATTCGCAAATCTATTTTGAAAATTTAGCAAAAAGTTTGAGGTTGCCCCGGCAAATGAGTAAATGGTTTGCGCAGCATCGCCAACTACACAAATCTCTTGTCGATTGCCCAACCAAAGGTTAAGCAAGCGCTGCTGCAACGGTGAGACATCTTGATACTCATCAACGGTGAAGTATCGGTATTGATCATGCACTCGCTCGCGGACAGTCCGATCCTCCTCTAACATGCCAACGGTCAGCAGCAATACATCCTCAAAATCTAATGTGCGCTCCTGCTTTTTTAATGATTCATACGCTTCATAGACTCGAGCAATCATCGAAAGATTTTCCGAGTCACCTTTGCTATTTGGCAGCTTAACCAGTCGATTGTTTGCAATTGCCTCCTGCTGATAATTATCTGGTGATATCTCAAGCACCTTTGCCCACTCAATCTCACTAGCTATTTCATGAAGTGCATTTACTTGGGCTGGAATAGCCACCTCAGCTCTGGCAATTGCTTGGCTGATAAACCCTGATTTTGTAGTTAGTAGAGATGGAAACTGACCACCAAATGCATATGGCCAAAAATATAAAAGTTGTTTTAAGGCTGCTGAGTGAAAGGTCCGGGCAGCAGCATTTGGTACGCCAAGTGATCGTAATCTGCTTCGCATCTGACCAGCTGCTTTTGCAGTAAAGGTAAGTGCTAAAACTTTGGTTGAATCGGTAACACCGGAATTGATTGCATATGCAATTCGATTGGTAATTACCCGAGTTTTTCCAGTTCCAGCACCAGCTATTACACAAACTGGGCCAGTGATCGCCTTTACTACCGCAAGTTGCTCTGGATCTAACTGAGCAAAGATTGCATCGTTATCTAACGCCATGACTCATTGCCTGCTAACTCAGTTTCAGCACCCGCCCCATACCAAGCTTTAATCATCTGACGTGCCACACTAATCTCTAATGGAAGAATCAAAGTTTTTTGGGCAATCGCATCTTTCATATCGGAGCGAGTAAACCAACGAATCTCCTCGATCTCATCACCATCGGGTCTAGCTAACTCTGGTGTATTGGTTATCGCCTCAAAAGCAATCATTAAAGATGCTGGAAAGGGCCATGGTTGAGAGCCGAGATAATTAATCTCCTTTAAAGATACCCCTGCCTCCTCCATCACCTCTCGGGTGACACAGTTTTCAAATGATTCACCTGGCTCCACAAATCCAGCAAAGGTGGAGAATCTATTTTTAGGCCATACCTTTTGTCGCCCAAGTAAAATTCGATCATCTTCATCTTTAACTAAAACAATTATTGCGCTATCTGTTCGTGGGTAATGTTCACTTTGATCTGCCGGACATCGCCTGATTGATCCTGCTAATGCAACCAAGGTCTTCTCACCACAGATTGCACAGCGTGGGTGTTTCTTATGCCAATTAGCTACCGATTGGGCGTGCACTGCCAAGCCAATATCTTGTGCCGATAACAAAGCCCCCACCTCACGCAAAGTTTTAAAATCACCAGCCACCTGATGATCACTTGGTAGGTGGCGAACAAAAAATGGTTTTGAATCCTTTACCCCAAGAAAGTAATCAATTTGATCTTGATACCCTCCCAATAATTCACCCTTAGTGAAAAATAACTTTCCATTAGCGGTAGCAAACTTTTCATCTGAAAATAAGAGCACATCTGCAGATGACCAGGCTGAGTTTATGTAGGCCAAATCACTACGCAACTCAGCTGCACGATCTACCTCTGCAACTGCTAGCGGTAGTTTTAGTGGTTTAGAAGGCGCCATCACCGCCCGACCCTACTAGCCTGTCGTCATGGTTGTCGCCCCCGCTCAAAGTATGAGAGTGATCTCATGGAATCTTTTGCATGGGCAGAAAATCCCACCAACTGCCAAACAAGATTGGCAGGCAGAGCTAGCAGGTGCTGCAAAGAAAGTTGCCACGCAGTTACAACCAGATTTTATTGCATTACAAGAGGTGGATTACCTTCAACCTAGATCTGATCTAACTAATCAAACACAGATAATTGCTAAAGCAACTCAACTAAAGCACTGGGCTTATCTGCCAACTTTAATTGGAACTCCTGGTGAAAAATGGCACCGAGTTGAAGATCTTACGAAAGCCATAATTACTGAAAAAACTGTAGTGAAAAACACTCAACCAAGTTATGGCCTAGCTCTTGCTACTAATGTGCCAATTAAAAAACTTTATGTGAAAAAATTAGGCAGATCTATTGTAGGAATGCCACTTATGATTCCAAAGGATGATGGTAAAGGTGCAAGATTTATCTATGTAAAAGATGAGCCAAGAGTTGCATTGATAGCAGAGCTTAAAAATGGAGTTACCATAGCCACAACTCATCTATCCTTTGTGCCAGGAGTCAACATATTTCAATTAAATAAGCTCTCTTTATATCTAAAAAAACTTCCCGGACGAAAATTATTGACTGGTGATTTAAATCTTCCTGGAAATTTGCCAAGTAAGTTAAGCCCTTTTAAATCCTTGTTATCGCAGCACACCTACCCAAGTTGGCAGCCAAAAATCCAGTTTGATTACATCATGGTTCCAAACTCAGAGTTTGGCGCCATGGTGAGCCCAAATTTTACGGCGATTAAATCAATTAATCTTAAGATATCAGATCACATTCCAATTGGTGTTGAAATTCAAATTTGAATAGGAATCTTGCTAACTAATTCAATTAATTCTCTTTCACCTAAAATATCAGCTGGTCTTACGGTCTGATTATCAATAACGTAGTGAAAAGCTGCTGAAATATTTTCAATTGGTATGTTTTTAAGTTTTGCATAAGCCAATCGATACATGGCAAGTTGAATCGCAGCACTGGCTAAATCCTCACCAGATTTAACCTTGCCAGTTTTCCAATCCACTACCTCATACTGTTGATCAGAAATCTGATACACCGCATCAATTCTTCCCCTAATTAAAGTGGTATCGATCATCGTCTCAAAGCCCACCTCAACTGCGACAGGTTGGCGATCTGCCCACTTACTAGCTAGCCAAGCTTTTTGTAATTGATCTAATGGCGCATCCTCATCTGATTGGGTCATTAACCCTTGGTTAAACAACTCATCCATAGATATCAATGATGGTTGCTTAAAGTGATTTTCAAGCCATAGGTGAAACTCAGTACCACGTCTTGCATACTTATCAATGTGATTAGGCATTGGCCTGCGCAATCGAAGTGCTAACTCTTGCGGATCATCGGCTAAATACAACAAGGTTGAAACTGACAACCTGGTAGGTAAGACAATATCTTGTTGATTATCTTTGGTTTTTAACTCAGTGATGATCATCATTAAATCATTTAACAAACCAATCCTCTCTTCATCTTGCAAACTACTTAACATCTGCTCAACCTCTGCTTTAGTAAAGGGTTGGCTTGATTCAACAGCTGCAGCAACCTTTTGCACTGTTGATACCTCATTGAGCTGTCTTGGCCAGTGTGCAGTAGTTGGGTTTTCTTTCATTGGATTAATACCATCTGGAATCTCATCTTGAACAATGAGCTGGCCGCCTGGAATATTTACTACTGCAGCTGCAAATAATTGAAATAATCGACTTGGCTTGACCACATTTTCACCAGTTCTAAAGTGAGAGGTGGTGCAGATGAGAGCCTGTTTTGCCCGGGTTATTGCAACATATGCCAGGCGCATCTCCTCCATCATCTTGCGCGATTTCCATTGCTCACTAAAGTTTTCGATACCAGCTTTTAAGCTCTTATTAGATGTAAAGTTGTCAAAATTAATTGCTGGCAATTGTTGATAATCCCCACGCATGCTGACTGGAATACTGCCGGCATTAGTTATCCAGTTATCAGATTTTTTGCCACTATTTGGAAAACTTCTCTCAGCCAAACCAGGAATGGCAACATAATCCCACTCAGCTCCTTTTGCAGCATGAATAGTTAATATCTGAACCGCATCACTTCTAACATCGACCTCAGCAGGTTTAAGCCCGCCCTCTGCCTCCTCGGCAATTTTTAACCACTGCAAGAAGTTAAATAAGCTGCCGCCATTTTTCTGAAACCTTGCTGCCTCATCCAGGAATCGATCTATATTTTTGCGACCATTTTGCCAACCATCTCTAACCAAAACTTCAGTGTCTAATGACAAGAACTCACAGACTTCAATAATTGCCTCAGTTATTGATCCATTTAAATTTCGGCGCAATGAGCGAAGTGAGAGTGCAAATTTTCTTAATCTAGCCAATCCCTCATCTGTGAATGCAGGAGTTGCTCGATAATCTTTTAACTCAACCTCAGTCAAAGTTAACAGTTGCTCTAAGCTTTCAATAATTGAGCCGGCGGCAAACTCATCTGAGGTGGTAATTACCGCAATATTCTCCTCTAATGCTTGCTTTAACTGAGTGCCTCTTGAATACTCATTTTCTCTTGCAAATGCTTTAGTAAAACTACCCAATGCCATTAAATCTCTTGCGCCAAGATTTAAATAAGGGCCAGTTAGTAAGCGCATAAGTGCGGTGCCAGAATCTGGCATAGTCAGGGTGCGAAGCAAGGCAATAATGTCAGCCACCTCAGGTGTGTTAATTAATCCGCCAACTCCAACCACATCTGTAGGAATATTTAATTGGCTAAATGCTGATTGAATTAAATCAATCTGTGATCTATTTCTAACTAAGACGGCAAAGGTTGTTTTTTTCTCATCTGGCAAGCTCTGGCGGTGCTTATCAAACCATTTTGACGCGAAGTAAGAGGCAATCTCTGCACCTTCTTGTACCTGCGTCTCATACACAGCGCAGATCACCTCACCTGTTTTAGCACCTGGCCTGGTAGTTAACTTTGCGATCTGTTTTTCAGTTGAGATTTGATCAATAACACTATTTGCTAGCTGCAGTATGGCTTCTTCATTTCGCCATGTGGTCATTAAATTAAATTTCAAGGCTTTACTATTAAAGGATTTTGAAAAGCTATCTAAAGTTTCAGAGCTAGCACTTCGCCAGCCATAAATGGCCTGATTAGGATCACCAACTGCAGTGACCGGATGATTGTTGCCATAAAGATTGGAAAGAAACTTTATTTGATTAAATGAGGTGTCTTGGTACTCATCAAGTAAAACTACTTTATATTTGCCACGTTCAATCACACCAATATCATCACTATGGTTTAACTTACTCTCGCTGACCAATCTAGCGGCAATAGACATATGGTCATTAAAGGTTAGAAGCCCACTTTCTTTACGCCGATTGTCAAAGGCATCTACTATCGGCAAAATAGCAAGGCGCTGTCTTAGCTCTGCTTTAAATTCACTTACTGCAACTGTTTGACGATCATTAAATTGTGAGATTTGATCTAACAATCTATTGGTGTACTGGATAATCTCAGGTGCGCTCTTATCATTTTCAGCAAGTTGCGTTGATAGATCCATTACCTCCTGTACAACTGAGGCCGTTGAACCATTTATGGGCAGATCACTACCTACAAATTTAGTGACCTCTTCATGGGCAATCTGCCATGCAGCAGCCTCGCCTATTGGATCAGACTCAGCATCGACGCCAATTCGAATTGCATGCTCTGCTAAAACTTTGCCAGCGTAGGAGTGGTAGGTAGAGACAGTTAACTCAGACTCATCTACATGATCGGGTAGGAGATTTGCTTTTTTTAATTGACGAAGTCGATACTTAATTCGCTTGGCTAACTCACCGGCTGCTTTACGAGTAAAGGTTAAACCTAACAATTGATTTGGAGTGATCAACTCATTTGCTACTAAAAACAGTACTCGCTGGCTCATCGTCTCAGTTTTGCCAGAGCCAGCACCTGCAATCACCACGGCAGGTGCAAGTGGTGATTCAATAATTGGAATCTGCTCAGCGGTAGGCACTTTAAAGCTTGGGTCTACCGCCGAGATTTTTTTAGCAATATCAAGTGCTGAGTATTTAACCTTCATGGCTGGATTACCCACTTACCGGCAGGCTGAATTGGGCAAGAGGATTTAACCGCACAGCTTCGACATCGATCATTGATGATTGCAACAAAACTTTTATCACTCATTTTGATCCCGATCTCTTCAATCTCATCACTGACCACCTTGGGATCAATGGCATCCTGTGGTCTTGGTTTAGCCTCTTTTCCCTTTTGATCGCCAACATATATCAGTTGAGCACCTGATACCTCTTGGTGGGATAACTTGTTTTTAAAGCCATCCTTAACAACCGCTAATTGATAACTTTGTAATTGCTTGTTTTGCGCAGCATCCTCAAATGAGATTGGTGTTGCACCTGTCTTTAAATCAACTATGTAGTACTTGCCATCTGTAATCAGTTCAACTCTATCGATGGAGCCAGCGACAATCGCCTTTCCTAACTTAAACTCAAACCGCTCCTCCACACCGATTAATTTGTTTTTGTTGTTTGCTTGCCAACCATAAAACTTTCGAAGCATCATGGCTGCGCGTCGATACTCATAATCTTTAATCCAACCTTTATTCATATCAATTAGCGACCATGCTCCTTTTAACTTTGCCTCTAGCTGTTCTAAAGTTAAATCAGGTTGATCCTTTAATTGTGCAGCTATTACATGGATAGCAGAGCCAAGAACCTGTGCGGTCGAATCAGCCTCCTTGCCGCCACTTTGTTCTAACATCCACTTCAATCCACACTCAGTAAAACTTTCAAGAGAGCTAGGTGAGATACGAAGCTGTTCATCATCTGTGATAACAGGCAGCTCAGTTGAAAGGGGTGTAATCCCCAGCCAATTTTTTGGATCCGCTGACTTAACCCCATTACTGGCTAAGGTCTTTAATGCACGAGCTGCAAACTCAACATCTTCTCTGGCAGCAAAGGTTGCCATTCTTCTAAAGGTTGCCACTAAGGCTGGTTGAGTAATGGCTCTGGCAGTTTGCGAGAGTTGAATATCCTCAGGTGCTAATTGTTCAAAGTATCTAGATGGCTGATTATCCTCATGGGCTACTGCGGTAATTAATAATTTTTTTGTAGCTCTACTGAGCGCAACATTTAACAATCGCCTCTCATCTTGAGCAAGGCCAGCAGCTGAGATGGCATCTAATTGCTCTTGATTACTTATGCCATGTCGGAAAATCTCAACTAATCGTTCACTGCCAAGTAATGAACCACGTTGTTTTAGATTGGGCCAACTGCCCTCTTGCATCCCTGCTAATGCCACATACTCCCACTCCAAACCCTTAGCGGAGTGAACAGTTAAAACCTTAACTACCTCACCTCGCTGAGCAGTTGCGGTAATACTGTCGGCCAGAATCTTCTCACCAAGTATTTGATCAATAAATAAGGATGGTTTAGCCCCTGGCAGCCGTTGAGTAAATCGCCGGGCAACTTCAAATAAGGTAATTACTGCATCAAGATTTTGATCTGCAATCCCACCTTTTGTGCCACCAGCTAGCGCTTGCTGTTGCCAACCTTGCCAGATCAACTGCCCTTCATAATTTTTGCCATTACTCCAAATACTCCAAAGCAGATCGGAAACATCTTGGGATCTTTGTAAGGATTTTTTCGCATGCCTTATCAAATCATTTAACCGTTTAAGGCTAGTTAACTCCTGCCATGGCAGATCAACACTTGGTGCGGTAAGTGCATCTAAAATCAACTCAGTTGAGGTTTTAACCTGATCTGATTTTTGTGCCTTACTTAAGGCAATTCGCATCTGTCTAATTGAGATTGCATCAGCTCCAGCAAACTCACTTTTTAGTAACTCCTCAATCTGACCCCAGTTACTACTTACAAGCTTTAACTCACCTAAGGCAATTTGGGCAATTGTGATTATTGGTTTGATCGCTGGGTTATCACCAAGGGAGAGTGCTTGTGCATCAATTTCAACTGGAATTTGATTCATAGCAAAGGCTCGCGCCAGGGCAGTGATTTGCGCACCTGGTGATCTAACAATTACCGCCATCTTTGACCAGGCAGTTCCTAAAGTTAGGTGGGCAGATCTAAATTGATGGGCGATGTAATTTGCCTCTTCACTGCTGGAGCCTAAGAGTGCTACTTGTTGTATAGCTGATTCTCGTACTTTATTTTCAAGGGTAATCTGAGTTTTGATCTCAAAGTTTTCTAAATCATTAATCAAATTATCTGGATCTGCTCCGCGAAACCTGCCCACCGCACTCTGTGGATCTGCAAAGATCACCAATTCATCACCACTTAATAATTGCAACAACCTTCGTTGCGCACGATCTGACTCTTCAAACTCATCTACGTAAATAATTTCAAATAATTTTCGATACTTTGCTAATAACTCTAAATTGGCTGATAATCGCTCAACTGCAAGGACAACAATTTCACTAGGATCTACCCGATTAAATGAGTGTGAGGTAGTGCCATCTCTAAGGGCCATACCCTGCTTATATTTTTGCCAAAACTGCGCAATCGCAGGCCAGTATCTTTGGTCATATTTTTTAGCAAATTTAATTAACTCATCCGGTGAGCTACCCCGCTCAGTGGCACGGTTAATAAATTCACGAAGCTCTTTGGCAAAACCTCTAGTAGTTAATGCCGGAATTAACTCTTTTGGCCACAAGGTAGCAGTTGGATTTTCGGCATCTGATGCTAGTAACTGCCTGATCTGCGCATCCTGCTCTGCGCCAGAGAGCAGCACAAACTGTTTTTCACTACCTACCGCTAGATTTATTGGATCATTTAAAATCATAAATGCAAGTGAGTGAAAGGTTCGAGCAATTGGCTCTGCCACTGTGTGCTGAGCAGGATTTGCAGATGCAATTTGATCCCGTAATCTGCTAGCACTGTTACGGCCATAGGTAATTGCCAAGATGGAGTTTGGATTTATCCCTTGAGAGATTCGGTGAGAAATAGCGGCAACTAATGTTGTAGTTTTTCCACTGCCAGCTTGGCCTAGGACTAGTAATTTAGAACCAGTGTGGTTTACCACTTTAAGTTGATCTTCATTAAACTTAGCAAGTGGTATGCCTTGCTGAGCTGAATTTGCTCTAACTAGATTTAGCTTAACACCAGTTTTTGTTGCGGCCACAGCCTAATTTAACAAGGTGCCTCTGACATTACCGCTTTATTGCCCAGTAATGGTTATGAATTCTCATTTGCCCGCTTTGCTTTTGAGGTAATTCGAGCCCTAGTTGATCCATCTAAAATCACCTTGCGAATTCGAACCACCGCCGGTGTCACCTCAACACACTCATCCTCACGGCAAAACTCAAGTGCACCCTCCATATTTAATTTCTTCGCTGGTATTAATCGCTCTGATTCATCAGAGCCGGAGGCTCGCATATTTGTTAACTTTTTCTCTCTTACGCAGTTAACATCTAAATCCTCATTACGGGAGTTTTCACCAATTACCATGCCCTCATAAACCTCATCCCCTGGCTCAACAAATATTGAGCCACGATCTTGGGTGCCATAAAGGGCGTAACTAGTTACAGCTCCCATTCGATCAGAGACCAGTGAGCCAGTTGCGCGAGTGCGCAACTCCCCATGCCATGGCTCATATCCATCAAATACATGGTGGAGTAATCCTGTGCCACGCGTCTCAGTTAAAAACTCAGTTCTAAAACCAATTAAACCGCGGGATGGAACTCGGTAATCAAGCCTGATCCAACTAGTGCCATGGTTAACCATCTGCTCCATGCGACCTTTACGAAGAGCCATCAACTGAGTAATTACACCTAAGTACTCCTCCGGGGCGTCAATTGATAGCCGCTCCATTGGCTCATGAATCTTGCCATCAATTATCTTAGTAACCACCTGTGGCTTACCAACTGTTAACTCAAATCCCTCTCGCTTCATAATCTCAACTAAAACAGCAAGCTGTAACTCACCTCGGCCCTGCACCTCCCAGGTGTCAGGTCGATCAGTATTTAATATTCGAAGGGATACATTTCCAACCAACTCAGCATCAAGCCTGCCCTTAACCTGGCGAGCGGTTAATTTATTTCCACTTTTTCCAGCCAGGGGTGAGGTGTTAATTCCAATAGTCATAGAGATACTTGGCTCATCAACGGTAATTAATGGCAAAGCATGTGGGTTTTCTAAATCAGCAAGTGTTTCACCTAAGGTAATAGTTTCAATTCCGGCAACTGCAATAATGTCACCTGGGTGGGCCTCTTGCGCTGGCACTCGCTCTAGCGCTTCGGTAATCAATAACTCTGAAACCTTTACTCGCTCAGTTGAGCCATCAGTTTTAATCCACATAACTGATTGACCTTTTTTAATTACACCCTCTCGAACTCGACATAATGCCAGCCGGCCTAAGAAGGGAGATGAATCAAGGTTTGTTACATGTGCTTGCAGTGGGGCACCCTCATGATAGATAGGTGCTGGAATAGCAGAAAAAATAGTCTCAAATAAAGCATCTAAGTTCTCTGTGTTTGGCATACCACCATCTGCTGGTCGATCCAAAGATGCCTTCCCAGCCTTAGCAGATGCATAAACAATTGGAAACTCAATCTGATCCTCATTGGCATCTAGATCTAAAAAGAGTGCATAGGTTTCATCAACCACCTCGGCAATTCGAGAATCTGGTCGATCTACCTTGTTAATTACTAAAATTACTGGCAGATTTTTATGCAGAGCTTTGCGAAGCACAAATCGAGTTTGTGGCAATGGACCCTCTGAGGCATCAACCAACAAAATCACGCCATCTACCATCTCTAATCCACGTTCAACCTCGCCACCAAAATCAGCGTGCCCTGGGGTATCAATAATGTTGACAATGGTCTGACCACGTTTTACCGCAGTGTTTTTTGCCAAGATAGTAATTCCCTTTTCCCGCTCAAGATCCATGGAATCCATCATGCGATCTTGACCTTCATCCTGTTTTTTATGTGCAGCAAATGCACCAGATTGCCAAAGCATGGCATCGACCAAAGTTGTCTTGCCATGATCTACGTGGGCAATAATTGCCACGTTACGAAGGTTCTCTCGTTTTTTAACTGGCAAATCTTTTAAGTGTGGTTGTTTTTTAGACATTAAACCTAAACTCCACTACATCACCATCAGCCATCACGTAATCCTTACCTTCCATTCGCACCTTGCCATTGGCGCGGGCTTGCACCATTGATCCAGCAGCAACCAACTCATCAAAGGCCACAACCTCTGCCTTGATAAATCCTTTTTGAAAATCGGTGTGAATCACACCAGCTGCAACTGGAGCGGTATCACCTTTATGAATCGTCCACGCTCTGGCCTCTTTCGGACCTGCGGTGAGATAAGTCTGTAATCCTAATGTATTAAAACCAACTCTTGCTAATGTGGTTAGGCCTGGCTCAGTTAATCCAATTGATTTAAGCAACTCAAGTGCATCTGCCTCATCTAAATCTGCCAGCTCAGCCTCAGTTTTTGCATCTAAAAAGATTGCCTCTGCTGGCTTAACAAGAGCTGCTAACTCATCTCGTAATTTGCCATCTAATAACTCTGCTGCATCAACATTAAAGAGATATAAAAATGGTTTAGCGGTCAACAATTGCAACTCTGCAATTGCGGCAAGATCTACCTGGCTACCTCGCAACAGCATTCCCTTGTTTAATATCTCAGCTGCCGCTTTGGCCGCTGCTAAAACTGGAGCTTTTTCCTTAACAGTTCTAACCTCTTTTTCCAATCGCGGGATGGCCTTTTCTAGAGTCTGTAAATCTGCCAGACAGAGCTCAGTGTTAATGGTTTCGATATCTTTTTTAGGATCAACATTTCCATCAACATGAACCACATCGCCATCTTTAAAAACTCTAATAACTTGGCAGATTGCATCTGACTCTCTGATATTTGCTAGGAATTTATTTCCCAGCCCCGCTCCCTCTGAGGCTCCCTTTACTATTCCTGCGATATCAACAAATGAAACAGCTGCTGGCAGGATTTTTTCCGAGGAGAAGATTTTGGCTAAGACCGCAAGCCGTTGATCTGGCACTCCCACCACACCAATATTGGGTTCAATGGTGGCAAAGGGGTAATTAGCCGCTAAGACATTGTTTTTAGTCAGCGCATTAAAGAGGGTGGACTTACCCACATTTGGCAGACCGACGATTCCGATTGAAAGGCTCACAAGGGGTTAAGCCTACGCAAGATTGTCAGCACTTCCTGCCACTATAACCCTATGCCCGCCTCGATCATCACGCTGCTGATCGGCCTTGGTGCCGGAGTAGCAATCGGCTACCTCTTTAATGCCCTGCGAAATAAAAACAAAGGTACTGATAGCTCATTACTTGATGATTATAAAAAGCAGTTAGCAGATGAGAGAAGTAAAACCGAGAACTCAATTAAATTAACCGCTGAGTTAAATGCAATGAAATCAACAGTTGAAAAGTTATCTGCCCAATCAGTTGAGGCGAATCGAATTCGAACCCAGGCTGAGGCCAAACTGGAAACCACTATCAATGAGATGAGACGGGCTAGTGAATCAATCTTTGATGAGACAAAAAAGATTGCTGGGGCCTTATCTAATACCCAAAGCCGAGGTAAATTTGGTGAGGCGCAATTAGAATTGCTGTTGCAATCTGCTGGGTTGCGAGAAGGCCATGAGTACAACCGGCAAAAATCCACCACCGATGCTGACTCCGCTGGGATTCCAGATATCACAGTAAAAATGCCAGGTGGCAGCAGCATATTTATTGACTCTAAATTTCCATTTGATCGTTTCTTAGATGCCTTTGGTACTCAAGAGCAAACTCAGCGAGATGAGTATTTAGCTCAACATAGTAAAGATTTATTAAAACATGTTGAGGCCTTAGCTAAACGCGGTTACCACAAATCTCAAGGCTCACCAGATTTTGTAGTTTTATTTCTACCATTTGAAACCTTATTGGCAGAGGCATTGAGAATTGATCCATCGATGTTAGAGAAAGCTTTTAAACTTAATGTAACTATCGCTACCCCAACCTCAATGATGGCGCTACTTCGAACAATTGGTTATATCTTTACCAGAAACAAATTAGCTGACAATGCTGATGAGATTCAAAAGGTAGCTAATACCTTCTTAAAAAACATCACGCTTTTACATGGCAAGATTGTGGCAGTGGGTAAGGCAATCTCATCCACTGCAAAAGCGTATGAGGATTTGATCCCAACTGCAGAACGTACGGTCTTAAGTCCAGCCCGACGGATCCACAATTTAGGTGTCAGTGGTGATAAAGATAAATTGGCAATTGAGTATCCAGAGTCCCCTGGTGAGGTAAGAGAGTTAAAGGCAATATCTGGTGAGGATGATTTTATTGAGGTAGAGGAGATTGAGGGAGAAAAATAAATGAGTAATTTGCCAATTAATTCACCGATTAAGGGACCAGGTTTAACCAAGCCCGGGGTAGTAATTTTGCAATTTTTAGTAATTTTTGTATTGGAGGCAATTGAGCTTATTTTCCGTAACTCACTGGGAATCATCACCTGTTTAGCTATCTGGATTGCATTTTTTGGAGCGATCTATTTAGGCAGAGTGGGCACAGCTTATGTGACAGCAGTTGCTCCACCGGTGTCACTTTTGCTCGCCTCAATTATCTTGATGCCAACTGTAGGTGGTGGCTCATTTGCACCAACTAAGTTACTAATTGATTTAGTGGCAGGTTTAGCCTCAGTATCCTTTTATCTATTAAGTGGGGCAGCTGTTGCTTGGTTTATCTGGTTTAAAAAAGAGCGAAATCTAAATACTCAATCATTTTCCAACAGCTTTTAAATCTTTTCGAAGCTCAGGTGGAATTGCAAACAATAAATGCTCCTCAGTTGCGGTGACAGTTTCAACCTCACCAAAGCCACGATCGGCAAGCCAGGTGAGTAAATCCTTAACTAAAATCTCAGGCACCGATGCACCACTTGAAACACCAATAGTTGTTACGCCATTTAACCACTCATCTTTTGCCTCGGCTGCGTAATCAATTAAGTAAGCAGCTTTTGCACCATACTCAAGGGATACCTCAACTAATCGAACCGAGTTAGATGAGTTAGCTGAGCCAACAATTAAGACTAAATCTGCTTTAGGTGCAATCTCTTTAATTGCTACCTGTCGGTTTTGGGTGGCGTAACAGATGTCATCACTTGGTGGATCAATTAAGTTTGGAAACCGCTTACGAAGCTCTGCCACGGTAGCTAAGGTCTCATCCACACTTAAGGTAGTTTGTGAAAGCCAAGCTACCTTGTTTTCATCCCGCACCTTTATGTTTTTAATGCTATCTATGCCATCCACAAGCTGAACATGATCTGGCGCTTCACCCGCTGTGCCATCAACCTCCTCATGGCCCTGGTGACCTATTAACAAAATGTCATAATCATCGGAGGCAAATCTCTTTGCCTCATGATGGACCTTAGTAACAAGCGGGCAGGTAGCATCAATAGTTTTTAAATTTCTACTGGCAGCACTTTGATGAACCGCTGGCGAGACACCGTGGGCGGAGAAGACCACAATCTTTCCCTCTGGCACCTCATCAGTTTCATCGACAAATATCGCACCCCGCGCCTCTAAGGTTTGAACCACATGTTTGTTGTGCACAATTTGTTTGCGAACATAGACCGGTGCACCATAAAGATCTAAAGCTTTTTCAACAGTTATTACTGCACGATCAACACCAGCGCAGTAGCCACGAGGTGCTGCAAGTAATACTCGCTTTTTAGTGGCCTGGCTCATGTGCTTATCCTAATTGATCTTAGAAGACAGTAGATTTAGCCCTATGGCACCAGAGTTCACCTATCAGGATCTACTTCCAATTGGGCCAGATGATACGCAGTATCGACTTATCTCAACTGAAGGTGTGAGTACCTTCACTGCAGATGGTCGGCAATTCTTAAAGGTTTCAAGTCAAGCTATTTCAAAACTAACTGAAGTTGCAATGCATGATATTTCGCATTATTTAAGAAGTGAACACCTTGCGCAATTAGCAAATATTTTGAAGGACCCAGAGAGCTCACCTAATGATCGATTTGTGGCAACAGATCTATTGAAAAATGCCAACATCTCAGCCGGTGGGGTATTGCCGATGTGCCAAGACACCGGCACTGCAATTGTGATGGGCAAGAAGGGGCAACAGGTATTAACTGATGAAAAAGATGAAATCTCAATCTCACGTGGTGTCTATGATGCATTCACCAAACTAAATCTGCGCTACTCCCAATTAGCGCCAGTTACCACTTGGGAGGAGAAAAATACGGGTAATAATCTTCCGGCCCAAATTGAGATTTACTCAGATACCGATCACCCAGATGAGTACAACTTTTTATTTATTGCTAAAGGTGGTGGCAGTGCTAATAAGTCATTTTTATATCAAGAGACCAAAGCGGTGTTAAATCCCACCTCATTTATGAATTGGTTGGATGAAAAACTTCGCTCACTTGGTACCTCAGCCTGTCCGCCCTATCACCTGGTGGTAGTAATCGGTGGCACAAGTGCGGAGTACACAGTTAAAGCGGCAAAACTTGCCAGCACAAAGTACTTAGATTCACTGCCAACTAAGGGAGATGCAAAAACTGGCCATGGTTTTAGAGATATCCAGTTAGAAAAAGAGATTTTAAAATTGACTCAAAATATTGGAATTGGTGCTCAATTTGGTGGCAAGTACTTTTGCCATGATGTTCGGGTAGTCAGATTGCCAAGGCATGGTGCCTCACTTCCAATTGCAATTGCCGTCTCCTGTTCAGCAGATCGCCAGGTGAAGGCAAAGATCACCAAAGATGGTGTCTTTATTGAAAAACTAGAGACCGATCCTGCCCATTATCTGCCTGCTACGACAGATGATGAGTTAGATGGGCCAGAGATTCACATTGATTTAAATGCGAAAATGGCTGATGTATTACCCCAGTTATCAAAGCACCCAGTTAAAACCCGAGTGCTATTAAGTGGCACCTTGGTAGTGGCACGGGATTTAGCCCACTCTAAAATTAAAGAGCTACTAGATAATGGCAAACCAATGCCAGAGTACTTAAAAAATCACGCGGTCTATTACGCAGGTCCGGCAAAAACTCCCACCGGTTACGCCTCTGGTTCATTTGGGCCAACCACCGCAGGTCGAATGGATTCATATGTTGAGCAATTCCAAGCAGTAGGTGGTTCATTAATAATGTTAGCAAAAGGAAATCGATCTGAACAGGTGGCTAATGCTTGTAAAAAGTATGGCGGCTTTTACTTAGGATCAATTGGTGGCCCAGCTGCCCGACTTGCTCAAGATTGCATTAAAAAGGTTGAGGTTTTAGATTATGAAGAGTTGGGTATGGAGGCGGTTTGGAAGATTGAGGTGGAGAACTTTCCAGCATTTATAATTATTGATGATAAAGGAAATGATTTTTATGCTCAAACTAGGAAACCATTAAGTATTGGCAAGCGCCCAAACTAGGAAAAGAGTTTTTTTAATACCAATTTGATCGCTTGAATTTGCTCCAGGCAGCACATGGGGTGTTATAACGCTCTTTAATATATTTAAGTCCCCAGGTAATTTGAGTTACTGGATTGGTTCGCCAATCAGTTCCAACAATCTCCATCTTGGTGGCAGGAAGTGCTTGAGGAATTCCATGGGCCCCAGTTACTCGATTTCGGGCTTTGTAATTCCAATTACTCTCCTTGGTCCATAGTTGATCAAGGCAGGTAAATTGCTTTGCCGACCAGGTGTAGTTAGCTGCGATTAACTCTTGGGCAATACTTTTGGCACCCTCGGCCTGGCGGGCTAGATCTACTTGGCGGGCAGCAACTGAGACCAAAGCCATCGCTGTGGCATCAACTGTTTTAACCGCATCTAACTCAAGTAAAGAGGGGGTGGGATCAAACTCCTCCACCGGTGCAACCGGTTGGGTGCTCTCTAATGAAAGTTCAATAGGTGGAATGGTCACAGATGAGGTCAGGTTGCTGGAGGCGTAGGCGGGCTCTGCGATCAGCAGGAAAAATGCCAAAAGGGCAGCAGAGATCGATAGCCGGCGAACCCGCGGGCGGGGTAGTACGAGCTGCTTAGCCATATCCCCCATCTCCTTCTTTACCTTCCCATGGGCCTGATATGGCCCCTTGGAACTGCTTTAGGGTGTCAGCCAGGGTGGGCAGGGGCAACTTTATAGAGGCGCGTGGCGCGATTATGTTTATATTCACAGCCTTTCCCAGTCACAAAAGCGCAGGTCAGCCACGGTGAAGTCCGATTTATCCGTTATGTCGTAAGAGGGGATAAAATCAGGTTGTGAAGTTAATTGGCTCCTCCAGCAGCTCAGTAACTAAGGCTGCAATCTGGGATCTCTCACTGCGGGTCAGGGTGATATGGGCAAAGAGCGGGTGACCCTTGAGGGACTCAACCACCGCCACCACCCCATCATGGCGGCCCACCCGCAAATTATCCCGTTGGGCGATGTCATGGGTGAGCACCACCCGTGAGCCCTGACCAATTCGGGATAGAACTGTTAGCAAAACTCCGCGCTCTAGGGATTGAGCCTCATCAACTATTACAAAGGAGTCATGAAGTGAGCGACCCCGGATATGGGTCAATGGCAACACCTCAATTAATCCTCGCTCAACCACCTCATCTAAAACCTGCTGGCTAACTAAGGCACCTAATGTGTCAAAAACTGCTTGTGCCCAAGGTGACATCTTTTCATTCTCAGTTCCAGGCAGATAACCCAGCTCTTGACCACCAACTGCATAAAGTGGACGAAAAATAACTACCTTCTTATGCAATCGTCGCTCCAATACCGCCTCTAATCCCGCAGATATGGCCAACGCACTTTTTCCAGTTCCAGCCCTGCCACCCAAAGAGATGATTCCGATCTCAGGATCTAACAAAATATCTAATGCAACTCTTTGTTCTGCGCTTCTGCCATGCAAACCAAATGCACTTCGATCTCCCCGGACTAATTGAAGCTGCTTATCCGGGGTAACTCGAGCAAGTGCACTTCCCTTTTCCGAGTGCAGGACAACCCCGGTGTGACAAGGATGAGATTTTGCAATCTCATGTGGAATCTTTTCATTTTCATAAAGTGCGTCAATCACCGTTGAGCCAACTGATTCCTCTGTCATCCCACTAAAGCCACTACTACTGGCTAGCTCGGCGCGATACTCCTGGGCTTCAATTCCAACTGAGGAGGCTTTAACTCGAAGTGGTAAATCTTTAGTTACTAAGACAACTTTACGACCATCTGACATTAAGTTTTTTGCAATAGCTAAAATTCGTGAATCATTTGAACCATCTCTTAAAAAGCCAGCTGGCAACGTTGCAGTATCAGCGTGGTTTAACTCAACTGCAAGGGTGCCACCATCATCATTAATTTCAATAGGTTGATCTAATCGCCCACTTTTTACCCGCAGATCATCTAAGGTGCGAAGGGCAGCTCTAGCAAAGTAGCCCAGCTCTGGATGATCTCGTTTACTCTCTAACTCGCCAATTACAGTAATTGGAATGATCACCTCATGCTCGGCAAATCTAGATAAAGCCACTGGATCTGCAAGTAAAACTGAGGTATCTAGCACATAGGTGATGCGAGCAGGTTGTGGCTGAGCGGCGACTGACTTTAGAACAATAGATTCACTAGCCAATTACTATCTTCGCAATCTGTTTAATTGTGCTCATTGGTTTTGGAAGGATAGGTAAAGGGTAAATAATCAACCTGCAGAAGTAGTGGCAACACGCAAGGTTTAAAGGTTAAGTTTAGATAAAGGTTTGCCCTACCACCGGCCAGATTTAACCCGCCGCTCAATCCAAATTGATGCCACTGGCAGGGTACCGGCTAATAAAAATAGCGCTGTGCTTAGTAGGGATTTTCGCTTGGCAATACATAGGATCAAAGCTGCGAAGAGATAAACCGGATAGGTAAAGCCATGCACGATTGGTATCCAAATAAATTGCTCATAAAAAGTTTTATCACTCACCAGGTACTTAGCTGGCATATACAAAAACCAGAGCAGAAGTGACATAACACCGGCCCAAAGTGCCCAGAACCGAAAGAAGAAAATTATCTTGTTCACTTTTTCATCCCAACCCTTCTACCCTTGTTTACCCGCTTAGGTGAGTTATCACCTACTTTTTGTGTGCTTAACCTAAATTGAGGAAATGCCGGTGCAATCAACAGTAATGCTCCCATAAACCACCACACCACTACATATGAGATGTGTTGCCAATAAAAACCAGGTAGCCGCTCTGAGATCTGCGGTGAGGGAATCAAAGTTAGATTACTTGCTTGGTTACTGGAATTAACCTCACTTCGTAAGATTATGTAGCCATCATATAAAAATGGATTTTCTTTACTCACCACCAATGCTGGATCAATTCGTGGTAACTGCCCCGGTTTTGCCAAGGTGCGATCAACATTTTGCCTTGGGTAGAGCCGGCCAGTAATCAAAACCTCACCTGGGAGTATGTCAGCGCTTTCTGCCAATACCTCACGAGCAACTAAGACAGCATGGCCAGTATTTAGTTGAAGTACTCTCACATCAAAATCTGCGATCTGACCCTCTGAAAACTTTTGATCCTTGGCAATATAAGATTTTGAATAGGTGCCAGTAGCAGAAACAATTCGATTAACCGCCTTTATTGGAATGTTTTTCCCAGCTGATGAAATCTCAGTTAACGCCACCAATGGCTGATCGGGTTTTGGTGCGGTGGCTACATTTAAGGCCTGAGCTCTATTTAACTGCCAGACTCCTAATTCATAGCAGGTATAGATTAACGAAAGCCAGATTAAAACTATGGCAGTTTTTCTGACTGCTGATTTCATAGGTTGTTAAAACTACTCTTGATCTTTTCGGTCAAGTAATCTCTTATATCTACGATAAAAACTAATCATCAAAACCAGCATGGCTAGTGATAAAAAAATCATGGTTAAAGAGCCAGCTACGCCCATATCAAAACTTGATACCTCATCCATAACCTCACCCCTCTACTTTGTGAGATAAGCCTACTTAAGCATTAAGCAATTGGTTCTACAATATGAGTGTGATGCATCCCAAAGTACATACTGATCCAGCGCTAAAAGAACGGTATGGCATATCAAGTGGTAGAAAAAACCGTCCATTAATCCTGGGGGTTTTGCTAAGTATTGCCGCTGCTTGGTTTCTATGGAGTGGCTTTAATGCGGCTAACCCAGCTCTTAGATCTGAGTTAATCTCCTTCAAGGTTATTGATGATCAAGCGATCTTAATTTCTTACAAAATTTCTGTTCGCAATTTAACAAAAGATCACAGTTGCTCAGTGGTGGCACGAGATATTGATAAAAATACTGTTGGTGAGGTGACAGATTTAATGCCAGCTAATTCATTACTTGCTGGTGCCAATTTGCGTACTGTTGAGATTCCTACCCGATTGCCTGCGATAAATGCAGGAATTCTCAGTTGCCAGTAATCTTTACTTCTTATGAATCAGCCAACGCAGACCTGGCTTACCCAGGAAGCAGCAGATCGTCTAACGGCAGAGCTTGCTCAATTAGAGGGTCCACTTCGTGCTGAAATTATTAAAAAGATTGAAACCGCTCGCGCGGAGGGTGACTTAAAGGAGAATGGCGGATACCACGCAGCTAGAGAGGAGCAGGGAAAGATGGAAGGAAGAATTCGTCAATTGAAACATATGTTGGAGCATGCTCACATTGGCATACCACCTGCGGGTGAATCAGGTGTAGTTGGACTTGGCATGTTAGTTACAGTTGATATTGCAGGGGATGAACTTAAGTTTTTACTCGGATCAAGAGAAATTTCATCAGGTGATGTTGATGTTTACTCTGAAAAATCTCCCCTTGGCGCAGCAGTATTAGGGGCAAAGGTGGGCCAGACAGTTAATTACACCGCACCAAATGGCAAAGTAATAAAGGTTGCAGTGCTAGAGGCACAACTTTTCAGCTAACTTATTTCTTAGCTGCGTTATTGTATTTTCTAATACTCAGAGGAACAAAGACTGCCATAATCAAAATCATATAAATTATTGACATCTGCAACGGGTTCTCACTCGGGAATGAACCAGCGGTTGCACCAAATTGATTTTCAAGGCCAAACAATTGGCGGCAACCTGCAACCATAGTTGAAACTGGATTCCACTCTGCAACATATTGCAAGGGTCTTGGCATACCAGTTGTTGGCGCAAATGCATTTGATAAAAAGGTAAGTGGGAAGACCACAATAAATGTGGCATTGGTGGCTACTCGCTCTTCGCGAACAGATAAACCAATCAGCACGCCAATCCAAGACATTGCAAAACCAAAGACGAGAAGAAAGATAAAGCCAAGGATCACCTCAAAGACAGATGAGCTAGGCCGCCACCCAACTATAAATCCAGTAATTCCCATTGCGGCAAGAACAACGATATTTAAGGCACCATCACCAAGAGTTCTGCCGATTACCACTGCAGATCTAGAGATTGGTAGTGATCTAAACCGATCAATTAATCCTTTTTGCATATCAGCGGCTAAACCGACTGAAGTTCCAGCCAGCGTGAAGGCTACAGTTTGAACAAATATGCCTGGCATTAGCAATTGCACATATCCACCAGGTTGGCCGGTATCAATTGAGCCACCAAACACATATCTAAATAACAAAACAAACATAATTGGCTGAATAGTGGAGAAAAGTAAAAGTTCGGGAACTCTGGTTAATTGCTGCAACTGACGCTTTGTTATAACAGCTGCATCTGAGATGAAATTGATCATTTTCCGCGCCTCCTACCCTTACCCACCAAATCCTCTTCTGCCACCTTCTCCTCAGCAACATGCCCAGTCAAGGATAAGAAGACATCATCTAATGAAGGGCGTTTTAAGCCGATATCTAATGGATGAATTCCCTGCTCATCCAACATTTTTGCCGCCTCAATCAATGCTTTGCTGCCAGTAGTAACTGGGGCTGAAATCTGTCGCAAACCTTCATCCACATTAACTGCACTACCGCTGACTTTTGCAACGATCTCTTTAACAGCCAAGACATACTCATTTTCAACAACGATCTCTAATCTCTCCCCGCCCACCTGGCGCTTAAGAGAATCTGATGTACCCCGAGCAATTACCTTGCCATGATCAATTACCGCTATCTCATCAGCCAAGTGATCTGCCTCTTCTAAATACTGGGTGGTCAATAGCAGTGTTACACCGCCCTTCACTAACTCATCAATTACGCCCCACATATCCTGTCTGCCTCTTGGATCTAGTCCAGTTGTGGGCTCATCTAAAAACAAAACCTTTGGTCTGATTATCAAAGAAGCAGCCAAATCTAATCTGCGCCTCATGCCACCTGAGTAGGTTCTAATTGGACGCTTTGCAGCCTCAGAGAGTGAAAACTGCTCCAGTAACTCCACCGCTCTATCCTTAGCTGCTTTTGCGGACAAGTGATAAAGCCGCCCAAACATAATCAAGTTATCCCAACCAGTTAAGGTCTCATCTACGGCAGCATATTGACCTGATAAACCAATTATTTTTCTTACCTCATCTGGATGTTTTAGTACATCAATTCCTGCGACAAAGGCACGACCTGAGTCAGGTGATAACAGGGTCGCTAAAATTCTGACTGAGGTAGTTTTACCAGCACCATTTGGCCCTAACACTCCAAGCACTGTGCCCTCTTCAACATCTAGGTTTAATCCATCTAGCGCTTTGACTGAGCCTTTGGTGTAGCTCTTAACTAAATTTTCTGCAACAACTGCTTTCATGAATTAGATACTAACAAAGAAAAAGAGTAATCTGTGCCTCTTGAACATTTTGGCCTTTTTTTTAGGGCTCATGAAATTAAGGTGGTAAATTTCAAGTGAAACGGCCAGGAATTTCTACGGAAAAAGAGCGGCGGTTAGTCAAATAGTCAAAAAAAAGCGTTTTAACAATCCATTTACTGAACTTCCAAAAGAGGTAGCGGTTCTCTCTTCGGTGTCGTTTTTTGTGGCAGTTGGTTTTGGATTAATTATTCCCGTTATTCCCGTATTCGCTGCATCTTTTGGTGTTAGCAAGACAGCAGTTGGATTAATAATCTCAATCTTTGCAATAGTACGTTTTTCTACCGGATTAATTGCTGGAAAGTTTGTGGATAAGTTTGGTGAGCGAAAAGTACTTGGTTTTGGTTTGTTTATGGTCTCCTTTTTTACTCTCCTTACTGGTTTAGCACAGAGTTACGAGCAGCTTTTAGTATTTAGATCATTGGGTGGCTTGGGTTCATCGATGTTCTCAGTTTCAGCCGGCTCACTTTTATTGCGATCAGTAAGTGATGAATACAGAGCACGGGCACAATCATTATTTAATGGTGGATTTTTACTAGGTGGTATCACAGGACCAGCCTTTGGCGGCATTCTTTCCGCAATCTCTCTTCGGGCACCATTTTTTGTGTATTCAACAACTCTTGCAGCAGCTGCTGTTATTGCATTAGTTTTCTTAAGCGAAAAGCGATTAGGTAGAAAAGTAGACTTGCCATCTAGCAAAATAGGTTTGACAACCTTGGGACAAGCATTCAAATTACGCCCGTATCAAATTGCATTGGTGCTCGCTTTTATTAATAACTGGGTGTTGTTTGGTTTAAGATCATCGATTTTGCCACTTTTTGTGGTTGAAAAATTAAACTCAACTGCTGCAATTGCCGGTTTGGGTTTAACTGTTGGAGCATTAGTCCAAGGAACTTTTTTGCTGCGGGCTGGCAAATTTTCAGATAAGAATGGGCGTCGAGCGGCGTATTTATTTGGTAGTGCTTTTGTCTTGTTTGGAATTTTAATGCTGGCCTTTACAACAAATGCAACTCTTTATTTTGTTGCAATGGCAGTTTTTGGCTTAGGTGGGGCATATGTTGGAACTGCACCTGGCAGTGTTGTGGGTGACATTATTCGGGGACGAGGTGGTCAAGTAATTGCAGTTTGGCAGATGGCAGGAGATGCCGGAATGATTTTTGGCCCAGTAATAGTTGGATTAATCACCGATCTTTTCAGCTACCAAGCAGCATTTTTACTTTCAGCAGGTATTTGGATAGTAGGTATTTTGTTGGCCACCATACTGCCTGAGACAAGAATTGCCCATATGGATGAGGATTTAATTCCAGACAAAAACAAACAGGAGCTGTGATCTCTCACAGCCCCTGTTGGATGCTTAGGTTTACTTAGCGATCGCCACGAAGAATTGCAATTAGTCGCAACACTTCAAGGTATAGCCAAACTACGGTGACCATCAAACCAAAAGATGCTCGCCAAGATTCCTTCTCTGGAACACCAGCTACAACACCTTTTTGAATCTGATCAAAATCTAGAACTAAGAAGAGACTTGCAATTGCTACACCTGCTACTGCAAGTAGTAGGCCAACTCCTGAAACTCCGTAGAAACCATAACCTTCACCGACGCCAAAGAAGGATGCGACAAGTGAAACTAGAGCCAAGATGAAGTACCCAATTGCTGCGCCAATTAATGCGCGGGTAAATTGTGGAGTGGCACGAAGTGTGCCGTTGCGATACATAACCAACACACCAGCAAAAGCTGCGATTGTGCCGATTACTGCCTGGCTAACAATTCCAGGAGAGATGGCTTCGTAGTAGCTGCTTAATGTTCCAAGGGCTAATCCTTCAAGAGCCGCATATGTGACCACTAATCCTGGCTTAATATTTTTACTAAAGATAATCACCATCGCTAGGACAAAGCCACCTAGGAAGCCAATGAGTACAGCACCTAAGCCCAGATTTGCACGCCAAGCCAGAGCGCCAACCGCAACTAAAATTGCAAACAAAAATCCAGTTTTCGCAACAACATCCTCAATTGTCATGCGACCTGTTCGTATTGATGAGGCTGCTGGAGCGTTATAACTTTGCTCTAGTTGATCGACCTGATAATTATTCGGTTGATTAAATGCCTTGCCAAGTACAGGGTTTGAGCTTCTCATTCTTCTCCTTCTATAAAGGTAACCATTGGTGGAGTTGTTTTGGTTACTTAGGTAGTAAACAAATATTAATCTTTTCCAATTCCCTAGGCTATTGCCTAGGGCGAACTCAGTCTTAATCTTTGCTGAAGATTCGTAGGTATTGAGCGTGCCCCCGGTGGGGGTCGAACCCACACTTGTGCGATTTTAAGTCGCATGCCTCTGCCGTTGGGCTACAGGGGCGAATCTTCAGGGGGTAAATCTACCCGTCTTTTTTAACCGCCACTGCCAGCCAATTCTTCGTTCACTTGGAAAGTGACCAAGCAATACCATCCAAAATATCTGATTCAGAGGCGATAAATTCACTAGCACCTGTTGCTGCCATTATGCGGGATAAAACTAATGCACCTGCTGTAATCACATCCACTCTACCTGGGTGCATATAGCCCAAATTAGCTAGCTGATCTTTGTTCATGCTTTGAAAGCTTGCAGCAACTTGATAGACAGATGTTGCAGAAATTCTAGAAAGATGAATTAAATGTCGATCGTAATTCTCTAATTTCAAGGCGGCAGCAGCCACTGTGGTTGCAGTGCCAGCAACTGCAACCAAACTTTTCGCTTCTGTGATCGGAACTTCTTTTGCCGCTTGGGTAATGGCAATATCGATATCAATTATTGCTTCAGCTATGGAGGCCATAGTGGGCGGTTGTAAATTTAAATGTCGCTCACTCATTCGAACACAGCCAATATTTACACTTTTGGCTGACTCCACCGTTTTGCTACCAAATACAAACTCTGTTGATCCGCCTCCAATATCTACCACTAAGAATGGACCATCACTTTGAGATAACTCTTTTGTGGCACCGATAAATGAAAGGGCTGCCTCTTGCTCACCTGGAATCACCTCAACTTTAACTCCTAAAATCCTCTCAACTCCATCGGTAAACAACTCTCGATTGCCAGCATCACGAGTTGCACTCGTGGCACAGAATCTAATTTTTTCCACGCCTTTGCTAGCAATGAGTTGGGCAAATTTTTCAACTGCTAAGAGGGTGCGATTAATCGCATCTGGATGAAAAGACTTATTTTGATCTACACCTTGCCCAAGACGGACAATTTCCATGGTGCGAAGCACCTCTTTGAACTTGCCATCAGTGATATCAGCAATTAATAATCTAATTGAGTTAGTACCACAATCAATTGCTGCAACTCGACTCAACTACTTACCTTCATTCATTAAATTACTAATTTGACTACAAGGCTTACTCAACCACCAAGGGTCAAGTGCACTTAATGCCTCATCTCCAAGCGGATTAACATCACTCCCAGCAGCTAATGTGTGTGCGATAAGTGAGTGTAAACACTTAACTCGATCTGGCATACCGCCGGCAGTAACTCCAGCAATCTCAGGTACATCTAAATTTGTTTGTTTTGCTACCGCACTCCTGGATGCTTCGTAATCAAGATGAGCTGCTAAGTAATCCCCAGCTAATCTTGCATCACTTTGTAATCGTTCATTCATTTTCGCCATCAATCCAGAGCTTTCTAAGGTTGATATTGCGCCCGTCAGTCTTGGACAGGTGGCGTAGTAAAAGGTTGGAAAAGGTGTGCCATCAGCCAAGCGAGGTGGTGTTTGAATTACATCTGGTTCATCACATGGACACCGGTGGGCTATTGCTAAGACATCCCTTGGCTCTCTACCAAGTTGAGCAGCAACAGTTTTTAAATCTTTTTCAGATGGCACTTCAGCTTTGAATGCATTTGCTGGCTTAACCATCTTAGTTACTTACATTTGTGCTGGTGATTGAGGAGATCAATCTTGAGTACCAGGGTATACCTAAAGGTAATTGTCCAGAGACTTTTGTCTGCTCTGAATTATTTTCAATCTCTTCATTGCCAATTACGATGTATTGGCGCTCTCCTGGAAAAACAAAGTGCAATCGCGCTCTTGCTTGGCTTGCTACAAATTCAGGATCATCCCACTTAGCAAGCTCAGCTGCTGCTTGATCTAACATAGCCTGATTGTCAGCGATCTGAGTTTTTAAAGCATTTATCTGAGCCCGTTGAGTGAAGTAGTTTTGAATTGGTGGGGCTAAGGTAATTGCAACAACAAACAAAACAATTCCAAGAATTAAAGCTCGATTCGAAAATCCACGCTTTTTTAATGCGGCCTTGATGCCTTTTCGAGAGTTAGAGATAAATGATGCTGCAAAAAACTTATGCTTAGCCAAGTAAATTACATCCTAAATCTTGGAAATGCTGAGCGGCCGGCGTAATACGCCTGTGAGGCTAGTTCTTCCTCAATTCTAAGCAGTTGGTTGTACTTTGCAACCCGCTCGGATCTAGCAGGTGCGCCAGTTTTAATCTGACCGCAATTAAGAGCGACTGCTAAATCTGCAATTGTGGTGTCCTCAGTCTCCCCAGAGCGATGGCTCATCATAGATTTGTAATTATTTTCATGGGCCAACTTCACAGCATCGATAGTCTCGGTAAGTGTTCCAATCTGATTTACCTTAACAAGTAAAGCGTTTGCAGTTTGGTTCTTAATCCCTTTTGCCAATCTTTCTGGATTAGTAACAAACAAATCATCACCAACAATTTGTATTTTTTCACCTAATTTCTGGGTTAATTTAGCCCAACCATCCCAGTCATCCTCATCTAATGGATCTTCAATAGATACCAATGGATAATTAGAGACCAAATCACTGTAGTAAGTAATCATTTCATCTGAAGTAAGGGAGTTGCCCTCGAAGGAATACTTACCATCACTGAAAAATTCAGTAGCTGCCACATCCATTGCCAATGCAATCTGAGTTCCGGCTTTAAATCCAGCGCCTTCAATTGCCACTAATATCAAGTCAAGAGCTGCTCTATTGCTATCTAAATTTGGTGCAAATCCTCCCTCGTCACCAATACTTGTTGCTAATCCTTTTTTCTTGAGCACAGATTTAAGGCTGTGGTAGATCTCAGCACCCCACCGCAAAGATTCTTTAAAACTCTCTGCACCAATTGGTGCAATCATAAATTCTTGAATATCAACATTTGTATCAGCGTGTGCTCCACCATTTAAAATATTCATCATAGGAACCGGTAATGTCTTTGCAGCACTCCCGCCTAAATACTTAAACAATTGTTGATTTGCACTAATAGATGCCGCTCGAGCACAGGCAAGGGAAACTCCTAAAATTGCATTAGCCCCTAGCGAGGACTTATTTTTTGTTCCATCTAATGCAATCATTTTTTCATCAATAACTCTTTGATCCGTTGCATTTATACCAACAACTGCAGGGGCTATTTTTTCAATCACATTTTTAACAGCGTTGTTAACACCTTTACCTAAATATCTTGATCCGCCATCTCGTAATTCACTTGCTTCAAATGCACCGGTAGAGGCACCGCTTGGTACCGCTGAGCGACCAAGGCTTTTATCCTCTAATAAAACTTCAACTTCAACAGTTGGATTACCTCGAGAATCAAGGATTTCTCGTGCAGTAACACTTTTTATCTTCGACACTAATTTTCCCTAACTGTTTTTAGATTTAAAAGAAGTAGGTAAATTCTACCTTGTCTCATGCTCTTGGATCTGAGCAATCAGGGCTTTGGTTGCATTGCGAAGTGCTGCCTCAGGATCTAATCCTTTTTCAACTGCTTGGCTAATCAATCCAAGAAGTACTTGACCTAATTGATCCTGATCTGCCTCATTTGGTAATGATATTGGGTGAGAAATTGGCACCTCATAATTAAGTTTATTGAGTCGATAAATTATTTTTGTAGCAAGCGGCAGTGCTGGTTGTCCCAGTGGAACGCCATCTATTGCCGAGGTTCGACCTTTCTCACTGACTTTTTGCCTCTCCCAATTTGCTAAAACATCCTCACTACTTTCATTTGAAGGAGCAGCAAATACATGTGGATGACGCCTAATTAATTTGTCCGCAACCGACTTAGCAATATCTTCAATATCAAAGGGCTGTTTTGCATCCTCTTCAGCCATCCGAGAGTGGAAATAAATCTGCAAAAGAAGATCACCTAACTCCTCTTGCATTGCTTGGCGATCATTGTTTTCAACAGCCTCAATGAACTCATAAGACTCTTCCAAAAGGTATTTCAGTAATGAGCTGTGATCTTGTTGGGCATCCCATGGACAACCGCCCGGTGAGCGAAGTTTATCCATCACTTCGCGAAGTCTGATAAGTTCAGAACTCATTTCTATTAATTAAGATCCCGGAACTACAGCACCATCGGTTAAATCACTTGATTCAATTGATGCTGTTGTCTCATTCCACTTTCCAAATCTAGGGTTTACTGTTACACCTAGTTTTTTGGCAGTATCCAAAACTAATTTATCTATGTACATGGGCACTTCACTCTCAGTTGCGCCAGATTTGATAAAATCATCTTGAACTCTTTCAGAGATGATTAAAACTCTTAGATATGGATCAAGATTAGATTCTGGCAGATTTGCACTCACTAAAGCTGCAGGTAATTCAGCTGGATTAGCTAATCTGGAAATTACCTCACTTCTGCGAGCGGCTACATCTGCCAACGAAACATCTACTGATAAATCTTTGGCAATTTGGTCCATGATTACTCTGATTACAAAGAACTGTGCTTGTTCCCTTAATAGATCTGCGCTATCAACAAGATTCATTTGGGATGTGTCGACAGTTTTACGTGCTGCCAAAATTTCATCAACAGATTTTTGAATTGCAGTTGAAGAAATCTCCTGATCTCCAATCTTCACGCCTGAGCTCATGCTTGAACAACTGGTCAGTAACGCAACCGCCGTACTTATAAAGATCAACTTCTTTAACAATTTAATCCACACGCTCCCTTAATTCTTGATACTAATTTTTAAAGGTTGGATTATCTCTTTAAGTACGGAATTAACCCAAGCAAGGGTAGAAGTATCTCCTATTGATGCACTTTCTATCCAATTGGGGCTGCTGGGTCTTGCCACTAAGAGAATTTGCGTCGCATTCTTATAAATAGAACCTGGGTAAAGTCGAGATAATTTGATCTGAGCCGATTCAGGTAGATTTACAGGGGTAAGCCGTAGATGCTTACCAGATATAGCAATATCGGTAAGTCCTAAACTTTTTGCAAATAACCTTAATGATGCAACCAATAATAACTCTTGGGCTGGCTTTGGAACTGGCCCAAAACGATCTATGAGCTCACCATTAATTTCAGCTAATTCTTCATCATTGTGAGCATCTGCAATGCGACGATATAAATCAAGTCTTAATCTTTCAGATTCAATGTACTCCACCGGTAGATGAGCATTTACAGGTAACTCAACCTTGCACTCATTATTCTTAGGTTTTTCATCAAAATAACCACTCTTAAACTCCTCAACCGCATCTGCAACCATCCTCATATATAAATCAAATCCAACTTCAGCAATATGCCCCGATTGTTCTCCACCTAATAAATTCCCCGCACCTCTAATCTCTAAATCCTTTAAAGCCACCTGCATACCAGCCCCAAGATCAGTATTTGTTGCAATAGTGGTCAAACGATCATGAGCTAACTCTGTAATAGGTTGATCAAGAGGATACAAAAAGTAGGCGTACGCACGTTCTCGGCTTCGACCAACTCGTCCTCTGAGTTGATGAAGTTGAGATAAGCCAAACATATCTGATCTATCTACTATTAAGGTGTTGGCATTTGGAATATCAATTCCACTCTCAATTATTGTTGTACAAAGTAGCAAATCAAAATCTCTGTTCCAAAAGGATAAAATCACCTCTTCTAATGCTCGTTCATTCATCTGTCCATGTGCAATTCCGATTTTGATTCCTGGCACTAATTTCTTTAGTCGCTCTGCAACTGCTTCAATACTGTCAACTCGATTATGAATGAAAAACACTTGTCCATCTCGAAGTAACTCACGATTTATCGCCGCACTAATCTGTTTTTCATCATAAGGGCCAACGTAGGTCAAGATGGGGTGTCGCTCCTCGGGTGGAGTGGTTATGTTTGACATCTCTCTTATGCCAGTTATCGCCATCTCTAAAGTTCTAGGAATTGGTGTGGCCGACATAGCTAATACATCCACATTTGTTCTTGCTTTTTTTAACTCCTCTTTGTGTTCAACACCAAACCTTTGCTCTTCATCTACTACCAAAAGTCCTAAATCAGCAAAGATCACATCCTTGGAAAGTAATCTATGAGTACCAATTACCACATCAATCGCACCAGACTTTAAGCCAGCAATTATTTCTTTACTTTGTGCTGGCGTATTAAATCTAGATAAGGCTGCTAATTTGATCGGAAAGCCTGAATAGCGAGCTGAAAAAGTATTAAAGTGTTGTTGAACTAGCAAAGTTGTTGGGACCAGAATGGCAACCTGTTTTCCATCCTGCACCGCTTTAAAGGCTGCTCGTACTGCGATCTCGGTTTTTCCATACCCGACATCACCACAAACTATTCGATCCATTGGATTTGGTTTTTCCATATCTTGCTTAACCTCATCAATGGTGGCTTGCTGATCAATTGTTTCAACAAATGCAAAACTATCCTCTAATTCTTTTTGCCACGGTGTATCTGGTGAGAATGCAAAACCTGGTGCACTCATTCGCGCTGCGTACAGTCTTATCAATTCTGCAGCAATCTGCTTGATTGCTTTGCGCGCTTTTCGTTTGCTACTTTGCCAATCAGTGCCACCGATGCGGTGCAATGCAGGAGCTTCACCACCAACATATTTAGTCACCTGTTCTAAGGTATCGGTGGGTACAAACAACTTATCTGCTGGTTGTCCTCGCTTTGATGCGGCATACTCAATAACCAAGTACTCGCGTGATACCCCAGCTATTGATCGATTTATTAACTCAAGGTATCTACCCACTCCATGTTGTTCATGAACAACAAAATCTCCGACCTTTAGCTGCAGTGGATCAATAGATTTTTTCCTGCGAGAAGGCATTCGAGCAAGATCTTTATCGGAAGATCGCTGTCCACTTATATCTTTGTCTGTTATAACAACGAATTTAAATTCCTCACTTATAAATCCATGTTTTAAATCACTTTGAAATAGATTTATCAGATCTGAAATTGGCTCAAATTCACCGGTAGCAATCTTGTTTGGCAAATTGACCCCATTTAGTAACTCAGAAAACCGTTTTAAAACACCATTTCCTGAGGCGGTAAAAAATACTTTAAATCCAGTTTGATGCCACTTTTCAATCTCCTCAAGCACCTTGTCATACTTATTTGCATAACTTTCTATCTCACTAATAAAAGTTATTGGTTTATCCTCAGGTGAGCTCGCATATAGATTGAGGGATCGCATTGCAATATTGCCCGCTCCGGCCAGCTTCTTTATCTCTTCCAATGTATAGAAACCACCACGACCTAGTGGCTTACTCAGATCCAAAGGTGTTTGATTACTTACCTGATCAGACCAGGCAAGATTTGACCAAGCAGCCTCTAAAAACTCCTGATTAGTATTTATCAAATCATTTGACCTGCTTTTAATTCTTGGTTCTTCGATAAACCAGAGTTGATAGCCGGGTGGCAAATAATCCAACAATGAGTTAAATTTACTTACAACTCCTGCTGCTAAGGATTCCATCCCCTCAAAGGTAATTCCCTCAGCTAACTTATTTGTTAAATCAGCAATCTGTGGAAATGATTTACCAAGCTGTATAGCTTGCTTTTTAATCTCCTCATCTATCAAAATCTCCCGGCATGGATAAATCACTAATTGAGTTGTAATTTTTTCAATCGACCTTTGATCTGAAACAGCAAAAAATGAAAGCTCATCTATCTCATCCTCATAAAAATCTACTCTGATCGGGTGCTCTTGATCAGGGGCAAAGAGATCTAGAATTCCACCACGAACTGCAAAATCTCCACGTTTTTCAACCAAGTCAGATCTGGTGTAACCAAATTTGGATAGCTGCTCAATCAAATCTGGCATTCTCATGCTCTGCTTGTTTTTGATTTTGATTTGGGCATTTGTAAGATCATTTGCAATTATTGGTTGAAGCAATGCTCTGATAGAGCAAACAACATATTTAGTAGCGGAATTATTTATATTGTTTAATGCCTTAAATCTTAAAGTAACGGTGTCAGATTTGGGACTTAATCTTTCATGTGGCAATGTTTCCCAAGCTGGAAAATTGACGACACAATTAGAGCCT
>Ga0194112_10000186_pt1 | contig 83516 bp, 74 predicted proteins | sample TA2MahC400mmetaG_FD_146191 | JGI IMG/M metagenome (GOLD analysis project Ga0194112, IMG submission 146191) | Freshwater microbial communities from Lake Tanganyika, Tanzania - TA2015016 Mahale Deep Cast 400m | ecosystem: Environmental > Aquatic > Freshwater > Lake | place: Tanzania: Lake... | reverse complement strand
TAACACCGGCAGGGGGCGGGCCTCTTCCGGGAACATCTAATCGGAAACGCATGAATACGCAAACAACCAGCCGGGTGGTTCTGCTGCTGATACTCTTTCTGATATCGGCGCTGTTTTTTGCCATGATCCGCTATTTTCTCATGGCCATATTCCTTGCAGCAATCTTCTCGGCTCTTGCCATGCCGATCTACAGCCGGGTCGAGCGATTGTTCAGGGGGCGCAAGAATATGAGCTCGGCCGTTACCCTGCTGTTCCTTTTCATCATGGTTTTTCTTCCCATGACGGCGCTTGCCGGTATTGTCGCTTTGCAGGCCTTCAACATCAGCCGTTCAGCCGTTCCCTGGGCCCAGCAACAGCTGCAGGAGACTTCCGCCTACAATGCAATGCTGCATTCGTTTCCCTACTACAGTGAGCTGGAGCTTTACCGCGAGGAGATACTTCAGAAAGCCGCAGAACTTGCCGGAAAGGCCGGAGCGTTTCTGTTCAACAGCCTCTCTTCCTTCACCGTTACCGCCGTAAACGAGCTGTTCCTGATGTTCGTTTTTCTCTATACCATGTTCTTTTTTCTCAAGGACGGCAAGCAGCTGCTTGAGAAAATCATCTATTACATGCCCCTGGAGGAAGCCGACCAGCGCCGTCTGCTCGACCGGTTTCTATCGGTTACCAGGGCAACCATCAAGGGAACCATGGTGGTCGGACTGATCCAGGGATCGCTGGCCGGCCTGGCCCTGCATCTTGCAGGGATCCAGAGTGCGCTGTTCTGGGGCACCATCATGACCGTGCTTTCGATCGTGCCGGTGATCGGGCCTCCACTTGTCTGGTTTCCTGCAGCGGTTTATCTTGCTGCCACCGGCCAGTATTTCCAGGCCGCAGCAGTGTTTCTTTTCTGCAGCCTTGTGGTCAGCCAGCTCGATAACATTCTCAGGCCGATTCTCATCGGTCGCGATACCCGGCTGCACGAGCTGCTCATTTTTTTCGGAACGCTCGGAGGCCTCGGATTATTCGGTCTCTTCGGTTTCATTGTCGGGCCCATCATCGCAGCGCTTTTCATCACCGTCTGGGAGATGTACGGCGAGGCTTTCAGTGAGTACCTTCTTCAGGTAAAGGGGAAAAAACCGGCCGGTCCGTGAACCGGCAGCATGATCCCTGAACGGGAAAAAGCGGCTTTTGGCCGCTTTTTCCCGTTCAGGGAATCTGAAAGGGGGGTCAGTTTACCCGGACAGCTTCCTCGGTGGAGAAGAAGAATCCCGCTTCGATGGCGGCGTTTTCCGCAGAATCCGAGCCGTGAATGATGTTCTCGCCCTTGCTGTCGGCATAGAGCTTCCGGACGGTGCCCTCTTCGGCCTGTGCCGGGTCTGTTGCGCCGATGAGGGTGCGGAAATCGTCAACAGCATTCTCTTTTTCAAGAATCATCGGTACACAGGGGCCCGAGGACATGAATTCCACGAGTTCGCCGTAAAAGGGGCGCTCGCGGTGAACGGCATAGAACTCACCGGCAGTCTCGGGGGTAAGCCTTGTTTTTTTCATGGCGACGACGCGGAAGCCGGCACGTTCGATCTGGTCGATAACTGCACCGATAAGCTGCTTTCGGACACAGTCCGGTTTGAGAATGGTAAGGGTTCTTTCCATGGGACAAGCTGTGGTTATTATTAATGAAAAAAACTTGTGCGAAGATACATAAACCCTGCTTATAATTGAAATATCACCACCCGGAAACCTGGAGAGCATACCGGAGTTTATCCGGAAAGTCAGTGTATACTGTTATTCCCCCAACTGTTATCAGGAGAGCAGAATGTTTGTCATGATGCAGAAATCATTGTTTTCGGCTTTCATGACCATTGTTTTCCTCGGTTTTTCCTTTCTGTTTTCAGGCTGTTCACTTCCCGGTGAAACCGGCGCAGATCCAGCCGAACTCTATCGGAAAGCCGCGCTCCTTTCCGGGAAAGGAGCGTATGCAGAGGCTCTTTTTCTCTACAACAAGGCAATTGCCGCCGATACCACGGACGGGCGGCTTCCGGAAAGGGCGGTGCTGGCGATCGACAGGAAACGGCGGCTTGAAGGACTTGTCGGAGCGTATGACGCCGCGCTGCGCACTACCGGATTTCTTGAAAAGCGTGCCGGGCGCGTGCTGCCGGATTCGCTTCGCGCAGCCATGATTGCCGACAAAGCCGCATGGCTCTCCGAACTCGGTGATTTCCGTGGAGCCAGTGCTGCTCTTGCCGCAATTTCCCGTCCTTCCGAAGAGCAACGGTTTGAACAGGCTTCCCTGATGTTGCTGGCCGGGGATATCCGGTCAGCCGAATCTCTCTATGCCCGGTATGCCCGTCAGGAAGAGGACCCTGTGGCCGCCATGAGAGGGATGGCGGGTCTTCTGCAATGCAGGGTGCTGCAATCGGAGCCCGGAGACAAAGAGGCCGATCATCTTGCCATGACGATCGCATCGCTGTCCGGCAAGGTTTTTGCGCTGGAAGGCGACCTTGCCAGAAGAGTCCAGGCCCTTCGTGAATCTGCCAGGAGTCTGCAGCTGCTTGAAAAACATCGAAGAAATGCCAGTTTCCTCTTGTTCCGGGCACTTTCGATTGCCGAGCGGGCAGGGAATCCGTTTCTTGTCCAACTGCTGCGATACGAGTCCAACGCGGTTATTGTGCAGAAACCCGTACCCTACCGAGAGACCGCCGATTTCTTCGATATGAAGGAGATGCAGTTTGCCGAGTCGGCGGCACTGCTTCGACTTGCGACCGGCAGTCCCGACCTGGGTCCGTCTGAACGCATCGATGCATTGCGCAGGGGGTTGTTACTCTATCGGAACTCTATGCCGCGATATCCCGGGGCCGAGATGTTGTCTCTTGCTGAAAGGGCACAGCGTCAGCTTGCCGGTTTTCTTGTCAGACAGAAAAGGGTTTTCGAGTTGTTCGATGCGCTGCAGCATTCCGAGATGCTCTCGCTCCGGAGGAATCTTCCCGATCGTTCCGGTTATCTCGCGCTCGGCAAGCAGCATGAAGCGCTTGAACAGGAAATTTACCGGCTGCAGCGGGAGATTTCCGGCCTCCTTCAGCGAAAGGCGAATATTTTTCTGAAAGGCAGAGGGTTTGAGATGAATCGTGCAGCGGAAACGGCATTGCAGGAAAAACGGGGAAGACTGTTCGAACTGATCGGGGAAGTGAAAAACATCAATCCCCAGGCGGCGGCGGCATTACAGATGACGCCGGTAACCCTCCAGACCCTGCAGCGGGAGCTGAAAAGCGGACAGCTTGCAGTCAAGCCTCTCGTCGCCGACTCGTTTTTCGCCGTGATGACCATCAGCAAACACGGCTTCGGTGTTTCCGGCACCCCGGTTCCTTTTGATTCTTCCTATTCTCCCGATACGGGTTTGCGCCGTCTGAACAAAAGATTCGCCGCACACGCTGTTCAGGACGGTATCGAATCGTTCCGCCGGGAACCGGATGCCCGGTGGTTTGCCCATGCGCTTGTCGAGTCGCTTGAACCGGTTCTTTCCGGATACGACCATCTTCTCGTTGCTGCCGATCCTGCCATTCCGGTGCATGTTCTCGGTTCCGGCTCCGTAATGGCATACGAAAAAAAAATATCAATGATCGCCTCACTCAGTGAAATAGCCTATGCATCCCTTGCCTCGGACAGGAAGAATAACGCCGATTCCATCAGGTTTTATCCTGCCGAACGGATCGACAAGGCTCAGCTTCGCGCGCTGTTTCATCCCGGAGAACGGATTTTTCTGTTCTGGAAACCTGCTGAAACGAAGGCGCAACGTCTCCTGCGCAATACTCTCCGGCAGGGCAAGGCCGGAGAGAATATGCCGGCCTCGGCAATTTACCGGCTGATCCGAACGGAAACCGGGGAGGATAAAGAGACATTGCTTTTTGTAACTGCATACGGTAACCGGTAAAAGAATCCTGTTTTTCTTGCGTTTACAGGTGTCCGGATACCGGTTGTTGCCGGAGAAACATCATAATTTGTGCGAATATCCGGTTCGTTGTTTTTGGCTTACTCGGAGGTATTTTCGTACATTATTCATCAGTTTGCATCCTTGTTTTTCTATCAATACAACGGCTGATCCTTCATGGAAGAGAGCGGATGGAGCAATTTTTCGCTTGAACACCTCGCAACCGAGCTTCAGAATGCCCGCGTCCGGAGAAATATGTCGGTTGAGGATGTCAGCAGGCAGCTGGGTATCAACCGGGCGTACATCGAGAATATCGAGGCCGGGAACCTTACCTTCATGCCGGGCGTCTATGTATTTGCCTATATCAAGGAATATGCCGGGTTGCTCGGAGTCGGCAGCCAGGAGACCCTGGAACGGTGCAGGGAACTGCTGCTTGGCCGCAAGGAGGCTCCGCTTGCCGAAGCCGCTTCCGTGCGCGACTGGTCAAAGGATAATCCGCTCGACAGGATGCAATCCAGCCCCCCTTTTTTCCGGCGTTTCCTGACGCCGAGGGCTCTTGTGATTTCTGCAGCGGCACTGGCAGTCCTTGTCGTGCTTTTTTTTGTGATCCGCATGTTTTTTCATGGCTCGACGGCACCCTCGCTTTCCGTTTCCGGTGCTCCGGATGCCCTGATCGATGCTGATACCGCTGCTGTGGCAGAGCGGATTGTCGGATCGGAATTTCTGCCCGTGCTTGTTTCTTCAGCCGATTCCCTTTCCAGAGACTCCTCCGCATCCGCCTCGAAAGACAAGGTTCGTTCGGCTCTTATCGCCAAGGAGATTTCCCGTCTTGCCGACTCCGGCAAAGTGGCGGCAGTTGCTCCGTCGGGAGGCAGACAGCTTGAAGTGCGCATTATCGCTGACGAGACCTGGGTAAAGGTCATTGCCGATGACAGCGCCAGGGTGTATGCCGGCGGGCAGTTCAAAAAAGGGGATGTACTCCGCTATGAGGCCAAACAGAAGTTCTGGGTCAATATCGGACGTCCGTCCTACGTTGAACTCTATCTTGACGGCAAAAAGCTCCCCTCTTTTTCGGAAAGGACCCGGATTTTCCAGTGACCGGCCATCACGGGCCCATTCCCTGTTCCGGAACTTGCCGCCGGCAGCACATTTTTTCCGCGCTGACAGCTTTTTCCGGTTTCCCTCCCCTTTCCACGCTCTCTTCCCTTGATTCCCGGACGGGTGAAACGTTTTAAAAATAAGATAAAAAAAGTCCTGTTTTTGGGAATTAATAGGTTTGTTTGATCATTCCTTATTGCATTATTTACTGGAACATATGGGAAATCTCTTGACCGGCGGCAGGGATGCAGGATTTTACAGACAGGGTGGTTTTCGTCAGCGGAGCGGCGGGAATTCTCGGGAACGCCGTGGCTGCGGCTTTTTATGAAGCGGGCGCTTCTCTTGCCCTCTGTGACCGTAACCCGGACACTCCGGGGTCCTCTTTCGACGATGCGGCCAGGGTACTCGTGATCGAGTCGGACCTGACGGACCCCGCCTCGGCCGAAGCGGCTGTAGCCAGGAGCGTTGCAACCTTCGGTCATGTCGATGTGCTTGCGGCGATTGCCGGGGGATTCGCCATGGGAAAACCCGTCCACGAGCTCCCTTACGAAGCATGGGAGTATATGATGAGGCTCAATGCAGGTACGCTGTTCAACAGCTGCCATGCTGTCGTGCCGCATATGCGCAGGAACGGCGGGGGAAAGATCGTGACGATCGCGGCAAGAGCCGCTCTGTCGGGCAAGCCGGGGATGGCGGCATACACCGCTTCAAAAGCCGCGGTGATCCGCCTCACGGAAAGCCTTTCCGAAGAGAACAAGCACTACGGCATCAATGTCAATTGCGTGCTGCCGAGTATCATCGACACGCCCGCTAACCGCAGGGATATGCCCGATGCCGATTTCGGCGCCTGGGTTTCGCCCCGCGCTCTGGCAGACGTAATCATGTTTCTCGCTTCGGATGCCTCCCGTGCGATGTACGGAGCATCTGTTGCCGTTTCCGGGCTGAGCTGAATGGTTTACAAACAACACATGATGCAATGAAGATATACGATAACATCGTGCAGACCGTAGGCAGAACGCCGCTTGTACGGTTGCAGAGGATTACCGAAGGGTGCAGGGCAGACGTGCTTGTGAAGATCGAATCGTTCAATCCGCTTTCAAGCGTCAAGGACCGTATTGCGGTAGCCATGCTTGAAGATGCCGAGCGAGCGGGACGCATAGTGCCCGGCACCACGCTTATCGAGCCAACCAGCGGCAACACCGGAGTCGGACTTGCGTTTGCCTGTGCAGCGAAAGGGTACCGTCTCATGCTTGTCATGCCCGATACCATGAGCGTGGAGCGTCGCCGGCTGATGCGGATCCTCGGAGCCGAACTGGTGCTGACGGACGGTTCGGGCGGTATGAATCTGGCCATAGCAGAGGCGGAGCGTCTTGCGGCCTCGATTCCCGGCAGCCTCATTCTGCAGCAGTTCCGGAACCCCTCGAATCCGGCTGCGCACCGTGCCACCACGGCGGTCGAGATATGGGAGGATACTGACGGCATGGTCGATGTTTTCGTTGCCGGCGTCGGCACCGGAGGCACCATAACCGGTGTCGGGGAGGTGCTTAAAAAACACAAGCCCGAGGTGAGAGTCATTGCGGTCGAACCGGTTGATTCACCCGTTCTTTCAGGCGGCAAGCCGGGTCCGCACAAGATTCAGGGGATCGGAGCAGGATTCGTGCCGGAGATTCTTAACCGCGGCATCATCGACGAAGTGGTGCGCGTCACCCATCAGGATGCAGGCCGGACGGCCAGAAGTCTTGCCGCCAGCGAAGGCATCCTCTGCGGCATTTCGTCCGGCGCGGCGCTGCACGCCGCTCTTGGAGTGGCCAGGCGTGAAGAAATGGCGGGAAAAACCCTCGTTGTGCTTCTTCCTGACAGCGGGGAGCGCTATCTTTCTACCTGGCTTTTCGAAGAGTTGACATAGCCGTTGTTATATTGACGGTTTTATCATTCAGGAATCTTGAACCTTTGACGTATCAGCACCGCCATGAAGGTCTATTTTGATCATAACGCCACCACTCCGTTGCATCCGGAAGTGAAAAAAGAGATGGCCGAAGCAATGGACATGTTCGGCAACCCTTCAAGCATGCATGCCTGGGGCCGGGAGGCACGGGCAAATGTTGAGGATGCCCGCAGCCGGGTAGCCGGTTTCATCGGCGCGCAGAACGACGAGATCGTCTTTGTCGGCAGCGGATCCGAGGCAAACAATACCGTTCTTTCCCTGTTTGTCTGCGCATCGAGCCAGTGCATTCCGGGAACCAAGATGCGCAGCACCATCATCACCACGAAAATCGAGCATCCCTGTGTGCTTGAAACCTCCGAATGCCTTGCCCACCGGGGAGCAAGGGTGAAATATCTTGACGTTGACCAGTACGGCAAGATCGATCTCGATCAGCTCGAGAGCATGCTTGGCGACGATGTCGGCCTCGTGTCGGTCATGATGGCCAACAACGAGATCGGCACCTTCCAGGACATCGAAACCATATCGAAAATGGCCCGCAGCTGCGGAGCACTCATGCATACTGATGCCGTTCAGGCAGTAGGCAAGGTGCCTGTCGATGTGAACCGGCTCGGAGTGGATTTTCTCACCATCTCGGGTCACAAGATCTACGGCCCGAAAGGGGTCGGCGCCCTGTATGTGAAAAAAGGAACGCCGTATTGTCCGTTCATCCGGGGCGGACATCAGGAACGGGGCCGCAGGGCAGGCACGGAAAATACGCTCGGTATTCTCGGACTCGGCAAGGCGGTGGAGATGCGTGCGCTGGAAATGGAGGCTGAAGAGGAGCGTCTTGCTTCATTGAAAGCCTTCCTGAAGAAAGGTATCGAGGAGAGGATCGACGACATCCATTTCAACGGGCACCCGACCGATTCCCTTGCAGGAACCCTCAACGTGTCGTTCCCCGGAGCCGAAGGGGAGGCGATCCTGCTCTATCTCGATCTCGAAGGCATCGCCGTATCGACCGGTTCTGCCTGCGCATCGGGCTCTCTGGATCCGTCGCATGTGCTGCTGGCTACCGGAGTCGATGCCGAACGGGCGCACGGTTCGATCAGGATCAGTCTCGGGCGGTCAAGCACCATGCAGGAGGCCGAGTACTTGCTCGACGTCCTGCCTCGAACCATTCAACGAATCAGAAACATGTCAACGGCATACATCAAAGGAGGAGCACATGCTGCAAGCAGGTGAATGGGCATACAGCGAAACACTGAAGGAACATTTCATGAGCCCGAAGAATATCATGCAGGGCGAGAGTACCGATGAGTTCGACGGCGTGGGGATGGAAGGAAACCTGCAGTGCGGCGACCAGATGATGGTGGTCATCAAGGTTGACAAGCAGAGCGAAGTCATCACCGACTGCCAGTGGAAAACATACGGCTGCGCCAGCGCCATCGCCAGCACCTCTATTCTTTCGGAAATGGTCAAGGGCATGACGCTCGACCAGGCCTTTCATATCTCGCCCAAGGATGTCGCCAAAGAGCTTGGCGGACTTCCCGAGAACAAGATACACTGTTCGGTGCTTGGCGACAAGGCGCTCCGGGCGGCCATCAACAACTATTTCGTGCGTAACGGAATGGAGGACAGGGTCAAGCAGGAGCAGGCGAAGATCGTCTGCCAGTGCATGAACATTACCGACCATGACATCGAGGAAGCCGTGCTCGAGGGGGCAAGGACCTATTTCGAGCTTCAGGAGCACACCAAGCTCGGCACGGTCTGCGGGCAGTGCAAGGATGAGGCCGAATCGCTGCTCGAGAAGTTCAAACATATCCATTTCGGGGCATGACTCCTCTCCGGCATGCGGCCGCTTCCGGTCGCCGTCCGGGGGGAAGAAACAGTATGGATGACGGGGTTCAGGAAACTGCGCCCCGTTTTTGTTGCACGCTCTGCCGCCGGAGGCTGACTTCGGGGCGTGAGATATCAATATCGTGATGAAAAAGGGCAGAACATTCCATATTCAAACCTTCGGCTGCCAGATGAACCAGGCGGACAGCGCCATCATTGCCACGCTGCTGAAAAACGAAGGATTTTCCCCGGCAGCATCCGAAGAGGAGGCGGGCATTATCATGCTCAACACCTGTGCGGTAAGGGAAAACGCCGTCGAGCGTATTGCGAATTACCTCCAGCATCTCAAGGGCATGAAACGCAGGAATCCCGGGCTGCTGGTGGGCCTGGCTGGCTGCGTGCCGCAATACCGGCGCGAGGAGCTGTTTGCCGAGTATCCCGTGCTTGATTTTCTTGCCGGTCCCGACACCTACCGGGATCTTCCCGCGCTGATAGCCGAAGCGGCTTCAGGGTGCAGGAGGGTATCGCGTTTCGATTTCAACCCTTCTGAAACCTATGACGGCGTCGAACCTTCGAGGGAAGGTTCGATCAGCGCTTTCGTTCCGGTGATGCGAGGCTGCAACAACAGGTGTGCGTTCTGTGTGGTGCCTTTTACCAGAGGGCGCGAACGCAGCCACCCCTTCGGTTCCATCCTTCGCGAGGTGCGCTCCCTTGCCGGAAGCGGCTTCCGGGAGATCACCCTGCTCGGTCAGAATGTGAATTCGTACCACGACCCTGAAACCGGAATGGATTTTTCAGGACTGCTCGATGCAGTCAGCCGCGAGGCTCCCGGAATGCGCATACGATTCACCACCTCCCATCCCAAAGACATATCGTCGTCGCTGGTGGAAGCCATGGCTTCACGGCCGAACATCTGCAGGCATATTCACCTGCCCGTACAGTCAGGTTCTTCGCGTATGCTCCAGAGGATGAACAGGGGCCACAGCATCGAAGCGTACCGGGAAAAGATCGGGATGATCCGCGAGCTGATTCCCGGCATATCGCTCTCAACCGATCTCATTGCCGGATTTTGCGGCGAGAGCGGAGAGGACCATCAGCAGACGCTTGAACTGATGCACGCGGTACGGTTTGATTCTGCATTCATGTTCTACTACTCGCCCAGGCCCGGAACCCTTGCCGCCCGCACCATGCAGGACGATGTGCCTGAAGAGGTCAAGAAGCGGCGTCTTCAGGAGATTATCGATCTCCAGAACACCATCTCCGCCGGACTTTTCAGAGAGGCGGTCGGCTCCGTCGTCGAGGTGCTTGCCGAATCCGTGAGCCGCCGCTCGGAGGAGCAGCTCATGGGCCGGACCGGTACGAACCGGGTCGTGGTGTTCGACCGCGGAAGGCATCGTCCCGGAGACCTTTTGCGGGTTATGATCACCGGCGCAACTTCGGCAACACTCAGCGGCAGGGCGGAGGAGGATTGCTGACTGCAGGCCGGTCGCGGAGTCATGCAAGGGAGTGTGCACTCATCAAATTAATTACTGAAGGTTCCGTTATCTCGGCTCAGGAGTTTTTTTATCTTTACGGCGATTCGTAAATTTAAATTTAACCGCATCATCTAACGAACGAACAGCATGTCAGTTGCCGTACAGAGACTTGGATTTACCGATAAACTCAGAGCCCATCTTGAACTGCTCGATCCGGTAACCTGGATCAGCGTTTTTCCCTGTCTTGCCGGAGGCGCCATGGCGTCCGGAGCCATGCAGCCGACACTTCACGACTACCTGCTGCTCGCATCGATCTTTCTTCTTTACGGTCCTCTCGGCACCGGCTTCAGCCAGTCGGTCAACGATTACTTCGATCTCGAACTCGACCGGGTCAACGAACCTACCCGTCCGATACCATCAGGACGCCTCAGCGTGAAGGAAGCGCTCTGGAACAGCATTGTCGTCCTGCTGCTCGCCATCGGTCTCGGGGTCTTTCTCGGCCTGCACATCGGCGGTGTGCGCGGCACGGTCATCGTCGTCTCCATCCTCACGGCCCTTGTCATCGCATACATCTATTCCGCCCCCCCCCTGAAACTCAAGAAAAACATCATCACCTCTGCACCGGCGGTGGGTTTTTCATACAGCTTCGTCACCTTTCTCTCGGCCAATGCACTGTTCAGCGATATCAGGCCCGAGGTGATGTGGCTGGCCGGGTTGAACTTCTTCATGGCCATTGCCCTCATCATCCTCAACGATTTCAAGTCTGTCGAGGGTGACAAGGAGGGGGGACTCAAATCGCTTGCAGTCATGATCGGTTCGAAAAACACCTTCCTTGTCTCGTTCACCATCATCGATCTCGTCTTTGCCGTGCTTGCGTGGCTTGCCTGGAGCTGGGGATTCACGGTGGCGGTTATCCTGGTGCTGATCGGCCTTGTCCTGAACCTTGCCATCCAGATACAGCTTCTTCGTGATCCGAAGAGCAGCATCTCGTTCATGAAGAGCACCGTCGAAGACGGATTCGGCAATGCGATAGGAAAAAGCGAAGTGCAGGAACACAATGCGTTTCTCCGCTACCAGGTAGCCAACAATATTCTTTTTCTTCTGAACAACCTGATCGTTGCCGGCATGATCGGCACGAAATACATGTAGGTTCGAGCTTGCCGGAAAAGCGTTATCTGTCGCGGTTCCGGTGTTTTTTCTGTTGTTTTTTCAGCGCAAGGCGGTGCTGCCGGCCTGCCGCTCCGGGTTCTCCGGACCGGCAATGCAGGAGCTTCACAGTGAGATCTCTTCCACTAACCTTTAATCACTGATGTGCCATGGTCATGCTTCAGGCTACCTTTTTTTCGCTCCCCCCTGTCTGGCATAATGCACTGGTTACCCTGCTCACCTTCGTCTATGTATTCAGCGTTCCGCCGCTCATGGACTACCTGGTGACCAACCACGGGCTGCCCCGTGACATCAGCAGGAAAATAACCCATATCTGCGCAGGCTCGGTCATCGTGTTTCTGCCGCTGTTCGTCGACGGCGACTGGTCGCATTACCTGAACATCACGGTGTTTGCCGTCTGGACCATCCTGCTCATCCAGAAGGGGCTTTTTGCCGCCGATGACGACCAGGCAGTGAAAACCATGACCCGTACCGGAGACAAGAGGGAGTTGCTTAAAGGCACGCTGTACTTCGTGCTGGTCGCCATGCTGTGCGGAACGCTCTACTACAAGACATTCGAAGGTGTGCTCGCCATGGCCGTGCTTGGCTGGGGTGATGGCCTCGCGCCCATTGTCGGCACCCGCTACGGTAAAATGAAATACCGGATTCTCAGCGACAAAAGCGTCGAGGGAAGTCTCGCCTTTCTTCTTGGAAGCGTGGCTGCCGGCCTGTTCTTCGTCCATCTTGTCGTTCCCGAGGCTTTCGATGCCGGCAAGATCATCCTTATCGCGCTGATTGCCACCGTGGCAGAAGGTGTGAGTCCCAAGGAGGTCGATAACCTCACCATTCCCGCGGCGGTCATTCTTGCTGCACAGCTCCTGTAGTTCATGACGGAAAGGCAGACAGGGAGCATTTACTTTATCAGCGATATTCATTTCGGCCTTCAGGGTGAAGCGGAGGAGCGGCTGAAACTTGAAAAACTCGAACAGCTTTTCGGGCTGATCAAGAGGGATGGGCGATCGCTCTACATGCTTGGCGACATGCTCGATTACTGGATGGAGTTCCGTCACGTCATTCCCAAAGGGTTCTCCAGGGTTCTCTGTCTCCTGCACGACCTCGTCCATAGCGGCGTCGAGGTTGTCTATGTGGCCGGTAACCACGATTTCCATCTCGGTACGTTTTTCAAGCATGAACTCGGGCTCGATGCGCGCTACGGTCTGAACAGCTTCGAATACGCGGGACGGAAATTTCTGTACGCCCACGGTGACGGCCTCGGCCGGGGCGATACCGGCTACAAGCTCTTCTCACGTTTCGTGCGCAACCGCTTCAGTCTCGGTCTCTTCACGGCGTTCCATTCCGATCTGGCGGTGGCATTGATGAAGAAACTGTCGTACCTGAGCCGCCACCACAAGCCGGTCGATATTCCCAGGGAGTCGAACCGTCTGTTAAATTTTGCCGAATCCATAGCCGCGGAACGAGAATTTGATTATTTTGTGTGCGGACACAATCATGTGCAGGGCGTGTATCCGCTCAGCAACGGTCTTTGCCGGTACATCAATCTCGGCACATGGATAGACGGCCGGTATCCCTACGGGGTTTTTGTGCATGATGAGTTTCATCTGAAGGAACTCTAACGTTAATTACAACCGATTACTTCCGATATGAGCAATCCCGTACTGAAGCTTGGTTTGCCGAAAGGCAGCCTGCAGGATTCAACCCTCGATCTTTTCGCCCACGCCGGCTTTCATTTTTCCGTTCAGAGCCGCTCCTATTTTCCCTCCATAGACGACGATGAGCTTGAAGCCATCCTGATTCGAGCACAGGAGATGGCGCACTACGTTGAGCTCGGAGCTTTCGATGTGGGTCTGACCGGAAAGGACTGGATCATCGAAACCGATGCCGAGGTGGTTGAAGTTGCCGATCTGGTCTATTCAAAGGCATCCATGCGGCCCGTCCGCTGGGTACTCGCTGTTCCGGAGAGCTCGTCGATCCAGTCAGTCAAGGATCTTGAAGGCAAGCATATCGCAACGGAAGTGGTGAACATCACCAGGAAATACCTTGCCAGACAAGGGGTGAACGCCTCGGTCGAGTTCAGTTGGGGCGCCACCGAAGTGAAACCTCCCGATCTGGCCGACGCCATTGTCGAGGTCACAGAAACCGGTTCGTCTCTCAGGGCCAACAAGCTTCGCATTGTCGATACCATTCTTGAATCAAACACCAAGCTTATCGCAAACAAGGAGTCGTGGAACGATCCCTGGAAGCGGGAGAAAATCGAGAACATGGCCATGCTGCTTCAGGGCGCCATCAACGCGCAGGGCAAGGTCGGCCTGAAGATGAACGCCCCGAAAGGGTCGCTCGACACCATTCTCGCCATCATTCCTGCGCTCCGTCAGCCCACGGTTTCCCATCTGACTGATGAAGGGTGGGTGGCGCTTGAAGTGATCGTCACCGAAAAGATCGTACGCAAGCTCATTCCCGAGCTGAAACGGGCGGGAGCCGAGGGTATTTTCGAGTATGACATCAACAAGCTGATCGACTGAGCACGGTTCCGGCTGTTACGAAAACAAGGCTGCCCCCCTGGGCAGCCTTTTGTTTATGATTCACCATGCTGCTTTTTACCTATCAGATTCTCGTACTCATCTCTCTGGGGGTTTTTGCGGGGATCCTCCTTTTCAATCTTGCCGAGCTTTCCCGGCTGCCCGAAACATCGGAACATGCCGGTGACCGGCCCTTTGTTTCCGTACTTGTTCCGGCAAGAAACGAGGAGCGCGCAATCGAAGCGTGCGTGAGGTCGCTCCTGCGACAGGATTATCCCCGTTACGAGGTGATCGTGCTCGACGACGCTTCCGACGACGGAACCTGGGAGCTTCTCCGGCGTCTGCAGCAGGCTTCGGACGAACGGCTGCGCATCGTGCGGGGATTGCCGCTGCCGGAAGGGTGGCATGGCAAGGCATGGGCCTGCCGTCAGCTCGCGGATGCCGCTTCGGGGGAGTTGCTGCTCTTTACCGATGCCGATACCCGGCACGAGCCCGCGACGCTCGGCCGCTCGGTTGCGGCACTGCAGGCGTCCGGTTCGGATCTGCTTACCCTGACCCCTTACCAGGAGACGGAAGGATTCTGGGAAAAGCTTGTCATTCCGCTGGTGTACTTCATTCTCATGTGCTACCTGCCGCTCCGTCTGGTGCGGACTTCGCCGAAAACCGCATTCTGCTCCGCTATCGGCCAGTTCATGCTGTTCCGGCGGGATATCTACTTCCGCACCGGGGGGCACAGTTCGGTGAAGGCTGACATTGTCGAGGATGTCTGGCTCTGCAGGAGCGTCAAGAAAGCCGGCGGGCATGTGAGGGTTTTCAACGGCACAGATGCCCTGAGCTGCCGGATGTACCGGACTCCCGCAGAGATCGTCCGGGGGTTCTCGAAAAACCTGTTCGCCGGTCTCGGCTATCATTCAGGTGCTCTGTTCACGCTTGTCGCCCTGACGCTCGCCTTCCATGTTCTTCCTTACGGCTTTCTTGTCACGGCACTCTGCAAAGGCGATTTCGGCATCGCACTCTTCCAGCTTCCTTTTCTTCAGGTTACGCTTGCCCTTGGTTGCCGTGCCCTTATCGCCCGCACGTTTCGTCAACCAGCCGGCTTCTGGCTGCTCCATGCGTTTTCCCAGCTCGCACTGGTCGCCATCGCCCTGAATTCCTTCGCGATCGTGCGGTTCGGCAAGGGCCCGCAATGGAAAGGCAGGAATTACAGATTTGCAGGCAGCAGGCAGTAAGCTGCGGGCGGCATGCAGGCAACCGGCTCAGACCTTGCAGGTCTTTTTTCTCCCTTTGCCTGAACTTCGGGGAAGGTCATAATTTTTTCTTAAATTAAAAATCAAGTCATATTCCATAGCTTAAAACAGAATCGATCATCATGGGTTTTCTATCAAAGATATTCGGTAAGAAGGAAGTTGAACTGAAACGTCCCCGGGTCAGGGAAGACGAGGCATTGATCAGGACGCTTGCAGGTCACGAGGATCGGGTGCTTGGCGTCAGGTTCAGCCCTGACGGTAAAAAACTGGTGAGCGGCAGCTTCGATGAAAAAGTCATGCTGTGGGACGTGGAAAGCGGACGTGCGCTGCATACCCTGTCCGGTCATACGACCTGGGTGAAGTGCGTCGATTACAGCCCGAATGGCGACAAGGTTGCAAGCGGCAGCATCGACAGTACGGTAAGAATCTGGGACGCTGAAACCGGCAAATGCCTGCATGTCTGCAAGGGGCACGACACCGAAGTTCGCATGATCGCGTTCAGTCCTGACGGCAGGACGCTTGCAAGCTGTTCGCGTGACACCACCCTGAAGTTCTGGGATGTCGAGTCGGGCAACGAACAGAAAACCCTGACCGGCCATAAATCATACATCGAGTGTGTGGCCTACAGTCACGACGGCAAGAAAATCGTCAGCTGCGGCGAAGAGCCGGTCGTGAAGATCTGGGATGTCGAATCAGGAAAAAACATTGCGAACTACAAGACCGGCGATACGCTCTCCCATTTCGTGGCATTCAGCCCCGACGACACGCTTATCGCACTTTGCGGCCGTGATGCGAAGGTAAAGATTCTCGATGCCGGAACCGGGGAGATACGCAACGTGCTCGAGGGGCATGAGGATGGCGTGCGCAGCCTCTGCTTCAATCCCGAAGGCACCCTGGTGGCAAGTGCGGCCAATGATGAATCCGTCAGGCTCTGGGACGTGAAAAGCGGCACTCTCCTGCACACCTACCGTGGTCACACCCATGAGGTGCAGTCGGTTGACATCTCCCCCGACGGACGAATGATCGCCAGCGGCAGCGACGACTTCAAGATCAAGCTCTGGGGCATCAAGTAAGGGCACCGGCTCATCATTTCAGCCAGTTGACGATGCCGGGGAAGGATGTCCTCTCCGGAGATTTCTTCTCAGAGGAACTTTCCGGCAATGTCACCCAGTCCCTTCATGCCGCCGATGTTGCCGAAAAGGTCGTCGAGCAGCGACCCTTCAGGGCTGGCCTTGTCAACCATTTCAGGCAGAGCATCGGCGACGGCGGTTTTCGCGCTCTCTTCGGAAATGCCGAGCTGCGAAGCGAAATCCTTCAACCGGTCCAGTCCCACAATACCAGCAACCGCGTCGGGAGAAACCGGTTTGTTCTCTCCTTTTCCAAGCCAGGATGCAGCGATTTCGCCGAGGCCGCTGCCCTGCATTTTCGAGATCAGGTTACCGAAATCCGGCATTTTTCCGCTGCCCCCCAGAAGGTTTCCGAGAGCTGAACTGATCTTGTCAAGCGGTATGCTGGTCGTGTTTTTGTCGTTGTTGCCCTGGATGACCGATGCCCCGAGCTGAATCAGTGATGCTATATCCATATGATGGTTGCCTTTAAGGTTATGCACGCGTGCAATCTTCAGTCTGCCGGAAGTCCGGCGCGAAAGCCGTGCGGAGTATACCCACAAGTTTGCATATCTTTACCTGATAAGCAAGAGCATTTTTATCAGGGAGTCCGCTTATGGCAGCCTGTTTCATCGATGCGCACTGTCATCTGTTCAATTTCGAGGATGTGCCGTTCTACGCAACCTTGCGGCGCAAGGTCAAGCCTATCGATACGCTGGGCATGCTTGCGGCTTCGCTCGGCATCGTGAACGTGGACCGGTTCAAAACATTCATCATGTTTTTCGAGCAGCCGGTCCAGGCGAACCTCGGGGAGTTGCTTGTCGATATCCGCAAGGCCGTTCCCGAAAGGGAGTTGCTTCTGACGCCGCTCGTAATGGATTTTTTCACTGTCAATCCCCAAACCAAGCCGGTCGACCTGCAGGTATCGCACCTGCGGGAAGGTATCACCCGGTGCAGGGATCTCTGTTCCGGCGATCGGGTGCTTCCTTTTCTGGGGTACGATCTGAGGCGCCTGAAGGACGGGACGGTTGCCGATTTCATCAGGTACTGGGAGAACTCCGGCGGGGTTACATCCGCTGAACGGCGGCGCGGGCCGGAAATGCTGCAGAACGGAGATGCCATCGGCATCAAGCTCTATCCGCCCATAGGGTTCAACCCCGATCCTTCGAAAGAGCGCGATCCCGAAGTGCGCATGCGCTATCTTGAATTCTACCGGTGGTGCATCGCTCACCAGGTTCCCCTGACCGTCCATTGCCAGTACTCCTCATACTCCATGCACAACGGCGACAGAATCCGGTACTACACTCACCCCGTCAACTGGCAGAAGCTTCTTCGTCGTCCCGGTTTCGGATCGCTCAGGCTCAACCTCGCCCATGCCGGCGGGTGGGAGGATCTCGTTGCATGGCAGGGAACCGGCAAGAACCTTGCCGCTGAAAACGCAACCGGTCGGCCGGGGTATGCGTCCGGAACCTGGGTTCCCGTTGTGATCTCTCTGCTGAAAACGTATCCCAACGCCTACGCCGACCTGTCGGCATTCAACTTCGCCTCCCGTTCGGCATGCAGCGCCCTGAGGAAACTGCTTGAATATGACGAGCGCGGCCGGTACGGAAACGGCTTTCCTCTCAGGAAGAAACTGCTCTGGGGATCGGATGTCCCGATGGTCATTGCGGCAGGATCATACAAGGAGAGGGGTAAGCCCTCTTACCGCAATCTCTATGAACGGTTTGCCGGAACGGTTCTCGGCAGCCCGATTGAAAACCCCGAGGAGGCGCTTGCCGATATGACGGAAAACAACCCCCTGAAGTTTCTCTTCCCCCCGGAGGAGGAACCGGGATCCCTGTCGTCATGAAAAACCTTCTGCCATGAGTGTCATACTGCTTGATATCGGCAACGTGATCGTCAATGTCGATTTTCTCCGGTTCTGCAGAGCGGTTTCCCGATCCGGGGAGGAGGGCGCACGGCAGCTGTTTTGCCGGTACTGCGCGAGCGAAACGAAAAACCGCTTCGATAAAGGCCTCATCGCGCCGTCCGACTATCTCGACATGATCGCCGGTGATTCCGAAAGCGTTGCCATGCCGGCAGGACAGCTCAGGGTTGCATGGCAGGATATTTTCACTCCCGTGCCGCAAAGCGCCGAAGCGATTCTGCGGATGCGCGACAAGCACACCATCTGGATCATGAGCGACACCGATCCGCTGCATTTCACCTTTCTGCTCAACCATTGTCAGGCTCTGAAGGAGGCCGAACGGTACTGGCTCTCCTTTGAACACGGGTATCTCAAGCGGGAACCGGAATCCTTCCGGGCGGTGCTGGCGTGCTCCGGCATGGATGCCGGGGAATGTATCCTGATCGACGACCGCCCGGACAACTGCCGGTGCGCGGAGTCGGCCGGCATCCGTTCACTGCTTTTCCGGGACTGGTCACGGACACTCGCATGGCTTGATCTCCGGTAACCCGCAACCGACAACACCCATGCTTCAGGTAACCCGGTCCATAGAGATTCCCGATACCGAGATCGAACTGCACACCATGCGTTCGCAGGGGGCTGGAGGGCAGAATGTGAACAAGGTTGAAACCGCCGTGCACCTGCGCTTCACCATCGGCGCATCATCGCTTCCCGAACCGGTCAGGGAGCGGTTGCTCCGGATGAACGACCGGCGTATTACCGCTGAAGGCGTGATAATCATCAAGGCGCAGCGCTACCGGAGCCAGGAAAAAAACAGGGAGGATGCGCTGCAGCGCCTGAAGGAACTGCTGTTGCGAGCTGTGCATGAGCCGGCCAGACGGAAGCCGACCAAACCGACCGGAAGCTCAAGGGAAAAAAGGCTGCAAAGCAAGACGAGGCGTTCGGAGGTCAAGGCAATGCGGCGGAGAGGAATCGATGAATAGCCGTTTCTGCGATACACCGGACGGTCACCCGCAATGACCGCGGTGTCGCTCCTCGGGAGCCTGATGATTTCGGGAAGGGGACGGCATGCGTCCCCTTGCGACGGTATCCTTACAGTGCCGGAGCCTGTTTTTTCGCTGTTCCGGCAACAAGCACGCGGCTGTTGTCGAGTTGCGCCTTCAGCACGGAAATCTGTGCCAGCAGGTTGCTTTTTTCTTTCCGGGACAGTCCGGGTTCCGGCTTTGATGCGGCGAGGGCTATAAGGGGATTGACCGGTTTTCCGTTGTGGATCATTCGGAAATCGAGGTGCGGTCCGGTCGAGCTGCCGGTCGAGCCGACATAACCGATCACCTCGCCCTGTCGGACTCTGGTGCCGTTTGCGGCTGCGTAGCGGCTCAGGTGGAGGTACTGGCTGTGGTATCCTGACTGGTGCCGAAGGGTGATCATGTTGCCTGCGCCCCCTTTCCTGCCTCTATAGATCACGGTTCCGTCAGCAACGGCCTTTACCGGCGTGCCGGTGCGTGCGGCCATATCGACACCGCCATGGAAGTGGCGGGTCCGGCGGATGGGGTGGACGCGATAGCCGTATCCGCTTGAAATCCTTGAGTAGCTGCACGGCTTGATGAACTGTGCGGCTCTTTTGATGTCGAAAGCGTTGCCTTTTTCATCGTAATAGCCGGTTCTGCCTTCGGAATCGGTATAGCGGTAGGCGGTGACGTTCCTATTGCCGAGGGTCATCTCCGCCGCAAGGATTTTGCCGGTGCTGATGAACTCGTCCTCGAGCCATTTTTCCTCGAAAAGAATGCGGAACTCCGTGCCGGGTTTGATGTCGCGCTTGAAGTTGACGCGTCCGGAGAACAGTTTTCTCATCGAACGCATCAGCCCCGAGCGCTCCCTCGCGGCAAGTTCCGACGACAGGGTTTTCGAAACCGAGCCTTCGATGGCAGCAATCCGGTTTTCATACTCCCTGGCGTCACGCCTGACCTTCAGGCTGTTGTTTTCCCGTTCGATATGGATGGTGACGGCGCGATCCTGGAAGTAGGTGAAGCGCTGAAAATCTCCCGAACCGCTTTTTTCAATTTCATAATTCTGGCCGGGGCGGAACCCTCTGATCGAAAAACTGCCCTTGAGCTGTTTTGCAACTCCGTCGACATCAGCGGGCGTGAGGCCGTTCGAAGTGAGGATGGTATAGAGCGATTCTCCCGATTTGACGGTTCTTTTCTCTATCGAGGGCTTATTCTGTCCGGAATCATCGTCGATAACCACGTAATCGTCATGGCCGGTAAAGCCGAGTTCATCGGTAAAGGTGCCGGGAGCCGAACCAAGCACGCTTGCAATGGCGAAAATCATGACAAGGGAGGCTGCTGAAAACGGCAGCCAGAACGATTTGTCGGCCTGGCTGAGCAGGCTTTTCATGCCGGCGGCAAGAGCTGCAAGGTAAGGATTGAGTCTCTTCATCTGTCATCGGTTTCGGTACGGAACAATTCATTGGGATAGACATCGTATAAAAGTTCTTAATTTAAGCATATGTTTTCGTATAAATAATTTATTTACTCCTTTACTACACCCTGAAAAGGATTTTTTCTCCATTTCGGCATGTTATCATTGCATTCCGGATCATGTGCAAACAGAAAACGTGCAGAAATCATGTCGTTCGAACACCATTTCATACCCGATATCGACCGGTATTGCGATCGCAGGTGCGAGCGGTGCTCCTTCAGGTCCCCCTGCCGGCACTTCTCCCTCGAACAGCGCCCGGCACCGCAATCGGCGCTGGCCGACCTTGACGTTTTTCAGGCCGGGTTCTGGCTTGAAATCAGCAAGGTGCTCGATGCCGCCGAGCGATACATCCGCATGGAAGCGGCGGATTGCTCTCGTCGATCCCGAATAGGCATCGAAGCACCGTTCGGCACGCGATCATCCCTGTTCGCAGGCCGTGCTTGCCTATGCCGGTCTGGTCGATGCCCGGAAGGATTCGGGAAAGGAGTGGCTGCTTCTTCCGGGAGAGGCCGGTGAAATAATCCGCCACTATTGCTATTTTCTCTATCCCAAGCTCGTGCGCGCCATTGAAGTCGCAATGGTTTCCGGCACCGGTACAGGAGATTCCTCCGGCGAGGAAGCGGCCGAAGGTACGGCTAAAACCGTCCTGATCGCTGTTGACCGCAGTATTGCCGCATGGGGTCTCGTGTACAGGCAGTATCCGGAGCACGAAGACAGGGTGCTTGCCATCCTGCTCCATCTGGATCGTCTGCGCAAGTCCGTTGAGGCGCTTTTTCCGGGAGCACGGAGGTTTCGCAGGCCCGGACTCGACGATTGATGCGGCTTTGCCGCGCGCCGTTTTTTTCAATCACAACTGCTTCATCTGCCATGCTGAAAACAAATGAAAACGCTCTCGTGGAATTTCTTCTGCAATGCCAGCCCGGCCAGCCGAGAACAAGGGGGAACTGGGAGGTCGATCATCACGGAAAGCCGTTTCTGCTCCCCTCCATCGGAGGCATAACCCTGAACGTCCAGGTCGGCGATCCTGCGTTCGGCTGGGCGGGCGACCATGTCGAGCCCGGCGTGAGCTGCACGGCCGATACCCACAAGCCGTTCGAGCATCCCAACGTCGGTCTGCAGCTCTACTCCTGTGTCGGCAACAGGGCAACCATTGCTTCCGGCGAGGCCAAAGGGGAGTGCGGCACGGTCATCGGCCACCACGGGGGTTCCGAACATCTCATTGTCGAGTTTTCCCGTGAAGTCAAGGAAAAGATGTCCTACGGCGATACCATCATGATCCGTGCGAAAGGGCAGGGATTGAAACTTGCCGATTATCCCGGTATCACGCTCTTCAACCTCGATCCGGAACTTCTCGGAAAACTGAAGATCCGCGAAACCGGGGACGGGGTGCTCGAAGTGCCCGTAACCACGGTTGTTCCGGCGGTCTGCATGGGTTCGGGAATCGGTTCGGCTCATGTCGCGAAGGGGGATTACGACATCATGACCAGTGACGCCGAAACGGTCAGGGAGTACGGCATCGACAACATCCGCTTCGGTGATTTCGTCGCCCTCATGGATCATGACAACCGTTTCGGACGGGCGTATCGCAAGGGCGCGGTATCCATCGGCATTGTCGTGCACAGCGACTGCCTTGAAGCCGGACACGGGCCCGGCGTCACCACCATCATGACCTCGGCCGAACCGCTTATCAGGCCGGTTATCGACCCGAAGGCGAACATCGCCGATCTGCTCGGCATCGGTGCAGCACAGAAGGGTGGAAAGGAAGGCGCTCAGAAGAAGCCGAAAATCAGGAAGTAGCGTTTGCCGGGCATAAAAAAAACGGGGCTCCGTCATGGGAACCCCGTTTTTATGTGCCAGCGACAGCGGTACCTGCGTTCCGCTTACATTGTCGTGGCGGTAATGATATACTTGCCGCCGGCGTGTTCGCCCGTAAGCCTGGTGCCGGAGAAATCGAGATCCATCTCTACACCGCCGATGGTTGCCCTGCTTCTGGCGATACCGTTCAGGGTCACGTCAACCGATGATCCGGTCCCTTCGTCGCTTGAGATCTTTGCGTTGGAGAGGCCGATAACCGAATCATCCTTCTTCAGTGCAGCGCCCTCTTCGGGTATGGTGATTTCCACCTTTGCCTTTCCCTTTTCCGAGAAACCGCGTACAGCCCAGACGTTGGGGATGCTGACGGTCGTCACGTCGGTGTCAAGCTCGATCGATGCTTCGGCAAGGTTCTTCGTGGTCAGCTCGCTGTTGTTTTTCACCGTTCCGTCCCAGGCAACATCCATGCTGTTCGCTCCTTCCTTGATGGACAGGCTTTCGGGCGTGTCGAAATTCAGCGTGAGCGAGTTGTAGTAGTGCAGGATGATGAAATCAGGCACCTTTACGGCGATATCGGCAGGTCCCGATGTTGCAGCGGCTTTGGAAGCCGACGGTGAAGATGCGATGATTGCCGCAGCGGCAAGCATGGCTGCCATTTGTTTCTTGATAGTCATGGGGGTTCTCCCGTTTCTTTGTTCGTGTTGCCTGTTTTCAGTGTTTTACTTCCTGTTTACTGTCGATCATTAACCAAAAAGCGTGCCAATCCGGATTTATAATAGACATATTTTGTCCTGTATTTTTTGCAACTCTTTTTTTTGAAAAGTTTTACATTTTCATTCGTATTGCGCTGCCCCCCATGCATCACCTTTCGTACAGGCAATCGGTTTGTCATGAACTGAGACAATCGCGTTGTAACTACGGCTGAACCTGTATCATTTGCGCAGTATTCCTCGCAGGCTCCTTCAGCCCTGAAGAGAGGGAGGGAATTTTTCCTCTTTTTCCATTGTTTTTTAAAGTAGGTAGGGTGAGATGAAAACGCGAGTGATTTTTTTAACCATTTAAACAATGGAGAGCAGCCATGTCATTGAAGCTTTACGGAAGGGACCCGCTGAAGATGTTCGAGGATGTCTTTAACGACAAGGTTTCACCGTTTTTTTCTTCGATGATAACGCCTTCCTTCAAGGTCGATATCAGCGAGGATGAAAAGGCGATCTATGTGTCGGCGGATATGCCCGGCATGAAAAAGGAGGATGTGAAGGTCTTGATGGAGGACGATGTCCTGTGCATCAGCGCGGAGCGCAAGCAGGAGGAGGAGGAGAAGAAGAAAGGGTACCACCGCATTGAACGCACGTGGGGCAGCATGAGCCGGAGCTTCACGGTGGGCGAAAACGTGGACGCCGAACAGATTGAAGCCTCCTACGACAACGGCGTACTGAAGATCACGATTCCCAGGAAGGAGCCTGAACCGAAAAAGGGCAAGGATATCAAGGTGAAGTGATCGGCAGCTGTCTGCCGCAAAACAGAAAACCCCCCGGAAATCCGGAGGGTTTTTCGTTTTTGTGACGGATGCTCAATCAGCAGTTCCGAACCGTCGAAGAGGTGCGGTCCTTGATGGTGCTTTCGTCGAACGCATCCCAGTCGTGTTCGTCGTGCTCGCGCTGGTAGCCGGCTTCCTTCAGGCCGAAGCTCATGTCGGCGACCATTTCCGGACGCAGTTCCTTGAGGTTCTTCACCTCTTCCTGGGTGAGGATCCTCGACTGGTCGAACCCGAGATCGATCTCGATTTTGCGGTTCTTGGTCTTCACGCGGTCGATATCGTAGAATCGCTTGGTGATGGTGGTCTGTGCGAAAGCCTTCAGGCACCCCAGCATGTACTTGCGCACATACGGGTCCTTGATCCACGGGTAGCTGAAGAAGGTCTTGCGGGCATAGAAGCGGGCATAGGACTTCAGCACGCCCTTGAGCACGTCCTCGCGCTCCATGTTGTCCGGCTTGATGATCGGAGAAACGAAGTTGTAGCGGGAGTAGTCGCGGACCTCCACCCTGTCTCCAAGCTCCTTGAAGAGGTCGGAGAAAGGCCATGGTGTATAGATGGTCCAGTTCGCCATGTCGGGGTCCCAGTCCTTGCAGAGCTGGTAGGTCTCCTCGATGGTCTCCGGCGTTTCATGCTCGAGGCCCATCACGAACTGCGCCTCGGCAACGATGCCGTTTTTCTGGAGCAGCTTGATGGCGTACTTGTTCTCCTCGATGGTGGTTTCCTTGCGGAAGCGGTTCAGGTTCATCTGGCTTGCAGCCTCGGTGCCGAGCGAGACGTGCACGAGACCGGCCTTGCGGAAGAACGGCAGCAGGTCCTCGTCACGCATGATGTCGGTCACGCGGGTGTTGATGCCCCAGGTGACGTCAAGCTTGCGGTCGATCAGTTCCTGGCAGAGCGCAACGAACTTCTGCTTGTTGATGGTCGGTTCCTCGTCGGCGAGGATGAAGAAGCCTACATTGTATTTTTTAACGAGGATTTCGATCTCGTCAACGAAATTCTTCGGACTGCGTGCGCGGTACCTGCGCCAGAACTGCCACTGGGAACAGAAGGTGCAGGTGAAGGGGCAGCCTCGTGCGAAGTTCGGCACGGCAAGACGGCAGTTGAGCGGCGTGTAGATGTATTTGTCCCAGTCGTAAAGGCTCCAGTCGGGTGAGAGCGTGTCGAGATCCTCGATGACCGGATGGGCTGAAGTGGCAAAGACCTCTCCTTTTTCATCGATATAGGCGATGCCGGTGATATCGCCTCGGGTCTCCCTGTCGTTACCGGCGGCAATGGCCCTGATGAGGTTCACCGCCACCTCTTCGCCTTCTCCGCGGATGACATAGTCGGTTTCCGGGGCTTCGGTCAGAACCTGCGGGTACATGAACGTCGAATGAATGCCGCCCATGATGGTTCTGATTTTGGGATTGATCTTCTTGGCGATTTTCATGATGTCCTGTGCCTTGAAGATCGACGGCGTGATGTTCGTGGTCATCACCACATCCGGCTGGTTTTTCCGGATAATCTCCTCGATCTGCTCATCCGGGAGGTCGTCTGCCATGGCGTCAACAAAGCGCACCTGATCGAAGCCGGCCTGTTTCAGGGCGCCACCGATATAGGCAACCCAGCTTGGCGTCCAGTTACCGGCAATTTCAGCTCCACCTGAATGATAATTAGGCTGAATCATCAGTATTTTCATCGGTATCCACCCTCCAGATATGTGTGTTGCATTACGAAAGAGAGACCGCCTTCATGAACCATAAAGAACCTCTCATGTTCCTGAAAAAAATCCCTGAATAATTAATTTACGATTTATTTATAAAATTGTCATGCGATTTCTTCCCCTCTTCAGCGGCGTGAAGCGTTCATCAGCATGGTATGGTAGAATCCGAAGCTGATCTTTTCGCTGTTCCTGACACTCATGCCGTTCTCCGCCATGGCTTTCTGCATCTCCTCGCCGCGGATCATCTGGATGGTGGTACGGCGTTCCTTTTTCGGAAAATAGCCGCCGAGCCAGTGCTGGAACGCGAGAATGTTGTTGTAGGGTGCATAGGTGAAGATCACCGAACCCTTTGTCAGGCCGGCGAGGTTTCCGAACGCCTGGCGGAACCCTTCGGCCGGATAGTGGATCAGCACGTCGAAACACACCACCGCATCGTAGGTGCCCCTGACCGATTCGATGGTGTTGACCTCGAATTCAATGTTGCCGGCAACGCTCTCTTTCGTCGCGTCCGTCCTTGCCTTTTCCACCATCTGCGATGCGATATCGACCGCCTTTACCTTGTAGCCGGCTTTGGCCAGACGGATGCTGAACAGTCCCGTGCCGCATCCGGCATCGAGCACGCTGGCTCCCTGGGGAAGTCCGAGCTGCTGCAGCCAGTCGAACGCTTTGTCCATCATGACCGCATGGCCCTGGCGAACGGTATTTCGTACGGTTGAGAGTTTGTCGTCGCCGTAGATCGAGGCCCAGCGCTGGAAGCCCTGGCCGTTGAAATAGGAGCGAAGCATGTTCTTGTGCTCTTCGGCATTGAAGGAGGTGCTGCTCATGGTTTGGGTTTTGTCGTTGAAAAAAGAAACAATATCGTAAATCAGGCCCGGCTTTCCGTGAGGTCGATGCCTTCTATCTGCGATTCCAGCTCCTCGTAAAGCTGCTGCAGCCCTGCTATGGTGTTTTCGTCCGTGCTCCAGAACCCCCTTGAATTGGCTTCAAGCAGGCGCCGTGTCATGCTGCTGACGGCATGCACGTTGAGCTGTCTGAGACGGTCGAGCATCGCCCGATCCTGAAGAAACGTCTCGTTGAACTGTGCATATGTCCAGTTTCCCACGGCTGATGCGGTCGCACTCCATCCGTAGGTGTTGGTGAGGTGTGCCTCGATCTCCCTGACGCCTTCATACCCGTGGGCAAGCATTGCTTCGTACCATTTCGGGTTGAGCAGCTTCGTGCGGGCTTCAAGCGACACCATGTTTTCAAGCGGTGTTATCCGCTGTTTCGTACCGAATCCGTTGATATCGCTGACGCGAATATCGGGTTTCGAGCCACTCAGGTGCTCGACCGTCTTCGAGACGCCTCCAAGGTACTCATAGTAGTGGTCGATGTCGGAGATCCCGATTTCATAACTGTCGATATTCTGGAATGTCATCGATACGTTGCGCAACGCCGAACGAAGCGCGTCGGGACATTCGAGCCACTCTCCGGTTTCCGTAACCGCGAAACTCTTGCGGGAAACAAATGCGTCGGCAAGCTGCTTTTCTTCTTCCCAGGTGCTGCTTTCAACCAGATGATTGACATTGGCCCCGTAGTTTCCGGGAGCGTTGGAAAATACTCTGTTCGAAGCTTCTGAAAAAGAACAATTTTTTTCTGACATCTCCTGCAGCACATGTTTTCTGAGAAAGTTCATCTCTTCGGGTTCATCGGCAGCGGCAGCCATTCGCACGGCCTTGTCAAGCAGCTTGACCTGGGGTGCGAGCAGATCCCTGAATATACCGCTCAGGGTTATGACCACATCGATGCGCGGCCTGTCGAGTTCAGGGAGCGGCAGGAGTGCGACATCGCAGGTCTTGCCGAGTTCGTCGTTTTTCGGTTCTGCGCCGAGCAGGGCAAGCGCCTGGGCAATGCCTTCCCCGTCGCTTTTCAGGTTGTCGGTGCCCCATAGAATGAGCGCCACCGATTCAGGCAGGTTGCCATGCTCGTTTCTGTACTGGTTCAGCATCTCTTCAGCGGAATATTTTCCGGCCTGTCGAGCATGGGATGACGGTATGGAATAGGGGTCGAGACTGTGGATGTTCCTGCCCGTCGGGACGATATCGGGGTTGCGTACCAGGTCGTTTCCCGGAGACGGGGGAATGTAGCCGCCCTCAAGTGCGTGAAGCACCGCGTTGAGTTCCATGTTTTCCACAAGGTTGCCGAGTACCCGGTCGAGGAACGGCCAGAGTTTCTGCAGATCGCTGCCCTTTACTCCGGTTTGCTTGACAAGAAACCCCTCGGTTTCCGAAACCCTGACAGGATAACTCGCTTCAAGCAATGTTCTTGTATCAGGTGAAGCGGCTTTTCCGTTTTGAGGCGCGAGATGGCCTGTAAAGATGGTCGCCGCCTTTCTGCAGATGGCAAGGATATCCTGCCACTCGTTCATGGCTTTCCTGTCGTGTTCCGTTCTGTCGAACAGTGCATGGTAATCCCTGTCTTTTGCCGCGCAGATCAGTTCCGGAAGCGACCGGTTGCCGAGTTCCGGTCTGCTGTGGCAGAGCAGCAGCGCAAGATGGTCTGAAAGGCTTTCGGCTGCAGGTGCTTCACCCATGATGTGCAGCCCCAATGGAATCATGCGTTCCTCGATGAGATAGAGCTCCTTGCCGAGAGCCGAGAGGTATGCTTCAGTGTTGCCGGGAGGGACAGCCGTGGTTATCTGCAATTCGGAGGCAAGAAGGACTATTTCACCGATAAGGTCGTCTTCAGGATGTTGCTCAGCTGCCGGGAGCAGGTCTTTGAGTTTGCGCAGACCCTTGTACAACCCTGCGTGTTCGAGAGGGGGCGAGAGATAGCTGACAAGGGTAGCCAATCCCCGTCGTTTGGCTATGGCGCCCTCGCTCGGGTTGTTGACGCAGTAACAGTAATAGTGCGGAAGTTTGCCGATAAGCTTTTTCGGCCAGCAGTCCGAAGAGAGACCGGCCTGCTTGCCGGGCATGAACTCAAGGGCGCCGTGCGTGCCGAAATGGAGTACGGCATCGGCATCGAAACAGTTTTCTATCCAGCTGTAGAAGGCGGCAAACGCATGGTTCGGAGCGGCGTCCCTGGCCATGAGCAGTCGCATCGGATCGCGTTCATAACCGAAAGAGGGTTGCTGGCCGATGAAAATATTGCCGAGTCTGCATCCGAGGATCTGGAATCCGTTACGGTCGGTCAGGATATCTCCCGGCGCGTCGCCCCAGAAGGGTTCGATTCTGCTGTAAGCGGGAAAGATGGTACGGTACTCTTCGGTCGAAAGATGTGCAGCCACGTTTCCGTCGGTTCCGTAAACCAGCCGGTTTCCTTCGAGAAGGTGTTCTTTCAGTTCGTCTGTCGATGCCGGAAGATCGACAAGATATCCGGCGGCCCGCAGCTTTTTCAGGAGCCGCATCAGACTTTCGAAGACGTTGAGGTATGCTGCCGTGCCGGCATTGCCGAGGTTCGGCGGGAAGTTGAAGAGCACGATGGCTATCCGCTTTTCTCCGGCGGTTTTTTTCCGTAACCGGAGGAAACGGTCGATTCTGCCGGTGAGGGTCCTGATTTCCTGTTCAATCGGCATGGTCTGGTCTTTGCCTGTCGCGGCATACACCTGCGGTTCAATGGTACCGTCGAGTTCAGGTATCGCTACCGAGAGCGCGGTCTGAAGAGGCGTGAGTCCGTGGCTGTTCTCCTGCCAGTTCTCGACAGGCTGGAATGACAGCGGAATGAGATTGTAACAGGGGGTATCGAGTTTTTTGAGTGCTTCGATGGCTTCGGCAGCTTTGTTTTCGGCAGGTCCTCCGACCAGGGAGAAGCCTGTGGCGTTGAGCAGCAGGCCGGGTCTGAGCGTGCCGGGTTTTTTCGGATCGAAGAACCTGTCGAAGGCGGAACGGAAATCGAGTCCTCCGCTGTATGCGATGCAGGTGGCGATACCGTTTTTCTCAAGCTCTCTGACAAGATGGTCGAGATGCTGCATGTTTCCGCCGAGGACGGTGGATCTCATTGTGAGAATGGCGACCGGACCGTTCGTGCATCCGGGTTTTTCCTTCCGAAGCCACTGGTTGTAGTCGTCGGGAGAGAGAAAATGCTCGGGTGCATCCGGATGGCAGATGCCGGTATCGGGATAGAACAGAGGGTCGGCCTGCGGCAAACGCCCCTTCCATCCGGGGATGTAGCGTTCAACGATGAGCGAGAGAAATCGCTCCATGTTCTCCTGGGTTCCGTTGAGCCAGAACTGATGAGCGGCAATGAAGGAGTGAATGTCACGGGCTTTGCCGGGAATGTACTTCATGATCTTGCCAACGTTGCGGGCAATCGAGAGCTGACGCTGGTTCTCGCCATGACCGCTTTTCGGCTTGAGCTTCGATATCAGCGAGCCGAACATGCTCTGTTTCTTATCGTTCTCCTCGGGTTTCTGCATGACGAAACGGCCGATACGGGTCTGTCGGATAAGCACAGGATTGCTCGTGATGATGCAGACAGGAGATGTCGCAGCGGCAAGCAGCCGTTCAAGCGGCCGGACAATCTCCTCGCTGAAGAGCATCGAGCCGAAAATGAAATCCGCCGTACTGAATGATCGCTCCAGCTTCTCCCACTGGTGGCTGTCGTGCCGGAGTCCGAGGTTGAAAAGAGAAACTTCAAGTCCGGTATCGAATGTGCGATTCAGCTTTTCGGCAGCGCTTCGGAGGGCGCTGTTGTTGGTGGCCTCCATGGTAAGGAACACGAAATGCATAGGGTCAACCTTTTTTGACAGGGCTGTTTTTCAGGAATACATGACACGAAAACATGCCTCTTTCCCGCAGGCAGTCGGATTTGCTGCGGTTTTCCGGTTCCATGCATTGAGGACAGGGATGCACGGAGCCTGTCAAAAGTCGGTGCTACGTCAGGAGTACCGGGTTCTGCTGGAGCAGGTTTCGGGGAAGTGCGGTGTAGACCGGAGGAGGCAGAAAGAGCGGGCCGGAAGCTGTCGGTCGGAAACATTGCAGGGGCCCATCGGAGAGTGCAGGGTGAAACGCGATGTGAAAGCCTCCGGAGGCCTCACGGGAAGACTTGGCGAAAACGGGAACCGTGTGCTGGAACGGGGAATGGAAAAGCGTCAGGCTGACCGGACATAACGTTGCGGGGCAACCCGTGCCCTGCTGCTGCAGTGTGCGTGATTTCTGTTTCGCATTGAAGGTTGTGGTCTTGGCGTACATGCTGAAGCCGACAACCGAGACAACGAAAAAGAGCGCTATCTCAAAGAAACGCCAGATACTGCGCGATATGTTACTCCTGCCAGATGCCATAAACGCAATTTTGCAAAATATACGAAATATAGCAAATAGAAAGCGGAAAACGAAAACAGGCCGATCCCTCGCGGATTTACAAGGCCCGAAACGCAAAAAGGCACGGTGTGTTGCCGTGCCTTTTTGCGTTTCGGGGTATCACTCAGATCTCGATGCCTTCGAGTCTGTCTTCAAGATCGCTGTAGATCTCCTGCAGCTTCTCGATCATGTCGGGGTCTGCGCTCCACATGCCGCGCCCGCTCGCCTCGAGCATGCGTCCGACAATGTTCTTGAACGCTTTCGGGTTCACCTTCATGAGCCGTTCGCGCATGTTCGGGTCCATGGCGTAGGTCTCTGCAGCCTCTTTGTAGACCCAGTCGTCAACGCCCTTTGTGACGGCGTCCCAGCCCAGCATGTAGGTGAAGCGGTTGCTGATTTCGGTCGCGCCGCTGTGGCCCTGCTCGAGCATGGTCTCGAACCATTTCGGATTGAGCAGCTTGGTGCGGAACTCCACCTTCAGCGCCTTGTCGGCGTCGTCGATCTTCACGTCGGCCGTGAAGGTCTCGACGTAGTTCAGTTTCACATTGTCGCCTTTCGGATTGCGCCGCCGTGCTGAAAGCTGCAGCGCTCCGGACGAGGAGAAGTAGCGGTCGATATCGGAAATGCCGAACTCCGCCGAGTCCACCTGCTGCACCACACGGTCGACCGTGCCGAGCAGGCCTTTGAGAATGTCGGTCTGCTGGTCGCCGTAGCGGTTGCCGCCGTAGGCAAAGCCGGTACGTTTGACGAACATGTTGTCGAGATCCTCTTCGGATTCCCATGCCGAATCCTCGACAAGCTCCTCGACCTGCGAGCCGTAGGCTCCCGGTGCCTGGGTGAAAAGACGGGATGTCGCGCTTTCGAAATCCTTGCCTTCGGCGATGGCTGCGTCCACATGCTTTTTGATGTGGTTCATCTCGTGCGGCTCGATGGCTTTGGCGGCATCTTTCACGAGCTTGTCGAGATGGTCGACCAGCACGCCGAAGGTGTCGCGGAAGATCGAACTGATCTGGATCAGCACGTCGATACGCGGACGACCGAGCTTTTCAAGAGGAATGAGCTGGTAGTGGCTGATCTTGCCCTGTGCGTCGTAAGCCGGTTCGGCGCCCATGAGGTGGATGATCACCGCCACGGCTTCACCCTTGCTCTTGATGGTGTCGAGACCCCAGAGCACCTGTGCGATGGTTTCAGGATATTCTCCCTTATTCTCTTCGCAATGTCTTCTGATGATGGTTTCGGCAATCTGTTTGCCGCGCTTGAAAGCCAGTTCGGAAGGGATGCGCCACGGGTCGATGGCGTGGATGTTGCGTCCGGTCGGCAGGATGCCCGCTCCGTCGCGCACCAGGTCGCCGCCGGGACCCGAAGGGAGGTACTCGCCGCACAGGGCGCGCACGAAGCTCTGCATCTCGCCGCTGTTGTCGTCGAGCGCGCGCTTCATGGTGATTCCCTCTTTCAGCGACTCGTTGATGGCTTCGGCCAGTTCCTGCGAGACTTTCGCCCCACCGGTCAGTACGTTGAAAACCGTCGTTGGATTCGACTTTCCGAAAATGGTCTGTCCGATGAACTCCCTGGTGATGTCGTCGACTTTTTCGCGCACCTTCAGCGCAACCTCTTCACCTTTTCGCGCGCGGGTTGCCAGCGTTGCATAGTCGCCGTAGGTCGGGCTTTCACCGATGGCGTGCAGTACCACCGAGGGCAGCGACTTCTCGTTGCCGCGCACCTTGAGGTACTCGGTAATGGTGGTGATCTGGGTTTCAGGCAGCGGCGTTTCACCGAAAACGTGCAGGGAGTTGGATATCAGGCGGCTTTCCAGCTCGATAAGGTAGGTGTAAAGCCGGCTGATGTAGTTGGTGAAGGTTTCGCCTTCCACACGCGGGCAGTCATCCGTGAGGTTGAGCTGCTGCGCTTTTTCAATGATGGCTTCCTCGGTTTCGATATCCACGATTTTTTCGAGGCCGCGTTCACGGTAGTCGTTCAGCATCTCCTTGAATGCCGGCAGTTCCTTGTAGAGTCCGGCTCGGGCAAGGGGAGGAATGTTGTGCGAAATCATGGTGGCGTAACCGCGGCGCTTTGCGATGTTCGCCTCGCTCGGGTTGTTGACCGGATAGATATAGAAATGCGGCACTTCGCCGAGCAGCGCATCCGACCAGCAGTCGCCGGTGACACCGAGCTGCAGGCCGGGCATCCACTCCACGGTGCCGTGCATGCCCACGTGAACCAGGGCGTTCGCCCCGAACTCGCGGCTGATCCAGCGGTAGAAGGCGATGTACTGGTGGTGTGGCGTGTTCTCCTTGTCGAAGAGCAGGCGCATGGGATCGCCCTGGATGCCGAGGCGCGGCTGCACGCCGATAAACACGTTGCCGAGGCGGAGTCCTCCGATGAAAAGCCTGTCAGTGCCGACAGGCACGATGTCGCCGGGGAATCCGCTCCAGCGTCCCTCGATGCGTTCGCGCTCACGGTCGCTGGTGATCCGGTTGAAAGTCTCGCGGTCGATCGAGAAGTTGTCCGCCTCGTGGGCCTGGATTTCGTAATCGGTGGCGCGGTCGAGCATGGCAAGCAGGGCCTCGGGCGACTCGGGAAGCTCTCCTACGTCGTACCCTTCAGATTTCAGGCACTCGAGCATCCTGTAGAGGCTCCTGGGAACGTCAAGCAGCGCGGCGCTTGCTTTCCTGCCCATGCCCGGAGGATAGTCGTACACGACAAACGCAACCCTCTTCTCCTTGTTGGGAAGCGTGCGCAGGTCGGAAAATTTCCTTGCAATGCCCGAAAGCCGTTCGAGACGGTCGGGTACGGTCTGCAGGCGTCCTTCCTTTACCGCACCGAGCACCACCGGGCATACCGCACCGTCCATTTCGGGCAGCGAGTAGGTCATGGCCGACTGCAGCGGTACGACGCCCTGCGATTTCCACGAATTGAAATCCTGGATGAAGAGCGGCTGCGAGACCACATAGGGAGCGTTGATCTTGCCGAGAATCTCGTCGCGCGCCGCGCTCGATGCGCCGGGGGTGGTTGCGCCGGCAGGACCGCCGACAAAACCGAAGCCCATCATGTTGATGAGCATGTCGGGGCTGGCGTGCGTGAACCACTCGCGTGCGGCCACGTGACCTTCCACGCCCATGACGAATACCGGCAGGGGATTGAGTCCTTTCTGCTCGATGGCACGGATGGTGTTGTCGATGTACTCCTTTTCCTGCAGCAGGTGCTTGCGGAAGAAGAGCATTGCGATATTGCGTTTTTTCGCGGAGGATTTATCGCGCTTGTGCAGCCATTTTTCGTAGTGGTGCAGATCTTTCAGGTACTCCGGAGCGTCCGGGTGGTAGAAGCCCATGGTGGGCACTTCCTGCACCTTTTCTGCCTTTACGCCCACTTCGAAGTACTCGGCCATGATGTAGTTGAACATCGAGGCGAGGTTCTCGGTGGTGGGATGCATCCAGTAGGTGTACACCTGCATCCAGTTCTTGAAATCCTTCGCTTTTTTGGGGATCAGCGGCAGCATGGTGCGCATGATCTTCAGCAGCTTCATGTAGCCGTACAACGCATCCTCGTCGCGCCCCTTCACCAGCATCCTGGCGACCTTTTTGACGATGTCCGGCATGCCGCTGCCGTCACCCGACACCACATAGTTGCCGACCCTGGTCATCTGCATGACTTCGGGCATGGACTCATAAGCGAAAACCGTTTTCACCTTCGATTGCTCAATCTGCTCGTGCAGCCAGTCGGCCTGGCCCTTGAACTGGATAAGGGTGGTGAAAATGCAGTCTGCGTTGCGGATCGCTTCGGCAGCTTCAGGGTTCTGGTGCTCCAGATCCTGATCGGTCCATTGGGTCAGTTCCGCGTGCGCGCTGATTTTTTCCCTGACTTCACGCCAGACCCGCTGGTTGCATTGCTCCATCCCGACAATAGCGGTGATTCTGATTTTATCGTGCATAGGATAACAAAGATGTGCTGTGATTGTGTTTTTCCAGGATTGAAAAATGTAAGAAATTGATTCGATGAATGCTAACGGCAAATATTGCGGGAATACTGGAGACAGGAGCCTGTAGTCTGGAGTCGGGAAGACACGGGAAGAGTGCGGGCAGCTTGTGGAGGGCATGGAAGCCGGGAAGGATAAAAAAACAGGCCCCTCGAAAAAGGGGCCTGCAAAAGAACAGCTCCTGCGCCTTTGTGGGTTCCTGCTCAGTAGGTGTAGTCAAAGCCGAGCGCAAAGCTGCGGCCCGGAGCGCGGAACCACTCGGCTTCCTCGTACTGCACGTTACCGATGTTCTTGCAGAGGAAGGTGCCGACGAGATTATCGGTGAACTGGTACTTCGCACCGAGATTGAACACAACAAAGTCACCAGGGTAGTAGTAGCCATCAGAATTACTGTACAGGCTGACCGCTTTGTATTTGCTCACATAGCGCCCGTTCACGTTCAAAGTCAACTGTTTAGTGGGTTTCCAAGTGACACTCGCAGAACCCGTATGCTCTGGCCGATAGGCGAGCCATTCGGGATCTGGATTGTTTTTTTCAGTTGTAGAGGCTGTAGCTGGGTTGTAAGACTTGTTTTTTGCGTTCATGTAGGTGTAGCCAACGCTCAGATTCCAGTTGGAAGTCGGCTTGTAATTCAGGCTGGTCTCGATGCCCCAAATGCGGGCCTTGGTGATGTTCAGGTATTTGTAGGTCCCATCAGTTTGAAGGCGTGACTCAATGAGGTTATCATAGTCATTAATGAATCCAGCGATATCGAACGATACCTTATCGCCGAATTGCTTGTACATGCCGAGTTCCCAAGCGGTCATGGTTTCTTTGTCGAGGGAAGGATTTGGTGTTATGTAGAATATCCCTCCTTCTCGTACGAATCGTTCATACAAGCTTGGAGCACGGAAGCTTTTACCCCACGAACCACGGAAAGCCATGTCGTCAGTTGCCTTGTAGTTTAGGGCAAAACGTGGACTCAACGCATCGACACTTTCGTTTTCGAGTTCTTGCCATGTTCCGTTTCGAAGTTGGACCTCTTTTGCGTCAACGCCACTCCAGTCGTACCGCAGGGAAGCAAGGGAAGTAAGCTTTTCGGTGATTTTCCACTCGTCCTGCACAAACGCGGCAAAATTTCTTTCCATGATATCGTTGAATTTGCCAGACACAGGATACTCTGCAGCTACTTGGGTGGTCTTGGTATCAACGATGTTGCCGTCCACACCGAAAAGGAACCTGTGGGCAGGGGTTACACGCCAGTCGAGCTTGACTCCTGCACCATACCGATTGTCATCGGATTCATTGAACTGGCCAGGTTTTTTGATGCTTGGGTATAATGGTGATGAAAACCCTGAGAAAGCACCGCCGCCAGTGGGATATTCTTGATCGTAATCAGTCGTGTTGTACTCATAACGTGTCGAGTTATAGGTGTAGTATAACCTTGTGTCAAGTGATAGGTTATCGCTAAGCATATTTACATAGTTTAACCCTATCAATGCATTTTTTCTTTCAATCAAGTCATCTGTATAGACATCATATACAGGGTTGTATATCGTTCCAAATCCAGTCCCCACATAGTGGCCGGAATAAGTCCTATAAATATCGTATGCTCTGTTAGTAATTGGGGTTGGAGTTGCTGTTATAGAAGGTGAAGGTGGGAATGATCCGTAATTTGCGTCGACGATGTTTGTATTCCATGCCCATTGATAGGCATAGCCGCCTACCATTGTATTATAGAAGGCGCTGACCTGCAGGTACTGTTTTGCATCGATGTCGTACCGAGCTTTAAACTTGACATCGTTCATGTAATTCCATGCGTTTTGCCGATAGCCATCGTCGTCGCTATGAGAATACAGTAGATTATAGGTCCATTTTCCAGACTTGTTCCCGATACCCACGTAAGAACTCCAAAACATTGGGTATTTGTTCTCCTGTCTGTAGATACTCTGGTCACTGGACGGTGGAGCATCATAAAAACCGACACTGCTTCCTGCTTTGACTTCCATTTTGTCAGGCAGGTGGCCTTGGACGTTTACCACGCCACCCATGGCGCCTGAGCCGTATAGCGTTGCAGCTGCACCCTTGAGCACTTCGACCTTGTCGGCTGCGTTCATGTTGACGGTCTGCCAAGTGATTTCACCGCTTTCAGGATTATTGATCGGGAAGCCGTCATACAGGCCTTGTACTCGAGTGCCGATTCCTCCGCCTTGATAGGTGTTAGAACCGCGAATTTGCATGGAAGATGTGGATGCACCTCCTGCACGGCTGACCACCACGCCAGGCACATCCTCGACAACCTGGTCAAGTGTTGGGTTGGGCTTTTGTTCAATCTTTTGTTTCGAAACAACATTGGCCGTTACCGGCACTTCAAGCCGGTCCTGCTTGTAGAGGGCCGCGCCGACAACCACCTCGGAAGCCATGATGGTGGTCTGGCCGAGCGAAAGGTTGACCACGGAGGTCTGGCCTGCGCCGACGCTGACTGTCTGACTCGCGGGTGAGTAGCCCACGATGGAGACCGCTATTTTCTGCTGTTTTGCCGGCACTCCCTGGAGGGTGTAGTTGCCGTTCATGTCGGTGGCGGTGCCGATGGTTGTTCCGGCAACGGTTACCGAAGCGCCATAAACGCCTTCGCCGTCAGCTTTGTCGGTAACCTTGCCTTTTACCGTGCCGGTGTCGGCTCCGTAGGACGGGAGCGGCAACAACAGCGCCAGCAGGCAGAATGCTGAAAGAACAAAACGGACAAGGGGGTACGCTTGCGCATGTTTTGTTTTCATGGTTGTGTGTTGTGTGGTTGCAATGATACGAACTGCTAAAGAACAAGGTTAAAACCTCCGTTCATTCTGCTTGAACATCAACACGGTACACTCTTGCAATCTGGTCCGGAACAAGAAACAATCGTCCACTCCTTTTTCACGTATGCTCTAAATCTATCAAAAAAAAAAGAAAAGCGCAACTTATTACGGTTCAAGGCAGTCATGCCGTGGGGAACAAGTCTCTTCGGGGTGGAGGAACTGCCAAAGGCAGCATATCTTTTTTCAGCTCAGAGTGACCGGCATATCGGTCACGTCCGGGTTTGATGCCGGGTAAGCACGAAGTTCCGTCTCGCCTGCCGGAGCAGTTTTGCAACGCAAATCCCCGGCGGCTGCCAGGGATCGCAAAGAGGGGATATGAACGGGACGTGCCGGGGAGCGTTCAGATAACACCGAGTTCCCTGCCGATCGTGCAGAATTCGGTGATGACCTTGTCGAGGTGCTGCTTTTTGTGGGTTGCCATGAAACTGGTCCGGAGCGCTTCATGGCCGGGCATGACGCCTGGACGGATGAAGGCGTTCACATAGACGCCGGCATCGAACAGCTTTTTCCAGAATACAAGTGTTTTCATCTGGTCGCTGATGAGCACGGTGACGATTGCTGTACGCGACGGCATGAGGGTGAATCCTGCCTTGAGCAGGCCCTGTCGGACGTAGTCGGTATTGGCGATGAGTCTTTCCATGAGGCCCGGTTCGGTGCGCAGGATATCGAGAGTGGCAAGCACCGCGGCGACGCTTGCCGGTGTGGGAGATGCGCTGAAGATCAGCGAGGATGCGTTGTGCTTGATGTAGTTGATGACTGCGCGGTCGCCGGCAACATAGCCGCCCAGCGAACCGAAGGTTTTCGAGAAGGTGCCCATGATGAGGTCAACCTCATCAACGAGGCCGAACTCCGAGGGCGTGCCCCTGCCGCCCTTGCCGATAACGCCCACGGCATGTGCGTCATCGATGACGATGCGGGCGTTGTATTTCTTTGCCAGTTCCACCAGCCTCGGAAGGTCGACGATTTCGCCTGAAACCGAGAAAACACCGTCGGAAACAATAAGGCGTCCGGCGTTGTCGGGAATTTTCCGGAGCACGCGCTCCAGATCCTCCATGTTGTTATGATTATAGCGTACGAGATTTGCTCCACCTCCCTGCGCCATGATCGAAGCGGCAACGAGACTCGCATGATTGTCGCGGTCGGATACGATATATTCACCTCTCTGCACAAGGGTAGGGATAATACCCTGGCCGGTCTGGTATCCGGTGCTGAAGAGCAGGCACCGTTCCTTTTCAAAATAGTCGGCCAGTTTTTCCTCGAGCTCGATGTGCAGGTTCACGGTGCCGGTCATGTAGCGCGATCCGCTGCAGCTCGTGCCGTACTTGTTGATGGCATTGATCGAAGCGGTTTTCACCCTGGGGTCGGCGGTGAGGCCGAGGTAGTTGTTCGAGCCCGCCATGACCAGCTTGCGTCCCGCAAAGGAGACTACCGGCCCTTCCGTTTCGTCGATCGGATGAAAAAAGGGATATATGCCCTGCGCCTTCACTTCGTCGGCAAGGGTGAAATCAAAACATTTCCTGAACAGGTCTTTGGGTTTCTCCACAGTCATGCAAAATTTACTTCAGCCCTCGCTCGTCGAAGCTGGAATTTCTCGTTTTTACGGTCGTCTCTTTTTGTTATTCTTTCGGTGACCGGGTTTCAGTGCGGGGCCTTGCCCCAAAACCGAAATGTATTAAAATTTTTATTTTTTTCGGTAAAAACGGCTCCCCGTTTTTTTACATCCCCCAAAGCGGTTCCGGCTGCGCGGGGCTCACCGTGGAGGCGGAACGCAAACAGGATGGATATGAGCGAAACGATACTGGTTACCGGTTCGACGGGTTTTATCGGGGCGAGGCTGCTGCACTGTCTCGAAGGCCGGGACTTTGCAGTGCGAGTGCTGCTCCGTCCCGAAAGCAACGCCCGATCCCTGCCCGAAGGGGTTGATGCTGTGCGTGCGGATTTTTCCGATCCGGATGCTCTCGGTCGGGCTGTGCTTGGGGTGGCGCGTATCGTGCACCTTGCCGGCATCACCAGGGCCCGCAACGAGGAGGAGTTCGACCGTGGCAACGTGATGCCGGTGCGCAACCTGCTGGCCGCCGTGAGGGAGCACAATCCGGGGCTGAAGCGCTTCGTGCTGGTATCCTCACTCGCGGCTGCAGGCCCTGCCTCCGAAGGCGTTCACGGCGTGCGGGAATCGGACGAGCCTCGTCCGGTCAGTGCTTACGGGCGCAGCAAGCTGCGAGCCGAGCGGATTTGCATGGATGCTTCGGGAACGGTGCCGGTCACCATTGTGCGTCCTCCCGCCGTGTATGGACCCGGCGACCGCGACGTGCTGCAGGTGTTCCGGATGCTCTCGAAAGGAGTGCTGGTGTCGGCGGGAAATCCTTTTGTACAGCGCTTCAGCATGATCTACGTCGATGACCTGGTGCGGGGCATCATGGAGGCTGCGTATTCCGGAAACGCTGCCGGCCATCTGTATTATTTGACATCCCGGCAGACGTGGTCGTGGGATGATGTGATCGCCGCCGCGCGTCCCTCGCTCGGGTTCGGAAAATTGCGGCGCATCGTGTTGCCCAATCCGCTGGTATACCTGCTCGGGGCCTTCGGCGGGCTTGCTGGACGGCTTTCCGGAAAACCGCCGCTTATCAATCGAGACAAGGCAAACGAGCTTGTACAGGACTACTGGGTCTGTTCGTCCGAAAAAGCTGCGGAGGAGCTTGGTTTTATTGCGGCAACGCAGCTTGCCGAAGGCGTGGGAAAAACCATCGCATGGTACAGGAAGAAAGGGTGGATGTAAGATTATTTTTTTTCGTGCGTTATTCCTGGCGTAAGCGATGCGTGGTTGCGGTGTCTTGTCGAAAATATGCTCCTTGTTCCGCTTTTTTAAATGTGATAAAATCGGTACCATTTTAAATGGTCAACCAGACTCCCTGTTTTTTTTGCTGTATTGCCTAACCCGATGTCAGGGCTTTTTTTGTTGCGGGCGCCCTCATCGTGCCGGGCAGGCAGTTACAATTCCCCCGTAAAGGCAGGAATCAGGCCCTTGCCGTACGCCCCGATCACTTTTTTCTGCAATAGAGAGGGCCCGCTCGTCGGGTTCATGTTTCGTGGTGCGGTATCGGTTTGCTCCAGGTCAACTCAACACACGGGACACATGAAGAAAAAAACGCTGCAGCTTGTTCTGCTTTTTTCCCTGCTCCGCTCGATTCCTGCCGGGGCGGCGGATTTTACGGTCACCTCTCTTGCCGACACCGGAGCAGGCTCCCTGCGTACCGCTATCACGTCGCTGAACGCAAGCCCGGATGCTGCGAATTCCATCAGGTTCATGACAGGCGGAACCATCAATCCTGCAACGGCCCTGCCGGCAATAACGCGAAATGTGGATTTTTCGGCCCCCGGAGGTGCCGTCACGATCCAGAGAAGCGGCATGGGGAACGGAAACGGATTGCTGACAACCTCGGGCAGTCCCTCGGTTTCCTTTACCGGGCCGGTAACCCTCGTCGCTTCGGGTTCACTGAACGTTTCGGCAATCAGGGGTGGCGATAATCTGTGGATTTCCGGTTCCCTGCCGTACAACCTCAGCTCGTTGACCACCGGCAACGGAGCATATGGTACGTATTCACGTCTTTCAACGACCATCGGTGGAGATGTGAGCGGAACCATTACCGCGAATGCCGGCACCTTTAACGCCTACGGTTTGCGTTCCGGAGGCGGCAACATGAATATCACCGGTGATATTTCGGCCTTGATTCGGGTGTCGGCGGGTACTACCGCAGCTTACGGCGTGAGCGCGAGCGACAATATGACGATCAGCGGCGACGTTTCGGGCGACATAGGCTCCACGGCCGGCACCGGAACGGCATTCGGCATTCATGCCTATCGCAATCTCGGTATCGGCGGCGACGTGTCCGGCACGGTAAGCGGAACGGTGCTCAACGGGTCGGAAGCTTACGGCATCGGGGCAGGCATTGTTACTACCGGGACGAACAGGAACCTTACGATCGGCGGCGATATCTCCGGGAGGGTTACCGCATCGGCGAGCGGCAGCGGCGCGTACGGCATTTATGCCGGTCGCGACATCGCCATTGCCGGCGATCTGTCGGGAACGGTCGGAGCTACAGCGGGAACCTACGGCGCATATGCTCTGAGTGCGGGCAATGATCTGATGGTCGGCGGAGACCTGTCGGGCCGGATTGAAGCAACGGCCGGGACGCTCGATGCCTACGGGCTCTCCTCATCTTACATATGACGCTGGGCGCCCTGTCGGGGACGATCGATGTCGATGTGCTGAACGGTTCGGGTGCATACGGCATTGGAGCGGGTATGGCTGCGACGGGGACGAACAGGAATCTCGTGATCGGCGGCGACGTATCGGGAACAGTGACTGCTACGGCAGCAGGCGGTAACCGTGCGTACGGGCTTTATGCCCGTCAGGACCTCTCGATCGGAGGCGGTGTTTCAGGAGTTGTGTCAGCAACGGCGGGCTTGAGCGATGCTGCAGGCATCTATTCCCTGGAAGGTTCTGTTAGGGGTGCATCTTCCTTTTCTCCACTTGTTGTTACCGGGTCGGTACTTGCAACTGCAACCGGAGCTTCAGCTGGAATTCTGTCATGGGATGCCATGAATTGTTGATGTTTTAGGTCTTGTTTCTGCTGCTGGAGCGAATGCGTATGCAATTCGTTCAGGACGCTTTGACGGCGCCGGTGGCTTTACCGATAACGGTTCTGCACCTTCGGACAGGGTTACTCTGGCCGCTGGTGGATCACTCCATGGCAGTGTTGACCTCGGGGGTGGTAGCGATTTTATGACGGTAATGGACAATTCGCTGATAAGCGGTGTGCCTGTGCTCTCAGGCGGGGCGGGCTATGACGAGTTGTATTTCGACTCCTGGAGCGGAGAACTCGGAGCCTCAGTCGTGAACTGGGAAATGACGACTGTAATGAGCGGGTCGGCGGTTGGACTGGGCGCACCGAAAGCCCTTGATGGAGATATGCACATCGAAAGAGGTTCGGCAGTGTCTGTTTCTGCAGCAGGAGGTCGCTACAGTCTCGGGGGTACCCTTGTCAACAATGGACTGCTCGATCTTCGCAATGGCAGTACCTCTGACCGTTTCAGGATTGAGGGGGATTACGCCGGTACTGGTGCGCTTGGTCTCGATATCGCACCCGGAAGTTCCGATCTGTTCTTGATCGCCGGCGACGCCGAAGGCTCCACCGCTCTTCTCCTGCGTGCCGAAGGCAGTGTCGCTTCGCTTCGTGACGGGGGCCCTCTTCTTCTGGCGCATGTCGACGGAACGTCGATGGAAAATGCTTTCGTTATGCAGTCTGCAGAGGGATATGGCCCGTATTCGATGGAACTGGTGATGGAGGCTGCGCCTTCAGGCGGCTACGACTGGTATCTCGGTATCGGGGGATACCTTCCTGAGGCGGTTGCCCTGCAGGCGCTGATGCCGTTTATCGGCCAGCCGCTTTCAGGAACGCTTCCCCGTTTCGGCGAACGTCTTGCCAGTTCGGGATATTGCCGTGCGTCGCATGAAAGCGGCGCGTTCTGGTCGAGAGCTTTCGGCAGCCGTTACCGTACGGAGTTTTCCGGCGACGTCGCGTCACATGTGAGCGGATACAGCGGTGGCGTGCAGGCGGGAGCCGATCTGTATGCCGGAAAAAACGGTGACGTTTCTTCTGCTGCCGGTCTTTACGCCGGAGCCGGATTTCAGCAGGGTGATGCGCCGGAGGCCGATGGCCGAAAGGCGGCCGGGCTCGAAGGCTCCTTCGTGCATGCCGGAGCTTACGCAACCCTTGCCGTGCCCGGATCGTATTACGTCGAATGGATTCTGCAGGCCGGCTTTCATGATATTGCGCTGTCGTATGCATCGGGCGGACGGGATGACGCCGAAACCTGGAGCTGGCTTGCTTCGATGGAGGCCGGTCTCCGGATTCCTCTCGGCGGCGCCCTGTCGTTCGAACCGAAAGCACAGGTTATCTACCGTCACACAGGAGGGTTCTCTCTTTCGCCGGCGGCAACGGGCGAGGTCTGGGTTGATACGCTGCAGGGTATTCGCGCTCTTCTGGGTGCGGGTTTGACGTTCAGCGAGTGCGGCGGGTTCAACGGGTTTTTCGGGATGGATCTGATAGGGGATTTCGATACGAAAAACCGGGTACGCTACCTCGATACCGATGTCGCGCTCAAGTCGGAAAGCGAGTGGTGTTTTCTCGGGCTGTCTGCAGGCATAGGCAGGAAGAGCCGGACGGGCGGGCCGGATTACTATCTGAGGGCGGGGGCGATGTACGGGCTCGAAACGGGGAGTTCTTTCGGATATACGATTGCCGGTGGGTTGAGGGTGCCGATCTGAGGTTGGGGGTGCTTTCCCGGGGGGCAGGGCAGCGGCCTCATCCGAGCAGCTTCTGCATCAGGCGCAGGAGCAGGAACCGTTCGTCGGAGTACGGCAGCACTCCCTTGAGCGCCGCGTCGGTTTCCCTGAGCGCGAGAATCGCCGATTCGGTCTGCATGCGGGTGAATTTTTTCGTGTAGCCCAGATAGTTTCTGACGAAGTACTCCTGTTTTCCGAACATGCCGAGTATCCTTGCGATTTCGGCAGCAGGGAGCTGCTGCACACCCGGCGACGAAAGCTTCCACAGCCGCATGAAAAAGGTTGTCAGGTAGCGCACGATGCTGCCGAGTCCTTCCTTCTGCCCCTCACGGTCCATGATCATGAGCGATATGCCGCTCGAAAGCCGCAGATTCCGGTCGGCAAGGGCTTTTTCAAGTTCGAACACATTGTAGGTTTTCGATATGCCCACGCATTCGCAAATGTCGGCGGCCGTGATGATGGAGTCCTGCTGTTTCGACGATGCGTAAAGAATGAGCTTTTCGATTTCATGGGCTATTTCCCTTGCGGAGGGCTGCACGTAGGCGGTGAGCAGCTTCAGCGCCTCGGGTTCGAACTCCCAGCCCGCGGCTCTTGCCCGTTCGGTTGCGAAGAGGTCCGGGTTGCGGATTGCCGGAAAGTCGGTTCTGCACGGTTTCAGTTCCCTGAAGGGCGGTTTGTCGAGCTCTTTTTTATCGGCCAGATCGGTATCGAGCACGAGTACGGTGAATCCGGCAGGGTCGGCAAGATAAGCGGCGAATTTCTCGTCGTGGTGCTTCTGCTGTTCTTTCGATCCAGTCCGTCTGATTTTTTCGAACTGCCGGACGACAAGGAGTCTCTTTTCGGTGAACATGGGGTATTCGGAGGCTTTCGAAGCCAGTTCCCCGAGGTTCAGGTCGGGGCCGTAGATCACCGAGGTGTTGAATGCAGCTTCCTCTTCGGAAGGGAACAGGGCGGCCTTGATGAGTCCGACCAGCTCTTCCTTGATGTAGCTTTCAGGTCCCGCGAAAAAATAGACAGGTTCGATGTTTCCGGAGCGGATTTTTTTCTTCAGTGCTTCCATGGTTTCGATCGGAGGTCCCAGAGGCGAAAAACCGAAGCCGCGAGCCGTTAAAACACGGTTTCGCGGCTTTATCGGCGGCTGTTCAGAACGGCAGGTCGTCCTTCTCCTGCTCCATGGCAGGCCCTGCATGCGGGGAGGTGTAATCCGAGGGTGCCTGCCGGTTTTCGCGCTGCATCTGGTTGTACTGCGGACGCTCGAATGACTGTCCGGTATCGCCGTGCCCCCCGCCCTGCTCCTTTGCCGAGCCGAGCATCTGCATATCGGTGCAGACGATTTCGGTGGCAAAGCGTTTTTCGCCGCTCTTGCTGTCTTCCCAGCTTCTGGTCTGCAGGCGCCCCTCGATATAGACCTGCCGCCCTTTCTTCAGATACTGGTTGCAGATTTCCGCGAGTTTTCCCCAGGCAACGATCCTGTGCCATTCAGTGCGGTCCTGCCAGTTGCCGGATGCATCCTTGAAGTTCTCGCTGGTTGCAACCGTGAAGTTGGAGACAGACTGCCCCGATGCCGTCGTTCTGAGTTCGGGGTCGTTTCCGAGGTGCCCGATAAGCATTACTTTATTAAGTCCTTTGGCCATGGTACGGTTTGTTGAGGTTATGGTTCCGGCATGCCGCATGCACGGAATCGGGAGATGCGGCTGCCGCTCTTTTCAGATAATACATCGAACAATCTCACAAAACAAGGTGCCTGGCATCAATGACCGGTCCTTCCCTGCACAGCAGAATGGTTTTTGTGCCGCCGTTCGCATCCCGGACTTCGACGGAACATCCGTAACAGATGCCGATGCCGCAGCCCATCACCGATTCAAGCGATACTTCGCAGGCGATGGCGTGTTTGTGCGAGAATGCGGCCACGGCCCTGAGCATCGGGTTCGGTCCGCAGGCGAACATTTTGAGGCGTCCGTTTTTCCGGAGCGGCGCGATGTCGTGCTCCAGCAGGTCCACCACCGTGCCCCTGAATCCCGCCGATCCGTCTTCGGTTGCCGTGCGGCAGTCCGAAAGGTTTTCCGTGAGGAGGTCGGACGATCTCCTGCCGCCGACGAAATTGATGCAGGTTATTCCCTCAGCGGCAAGCGTTTTTTCAAGGAAGAGCATCGGCGCGGCTCCAATACCTCCCGATACGAGGAGTGCGGTGTCGAACGACGGATCGCCGAGGCTGAAGCTGTTGCCGAGTGGACCGAGCACCTGCATGGTGGTGCTGCACGGAGAGCCGGCAAGAATGGCGCTGCCGCAGCCGACGTTTTTTGCCATGATGTCGATGGCTGTGCCGCGAATGTCATGTATGGAAAATGGCCGCCTGAGCAACGGCTGCGTCGATGCGTTCACCTTGATGTTGACGAAATTGCCCGGTTTTGCCAGGGCGGCTATTTCAGGACACTCGAAGGTAATGACCGAAACATCCCTGCTGATCTTGCGCGAGGCGGTGATGGCGGCGGTCGCATCGGTTATCGGAGCGGTTTCAGGAATCATGGCGGTAAGCGGAAGAATGGGCTGCAAGAGAAAAATGAAACAGTTCAGAGGTAATAACGGAACATGAGCGGGAATATGCAAGAAGTCAGGAGACAGCCTGTTGCCGGCAACCGGGGCAGGAAAGGGGATGGGCTATTACGGCGACTGCCCTTTGCAGCCGAAAGGCAAATGCAGACCCGGCAGGAGCGGCATGCCTTGCAGATCCCTGAGCGGAAAGCAAAAACTCCGGTGTGAATTTTTTAACATTCTCGGAAGTGTGTATGTTTCATCTTTTGTAGAGTCCAAGGAGAGTTATATCTTTTGTCTTTCGATTGTATTCACAAAACCAATTCCGGTTCATGCGTATCTTAACATTTACAGGTAAAGGCGGAGTAGGCAAAACCAGCGTGTCAGCTGCAACTGCTGTACGTTTGTCAGAGATGGGTCATCGTACCCTTGTGCTTTCAACCGACCCGGCCCACAGCCTGTCGGATTCATTTAACCTGCCTCTCGGCGCCGAACCAACCAAGATCAAGGAGAACCTGCATGCCATCGAGGTCAATCCTTACGTCGATCTGAAGCAGAACTGGCAGTCGGTACAGAAATACTATACGAGAATTTTTATGGCCCAGGGCGTTTCCGGCGTCATGGCCGACGAAATGACCATTCTTCCTGGTATGGAAGAACTGTTTTCCCTGCTGAGAATCAAACGGTACAAGACCGCAGGTCTCTACGACGCGCTTGTGCTCGACACCGCGCCGACCGGCGAGACCCTCAGGCTGCTTTCCCTTCCCGATACACTTTCATGGGGTATGAAGGCCGTCAAAAACGTTAATAAGTATATCATGCGTCCGCTCAGCAAGCCGCTGTCCAGGATGTCCGATAAAATTGCATACTTTATTCCTCCGGAAGATGCTATCGAATCGGTCGATCAGGTGTTCGACGAGCTCGAAGACATTCGGGAAATTCTTACCGACAACGTTAAATCGACGGTGCGTCTTGTCATGAACGCCGAAAAGATGTCGATCAAGGAGACCATGAGGGCGCTGACCTATCTGAACCTCTACGGTTTCAAGGTCGATATGGTTCTGGTGAACAGACTGCTCGATACCAACGAGAACAGCGGGTACCTCGAGAAATGGAAGGGCATCCAGCAGAAATATCTCGGCGAAATCGAGGAAGGGTTCTCTCCGCTGCCGGTCAAGAAGCTGAAAATGTACGATCAGGAGATCGTGGGACTCAAGTCGCTCGAGATGTTTGCCCGTGATATGTACGGTGATACCGATCCTTCGGCTCTCATGTACAACGAACCGCCCATCAAATTTGTGCGCAACGGAGATATTTACGAGGTGCAGCTGAAGCTCATGTTCGCAAATCCCGTCGATATCGATGTCTGGGTGACCGGCGACGAGCTTTATGTGCAGATCGGCAACCAGCGCAAGATCATCACCCTGCCCATAAGCCTTACCGGCCTGGAACCGGGCGATGCGGTTTTCAAGGACAAATGGCTCCACATCCCGTTCGATCTGAACCATCAGGGTCAGCATCAGCGGCAGAAAGAGTTCAACAAAGTCTGATTTGGCAGCCAAAATGCTGTTTGTTTGGTGGAAGTTTTTTTATTACTTTTTGTCAAAGTAACTGGTTACCAAAAAACATGAAATGGGCATATGCAGTAATGCTATCCCGCTTAAACAGGAGAAAGAATATGTCAGAAACCTATCAGAAGCTTCGCAAGGATTTCAAAGATCTTGATTTTACCGACCGTCTTACCTTTGTTGCAGAGAGTTTGGTGCTGACAGGTCAAGGCGCTGTTGTTGGGGGCTTGACTCTTGCCGGAACCGTTTTTGATACATTGATTAATAGTGCGGGTTCTTTTTTGGATGCTACAGGTGTTTTGAACATGCTGGGACGAACTGGCGGTGTTGTGGGTGAAACAATTGACAGGGTCGCAATAACGGTAAAAGATGTATCTCGGGCGGCAGGTGACCTGTATGTCAACGCTGTTGATGCTGTGGAAAATGTAACAGACAATGCAGCCGCTGCTGTTGGCGATGCAGGAATTTCTGCTTCGGAGGCCGTGAAGAATATTGCGGGTTCTTTCCAGAAAACCGGTGAAAAAAAGTAAGTGGGTTTCAGCTGTCTTTGGCAGAGATGTGATTTCTTTTTTTGTGTTTTTTGTTAAATAGTGTAGATTAGGTTATAATTTCTATTTTACTAAAAAGGTAAATTTTCAATAATTTAATTCCAAAAGGAGGAATTATGAGTGGTGGTGGCGTTTTTACCGATATCCTTGCTGCTTCAGGCCGTATTTTTGAAGTCATGGTCGAAGGGCATTGGGCTACAGTAGGGATGCTGTTTGATTCTCTGGGTAAAGGTGTAATGAGAATCAACCAGAATGCTTACGGCAATATGGGCGGTGGCGGTGGAAGCCTTCGCGGCTCATCACCTGAGGTATCAGGTTATGCTGTTCCCTCCAAGGCTGTTGATTCAAAGTTTGCAAAATAAGCAGACACTTGATGCTGTTTACCAGAAAGGCAGTGAAATGCTCAGGCATTCACTGCCTTTTTTTGTTCTTTTCTTTTTCGGCATTCCATTTTTCTCTTTGCGGGAGTTCTCCGGGTGCCGGATAAAAAACCGGGGGATGATTTTTCTTCGGGGGGAGATTTTCTGACGGGCAATCTGTTTGCCCCGGAGTTTCACTTTCTTTGCATATTTTATTAAATTTAACATTCAATTGATAATACGGGCGCCTTGGCAAACCGGTTGCAACCGGTTGTTTTTAAAGAGGTTTCCATAAGCGTAACGCGATCGGGACACGGGAGATGGCCACTATTTCATTATATGTATCCGGACAGACAGAGCTGAATGATGTCACCGAGTTTTTTCAGAAAAACCTCATGAATGCCCGTGAAAATCCCGTGGCTTTTTTTGACGGGGTTTTCTATGAATCTCACCAGGAGCGTGTAGGCAATATTGTTTTTCAGGATTACCTGGTCTACACCGATAAAGCGGTTTACCTCTGGGCAAGAGGTGCGAACAAGGATTATCTCGACCGGTTCAACCTCGGTTCGGTTTCGGTGAACAGCCGCAACAAGGACAGCGACTTCGCCACCCTGAATCTCAAGATCCGGAGAGAGGAGAAGGAGCCGGTGTACGTGATTTTCGATATGGTTGAAATACAGGAGGCGGAGCTGATAACGAGGCTGCATACCGTTATCGAGTCTGCCATTGAAGACGTGCTCGGGGTGAATTACCGCAAGGAGATTCCTGATCCCGTTGCGGCACGGGTTCTCCATGCAGCGCGCAACATCTGCCCTTTCCAGCCTTTTTCCATTTCCATTCCCGAAGGTCCGGCGGTGCACCAGGACAGTTCCATTGGCTACGGCCAGGATCTGCTCGAGCAGTACAAGGCATCCATCGGCTACGGCCAGGAAGAGCAGGCATCTCCCGCGCAGCATGTCCACAATCCTGCTGCAGAAGCCATGAGAGGGCTCGAGAATATTCTGCCTGCCGATCCCGCTGCACTCAAGCGAATAGCTTCTTCAATAAAGGATATTGTCGGTGATGCTCCTTTCAAACTGCGTGATCAGGTCATGAAAGATCTGCAGCATGTTCCGGGAGACGTCGCCACGGTTCTGACGGCACTGAATGAACTGCTGGCCAACATTGCAGGGAACCCGCAGGCAGAGCGATTCGTCATGACGGCCATTACCACGGCAGTCAGGAACGATGGTGTGCTCGGCTCTATCGGCAAGATGCTCAAGCTTACGACAGGGTTTGGTTCCGGCGGCGGCAGGAAGCAGGCTCCGAAACATGCCTCGGGAAGTGACCGTCACTCCCGTGATGATGATGCATTACACGCAAAACGTCCTTCTTTTGACGATGACGATGCTTCGACAATCCGCAGAAAGAAAATCAGCATCAAGGACGATTCTCTTCAGGATGGTTCCGGCATGTTTGCCGGAGAAATGCCTGAGGATGAGAGGTTGCCCTTGCCTGGAGAGCGTCGCCGCAAGGACGATCTTGCCGACGATGATGCGGATAGGGGCATAAAGCGCAAGAAAATAAGCATCAAGGCTGATGAAAGCGAGGCTTCGGCACTTGTCAGGGACATGATGGCCATGGATACGTCCCCTGCAGATGCGGCTTCAGCGCCGGTAAGGGAGGAGCCTCCGGCAGCAGCGGATAAACCGGTTGCCACAACGGAGGTGCGCCACAAGAAAATAAAAATTGTTGCCGACGCAGCCGATGCGTCTGACGAACCGGGCAGGACACAGGAGGAGCCGGAATCGGAACCTCTTCATCCTGCAGAAGAGGCGGGAGAAAGCCCGGTGCGCCGCAAGATAATTGCAATTGTAGCTGATGCTCCTGCCGAAGAGGAGATGGGCGTTTCGGAAGAGGATCTTGCCGGGGCTCTCGGTGAAGCGAGCGCCGGCGGCGGAAGTGCCGGAGTGTATACGACCATCGAGTCCGACAGTGAGCAATCCGTTGCGGGGGAAAAAACGGAAGAATCGGATAATTCCGGTACCGGCCAGAAAACCGGGGAATACGGAGAACAGTCCATGAAACGTACAATCAAGGTCAAGTCTACTCAATAGTTCTGTAAAAAACATGAGAATCATTCTTTATCTGGGTAAGGGCGGGGTTGGAAAAACCACCGTCTCGGCGTCGACGGCAACGGCAATCGCCCGTCGTGGAGAGCGCGTGCTTATTATGAGCACCGATGTGGCCCACAGTCTTGCCGATGCGTTCAGTGTCGAACTGAGCCAGACTCCGATCGAGGTGGAAAAGAACCTTTTTGCCATGGAAGTGAACGTTCTGACTGAAATCCGGGAAAACTGGAACGAACTCTATTCCTACTTCTCGTCGATTCTCATGCACGACGGCGCCAACGAGGTTGTGGCTGAAGAGCTCGCCATCGTGCCGGGCATGGAGGAGATGATCAGCCTCCGCCATATCTGGAAAGCGGCAAAATCGGGCAATTACGACGTGATCATCGTCGATGCCGCGCCGACCGGCGAAACCATGCGCCTGCTCGGCATGCCTGAATCCTACGGCTGGTACTCCGACAAGATCGGCGGCTGGCATTCCAAGGCTATCGGTTTCGCCGCACCGCTGCTTTCGAAGTTCATGCCGAAAAAGAACATCTTCAAGCTCATGCCCGAAGTGAACGAGCATATGAAGGAACTGCACGGCATGCTGCAGGACAAGAGCATCACCACCTTCCGCGTTGTGCTGAACCCCGAGAACATGGTGATCAAGGAGGCGCTCCGCGTGCAGACCTACCTGAACCTGTTCGGCTACAAGCTCGATGCTGCCGTAGTCAACAAAATCCTGCCTGAAAGCTCTGCCGACCAGTATCTGCAGAGCCTGATCGACATCCAGCAGAAGTATCTGCGGGTCATCGACAACTGCTTCTATCCGCTGCCGATCTTCCGCGCACATCAGCAGACCAGCGAGGTGATCAATACCGACCGGCTGCATGTGCTGAGCCAGGAGATTTTCGGCGCCAAGGACCCTGCAGCAGTGCTCTACAGCAACGACAAGACCCAGACCCTCGATAAGATCGACGGCAAGTATGTGCTGAGCCTTCACCTGCCGAACGTCGAAGTCAGGAAGCTGAACGTCAACATCAAGGGCGATGAGCTGCTTGTGGATATCAACAATATCCGAAAGAGCATCATCCTGCCGAACGTGCTGGTCGGCCGCAAGACCGAGGGCGCTGATTTCGCAGCGGGAAATCTCAACATCACCTTCGCGAACTGAGGGGTTTCAGCAAGAACCGTAAGGGTTCATCGTGCAGCAGGCAGCATCCGGTCGAGGGATGCTGCTTTTTTTTGTGCCTCGTCCGGTTCTCTTTGGTTGCTGGCGGCATGTCGCCCTTCCGGGGTTTGAAGCGACGGCTTGATGCCGGTTGTACAGACCCCTTGCGGCATGGCCGGAGCAGAGCCCCGAAGGGTGTTCAGGATATCGCAATCCGCTCGCGCAGCCGCACAAGAACGGAGCGGTCGGGACAGCTTTCGAGCAGTGAAGAGACCGGTCGGTGCAGAAGGGGGTGCACCGGATCGGCAAGATCGAGCAGCGGGACAAGCACGAACATCCGGTGTTCGAGTTCAGGATGCGGTATGGTGAGCACGCTGTCGTGCAAGACCAGATCACCGAAGAGCAGGATGTCGAGGTCGATAACCCGGGGACTCCACCGGATATACTGCTCCGGCCTGCCGAGATTGCGTTCGATAGCCTTGCAGTGCGAGCGCAGGTCACCGGGTGAAAGTGCGGTTTCAAGCCTCACGACTCCGTTGAAGAACCGTTCCTGTTCAGTGACGCCGACCGGCTCGGTCATGTAGAGTGCCGATATCCCGGTTACCACCGTTTCGGGCAACAGGTTCAGCAGTCCGACCGCTTCCTGCAGGTGCGCGAGTCGGTTGCCGATATTGGAGCCGATGCCGAGGTACACCACCGTCTGCCGTTGAACGGTTTCAGTTTCGTGTTGCAGAGAAGCACGCTTCCGCATAGTCGCAAATTCCGTTCAGGGGAGGATTCCGCTTTCTGACCTTGATGGATACCTCCCTGAGGACCGGGAAGTCCTCGAGGAGCTCCTGCACGATGTCGCCGGCTACTGCCTCGATCAGATAATAGCGCTTCTGGGTGAGGACGGTTTTTATCTTGCCGTACACGTCGCCGTAGTCAATGGTTTTCGAGATGTCGTCCAGCGCTGCTGCCCTGGTGAAATCGAAAACCATTTCGGCATCGACCTCGTATTTCGCTCCGACTGCATGCTCTTCCTCAAGCACGCCGTGATGCGCATAAAACACGAGATTGACCAGCCGTACCGAGGTGCGGGAAGTGATGTTCATGGCGGTTGTTCTGTTGATCAAGTCATGTAATGTCAGCAACAAACCGCGAAACTCAAAATGCGGGTTATGCCGGATGTCGTGCAGAGGACGGATTCAGGGAAAAATGTTACTTTTAGGAGAATATGGAAACAACCCGCTGGGATACCAATGAACCGCTATTTCCGACGCTCATGAGCCATTCATTACCCGATTTTTATGCCGGATGCCGCTCGAGGGCGGTCATTCTCGCGCTCGAGGAGGACCGGTATACCGGAGACATCACCACCCTGGCCACCATAGAGCCGGGCAAGCAGGGACATGCCGTCATCAAGGCCAAGGCTTCCGGGGTGCTTGCCGGAGCGGCTGTTGCCGAAGAGGTGTTCATGGCCTGTGACCCGCAGCTCTCACTGCGTTTTTTCATTCACGACGGTGAGTCCGTCGAGTCGGGAGACACCATTCTCGACGTATCGGGCAGTATCGCATCACTGCTGCTTGCGGAGCGTACCGTGCTGAACTTCATGCAGCGCATGTCGGGCATTGCAACGCGAACGAACCTCTATGTCGGAAAGGTCGCCCATACCGGTGCGGCCATACTCGATACCCGGAAAACCGCTCCCGGACTCCGCTACTTCGACAAGGAGGCGGTGCGTATCGGTGGAGGCAAAAACCACCGGTTCGGCCTGTTCGACATGATCCTCATCAAGGATAACCATATCGATGCGTCGGGGGGGGTGGGCAATGCCGTACGGAATGCCGTCGCATACAGAAGGCAGAAAGCGCTCAATGTGCTGGTCGAGACCGAAGTTCGTTCGATCCGGGAGCTTTCAGAGGCACTGCCCTGCGGTCCGGACATCGTGCTGCTCGACAATTTTTCCGAGGAACTGCTCAAACAGGCAGTCGTTCTTGCCCGCCGGCAGGCTCCTCTGGTTAAGCTGGAGGCATCGGGCAATGTGGGCCTGCACAATGTGGCGGTGATTGCCGAAACCGGCGTGGACTACATTTCGATAGGAGAGCTCACGCACAGCGTGAGGGCGCTCGATCTTTCCATGACAATAGCGTTTGTCTGAGCGGGTATGGAAATAGGTGTCGACATCGTTGCTCTCGAACGGATCAGAAATGCCTGGGAACGTTATGGAGATGCTTTTCTGCACCGATTTCTGACCGGTGCGGAGGCAGGCTACTGCCTCGGCAAAAAAGATCCCGTACCGTCCATCGCCGGGCGGTTTGCCGCAAAAGAGGCTCTGGTCAAGGCGCTCGGAACGGGAATTTCAGGCCGTGTGCACTGGAAAAGCTTCGAAATTCTCAACGATACCCGCGGAAAGCCGGTTGTCGGCATCTGCGGGGAGGATCTGGAGCATCTGAACGGCAGGCTCAAGGTATCGATCTCCCACGACCGGCATTCGGCGGTAGCCGTGGCGATAATGGAGTTAGGGATTGTGGGCGGTGGGCAGTGAGCGGGTTCCCCAGTCCCGTTGGGACGGAAAATCGGGAGAATGGTGCATCCTTCAATATGGGGTTTTTTATTTTCCGGGCGGCTTTCATTTGATCCTTTTCATCCTTTTTCCGGAGACAAAAAAAGCGGAGGGGTTCCTCCGCTTTTTCTCATTGCCTGTCATGTACTCTCTCAGCCCTTGTGCTCCGGGATCGGAGTGGGCTCTTCGGTGATGGTGACCTGGCTCTTGATGATGTCGTACACCTTGTCCTTGAGGATCGTGTCGGTAATGTAGTCCCTGAACTCGGTTGACATGTAGGTGCCGAGTACCTGCTCGCGGTCGGCCGAGGGGTTTCTATCGGCTTCCTTTTCGGCAAAGGCCTTGATGTCTTCGTCGGTTACGATGAGGTTGTTCGTTTCCGCGATTTTCTGGCTTATCAGAAGCCAGCGGGCATGCTTTTCGGCATTGGGCGCCATGGCCAGAGCGAACTGGCTGACGTCGAATCCTTTGGGGAAGTTACCGCCCATCTGCCGTTTCGCGTTCTCGACCAGCATGTTCGAGAAGGACGCGATCATGGCTTTCGGTGCAGGCACGGGATTTTCCTCGATAAGCCGTGCTGAAATAGATTCGAGCAGTTCGTCTTCCGATTTCATGGTGAAATGCTGCTCAAGCTGCAGGCGCACGTCGCCGGTGAAGTCGGCGGCATTTTCGAACCGCTGGCCGGTGATCTCCTTCACCAGTTCGTCAGTGAGCTCGGGAAGCTCGAGGCGCTTGACCTCACTGATGGCGATGCGGTAGTGCTGCTCGGGGGTCTCCTCATCTTTCGGATCCGTTGCGACTGCGGCAATCTCTCCGGCTTTTTTCCCGACAAGGGCTTTGCGGAACGGGTTGTCTTCGGGCAGGTATTCAAGGTTGAAGTGGTGGTTCTCCATGGTGGAGCCCTCTTCGGCTTCACCATCGCTGTTCAGTCTGGTGACATCTCCGATGACCGTATCGGTTTCCGATGCGGCGCCCTCCACCGTAACGAGCGAGCCGTGGCCTTTGAGAATGAGATTGATCTCCCGCCGGACATCCTCATCGGTGATCGTGTAGCGCGGCTGGGTGAAGCTGTAGCCGTCAAAGCTTTTCAGCTCGAACTCAGGATGGATCTCGTAGGAGAGCTTTATTTTAAGCCGGCCGTCTTCGAAACTGAAATGATCGAGTGAAGCGCGGCTTGCCGGTTTGATGTTCTCTTCACCGGTAATGGCGGCAAAGTGCTTCGATGCCATTTTTTCGGCAATCGATGCCTCGATTGCCGGACCGACAAGCTTTTTGAGCATGCCTGCCGGAACATGGCCTTTTCTGAATCCCTTGATCTGTACCGTTCTTTTTGCCTCTTCGAGTTCCTGATCGTATTCCGTTCCGAATTCTTCCGAGGAAAGGATTATTTCCAGTTCCTGTTCGGTATCACTGATTTTCGTAATGTTCTTTTGCAAGGCTGTCTCGGTTTGTTGATGAGTATGATGGTCAAAAATAAAAGTCCATAAGATACAAAACAATCGCCGTATTTAAAACAGCGCACTCCGGAGCCCTCTACCGGGTCGGCTGGTATACCAGTGTCGAGAGCGGAACGTCATGCAGCTGCATGCGGGCAGCACCGGCGATATCCTCCGCGCTCACGGCTTCGATAGCGGCGGTTTTCTCCGCCAGCGGCACATGCCTTCCGAAATAGGAGAGGTCCGTTGCCAGGTGCGACATGCGGCGGGTCATTTTTTCCGTGCCCATCAGGAGCGAACCGAGCAGTTTCGATTTTGCCGAACGGAGCACCGCTTCCGAGGGTTCGGCAAGCTCCGGGCTCCTGAGCACCGAGTTGAGCACATCGAGTGTCTGAGCGGTTTTGTTGCCGTCGGTTCCGGCGTAGATGTTCATGACCGTGAGATCGTCGAAAAACGCAACCGAAGAGTAGGTGCTGTAGACAAGCGCGAGTTTTTCGCGCAGTTCAAGGTTCAGTATGGAGCTCATGCCGTTGCCGAGCAGGCTGTTGAACACCATGAGCGCATAGAAAGACGGATCGTGGCGGGCGATGAGGGTGCCGAGCACGATCTGGGCCTGGTGTATCCGTTTCCTCTTTGTCCGGTTGAATGGCTTGCAGCGGTCGTGAAGGAACGGGGTTCTTGCCGGAGCCGGTCTGTTGGGCGCCGGGAATGCCGGGAAGCAGCGTTCAGCCAGCGTTACGATGTCGTGGTGGCGGATGTTGCCGGTTGCGGTGAGAAACATGTTTTCCGGCCGGTAGAAATCAGCCATGAAGTCGGTGAGGTCGGTTGCCGAAAAGCTCTCGACGCTCTTTTCGGAGCCGAGGATCGGGCGCCCGAGAGGGTGGCGGTTGAAAAGAAGGCGGTCGAAATCCTCGGAAACCAATTCTTCGGGTGTATCGTTCACGCTGCTGATCTCTTCCAGTACAACCTCTTTTTCCTTTTCAAGCTCTTCTGCGGGAAAGACCGGGTTGGTGACAAGGTCGGCCAGGAGGTCGAGAGAGGGTTCCGTGAACCGGTCGAGGCAGCGCAGGTAAATGCAGGTCTGTTCCTTGGTGGTCCAGGCGTCGAGATAGCCGCCGTTTCGTTCTATTCCTCCGGCGATTTCAATATAGTCCCGGTGTTTTGTGCCCTTGAAGAGCGCGTGTTCGAGAAAATGGGCAAGTCCATCTTTTCTGTCGGGGTCATCGCGCGATCCCGCCTCGATATGGATTCCCAGCGTGACACTGCGGACCCAGGGCACATGATCGGTCACCACACGAAGACCGCTCTCGAGGGTGGTTTCTTCGATTCCTTCCGGATAACATTCCGGTTTCTGTGCCTGATACGCTTCGGCCATAGGGTGAAAAATTTATGAAGGTGATGGTTGGAATTAAGCGCAATGTAGTTTTAATTCGTATTTTTATGAACAGACAACTCTTTGATATCGTTGCATCATTGCAGATCAAAGAGCCTGCCGGATTGCTTTCCGGCGGGACTGAACGATACGGTTCATTGTGAATGGTCACGTCATCCATACTTGTTACCGGAGCAACCGGATATATTGGTTCCCAGGTGGTTCTGGAACTGCTCGAACGCCATGGCGATACAATCAGCCTGAAAGTACTGGCCAGGCCCTCTTCGGACTGTTCGTTCCTGTCCGGTCTTCCGGTCGATATCGTCAGGGCTGACCTGCTTGACGTGCCATCCATGATCGAGGCGTTTGCCGGTGTCGATACGGTGTTTCACTGTGCCGGGCTTGTTTCCTATACAAAGCAATTCAGGAACCGGTTGTACGATGTCAATGTGATCGGTACGCGCCATGTGGTCAACGCATGCCTTTTCCATGGAGTGCGCAGGCTGGTCATGACCAGCTCGATCGCCGCGGTGGGCAATTCCGATGACGGCACTCCGGCTACCGAATCGGCAGCATTCAGGGAGTGGCAGCGCCGGAACGGATATATGGAGGCGAAGCACCTGGCCGAGCTGGAAGCGCTGCGCGGTGCTGCTGAAGGTCTCGATACCGTCCTGCTGAATCCGGGCGTGGTGATCGGGGTCGACAGAAAAAACAGTGCATCGGTGAGCTCGTCGAACGTGGTGCTCCGGATGATCTACCAGGGCAGGGTCCCCGTGTACCCTTCCGGCAGTACCGGTTTCGTGGATGTGCGCGACGTTGCCGCAGCGCATGTTGAGGCATGGCGGAAAGGTCATGCCGGGAGCAGGTATATCATCGTCGGGCACAATCGCTCCTTCGCCGAACTGTTCGATGCGGTGCGGCGTCTTCCGGGAAGTTCCGCAAGGCAGATTCGCCGTCTTCCTTCGTCGGCATTGCTGCTTGCCGGAATCGGAGGCGAGATCTGGTCGCTGCTGCTCAACCGCCCGACCTTCATCAGTCTTGAAAGCAGCGGGATGTCGGCTCAAAGGCTTGTGTACAGCAACAGTCGTTCGGTTCAGGAACTGGGCATGACCTACCGTTCCCTCGAACAGAGCATCGAGAGCGCTGTGGCTTGATTTCAGCAGTTTCACTTAACTCTTATGACGGCATGACATATGGACAACATGAATAGAGAAAATGCATCCGAAGGGATCGATCCGGCAAAACTCAAGCAGCTCAATCTTGCGGTCGATGCTCTTGAAAAACAGTTTGGAAAGGGGACCATCATGCGCATGGGCGACGGGTCGGCCGTCCTGCAGATCCAGGCCATTCCCACCGGTTCGATGACGCTCGATTTCGCGCTCGGCGTGGGCGGGTTGCCCAGAGGCAGGGTTACGGAAATCTACGGTCCTGAATCGTCCGGCAAGACCACCCTCGCGCTGCATGTGATCGCCGAGGCGCAGAAAGAGGGAGGAATCGCCGCCATTGTCGATGCTGAACATGCTTTCGATCCCGTCTATGCCCGCAAACTCGGAGTGGACATCAATGCGCTGCTTATCAGCCAGCCTGAGTCGGGAGAGCAGGCGCTGAGCATCGTTGAAACGCTTGTGCGCAGCGGTGCGGTGGATGTGGTGGTTGTGGATTCCGTGGCGGCTCTCGTCCCGCAGGCCGAGCTGGAAGGTGAAATGGGCGACAGCGTGGTGGGCCTGCAGGCCCGTCTCATGAGTCAGGCGCTCCGCAAGCTGACCGGTGCGATTTCCAAGTCGAGCACGGTCTGCATTTTCATCAACCAGCTTCGCGACAAGATCGGCGTGATGTACGGTTCGCCTGAAACCACTACCGGAGGCAAGGCCCTGAAGTTCTATTCGTCGGTGCGTCTGGATATCCGCAAGATAGCCCAGATCAAGGACGGCGACGAGATTGTCGGCAACCGCACCAAGGTCAAGGTTGTCAAGAACAAGGTTGCTCCGCCCTTCAAGAGCGCGGAGTTCGATATCCTGTACGGTGAGGGCATTTCGGTGCTTGGCGAGCTGATCGATCTGGCTGTGGAGTTCGGCGTGGTGAAAAAGTCGGGATCCTGGTTCAGTTTCGGCCAGGACAAGCTCGGGCAGGGTCGGGAATCGGTGAAGAAGGCGCTTCGGGAGGATCACTCGCTGTATCAGCAGATTTATGTGCAGGTGAAGGAGCTTATGACCGGAACGGCTGAAATCATCAACGGCTGACGATGAAGATCGGTTTGACAGACATAGACCGCCCCGTCATTCTTGCCCCGATGGAGGATGTAACCGACCGGGCTTTCCGGCAGCTCTGCAAGCGCTGGGGTGCGGATATCGTCTATACGGAGTTCATCAGCGCCGAAGCGCTTCGCCGGGGGGTTGAAAAGACCGTGCGCAAGCTTCGGGTGGACGCCGTAGAGCGGCCTGTAGCCGTGCAGATTTTCGGCAGCACCGTCGATTCGATGATCGAGGCGGCTGCGGTGGCCGAAACCTACAGTCCGGATTTTCTCGACATCAATTTCGGTTGTCCTACCAGGAAGGTTGCCGGCAAGGGTGCCGGTGCGGCACTGCTTCGCGAGCCTGAGAAGATGCAGGCCATCGCCGAAGCGGTCGTCAGGCGTGTCGGCATTCCTGTTACGGCCAAGACCCGGATCGGGTGGGATCACGATTCCATCAATATTGTCGAGGTACTGCACCGTCTTGAGGACGCCGGCATCCAGGCGCTCGCCATCCACGGGCGCACCCGAAGTGACATGTACAAGGAACGTGCCGACTGGGGCCGGATTGCCGAGGCGAAGCGGCATGCCGCAATTCCGGTCATCGCAAACGGCGATATCTGGTCGGCTGAGGACGCTCTGGCCATGTTCTCCCAGACCGGGGCCGACGGTATTATGATCGGCAGGGGAGCGATCGGAAACCCGTTTATCTTCAGCCAGGCGAAGCATCTCCTGAAAACCGGCGTTCCGGCGCCTGCCGTGGGTTTCCGGGAACGGATCCATGCCGCCATCGACCATCTGAGGCTTTCGGTCGAGTACAAGGGCGGAAAATACGGCAATCTTGAAATGCGCCGGCACTATGCCACCTATCTGAAAGGGTTGCCGAAAGTCTCGCATGTGCGCAACAAGCTGGTGCGTGAAGAGAGCTGGGAGCAGGCTGTCGAGATTCTGCTTGCCTATGAAGCCGAGTGCGAAGGGTATGCAAGAGAGGGGCGCATCAGGGAGTATGCGGAGTACCTCAACGACCATTCGGAAAAACTTGTTTTGAATTATTAAAGAACCTTTCTATCCACGTATGAGCAGTTCAGATTCCCGTTACCGTGTGGCGGTGCTTGGCGCCACCGGACTTGTCGGCCGCACCATGATCCAGGTCCTCGAGGAGAGGGATTTTCCCGTCAGCGAACTGGTGCCGCTCGCCTCACCGAGAAGCGCGGGGCAGATTGTCCGGTTCAGGGGCCGCGAGTTCGTTACCGCGGTACCTTCGGAAGCCATTTTCCGTAATGTCGATATCGCGCTTTTTTCGGCAGGCGCGACGGCAAGCAAGGAGTGGGCGCCCATCGCCGCCGCTGCCGGAGCCATCGTGATCGACAACTCCTCGGCCTTCCGCATGGACCCTTCCGTTCCGCTGGTCGTGCCGGAAGTAAACCCCAGGGCCATTTTCAGGGCGGACGGAACGCCGGAAAGCATCATCGCCAATCCCAACTGCTCGACCATCCAGATGGTGGTGGTGCTCAAACCGCTGCATGACCGCTATCGGGTTCGCCGTGTGGTGGTTTCGACCTACCAGTCGGTGACCGGAAAGGGCAAGGCGGGCAGGGATGCGCTTGAAAGCGAGCTTGCCGGAGAGGTTCCGGAGCAGTTCACGCACTTCCACCAGATTGCCTTCAACGCCGTACCCCAGATCGACGTGTTCACCGATAACGGCTATACCAAGGAGGAGATGAAGATGGTGAACGAAACCCGCAAGATCATGGGGGATGACGCCATGTCGGTTTCACCTACTACGGTGCGCATTCCGGTGTATGGCGGTCACGGGGAATCACTGAACATCGAGTTCGAGGAGGAATTCGATATCGACGAGGTGCGATCCATCCTTGCTTCGGCTCCGGGTGTGATTCTGCAGGACGACCCTTCCGCCAGAATCTACCCCATGCCGCTTACCTCGTACGAGCGTGACGAAGTGTTTGCCGGCAGGATCCGCCGGGATTACTGGAACCCGAAGACCCTGAACATGTGGATCGTTGCCGACAACCTGAGAAAAGGCGCCGCCACGAACGCTGTGCAGATCGCCGAGGTGATCGCCTCCGGGTGCCTCTGACCGGGGTTTGACGGGAGGCTTGCCCGGGAGGTTTTCCCCGTTCAGCAGGGACGGCATGTCACCAGAATCGGGGCGCTGCCTCATTCAGTTTTCGAGAGTCATCAGCGCGGTGCTGATGGCTTTGGCTGCCGTTGCCGACCGGCAGCCGCGACGTTCGCGCCCGGCTACCTCAACCCGTTCGGGAATGGAGGAAGTCGCGAGCCTGCATGAGGTTTCTTTTTCAAGCAGGGCGGTCATCGCCTTGTCAGCCAGTTTTCCGGATACCGTGATGACGCTCCGGCGGGTTGCCTGGGAGCCCTGCAGTTCGTGAATGGCGAAATATTCAGCTTCCTTGCGTTCCGTGATCCGGCGGCAGTTGAAATATTCCAGCCGTCCGTTTTTTGCTGCAATAAGCACGACATGGCTTTTTTCAAGATCGAGAAAAACGGTTGTTTCCCCCGTGCTTACGGAGCGGTGAACCGTCGGAAGCAGCGGTGAGCCGAAAAAATGAAGAGGATGACGCTCGGCGAACTTTTCGGCGAGGGTTTTGAACGGTTCGGCCCGGTAGAAAAGCACGAGATGTTTTTCAAGGAGATCCCTGGTGCCGGAAACGGTATATGCTGCATGGTCGTGCAGATATTCCCCGGGACGGGTGAGAAAATGCGCTGCTTCGATGCGGCACTGTTCGGCACAGGTTTCCGCAGGGGCATCGCCGGGGAAATAGGCGTTCAGCGGCAGATAACTGTCGGGGCAGCAACAGATCGCCAGAGCGTCTCCGCGCCATTCGTCGGTAAGGGAGAGCATTTTTTTGAGAACCACGGACTGTTTTTTTCCTTCGAGACCCTTGCTGCCGAGAGCGAGTGTTCTGCATGCCGTGACAATGTATCCTCCGGAACCGGAAGTTTTTATCCGTACGAGGGAGCTTTCTTCATTGCCGATCGCACAGGCCAGGAGACTTTTACTCATTTACTCAAGCGTCAGATACTTTTTAAGGACTTCCAGTTTTTTCTCTCCGATTCCTTTTACTTCCAGAAGATCTTCGTGTCGTTCGATCCGTCCGCCTTTCGATGCCCTGAAAGCTACAAGCCGTTTTGCCATGACCGGTCCGACACCGGGAATCTGCTGCAACTGTTTTTCCGTGGCTTTATTGAAGCCAAGAGTTCCGTTGAATGTTTTTTTCCCCGAGCGGCCTGCGGTTGTTCTTTTTTCGTGGACAGGTGCTTCTTCCGTGCCGAAATCTCCGGCACGGAAGGCTTCGTCGGTATCGTGATCACGCCCGGGTGTTCCGGCGGTTTCTTCCGAAGGTATCGCGGCAAAAGCCGACACTGAGGCAAGCAGGCTGTCGGCAATTTTTTCGGAGAACCGCTCACGCTCTCTTTCCTTTACGAGGGCATCGGCATCTCGTGCCGAATGAAAATTCCTGACAATCCCGCCAAGCAGGAGGAATGCCACCAGCAGTGAGATAACCGATATTTCAGCTCTTGTCAGGCTCAGCCTGACAGCAAGCCTGTCAAGGGGGTTCATGATTCCCGAAAGGGGTTTGCTTCAGATAAAGATGCGCTTCACCCTGCCCGATACCGAACAGAGCACCTCATAACTGATACTTCCGGTACTGTATGCAATGTCGTTGGCTGATGGGCCTTCCCACCCGAACAATATAGCGTTATCGCCGGTTTTTACATCACAATCATCTCCGAGATCGACCATGATCTGGTCCATGGTGACGGTCCCGACCTGAGAAAAGGCTTTTCCTTTGATGACAACCGTTCCCCGGTTGGAAAGTGTTCTCGGATATCCGTCGGCATATCCCGCTGCAACGGTGGCTATCCTGCGGGTGCCTGGTGCTGTCCAGGTGCGGTTGTAACTGACCGGGGTTCCTGCAGTAACGGTTTTGATGAAAATCACCCTTGCTTCGACCTGCATGACCGGGGTCACCTCGACGGGAGAGCGCATGGCCGGATCCGGCAGATAGCCGTACAGCAGGATGCCCGGGCGAACCATGTCGAACCAGGAGTCCCTGCGGCAGAGAATGGCCCCGCTGCTGGCGGCGTGTTTGCAGATTGTCCGTCCGCTTTCCGATTCGTAGGCACTGACCAGTTCCCGGAACCGGTCGAGCTGCAACGAGGTGTACCCGTCGGGTTTCGATCCTTCGGCGAAATGGGTGTAGATGCCTTTCATCTCGAGATGAGCTGACCTGTCGATGGCCCGGAGCAGCTCCATGGTTTCAGCGGGAAGGAGGCCGAGTCGCCCCATGCCGGTATCGACCTTTACCTGCACGGCGAGTTTCGTGCCGCAGGCCGCGGCGCGTTTTTCGGCGGCACGGAGCATGTCGAAACTACAGATTGTCATTTCAATGCCGTACTGCAGGTAAGCGTCGATCTGCTGCACGAGGGGTGAGGAAAATGCAAGAATTGATGCGTTTTTTTTCAGGCCGCCTCCGGTTTTCAGTGCGACAGCCTCCTGGATGTTTGCCACGCCGAAATCGCTTGTTCCTGCGGCTTCGAGTGCACCGGCTATCCGGTCGGCGCCGTGTCCATAGGCATTGGCCTTGACGATGCCCATGATGCGGACGCCCTTTCCGGTCCATTGCCGTATGGCTCGGATATTCCTGTCGAGGTGTGATAATGCTATGCGTGCCTCCGCCATTGGAAGGGGTGCAACATCTGTCATGGATTGTCGGTTCTGCTTCATTGTTCCTGAATTCGCTACGGAAAGCGTCCAGTAATAAAACATTTTTTGTTGTTGTTTTTCAAACCTCCCTGTTTCTCCTTTTTTTGGGTGCACAGGATGTGCCGTTATATCCCCGCTCCTTGCATATCGGCGATTCATGAATTAAAATGTATATCTTGTGCGCATACGAAGCTTTGCGATGAGCGGCAAATAACCTGTCAATACCCTTACCATGTCGAACCACGATATTTTCGGAATTACAGCCGAAACCCCTCTGGTGCTTATCGGGCAGATGGCCCGCCATCTCAGGCCTGCTGTCATGGCGAAACTGGAGTATATGAACCCTGCCTGCTCGCATTACTACAGGGCGGCATCGGCGGTTGTTCGCGATGCGGAGGAGCGCAAGCTCATCCATCCCGGCATGACGCTTGTGGACTGGACCTACGGCAACAGCGGCATCGCTCTTGCCATGGTCGGTGTGAGCAGGGGGTACAAGCTGCTGCTTGCCGCTCCTGATAAAATATCCCGTGAAAAGCAGGATGTGCTCAGGGCTCTGGGAGCCGAAATGGTGATTACCCCGTCGGATGCCCTGCCGGGAGAACCGCGCAGTTGCGTGATGGTGGCTGAAAGCCTTGTCAGGAATATTCCCAATGCGTTTTTCGCAAACATGTATGAAAATCCTGCGAGCAGGGATGTCCATATCCATTACACCGGTCAGGAGATCCTGCTCCAGACGGCCGGCCGGGTAACCCATGTGTTCGTCCCGATGATTTCCGGATCCATGATCGCCGGAGTCGGCCGTTTTCTCAAAGCCGAAAAGCCGGGAGTGAAAATTATCGGCGTGGAGCCTGAAGGGTCGATATACAGGAGCCTCTTCAAGGACGGCGTTCCCGGCAGCCCTGTGCCATACGAGCTCGAGGAGATAGGCGCACTTCAGGCATCGGGTTTCTGGGACCCATCGGTTATCGACGATATCGTGCAGGTCGGCGACGACGAGGCGTTCAACTGCGGACGTGATCTGTTGCGGGCAGAGGCGGTCTTTGCCGGTGGCGCATCCGGTGCGGTTATGGCAGCCGCGCTCCGGTCGGCAGCCGCATACTCCGAGGACGATTGTGTTGTGGCCGTGCTGAACGATTTCGGCGGCTACTATCTCAGCAAGATGTTCCAGGACGTCTGGATGAAACAGAAGGGATACTATCGCAAGGCGAAAACAGCGCTCGAACAGATTACCGCCGAGGATATCATGCAACTCAAGGTGCGCAGGGATCTGATTTTTGCAAGTCCGGAAGCCACGCTTGCCGAGGTTTTCGAGATGATGAAACAGAACGATGTCTCGCAGCTTCCCATTGTTTCCTACGGAACGCCGATCGGGAGTATCAGTGAGAACAAGATTCTTTCGATTCTTATCGAGAATGACGAAGCCATGAATTCAAAGGTGGTGGGTTTCATGGAACAGCCTTTTCCGGTTTGCCAGCCTGACGCAACCATATCGGAATTGTCCGAAAAACTGCAGCAGAGCGCTTCCGGCGTCTTGATCAGTCTTTCCGACGGAAGGTTGCAGCTGCTTACGAAATCGGATCTTATCGATGCCCTGACGCACAAGTGAGGGGGGAAGGGTTCAGCACTCAGTGGTGAGCGGTTGGCCCTGGAGACAGGCGAACGACGGAGCTTCCGGGTCTGTGAAATTATACGGTTGTTTTTTTTTGGATATTTCTTTAATTAAGCAGTCCTGAAGTTTCCGGATTTTTTCCGCTGTATGCAGGGTTTCGGGTGTTCAAGAGATCTGTTTCGCCAGACGCATGTGCTCAGGGCGCCGTTCAGGCAGATGCCTGCATGGAGGCGCAGTTTCAACCAGCAAAGTCATATGAAGGTAGAGTCCAGAAAAAGGCAGTTCATTTTGGAGGGTAAAATAAAGCCCTGCTTCTGCGAAGGGTGCGGGCAGGTTACCGACAAGGTTTTTGTTGGTGAATGGATGCCGAGTGACAAGCCGAAAATCGACGACCTTCTTGCCGAAACCTCCTCGAAGAAATCCAGGGAGTCGAAAAAACAGGTTGAAGAGGTCTCTCCTTCTGCGGAAAACCAGTACTGGATCCGTTGTTCGCAGTGCAACCAGGTGCATCTGCTCAAGGAGTGGCAGATACAGATTGACAGGGAACTGAGTCCGGATGAGCTGAATCCCGAAGATTGCCAGGTGTATACTCCGCACGGCATCTATGCCAAGGGTGATGCGCTTTTTCATCAGGCGCTCGGGGAAGTGGGTGTTGTGCGTGAAAAGCAGGCAACCGGAAGCGGTGCATATGTCATTATTGTCGAGTTTTGCAAAAGCGGCAGGAAACAGCTGCTTGAAAACGTTCAGGTGAATACCGGCAAGGGAAAGAACGCCGAAAGCCTGACCGATCTTATCAAACTGAAATTAAGGCGCTGATTGGGAGCGTCGATCTTTTTAAAGGGGGTGAATACTTTTGGTCAGTGTGCAGGTTAATGATAACGAGTCCATCGACAAGATGCTCAAGCGTTTCAAGAAGAAGTACGAAAGAGCCGGTGTGTTGAAGGAGTTCCGTAAGAAAGCATACTTTGTCAAACCTTCGGTGGACAGCCGTCTGAAACGTTCGAGAAGCAGGCGCAGGGCTCAGAGAGCCAATGAAGAGCGCAATTCCTGATCGACAGGTTTGATCTTTCATGTTGAAAAGCAGCTCCTTTTTTCCTGAAGGGGTTGCTTTTTTTACTTTTAGGAGAACAACAAGAATTCACAGAAATGGGTGTTTTTCAAGGAGAGGTTACGGCACTGCCTCCCGACAAATCGATTTCCCACCGTGCCGCGCTTATCGGAGCCCTTTCGGAAGGCGTTACGGAGATCACCAACTTTTCTGCGGGATACGATAACCAGTCAACGCTCGGTGTGCTGAGGGACGCGGGAATATCGGTGGTTCAGGAAGAGGTCGACGGTGCTTATGGGTGCCGTATCCGGAAGGTTGTCATACGCTCGACAGGGCTCTGGAGTTTTGCCGAGCCAGGCAAACCGCTGATGTGCAACAATTCGGGCAGCACCATGAGGATGGTTGCCGGTATTCTTGCCGCCCAGCCTTTCCGGAGCGAGCTTGTCGGTGACAGTTCGCTCATGAAGCGCCCCATGAAACGGGTCGCCGATCCCTTGCGCCTGATGGGCGCCGGTATTGAACTCTCTCCGTCCGGTACTGCGCCGGTGCGCATCAGCGGCACGCGCGATCTGAGACCGATCGAGTACCGCTTGCCGGTTCCGTCGGCACAGGTGAAGTCGCTTGTTGCCTTCGCTGCCCTCCATGCCGACGGGGAGTCGAGAATCATCGAATCGATCCGTTCCCGTGACCATACCGAACTGATGCTCGGCCTTGATACAATTGATCAGCCCGACGGCGGGCGGGTTATCCTCATTCCAGGCAGGAAATCCGTTCCGGCAAGGCCCTTCCACATTCCGGCCGATCCCTCGGCTGCCTGCTTTCTCGTTGCGCTCGGTCTGCTCGGCGGCGGTTCGGAAATCATGATTCGCGATGTCTGTCTCAATCCGACCAGAGTGGAGTTCATTGCCGTGCTTACCGGTGCAGGCGCTCACATTGTTCTTGAAAACCGCCGCGTGATCGGAGGTGAACCCATCGGCGACATTCTCGTGCGCAGCACTCCTGACCTGAAGCCTCTGGTCATCAGCGACAAGGCGGTTATTGCCGGTGTTATCGATGAACTGCCCATGCTTTCGGTGCTTTCGGCTTTTGCAACCGGAGCGTTCGAAGTGCACAACGCCGAGGAGCTTCGCACAAAGGAGAGTGACCGCATCAATGCCGTGGTGTTCAATCTCGAACGCCTCGGTTTCGATTGCGAGCAGTATCCTGACGGTTTCCGGGTGATCAAAAGGCGGTGCAGGCCGACCGGACCGGTCAGCGTGGAGTGTTTCGACGACCATCGTATCGCCATGAGTTTCGCTGTTGCAGCATCGGCAACCGGCGAGGCCATTGAGCTTTCCCAGAGCGAGGTCGTCGGGGTCTCTTTCCCTGATTTCTTCGGGATTATCGATTTGCTCAAGTCCTGAACGGTCAACGGCGGCGGTCCCTGAAATGCGACTTTTTCAGGAGCCCCTTACTTTCCGCAGATGATCGAGCAGCGCCCGGTTGAACCGTTCAGGCTGCTCCATATTCGACAGATGTCCGGCCTCATCGATCAGTTCGAGTTTCGCGCCGGGGATGCTTTTTGCGATTGCCGTTGCGGTCTCCGGGTTGGTCAGCCGGTCTTTCCGGCCATTGAGCACCAGTACAGGGCAGGTGATGGCAGGAAGCAGCCGGGAAGAGTCCTCACGCTGCATGATGGCTTTCATTGCCGCGGTGATGGCGGTCACGGACTGCCCGGTGATCATGGCTTCTGTCTGCCTGGCCAGCGCAGGATTCGCGCTGAAGGTTTCGGGGGTGAAATAGTTCGGCATCATGCGTCCGGCAGCTTCTGCGGGCCCTCTGTTTTCGACGGCCTCGATGAATTCCTGACGCTGTTTTGCAGCTTCGGGGACATCCGCTTCCGCCCTCGTATCGCACAGAACCAGCGATGCGGTGTGTTCCGGAAAGAGCCGGTAAAAAGCGAAAGCCTGGTATCCCCCCATGGAAAGACCGACAACGGAGGCTTTCCTGCATCCGATGCCGTCAAGCAGGAGGGCGAGTTCGCGCGCGTATCCTTCGAAGGTCCACGCCGTTTTTTCCTCCGATCCTTCGATGCCGTAGGCGTTGGGTGCTATTGCAGCAATGCCGGCTTCTGCAAGCGCTCCGAGCTGCGGTTCCCACATGCCGGATGAAACCGGAAAGGCGTGGAGCAGCAGAACGGCATGACCTTCATTGTCTTCCGGCGCGATGCCGGTCGTGCGGCTCGTCAGCATCATCAGGCGTTTTCAGGCTTTGCGTGACCCTTGATTTCCCTGATGATGTTGTTGGCCTCGTTCAGGATTTTCTTCGCTTCGTCGCGTGCCGTGTCGATGATCTCCTGTGAGCGTTTTTTCGCTTCGTTGTTGTAGGCGCTGTCGTGCTCGGTGCTTTCATAGTAATCGGTAGCCTTGTCGAGTGCGTGTTTGACCTTTCCGGAAATGATCTGCTGGGTTTCCGTCCCCTTGTGCGGAGCGAAAAGCAGGCCCATGATGGTTCCCGCGGCAGCGCCGAGGGCGGCTCCGAAGAAAAGTCCCTTGTAGAATTTGTCCGGTTGTTGCTGTTCCATGAGGTGTTCGGATTTATAGTGGTGCCCTGAGATACTGCTTACTCTAATACAATACATAAATTTTAAAAATTCACGACTGCAGAATCTCCATGATCTGTTCCATCGATTCGTCGATGTGTCCGGCAAGCTCCTGACGGCAGAGCAGCCTGAATTTTTTCGTGTAACGTTCGAATGAAAGAATAAAATCCGACCGGAACACCGATTCTCCGAAATCGTCGAAACGGCAGTAGTCCGAGGTGAGCTGCATCGAAGAGTGCCGGTGCTCCGACCGGGTAGGGTAGACCCGAAGCTCGCGCAGATCCTTGTAGTCGAAAATATCCTTGCCGGAAGGCGGGTCGATCAGCACTTCGAGCCCGCTGAGAGGAAGGTGATAGCGGTTCGAAAGAAAACGGCAGATCTCCATCTCTTTTCTCCTGCAAAGTACGGCGTCGGATGCATACAGAAACCAGTTTGTTTCGTTTCCGGTTACCGTGTAAGGCTGGATGGTGAGGGCCCGCTTGTATACCCGCCGCTGCAGAATGTCGTCGAGCAGAAGGCATGCGGAAGCTGCCTGTCGGGGCAGCATGGCTTTCAGTTCGAAAAGCACCCGGTCATCTGCATTGTCGTAGAAGAGCAAACGCAGTTGCTCCTCCCCGAGCAGGTTTTCGTCGATGATGGTTTGCAGCAAACGCCGAAGCATGGCGGCAAGCGCCCTTCCCGTATGATGCCAGTAGACGTTGCGCATCATCATGTATTTGGCGAAGAGCAGACTTTCGAGTGGAGCGATTCCCTTTTCGGTGATGGCGAACCGCTCCCGTTCCGGGTCGGGTACGAACGATTCGATCAGTCGTTCGATGTCGATGCTTCCGTAGGGGATATTGCAGTGGTGTGCGTCGCGCATGAGGTAGTCCATCTTGTCGGGGTCGAGCGTACCGCTGATCAGTTTGCCGAACCCGCCTTGCGATGTGCCGTGAATGAGCGCGATCACCTCTTCCGCGTCAACATTCCACTCATTATGCAGAATTTCCGAAAGGCAGGGGAATCCGCTCTGTTCCTGATACAGAAACCGGGAGCATAGTTTTTCGTGATGCGCAAAAACTTCCCCCTGTCCGCCAGCCGGTATCTGTTCCTCGATGACGTGAGCATGCGGGTAATGGCCGATATCGTGCAGCAGGCTCGCAGCAAGCAGCAGGCGGCAGCTCCGGTCGTCGAAACGGAAGCGGTTGTCCTGCAGGCTGAGGGCGAGCGGATTGCTTCCCATGCGCTGCAGAATCAGCTTCATGAGATGGTATACCCCGATCGAATGCTCGAACCGGGTATGTGTGGCTCCGGGGTAGACCTGCTGCGAAAAAGAAAGCTGCCGGATGCCTTTCAGCCGGAGAAACGTTGGATGGGCAAGAATGTGCTTCAGCGGGTTGCTGAGCGGTATGTGACCCCATACCGGAAGCCTGATGAATCCTCCTTCGGCATGGAACAGAAATTGTTCGGCGATCATGGCGGTCAGGGAATAACAGCATTGACGGTAACGGCCTGCAACGCAAGATACGCAACAAACCACGGCAGGCAAACCGGGCTCTGTACATGCGTTTGTCGCGCAGGGAGGCACGGAAGGCTGTTGTTTTTTTGCGGGTGGTTCTGAAAAAGGGGCGTTAGCCGGTGCATAAAAAAAGCCGCTGCGTTTCGGCAGCGGCTTTTCTGTATCCTTTTGGCGGAAAATGGCTTAATATCTTGAGCGGTATGCCGGGCGTTCCTCGCGGGGCTTGGCTTCGTTGACCTTGATGGTTCTGCCGTTCAGCTCGGAGCCGTTCAGGGAAGAGATCGCTTCGGAAGCTGCGGCGTTGTCGGACATTTCAACAAAACCAAAACCTTTTGATCGGCCGGTGAACTTGTCGGTGATGACGCTTGAGCTTGAAACTTCGCCGAACTGTCCGAATGTTTCACGAAGATCGGCTTCGGTTACGCCGTAATCGAGGTTGCCAATGTAAATATTCATAATCGTAGCGGTAATTCGTGCTTTGTATCAAAGAGAAAAAACTGTCAAATAACCAAAAGCACAAATCACTTGAAAGCTTTCAGAGCCAACTATTGGCCTTATCCCTTATAATACGTGTTGTTTTTTCAAGAAACAAGCGATTTTCCTGCATCATGGCCCCTGTCCTTGAGGTGAAGGCGGCAGACCTTGCGGAAATGGTGCCCGTAGATGGCCAGCGTTATGGCCAGCGGCAGTGCCTGCTGCCGGTTGAAAAACGTCCATGCGAGCATTTTCCAGTAATGGACCCGTTCACGGCCGATAACGCCCAGAATGACCGTCGAGCGGGCGAACGCCATGAGCTGGCTGAGCCGGAAACGGTTTTTCATCTGCCGGGGAGCCCGGTATTCCCTGAGAAGCGTACGGATTCGCTGATAGTAGTGTTTCGGCGCGTAGAGCTGGTTCATCATCTCGCGGTACCCTTTTTTCAGGACTGCAGGGTCCATTTTCGGAATGATGTTGGTGTTGCTGTCGGCATTGTCCCCGCTCGAATGCGCCAAGAGCCGCCCCTCATTCTTCATGCGTTCGTAAAGCCGGGTTCCCGGCAGCGCCTGCAGGATGCCTACCATTGCCGTTACGATCCCGCTTTTCTGGATGAACTCGATCTGTTTCTGGAAAATCGACGGTGTGTCGCTGTCGAAGCCCACAATAAAGCCGCCCTGCACCTCGATGCCGGCGTTCTGGATAAGCCGGACGTTTTCAAGCATGTTCCTCGATGTGTTGTGCTTTTTGCCGCAAGCCTGCAGGGCGGTATCGTCAGGCGTTTCGATGCCGATGAAGACCTGGGAGAACCCGGCTTCGACCATCAGGTCCATGAGATCCCGGTCGTCGGCGAGATTTATCGAACACTCCGTGTAGAACTTTGTGGCAATGCCGTTCTTCTGCCTCCATGCGATGAGTGCGGGCAGCAGCTCTTTTTTCAGGTACGACTTGTGGGCGATGAAATTGTCGTCCACGAAAAAGATACTGTCCCGCCACCCCCTGCTGCGGAGTCCTTCGAGTTCGGCAATGATCTGGGTACTGGTTTTCGTGCGGATTTTATGGCCGAAAAGCGCCGTGACATTGCAGAAATCGCACTGGTATGGGCACCCTCTGGAGAACTGGATAGCCATGGATGCATAAGCAGGCATGTCGAGAAGATGCCATGCCGGCACAGGGGTGAGGGTGATGTCGGAGAATTCCCCCGAGGTGTAGGTTTTTGCAGGATTTCCGTTTTTCAGGTCGTCGAGGAACCGGGGCAGGGTCAGTTCGGCTTCGTTGAGCACGAAATGATCCACTTCCGGGAACCGGTCGTACCCCGTGGTGAACAGCGGCCCGCCTGCAACCACCCTGAGCCCTGCCGCCTTGCACTGTCCGATCACCTTTCCTGCCGACTCCTGCTGTACGGCCATGGCGCTGATGAACACCATGTCGGCCCATTCGAGATCGTTCCGTCCGAGCGGACGTACGTTCAGATCGACAAGCCTTTTTTCCCAGCTTTCGGGAAGCATGGCCGCCACGGTCACCAGGCCGAGCGGCGGTAGCGATGCCCGTTTTCTGACGAATTTCAGTGCGTGCCTGAAGCTCCAGAACGTATCGGGAAATTCAGGGTAGAGCAGAAGAAGTCTCATGGCCGGATCAGCCTCCTGCGCGGTCTGGGTCGGGTTGAAAAAGAACAGAGAAAACCCCCAGGCCTTGTTCTCAGGCCTGTTTTCATCAATAACGGGTTTTCGTGCGTTTATCGTTCCTTTCCGGAGCCGTTCAGTACCGGTCGAGGCTGAACTTTTCACCGAGGTAGTGCTTGCGGGCTTCGGGACTTTCGGCAATCTCCTGCGGCGTGCCCTGCATGAAGATGCTGCCGTCGAAAAGCAGGTAGGCGTGATTGGTGATCGAGAGGGTTTCGTGCACGTTGTGGTCGGTAATGAGTACGCCGATATTGCGTTTGACCAGACCTTCGACAATCTGCTGAATATCCTCAACGGCAATGGGATCGACGCCGGCAAACGGTTCGTCGAGCAGAATGAATTTCGGATCGAGGGCAAGTGCCCTCGCTATTTCGGTGCGGCGGCGCTCACCGCCGGAAAGCGCGTAACCCATGCTTTTGCGGATATGGGCAATGCCGAGGTCTTCAAGCATCTTTTCGGTTTTTTCCTGCTGCTGGGCTTTCGGAAGGGAACTGAATTCGAGGACGCTCATGATGTTTTCCTCCACGGTCATTTTCCGGAAAACGGAGGCTTCCTGCGGCAGGTAGCCGATGCCGAGCCGTGCGCGTTTGTGCATGGGCAGATCGGTGATTTCGGTTCCGTCAAACGTGACCCTGCCGCCATCAGGCTTTACCAGACCCACAATCATGTAAAAGGTGGTGGTTTTCCCGGCGCCGTTCGGCCCCAGCAGCCCTACGATTTCACCCTGTCTGACTTCGAGCGTCGAGCTTTTCACAACCTCGCGCCTGTTGTAGATTTTTTTCAGTCCGCTGCAGCCCAGTATTGATGCCATGTCTTTGATGTTGCAATAACGTTTCGATGACCGGAACCGTCGATATACCCGGATATTGCTCCTGACACGAAATGTAAAACTTATCGGATCAATAGCATGGAGGAAAATTGACCTGTCCGGTACATTCCGCCGGTGCTTTTCATGCAGGAAAGAGGGTGTTTTTCAACCGTTATGCGTTTTGAGGGAAGCCGTGAGACTCATTACGCGTTATGAAGTTCGGGTCTGTTGAGCTATCATGCAAGGAGGGAAAAAGGAATCAGTTCAGCATAAACACAGTACCATTATGGGAAAAGTGATGCCATACAAAGGCGTGTGGCCCGGAATTCATGAATCGGTGTTCATGACCGACGGGGCTTTCGTGATCGGTGACGTGCAGATCGGTGAGCAGTCGAGCGTCTGGTTCAATGCCGTGGTTCGGGGCGATGTCTGTCCGATCCGCATCGGACGGAAGTGCAGCATTCAGGACAACGCCACCCTGCATGTGACACACGATACCGGACCGCTCAACATCGGCGACTGCGTCACTATCGGTCATGGCGCGGTGCTGCATGCCTGCACGGTGCAGGATTACGTGCTGATCGGCATGGGAGCGGTGCTGCTCGATGACTGCGTGGTCGAGCCGTGGTCGGTTGTGGCGGCCGGCTCTCTCGTGAAGCAGGGCTTTAGGGTGCCTTCGGGAATGCTGGTTGCCGGCGTTCCTGCCAGGGTGATCCGCCCCATCACCGAGGCTGAGCGGCGCAACATCGGGGAGTCGCCTGAAAACTATGTTCGTTATGCAAAGAACTACCGCAACGAGGTGGCCCTGCCATGAACCGCTCGGTCATCGGCCGTCCCTGAACTCCCGGACTTCGGATTTTTTCAGCGGTGTTTTTTCCTGTTTTAGCTAAATTGTTCCGGTAATTGTTGCCGGAATGCCGTTTTCTGGCCGTAAATCCGGTTGCCGGCTGTTTTTCAAACCCATCTCCATGATTTTTTTCTGCCATGAAGGAACATGATGTTGTTGTTGTCGGCGGTGGTATCAGCGGATTGAGTCTTGCCTGGTACTGTGCCAAAGCCGGAATGAAAACCGTGCTGCTTGAAAAGAGCGGCGAGGTCGGCGGTTCGTTTGCCTCCCCGAAGTACGCATCGTCCGGAAAAAATTTCTGGCTCGAACTCGGAGCGCATACCTGCTACAGTTCCTATCAGAACCTTCTCGATATTGTTGCGGATTGCGGAGTGAGCGACACCATCATTCCACGGGCAAAAGTTCCGTTCTCTCTGATGATCGACGGCCAGATCAAGTCGCTTGTCTCGCAACTCAGCATTCCGGAACTGCTCATGTCGGCTCCGAACTTTTTCAAGCTGAAGAAGACCGGACAGAGCGTGAAGTCCTATTACTCGAAAATCGTGGGGGAAAAGAATTACCGTGATGTTCTCAGTCACTTCTTCAATGCGGTGCCCTCTCAGCCGACCGATGATTTTCCGGCAGACATGATGTTCAAGAGTCGTGAAAAACGCAAAGACGTGCTGAAAAATTACACATTCAGGGATGGTCTGCAAAGCGTTGCTTTTGCCATTGCAGCCAAACAGGGTCTCAGCGTTTTTACCGGCATGGAAGTGCGGCAAGTCCGGCTCGAGAACGGCAGATACCTGCTGAGAACCGCAGATGGAGATGAGTTCATTGCATCGAAGCTTGCCCTGGCCATGCCCTCTGCGATATCCTCGGAACTTCTGAGGGATGTGAACCCCGATGTCGCCAACCATCTTGGTCAGTTGAAAGCTGCAACGGTCGATTCCGTGGGGGTGATCGTGCGCAAGGAGCAGATGAACCTCAAGCCGGTGGCCGCACTGATCTCTCCGGGTGATGTGTTTTTCTCGGCCGTGTCCCGGGATACCGTTCCGGACGATACCTTCCGCGGTTTCGCGTTCCATTTCAGGCCGGGTCTCGATGAGAAGACGAAGCGTGACCGCATTACCGCCGTCCTCGGGGTCGGCATGTCGAAAATCGAGCATACCGTTACCAGAGTCAACACGGTGCCTTCGCTGCGCATGAACCATGCGCAGTGGCTGGAAAAAACCAATACCCTGCTGCAGGGAAAGAAGAACCTGCTTCTCAGCGGCAACTATTTCGGAGGCATGGCTATTGAAGACTGTGTGATCCGTTCGAAAGGCGAGTTTGAACGCATTACGGAATAAGCCTGACCGGGCAAACAATCTGAGCTGATGGATACTGCCGATATTTTTCGCGAAGTGATGCAGGGCACCTATCCGGTGCCCTTGCTGATTGTGCTGCTTGCCGCGCTTTTTTTCTTCGTTTCGAATTCGGTGTTCAAAAAGGTCATTGCGCGAATCCGGGCATCGGTCAAGGAGAGCGGCATTCCCTTTGATCTGCTGATCTGGCCGTTCCGGCTGTTCACCTCCCTGATCGGTTTGGGCGCATTGCTGCATTACCTTTCGCTCTCCGCAGATCTCAAGGAACCGCTCCGTCATGCGCTGTTTGTGGTTTCCATCATCGGTTTCGCATGGTTTCTCCTTCGTTTGCTGATGGTGGTGGAGCAGTTCCTCTTGCAGCACTCTTCAACCACGGCAAGCAAGAGCGAGGAGAGAAGGAAAATCGCGACGCATGTGAGCCTGGTCAGGAAGATCCTCAATGTGCTGATCGTGCTCATTGCCGTATCCGGCGTACTGATGACGTTCGATACCGTCAGGCAGGTCGGGCTCAGCATTCTTGCTTCGGCGGGCATTGCCGGCGTGATTCTCGGCTTTGCCGCGCAGAAAAGCCTCGGTACGCTGATTGCCGGCATCCAGATCGCCATCACGCAGCCGATCAGAATCGATGACGTGGTGGTTGTTGAAAAAGAGTGGGGTCGTATCGAGGAAATTTCGCTCACCTATGTTGTTGTTCAGCTCTGGGACCAGCGTCGTATGATTGTGCCGATATCCTGGTTTATCGACCGACCGTTCGAGAACTGGACAAGAACTTCAGCCGAACTGCTCGGTACGGTTTTTCTTTACACGGATTACGCAATACCGCTCGACGCATTGCGTGTCGAACTGGAGCGCATTGTGGCCTCTTCGTCCCTCTGGGACGGCCGGGTGGTGAAAATGCACGTTACCAACACGACGGAAAAATCTGTCGAAGTCCGTGCGCTCATGAGCGCCGCAAACTCTTCGGATGCCTGGGAGCTGCGCTGTCTGGTAAGGGAACAGCTTATCGAGTTCATCAGGAAGAACTTTCCCGGAGGACTTCCGAAAGTGCGGATGGATATGGGTGAGGGCGGCGCCGAGTCTGCTGCGGCGGCTTCCGGGGAGATGTGACCGTTTTCAGGGTGTGATCTTTGCGCTTTTTTCCATAGCTTTGTGGCTGTCGCGAGCATTGCTGTTACAAAAGCTACCGGTGATGGTTCGGTACCGTATGAAGCATTTCGATCATTGATTTAAAAGGAGAGTAGATATGGCTCAAGCCAAACAGGGAGATACCGTAAAAGTCCATTACACCGGCACGCTCGACGACGGCACCATGTTCGATACGTCGGCCAACCGCGATCCGCTCCAGTTCACCATCGGCGGCGGACAGGTTATCCCGGGATTCGATATTGCCGTGCTCGGCATGGAACCCGGACAGGTCAGGACGACGGTGATCGAGCCGGATGATGCATACGGCCGGCACAGCGAGGAACTGGTAACGCCGGTCGCACGCGAACGTTTTCCCGCCGAGATGGAACTCGAGGTCGGTCTGCAGCTTCAGGTGGGTCTTGCCGACGGGCAGCAGGCCATCGTGATGATTGTCGATCTTTCGGAAACGGAGGTTACGCTCGACGCCAACCATCCGCTTGCCGGCCAGCAGTTGACCTTCGAGATAGAACTGGTCGAGATTGTATAGGTAAACCGGTCGTGAGTGGTTCATTTCCACTCACGACCGGTTTACGGTTACACCTTCAAAATCGGAACGTTAACCACTATCACTCTTCAATCATGAAAACTCCAGCCCTTTGTTTCATTTTAATGCTTCTTCTTCTTGCCATGACGGCCTGCGGCGGAGAGGGAATGCGGTATGAGGCGGCCCCGTCCGACCTGCCGGCGGCAGGGTCTGCTGTGGAGAGCAGGGTGGCTGCCGAACCCGCTGCGGCACCGCCTGCACCTGAATCCGCAATGAAGGCCGGAGGCGTCGAAGCAACGCAACCGGCCGAAATCCCGCCGGTTGCCCAGCAGATCATCCGGGAAGGACAGGCCGTTTTCGAGACCTCCGACCTGAAAAAGACGAAAACCTGGATCGAGAGTCTGGTGAGGCGTCACAAGGCATACATTTCCAATGACGAGCAGAACAAGGGTTCTGACCGCATCGAGCAGCGCATGATCGTGAGGATTCCTGCCGACCGGTTCGATGCCTTCCTCGCCGATTTTGAAAAGGGGGTCGTCCGGTTCGACAGCAAGTCGGTAACCGCAACCGACGTGACCGAGGAGTTCATCGACGTTTCGCAGCGGCTCAAGGTCAAGAAAGCCACTGAGGAGCGCTATATCGCCCTTCTGGCAAAAGCCGCGTCGGTGCGCGATGTGCTTGAAACCGAGAAGTACATCGCCGAGGTGCGCGCTGAAATCGAATCGCTCGAAGGCCGCTTGAAATACCTCCAGAACCGTATCGGGCTCAGTACCCTCACAATCTTCTTCTACCAGATCAAGCCTGAGGTTCAGGGATTCGCTTCCCGCATTGGCCTGGCTTTCAGCGAAGGCTGGAACAGTTTCCTTTCATTCCTTCTCGGCGCAATCTCTCTCTGGCCATTCCTCCTCGCCGGTGCGGCAATCATCGCTGTTGTTCGTTTTCTCTGGAAACTGAGGAAGTGAAGACTGATTGCAGGGCTTCTCTCCTTCTCGCCGGGAGAAGCCTGTTTGGAAAATCAGCGTATTCTTCGTAAATAGAAATGCAGGTCTTGCCGTCGGCTTATTCCTTCCTTCCGAGACGGCATCCATGAGTACCGTTGAGTGACAATCCGGGTTTATCCTGAAAGTCTGGATAATGTGAGCCGGAAAAGCAGAGCCGTTCATATCCGGTCTGCCTGCCTCCAGGATCTTCCGCTATTGTCTACGTATTGATGCCCAAAAACCATGTGTGCAGCGAATGAACCACAAACACAGCACAGAGACCCATCACGGTTGGGAGTGAATCGTTAATACCCATGTTTTAAACAAGGGTGGTCATGGAGTAAAAAGTCCTGTTGACCAGTTTTGTTGCCGGCTTAGGCTGATCTGTATAAACCGACAGACCTGAATAATTGTTATTACTATTAAGTTGTTTATAATTAATTAATTGACTGATCTGTTGATGTGGTTTTGAAATTGTCTTATACAGAAAGAAGCTTTCTGCTTTTCCTGAATTAGGCAGATCAGTCTAAACATTGATGGCGCGGACGCTACGCGCCTCGCCATCGGCGCTGCGGATTCCCATCCGCTTTCTGTCCCGGCGCTGACGCGCCAGGCCATCAAGCGGCTGCAGCGGACAGCCGCCCCCGCGAGCAAGCTCGCGTGTTCGTCTGCCGCTGATCCGCAGCGCCGTTAGACCTTCGGGGAGAGAAACTCCATGACCACTCGGCGCACCATCATTAAATCACTTGGTCTTCTTGCTGGAGCCACTCTGCTTGGCGGAGCGAAGGGAGTTTTCGCCATGGCGAATCGCGAAGATGGTTGGTTTATGCCAGACGAAGGTGACCCCCACCAGTGCACATGGATGGCCTTTGGTGCCAGCCGCAAAATATGGGGCAAGAAGCTCTTGCCGGAAGTTCAGCGCAACTTGGTGACAATTGCCCTGACCATCGCGAAGTACGAGCCGGTCTCGATGCTGGTTCGGCAATCTGACTTGCCACTAGCCCAAAGACTGATGGGGGATAAGGTTGAATTGATTGTCTGTCCGCTCGACGATTTATGGATGCGTGACACCGGGCCGGTTTTTGTTGTGACGGAGAATGATGACAAAGCCGGGGTTGACTTCAATTTCAACGGCTGGGGAGAGAAGCAGGACTTTGACTACGATGCCAAAGTCGCCTCGTTCGTCGCTCAGCGTGCTGATGTGCGCCGCGTCCAAACCGAATTGATACTTGAGGGCGGCGGTATCGAGGTGGACGGACACGGTACGGCGATCATCACCGAGAGTTGTGTGCTCAATGAAAACCGCAATCCTGGTCTGAACAAGGCACAGTGCGAGCAGGAACTGAAGCGGTTACTTGGCCTGGAGAAAATCATCTGGTTGCCTGGCATCAAGGGCAAAGACATCACCGACGGACACACCGATTTTTATGCCCGCTTCGCTCGGCCTGGGGTGGTTGTCGCGGGCCATGATCCTGATCCCGAGTCCTTCGATCACGCCGTGACAAAACGACATTTGGAAATTCTACGCACGGCAACGGATGCCGAAGGGAGTCAACTAGAGGTTGTTGCCTTGGAGGCACCTTCAAGGGTTCGAGAGCAGTTTGCAAGCGACGACTTCGCCGCTGGCTACATTAATTTCTATGTCTGTAATGGCGCAGTGATTGCCCCTGAGTTTGGTGATCCGCGAACCGATGCAGCAGCTAAACGCCAACTGCAAAGAGTGTTTCCTGGGCGAGAAGTTGTCCAAATCAACATTGACGGCATTGCGGCAGGCGGTGGAGGCATTCATTGCACGACACAGCAAGAACCGAAGGTCTAACAAGTCAATCCAGCGGGCGCCGTACCGGCGCCGCTGATTTCCAACGATGGCGCGGACGCTACGCGCCTCGCCATCGGCGCTGCGAATTCCCATCCGCTTTCTGTCCCGGCGCTGATCCGCAGCGCCGTTCGGCAACGAAGAAAGGAGGTGCCCCGGGAATCATTTTGTTTCGTGTGGGCCGAAAGGCCGGATATGGACTACTAAAACCTAGGAAGGAGGCGACAACATGAGTAGGAAGATCGAAGTAGAAACCGCAGAGGCTTTTGGAAGAACTTTTGTAAAAGGGAATATACCGGAGATCAACACCGTGAGGTGCATGGCATGCTGGCACTGCGTCAATCTTTGCAAGAAGCTTGGGCCAAACGTGCTGGACATTGTTGACGGCGTTGCCAAACCCGTACGTCCTCAGGACTGCATCGGTGATGGGGCTTGCATGTTGGCCTGCCCCACCAAGGCGATATTCCTGATGAGCAAGTATGATCCTGCGTCACCGCCCAGCGCCGTGTGACGATTGCGAAGCCACCGAATAGACGTGACTGTCGTGGCCGCAAGAATTAAGAATTCGTGCGGCGCGCCAGTCAAGATGAAGGCAAGGGCATGGTGTCCTTGCGCTTGCCTTATAAACCTGGCGCTCAAGCCGACCCGCACCGCTACGCTCCAGCAGTCGGCTTAGCTCTACGATGGCGCGGACGCTACGCGCCTCGCCATCGGCGCTGCGGATGACCATCCGCTTTCTGTCCCGGCGCTGACGCGCCTGGCCATCAAGCGGCTGCAGCGGACAGTCGTCCCCGCGAGCTTGCTCGCGTGTTCGTCTGCCGCTGATCCGCAGCGCCGTTGGACAACACGGAAGACTGCGGATCAAAGCAACCTTCGAGGGCGATAACGCATGAAAGCAGTTGTGTATGAAAGATATGGGCCGCCCGAGGTTCTTCAATTGAAGGAGGTCGAAAAGCCCACGCCCAAGAACAATGAAGTCCTGATAAAAACACATGCGACAACGGTCACATCAGGCGACTGGAGGGTACGAAGTCTCAATGTACCTGTTGGCTTCAGGCTCATCATGCGTTTGGTATTTGGAGTCTCGAGACCAAAGCAACCCATACTAGGGACAGAACTGGCAGGGGTAATTGAATCGGTCGGCAAAGGTGTAAGGAAATTCAAAGTCGGTGACCAAGTTTTTGCGTTCAGCGATGCCGCCATGGGGTGTCATGCGGAGTACAAATGCATGCCGGGGGACGGGGCGGTGGCACTAAAACCCGTCAATCTGACCTGCGACGAAGCTGCTGCACTATCTTTTGGCGGAACAACGGCGCTGGATTTCCTCCGAAGAGGAAAACTTCAGAGCGGGGAAAGAGTGCTCATCAATGGCGCTTCCGGAGGGGTAGGCACAGCTGCGGTGCAGCTTGCCAAGCACTTCGGGGCAGACGTAACCGGGGTGTGCAGTACCGCGAACATGAAACTGGTGAGATCTCTGGGCGCCAGTCATGTCATCGACTACACCCAAGAAGACTTCACGCAGAATGGTGAAACCTATGATGTCATTGTCGATACCGTCGGCACGGCTCCATTCTCCCGCAGCAAAGCTTCGTTGAAAGAAGGAGGCCGCCTTCTTTTGGTATTGGCTGGGCTGCCACAAATGCTTCAAGCTCCATGGGTGTCGATAACGAGCAGCAAGAAGGTCATCGTCGGTCCAGTCACCGTGTGCGCGGAAGATTTGCGTTTTCTCGCGGGGCTGGCTCAGGCGGGAGAATTCAAACCGGTTATTGATCGGCGCTATCCGTTCGAGCAGATCGCCGAGGCTCACCGCTACGTCGACACCGGACGCAAGAAGGGAAATGTCGTCATAACTCTGGAGCATGACGATTGAACCCAGGAGCACGGATCACGTATGCGACCAACTGAGAGGGCATTGTCCAACGTGGCGTTCGAGAGGGTCGCGCCAAAAGCGGCACGCCCCTCAACTTTACGTTTCGGTCGGCAGCAAATATGACACACGAATTTGACGGGAAAAAATACGAAAAAGCATCGGCCCATCAGAAAGAATGGGGCGAAAGGCTTATTGCTGAAGTCAGTTTGCGTGGAACAGAGTCAGTGCTTGATCTTGGCTGTGGCGATGGCATACTTACCGCACAGATTGCCGATCTGGTTCAACAAGGGGTAGTGCTGGGTATCGACGCCTCACAAGGTATGATTGATGCGGCACTATCGAAAGAACGTAAGAATCTCACTTTTTGCAAAATGGACATTAACGAGCTCAATTTTGTGGAGCGTTTTGACCTGCAAACAGAATGTGAAATAGTCCCCAAAAATAGGACAGCAAGTTTAGTTGTAAGAAAACCAGTAAATTGCTGTCACTATGAAAAAAAGCAGACGAAAATTCAGTGCGGAAGTCAAGACCAAAGTGGTACTTGAAGCCT
>Ga0194112_10000183_pt1 | contig 84309 bp, 53 predicted proteins | sample TA2MahC400mmetaG_FD_146191 | JGI IMG/M metagenome (GOLD analysis project Ga0194112, IMG submission 146191) | Freshwater microbial communities from Lake Tanganyika, Tanzania - TA2015016 Mahale Deep Cast 400m | ecosystem: Environmental > Aquatic > Freshwater > Lake | place: Tanzania: Lake... | reverse complement strand
CCCGCGAGGCCAACCAAAAGAAAGTCATTCTCTTCAACCTCTGCGGCCACGGGATGCTCGACCTCGCGTCGTACGACGCATTCTTGGCCGGCAACCTGAAAGATGAGTAACCAACAAAAGGAGAACCACCATGAAACGTCTCACGTTTGTCGCAGTTTGTGCGCTGTCGCTGATGTTGTCGTCAGTCCGCGCCTATGACCTGCCGTTCCTGAATCTTGGGTTCACCAGCTTCCTCGACGGCGCGCCGCCGGCGGGGCCGGGGTTTTATTTCCAAAACTACTTTATGTATTATCACGCTGACAAGTTCGCCAACGCCGATGGCAACAGCTTCCCAACAGCGCCGAAGGTGGACATTGTCGCCAACCTGTTTCAGGGGCTGTATGTCTCGAACCAGAAAGTGTTCCTCGGCGGCAAATGGGGCATGGATCTGATTGTGCCGGTGGCCAACTTCAGTCTTGATTCGAAAATTCCGGGACTTTCGGCAAACAACTTCGGCATCGGCGACATCTTGATCGGCCCGTTCCTCCAATGGGACCCGATCATGGGCAAGAACGGCCCGATCTTCATGCACCGATTCGAGTTCCAGATGTTGCTGCCGACTGGCAATTACGACCGCAATGAAGCCATCAACCAAGGCAGCAATGTGTTCTCCATTAATCCGTACTGGGCTGCGACGCTGTTCCTCACGCCGAAATGGACGACCTCTTGGCGGATACACTACCTCTGGAACGATGAAAACACCGAACCGAATGAACCCGGCTGTTCCAAGGTGCAAGCTGGACAAGCAATCCACCTCAACTTCGCCACTGAGTACGAGGTGATTGAGAAACGTTTACGACTTGGGATCAACGGCTACTATCTCAAACAGATCACCGATACAAAGGTGGATGGCAACAATTCTCCCAATCGCCGCGAAGAAGTCATCGGCATCGGGCCGGGGTTGCTCTACAGTTTCTCTCAGAACGATCACATCTTCTTCAACTTCTATCAGGAACTCGGCGCTGTGAACCGGACCGAGGGACAGCGTTTCATTTTCCGCTGGACCCATCACTTCTAGCCCGACTTTCGCACAGGCGTGATACGTCTGATAACGCTGATTGTTACGAGCACTTCGATGACATCATGAGTGCCGATGGCAGCGTAACACTGAATGTTATTTTGAGAAAAGACGTCGCCGGAGATAGCGGATGCAGGAGTTGATATCCGAAGAAAGTTTAATCTCTCAGCATCTCTCCTCGCTTCTCAGCGCAACACACCGCCTTCGCTGGCGTTGGTGACTTGTTTCTGATAGCGCGCCAACCAGCCGGTCAAGTTCCGTTTCACCTGCACCGGTTGACGCGCCGTCAGTTCAGCTTCCGGCACGCAGATGTCAATCTTGCGGTTCGGGAAATCTATCCGGAGCCGGTCGCCGTTCTTGAGCAGACCCATCGGGCCGCCTTCCGCCGCTTCGGGGCTGACGTGGCCGATGCACGCGCCCGCGGTGCCGCCGCTGAACCGGCCATCGGTGATGAGCGCAACTTTATCGCTGAGTCCCATGCCGACGATGTAGCTGGTCGGCGAGAGCATCTCCTGCATGCCAGGGCCGCCTTTCGGGCCTTCGTTGCGGATAATGACAATGTCACCGGCCTTCACTTTGCCGGCGAGAATGCCGGAGCAGGCGTCTTCCTGGCTCTCGAAAATCACGCACGGCCCTTCAAACACAAAGTCCGCGCCGCAATTCTGTTTGAAACTCTCGCTGATGCCGGCGGTCTTGACGACGCTGCCTTGCGGGGCGAGTTGGCCATAGAGAATCGAGAGGCCGCCGTCCTTCGAGTAGGCGGTCGCCGGCGTGCGGATGCAGTCCTCGGCCTTGAACATGAACGCCGCGTCATGCGGCATCAAGCCGGTCGGCTCGGCGGCGGCGATGGACACGGGACGCATGTCGCGGTACGCCTTCGTGATGAGCCAGCCTTGGCGGTAGCGCGATGCGCGAACGAGGCTGCGCACTTTCTTCGGCTCGCCCGGCGCGTATTGCCAGAACATCAACACCGGCGTGTCGCGCAAGCGTCCCAGCTCCGCGCGCACCTGTCCTTTGAACTCGTCAATCCTCTGGCGGAATCCCGCTTCGATCTCTGCCGCGCCTTTCCACGTCGTCGTCTCGTCGAGTTGGAACTCAGCATCGCCGGCAAACAACGCCGCACAGAGCGACGCGTCGCCGGCGTTGAACGCAGCGGCAAGCCGCCAGAGTGTGATCGAACGCTCGTCGCCGGGGAAGAATGAGATCGGTTTCCGCGCCATCTCGCCATCGCGCACCGGCACCGACGCGCCGGCGACGCGGGCGGACTTTGCCCATGCGGTGTATTGCGATGAGCGGGCGTCCCACTCGTCAATGTCCTGGCCGATGGTTTTGCCGGTGACGGTCTTGCAGTTCAGGTTGAGCGCGCCGAAGCGCTTCAACTCGCCGAGAATCGTGTGGATGCCGCCGGCGCGGTGAACATCCTGGACGTGATAGTCCGACGACGGCGAGACTTTGCACAGGCAGGGCACCCGCTTCGAGATCGCGTCAATGCGCGCGATGTCGTACGCGATGCCGGCTTCGCGGGCGATGGCGAGGGTGTGGAGAATGGTGTTCGTCGAGCCGCCCATCGCGACGTCGAGCGTGAGCGCGTTGTCGAACGCCTCGACGGTGGCGATGTCGCGCGGCTTCAAGTCGTGTTCGACGAGCTTCATGATCGCGCGCGCGGCGCGGAGGTAGAGCGCCTCGCGTTCCTTCGAGACGGCCAGCACCGTGCCGTTGCCCGGCAATGCCATGCCGAGCGCTTCGCAGAGACAGTTCATCGAGTTTGCCGTGAACATGCCGGAACACGAGCCACACGTCGGGCAGGCGACCTGTTCGAGTTCGCGAAGTTTGTCCTCGTTGATCTTGCCGGCCTGCAATTCGCCGACGGCCTTGAAGACACTGATCAAGTCAGTCGGTTTGTTTGCGACGGCGTTACCCGCGGCCATCGGGCCGCCGCTGACAAAAATGGTGGGGATATTGACGCGCATGGCAGCCATCAACATGCCGGGAACGATCTTGTCGCAGTTCGGGATGCAGACCATGCCATCGAAACGGTGCGCTTGTAGCATGGACTCGACGCAGTCGGCGATGAGTTCGCGCGACGGCAGCGAGAACTTCATGCCGCCGTGGCCCATCGCGATGCCGTCGTCAATGCCGATGGTGTTGAAGATGAATGGAACGCCGCCGGCTTCGCGGACGAAACGTTTTACGAGTGCGCCGATCTCGTCGAGGTGGGCGTGGCCGGGGATGCAGTCGGTGTAGCTGTTGCAGATGGCGATGAACGGCTTGTCGAAATCGGCTTCGGACTCGATGACGCCCGCGGCCCGCAGCAGGCTGCGGTGCGGTGCGCGTTCGGGGCCTTTCTTAATGATGTCGGAGCGCATAGTGGACTTCCTTTGTTTGGCGCGCACTTTGCCACGTCTCGCCTCCCGCGGCAAGCGCGCAACACAACCGTCGCCTCACTCGTGATGGTTAATATATTAACCACGATGGTTAACATGTTAACCGTCTCTGTTTTTCGGGGTGTGGTTCAGGGTTTGTGAGAAGACAGCGCCTTCAGCAACTCCAGCAAACGCGGTTGGGCACGGACGATGTCAATGAGTTGGCGTTCGGCACCGGTCAGTTGGTATTGGCCACGGTTGGCCAGTGCCGAGGCCGGCAGATAACCGGCGCGTACCAGCAGTGCTTCGCGGTCTTCGCCAAGCACATCCGCCAGACGCAGCAGATCGTCGGCAACGACACGACGCTTGCCTCGTTCCACTTGCGACAAGATGCTGTGATTCATCTCCGCCAGTTGCGCCACGTGTCGCATTGACCATTCGCCTCGACCGCCGCGTCCATCCCGGAAGCGGCACGCGCGCAGGTAGTGTCCCATTGAGGCGATGTTGGCGTGCAATGCCACCGTTTTGCGGCAACGCCCCCGTCGGTATCGGCTCTGACGGGACGGGGGCGACTCATGGGGATCGAGGATTTGATAGCGAATCGGTCGGGAACCTTTCATACGTGTCTCCATTTGATGGTTAACATGTTAACCAGTGTGGTTAAGATGTCAACCAGCACGTGTTTGGCGGAGGTCAGGTGAGGAGGCGACGGGCTTGGGCGATGTCGGCGCGGATTTGGGCTTGGAGCGCCTCGATGTTGGGGAACTTCTGTTCGCCACGGAGTTTTTGGATGAGGGCGACTTCGATGTCCTGACCGTAGAGGTCGCCGGTGAAATCGAGGAGGTGGACTTCGATGAGGCGGCCGGGCGTGGCGTGTTGGAAGGTGGGACGAAGGCCGACGTTGACGACGGCAATGCGTTGTCCGACGCGGGCGGCATAGACACCATCGGGCGGGAGGACTTCGTTGTGGAGGTTCAGGTTCGCGGTGGGGAAACCGAGCGAGCGTCCGCGTTGGTCGCCGGGTTCGACGGTGCCAAGCAAGCGGAACGGTCGGCCGAGCATGGCGGCGGCGCGGTCGAGGCGTCCGTGCAATACGTGCGCGCGGACGGCCGAGGAACTGATCATCTCACCGTCGGCGGTGTGGACGGCGGGAATTTCGTTGACGGTGTAGCCGAGGCGGGCGGCGTGGCGTTCCATGAGGGTGGCGTTGCCGGCGCGATTGTGTCCGAAATGGAAACGGGCGCCGACGCAGATTTGCCGGACACGGTGTGTGGCAAGTTGTTCCAGGAATGTCTCCGCAGGAATGTCGGCAAATTCACGAGTGAATGGCAGGACGAGCGCGACATCCACACCAAGTTTTTGGATGAGCGCGAGTTTGTGTGGCGTGGAGGTGAGCAGCGGCGGCGCTTTGTCGGGATGGAGGACTCGCATGGGATGTGGATCGAAGGTGAGAACAACAGAGGCGTGGGCGATGACGCGCTGGTGGCCGAGGTGGACGCCGTCGAATACGCCGATGGCAACGTTGAGCGGGCGGTTCAACGAGGCGAGTTCGGCGAGTGAGTGGAGGACTTTCATCACGCGGGCTTGATGAGTTTCAAGATCGGAATGATGCAGGGCTGGAGTTCCTGGCGGTTGAGCAACAGTAGCTCGTTGAGTTTGTGGGCGTCCTTGACGTCGAAGCGACCGGAGCGGGTGCGGCGGAGCGTGGAGAGATGGCCGCCGCAGCCGAGTTGGTCGCCGATGTCGTGGCACAGGGTGCGGACGTAGGTGCCCTTGGTGCAGGTGACACGGAACTCGGCGTCGGGCAAAGCGAATTTCAGCAGGCGAAAATCGTAGATGTGAACGTTGCGCAACTCGCGTTCGACGGTCTTGCCTTTGCGGGCGAGTTTGTAGAGCGGGACGCCGGCGATTTTCTTGGCGCTGACCATCGGCGGCATCTGTTGGATGTCACCGGTGAATTTTTTGAAGACGGCTTCGAGGTCGGCGGCGGTGAGGGGCGGGACGTTTTTTTCAGCGATGACCTCACCGTCGGCGTCCTGCGAATCGGTGGCGATGCCGAGCTTGAGAGTGCCTTCGTAGGTTTTGTCTTCAATCATCAACCGCTCTTGAAGTTTGGTGGCGCGTTCGAGGACGATGACGAGCAAGCCCGTCGCGGCAGGGTCGAGTGTGCCGCAGTGGCCGACTTTGTGGAAACCGAAATGCCGGCGGATGCGGTCCACAACATCGTGGGAGGTGAGGAGAGGCGGCTTGTCCACGAGGAGAACGCCGTCGAATGGGGTGAGTTGGGGCGTCATAGTCCGGCGTCTTGGATGGCTTTGGAGATGGTGGCGACGACTTTCGCCTCGACTTCGTGCGGCGTGCCACTGAGCCGGGCGCCGGCGGCTTCGCGGTGGCCGCCGCCGCCAAAATGGCGGGCGATGCTGTTGACGTCAACCTTCGGATGTTTGGAACGGAGGCTCATGCGGAACTTGCCGGGTTCGGGCAGTTCCTCGAAGAGGACGGCGACAAGGACGCCTTGAATCGAGCGCGCGTAATCAATGAGTCCCTCGGTGTCCTCGCGCTTGGCGTTGGAGCGCTGGAACATGTCGTTGGTGAGCCAGTAGTAGGCGATGCGGTTGCGGTCGGTCATCGTAAGATCGGCGAGCGCCATCTGGAGAAGCTGGACGCGGGCGTACGGGTAGCTCTCGTAAATGTGGCGGCAGAGGTCGCCGACGTTGACGCCGGTTTCGACGAGGTCGGCGGCGGCGCGCAACGACGCGGCATTGGTGTTGGCGTAGGTGAAGTTGCCGGTGTCGGTGGCGATGGCGGCATAGAGGCAGTTGGCGATGTCGAGGCTGAGGCTGAATCCGCCGCGTTTGATGAGGTCGAAGACGATCTGGCCGGTGGCGGGCGCTGCGGGGACGACCCAGTTGATCTCGGCGAATTTTTCGTTGCTGACGTGGTGGTCAATGTTGACGAACGCTTTCCGGCTGCCGATGCGTTGGGCGGCGACGCCGACGCGTTGCCATGTCGAGGTGTCCACGGCGATGACAACGTCGAAATCCCGCGGCGCGTCGGGCGGACGGGTGAGGAGGTCGCTGTGGGGGAGGAAGCGGAATTTTGCCGGAACAGGGTCGTCATTCCAGACGGTGACTTGTTTGCCGAGTGCTTTCAGAAGGATGGCGAGGGCAAGCTGCGAGCCGATGGCGTCGCCGTCGGGCCGGTAGTGGGAGAGCAGGAGGAAACTCTGGTGCTGGCGCAACAGTCCGGCGATTTGCAGGCAGGGATCAGTCATTGGACGGCTCGATGTGGAGTTCGTCGAGGAGGTGTTCGATGCGCTGGGCGTGGGACTCGGTTTCATCGAGGAGAAATTTCAAGCGCGGTGTGTACTTGAGGATCACGCGGCGCGAGAGTTCGTGTTGGATATGGCCATGCGCTTCTTCGAGCGCCGCGATGGCGGCTTGTTGTTGTTTCGCTGTGCCGATGACGCTGACATAGACGCGCCCGTCGCGCAGGTCCTGGCTGACAACAGCGGAAGTGACGGTGACAAAGCCGCAGCCGGCAAGATTGAGTTGCTGCACAATCTCGCCGATCTGTTGTTTGACCAACTCCGAAACTCGTTCAATGCGCCGGTGGCTCATGGCTCGCGGCTTACCTCCGTTTTCGTTTACAGCGTGGCGGCAACTTTCTCCACCGTGTAACACTCGATGATGTCGCCGGGTTGGAAGTCATGGAAATTGTCGAGGCGCAGGCCGCACTCGGCGCCGGCCTTGACCTCTTTCACGTCATCCTGGAAATGTTTGAGGCTGATAATCTTGCCCTCGTACTGGACAGCCTTGCGCCGCAACAAGCGCGCGCGGCCCGTGCGCTGGATGCGCCCGCTGTTGACGTAGCAACCGGCGACGAACGGTCCCTTGCTGAGCTGGAAAACCTGGCGAATCTCGGCGCGACCGATCACCACTTCCTTGGATTCCGGTTCCAACAATCCTTCCATGGCTTCCTCGACCTGTTCGAGGAGCTCGTAAATGATGGTGTACAGTTTGATCTGGACGTCTTCGCGCTTGGCCACGTCGGTCACACCGCTTTCGGTCTTGACCCGGAAACCGATGATGACGGCATCGGAAGCGCTTGCCAGCAGCACATCGTTCTCCGTAACAGTGCCAACAGCGCCGTGGATGACGTCCAGTTCCACCTTGTCGCTCTTGAGTTTGCCGAGCGAATCGTGGATTGCCTCCAACGACCCCTGCACGTCCGCCTTCAACACGATGCCGAGCTTCTTCTTTTCGCCCTTCTCCAACTGGCTCAACAAATCCTCCAGCCGTGTTCCGCGCCGTCCGCCGGCCGCCTCGGCGGTCGCGGCGGCTGCGCGTTCGGCCAGCGCGCGCTGCTCGCTCAACTCGCGCGCTTCCTTTTCGTTCTTCAAGACTTCAAACTCGGCGCCCGCCTCCGGCAGCCCGGTAAACCCGACGATCTTCACCGGCGTCGCCGGGCCGGCCTCCTTCACGCGCTTGCCTTTGTCGTCAATGAGCGCGCGCACCTTTGCCATGTGCGCCCCGCAGATGAGCGCGTCGCCGGTTTTCAACGTGCCTTTGCGGACGAGGACCGTGGCGGTCGGTCCCATGCCCGGCTCCATTTGGGCTTCGATGACGTTGCCTTTGGCGGGGCCTTTCGGGTTGGCCTTCAACTCCATCATTTCCGCTTGGAGCAGGATCATCTCCAGCAGCGTATCAAGGTTCTTCTTTGTCGTCGCCGACACGTCCACGGCGATGGTGTCGCCGCCCCACGATTCGGGATTGAGGCCGTGTTCCTGCAATTGTTTCTTCACGCGGTCGGGATTCGCGGCCGCCAGGTCGCATTTGTTGACGGCGATAATGACGGGCACCTTGGCGGCCTTGGCGTGATTGATCGCTTCGAGCGTTTGCGGCATCACGCCATCATCGGCGGCCACCACGAGAATCGCGATGTCCGTCACGTTGGCGCCGCGGGCGCGCATCTTGGTGAACGCCTGGTGGCCGGGCGTGTCGAGGAACGTGATCTTCTTGCCGTCGGGCAACGTCACCACGCTGGCGCCGATGTGCTGGGTAATGCCGCCGGACTCGTGCGCGACCACGTCGGTCTTGCGGATCGCGTCGAGCAACGACGTCTTGCCGTGGTCAACGTGTCCCATCACCGTCACCACCGGCTGGCGGAACTTCAAGTCCTCGGCTTTCTCGCCGGCCTCGACTTTGACTTCCCGTTTCTGTGGCGGATGCGCCAGACCGGCGCCGCGGTCTCGTTTTTCAAGATCAAAGAGGAACCCATGGCGTTCGCAGATTTTGCGCGCCACGTCTTCGCCGATGGTTTCGTTGAGATTGGCGAAGACGTTGAGTTGCATCAATTCGGCCAGCAACAAGTGCGCCTTCACGCCGACGCGTTGCGCCAAATCGCGGACAACGACCGGCGGCTTCATCTGGATGACCTTCTGGCCGCGTTCGTTGGTGGTGAACGTCGGTCCAACGCTGACGCTGGGAGGCGGGGCGACTATGCGCGGAGGCGGCGGTGGTTTTACCGTGGAGACAACAGCTTGTCTCGGAGCCGCAACAGGCGGTTTCGGCGGCGCAACCGCCGTCGCGGGCTTGACCGGCCCGATCATTGGCGGTGGCGGTTTTGGCGCCGGTGGCGGCACCGGTGGTGGCGGCGGTGCAACCGGTTGGGGCGGTTCTGGAACGACAACAGGAGCCGGCGGAGGTTCTTGGGGCGGGGGAGGTTGCGGCTCAGATACCGGTGGCGGAGCAGGAGCGGGAGGCTCGGGTGGCGCCGGCGGCGGTGGAACGTAACCGTACTCTTGTTCAAGCGATTCAGCCGTGATGTTGTCCACCGTACTGGAAACCGACTTGACCGGGTACTTGATGGCAACCAGCTTCTCCATCATCTCTTTGTTGGAGAGGCCGCAACGCTTGGCTAGTTCGTGGACGCGAATGCTCATGAGGTTGCGCCTGTGCCTCGCTCTTGACGTTCTTGCGCGGCCACGACAATGTCGTGCACCGCTTTGGCTGTCTCTTCACCCAGCAACTCAATCAGATCGTTTACGTCCGCTGCCAGCAGCCCTTCGACAGAATGGAAACCGCAATTGACGAGCATCTGCGCCGTCGGCCGATCCATGCCGGGCAACGCGGCCAATTCCTTGATGGCGCGCGCGACTTTCTCTTCAAAACCAAGTTCAGCCGTCTCGGCCTTCATAATGTCCACCTTCCAACCGGTCAATTTGGCGGTGAGACGGGCATTTTGGCCTTTCTTGCCGATGGCCAGCGAAAGCTGATCGGAATCCACAAGCACCCGCACCGTTCTGGCCGCTTCTTCCACCTCCAAAGATTTCACCTTGGCCGGCTTGAGCGCTTCCATGACAAACTCACGCACATTGGGAGACCAACGATGAATGTCAATCTTCTCGCCACTGAGTTCCCGAACGATGTTTTTGACGCGCATCCCGCGCAGCCCAACGCACGCGCCGACCGGGTCCACCTTCTCGTCGCGCGAATACACGGCAATCTTCGTGCGATAACCGGCCTCGCGGGCGATGGCCTTGATTTCGACGGTCTTATCGGCGATTTCGCTGACTTCCAGCTCGAACAGTTTCTTTACAAAATCCGGGTGCGCCCGCGACAGCACGATTTCCGGTCCGCGCAACGCGTTTTCAACAGTGAGAATGTAGGCCCGAATCCGGTCGCCGGGCTGGTATTCCTCGATGGGAACGCGTTCGCGGCTCGGCATCATCGCCTCGATCCGGCCCAAGTCCACGATCACGTCGCTGCGCTCAAAACGCCGCACGGTGCCCGACACGATATCGCCCGCCCGCCCTTTGAACTCCTCAAACACCATGGTTCGTTCGGCCTGACGGATGCTTTGCAACATCGCCTGTTTGGCGGTTTGGGCGGCAATCCGCCCGAAATTGGAGGGCGTGACCTCGACCTCGATGGATTCGCCAAGTTGAATGTTCGGAACCCGCTGCCGCGCGTCGGAAAGGGTGACTTCGTCGTGTTTGTTGACCACGTTCTCGACAACCAACAGTTTGGCAAATGCGCGGATATTGCCGTTTTTGCGGTCAATCTCGATGCGAACGTCGTTGGCGGGGCCGACGGATTTCTTCGATGCCTGAAGAATGGCCTTTTCAACAGCTTGAAGCAGGGTCTCTTTATCGAGGCCCTTTTCTCGCTGCAAATACTCCAAGACCGCTATCAGTTCACCGTTCATAATATTGTTGTCTGGTTGTTTAATTGTCTTTTTGTCGGCCGCGAACACTCGCGCAAGGGAACAAAAAAGCGGGTGCACACACCCACTTCATCGCTCGCAGCCTCCAATTTCAAGTTCGAACTATAGGCAAACCCCTCTACCCGGTCAAGTGGTAATCCCACTTCGGCGTTGGCAAGTGAAATTCGCGTGCATTCACGGCTGTTTGCGGCTACATAAACCGCATCATGAGCGTATTGATCACAGGCTCGATTGCACTCGACACCGTCAAAACACCGTTGGAAGAACATCACGATCTGCTTGGCGGCTCCGCCAGCTACGCGGGCGTGGCGGCGGGTTTTTTCACCCATGTCAACCTCGTCGGCATTGTCGGCAACGATTTTCCCCGTCCGTACCTTGAACTGTACCAAAAACACCGGATCAACCTCGACGGCCTCGAAATCGCCAATGGCAAAACCTTCCGCTGGTCGGGCGAGTACGAATGGGACATGAACAACCGTCGGACGCTTTCCACGGAACTGAACGTCTTCGAGCAGTTCCGCCCGGCATTGCCGGAACAGTATCGCGCCACGCCGTACGTGTTCCTCGCCAACATCGCGCCGGAGTTGCAGCTTCACGTGCTGGACCAGATGCAACGCCCGCGCTTCGTCGTGGCCGACACGATGGACCTCTGGATCGAAACGGCGCGCGAACCGCTGCTGCAGTTGCTTCCGCGGATTGATTGCTTTGTGATGAACGAAAGCGAGGCGCGCCAGTTGACCCGGCAAACCAATCTCATCAAGGCCGGACGAATGGCGCTCGGTTGGGGACCGAAACACGTGGTCATCAAAAAGGGCGAGCACGGATGCCTGCTGTTCGGCGACGGCCACGTCTTCAGCGCCCCGGCCTATCCGCTCGAAGACCTCCACGACCCCACCGGCGCGGGCGACTGTTTTGCCGGCGGTTTCACCGGCTACCTCGCCAGCGTGAACCGTGTGGACGGCGACACGCTCCGCAACGCGGTCATTTACGGCAGCGTCATCGCCAGCTTCAACGTCGAGAGCTTCAGCCTCGGCCGGCTCCAGACGCTGACGCAACATGACATTATCCAGCGTTACGAAATCTTCCGGGTGATGAGCCAGTTTGTGGCCGGTTGACGAAACGCGGCCAAACTCAGACCGGCGCAATGACCCGCAAGGCGCGCGGCTCCAGCCGAAACAACACCGGGACATCGCCCGCATCTTCGCCGTCCAGTTCCAGCGGGGCCGGCGAGGCAGCGCGGCAAACAAAACGGGCGCTGCGAAAACAGCGGACACCCCGTTGCTGCGTGTGTCTGCCGCACAGCACACCGAATCCGTGCCGCAAGGCGTTGCCGTAGCCGCCACGCTCGAACACGCAAACATCAAGCAGGCCATCGTCGAGTTGCGCGTCGGGAAAAAGACGGAACGGACCGCCGTAACGTCGTCCATTCCCAACCATCACCGCCATCCCGCGCGCGGTATCGCCGGTGTCCTCGGCGACAACCGCAACGTCGTCCTTCTGTTCGCGCAACGCCGCCAACCCGGCCCAGACGTAGCTGAGCGGTCCGAACCGTTTTTTCAGTTCCCAGTTCGCCGTGCGCACAGCCCGCGCATCGAACCCGACGCCCGCCAGTTGCGCGAAGAATCGCTGGCGCCCGGCAAACTCGGCGACGCCGAGGTCAATCACGCGCGTCACACCGCGTTCCAGCGTTGCCCACGCCGCCGCCAAGTCCAGCGGAATGCCCAGCTCGCGCGCGAACACGTTGGCCGTGCCAAGCGGCAACACGCCGAGCGTCGCTCCCGGCAACCGCAGGCCATTGACGACCTCGTTGATGGTGCCGTCGCCGCCGGCGGCCACGACGATGCCGTCAGCTTCGGCGGCCAACCGCGTGGCGTCGCCGGCCCGCTCGGTCGGCGCGAGCGTAACGTCCGGCCCGGCCTTCGATTCGAGAAAACGGCGGAGCCGCTGCGATTTCTCGCCGCGCGCCGCCGGGTTGAAGATGACAAAAATTCTGGGCATTGCTGGATAGTTGCGCTATTGTAAACGCGTTGTCAGGCAAACCAACCTATTTCTGGAGGATCAAACCATGAAGCTGTTGAAGATTCTGTTCGTGTTGGTGATTATCGCAGCCGTTCTGCTGGCGGGAGCGGTGTTCTTCATCAACCACAAGCTCCAATCACCCGAAACCAGGGAATTGGCGCTGAAAGCCGCGCAGGATGCGCTCGGCACAAAAGTTCAAATCAACGACCTCAATATCTCGCTGTTCAGCGGCATCACGCTTCGCGGCGTGACCATTGCGAACCCGCAGGGGTTCAATGGCTCGTTGTTGACCGCCGAGGAGTTTGTGCTCCGCTACAATCTCTGGCCGCTTTTGCAAAAGCGCGTCGAAATCGAGACGCTGGCGTTGCGCAAACCGGTGATCACGCTGGCGCGCAACGACAAGGGCGAGTGGAATTACGATAAGATCGGCGCGAAACCCGCAACCCCAGCAGAGGCTCCTGCTCCCGCAACCGCGCCCGCGAGCGCCGCACCCTCAACGCCCTCGACCACCAAGGCGGGCGTGGACATCACGTTGTCGAAGCTCGCTCTCGAAAATGCGGAGATTGTGATGCTCGACGAAAAGCAGAAGGAACTCGTCCGCATCCGCAATCTGACCGTCACCAGCAAACTGCAAACCAGTGGATCCAAAATGGAAGGCGACGGCAACGCCAAGATTGAGACGCTCAGCGCCGCCGATTCCCTGTTCGTGCGCACGATTGCCGCCCCGATCAAGATGTCGGCGGAACGCGTGGCGCTCGCGCCGCTCAGCGGGACGCTGGCCGGCGGCGCCGTCAGCGGCGATGTCGGAGTCAAATTGACCGGCGGTTTCCAGTACGGCGTCAACATCAAGGTCAAGGACGGCGACATGGGCAAACTCCTGCAGGAAGCCAAGACAAAACCAGCCCTCACCGGCAAACTGCAAGCCGAGACCTCGTTGACCGGCAGCGGCGGCCTGCCGACCATGAACGGCAACGGCAAACTCGAAATCGTCAATGGCACGCTCATCGGCGTTCCGCTGCTGGAAACACTGGCCGTGCTGCTCCATATCAATGAACTGCGCAATCTCAAATTCACCGAGTGCCGGTTTGAGTTCACGATGGCCGACAACAAAATGCCCACGCCGGTGATTAGCATCAAGTCGCCGCAAGTGCAGATCACGGGGAAAGGCGTTGTGTCGCTGGCCGATTATTCGCTCAATCACGACGTGACGCTGGCGGTCGCTTCCGACCTGCTCGCCAAGGTGCCCGGCGAAATCCGCGACATCTTCAAGAAGCAGCCCGACGGTTTCCTCGCCATCACCTTCCAAGTGTCCGGCCCGTACGACGCCCCCAAAAACAACATCACGGAAACGCTGCTCAAAGGCGCCGCGCAGAACCTGATCCAAAAGGGAATCCAAAAACTCTTTCGTTGATGCGCATCATCGCCGGCATCGCCAAGGGAATGACGCTGGTTGCGCCGCGCGGCGACGTTCGCCCAACGTCGGACCGCGTCCGTGAAGCCATCTTCTCCAGCCTCGGCGAGCGCGTGGTCGGCGCGACCGTGCTCGATCTGTTCGCCGGCAGCGGCGCGCTCGGACTCGAAGCCGCCAGCCGCGGCGCGAGCGCGGTCACGTTCGTCGAGAACGCCCGCGCCTCGCTCGACGCCATCGAGCGCAATCTCGAATCGTTCCGTCGCAACCGCGGCGTGTCCTGCGTATTTCGCGTGCTCCGCGCAGACGCCTTCAAGTTGCCGGCGTTGGAGGGGGAATACTCGTTGATCTTCGCCGACCCGCCGTACGGCGATGCCGCGCAAAAATTCCTCGTGCTTCCGTTGCCGCTTGCCCCCGGCGGCCTGGTGGTGTTGGAGTCAGCCAAGCGCGATGCCCTGACGCCCGGCGAAACGTGGAACGGGAAGCGGGAAGCAATCTACGGCGATACGCGCGTCAGCTTCCTTGTGCGAACTGGCTCTTGAGCGCCCAGAGGCCGAGCGCCGGGTTGCTGATGTAAAAGAGGTCGCCGTTGAATCCATCCTTCAAACCTTCGACCGGGTAATCCTTCAGATTACCAACCTCGAAGCCGACGGCGCGAACCGCATCCGGGCTGATGTTGGGACCCGGGCAATACGTGATGCGGAACCGGCCTTCGCTCGAACCGTGAATCAGGTGCGCGGCGGCGCTGAGGTTGTTGCGAAGATCGTCGTGCGCCTTGACGGCAGCCAGCGTGGCCGGCGTGCCTTTGTAGCCGTACTTGCGGATGAGCCGGTCAATCTCAGGGTCTTCACCAAACTCCTTGAGGCCGGGCGCGAGGACGATGAGGTCGCCACCATCAGCCATTGCCATCCGGGTCCGGTAAACCGCCTTGTTGCCGAGCCACGTGCTCTTGAACTCGTGCGGGTCAAGCCAGACGAGCACCTTCTTCAACGGCGCATCGAGCAGGTCAAGGTTGACCTTCTGCGAGAGGCGCGCCCCGGTCGTGAACGTCTCGTTGTCGTCGCCGATGTAGAGGCCGCGCATCGTCATCGCGCCGGTGGCGTTGTTCTTCTGCATGACGGTGAGCACGTAGAGAATCGGCAGGTCGGCGAGAAACTTCTCGACGCCGTAGTTGAAGAGCTTCCGCACCGGCGTATCAATGCGGCCCATCATCCGTTCCATGCCGTAGGCCGCGCCGAGGAAATGGGATTTGTTGATCGTGTCGGCGCCGCCCGCGCCGGTCATGATGTTCTTGGTGTAGTTGGCAATGCCGACAACCTCGTGCGGCACAAGCTGGCCGACCGAGAGAATCAGGTCGTAGCCGGCAAAGAGACGGTTGCTGACCTCGACGCGCACGTCGTAATCCACGCGACCCTCCGACCATTCCTTGAGCAGTTTGCCGGGCACGGTGCCGACTTCGCGGACGCCGCGGCGCCAGTCGTGAACGTGGAAATGGTCCAGCGGAATCGTGTTGCCGAACATCATCCGCAGTTGCGCCTCGGTCATCGGCGAGTGCGTGCCGAGCGTCGGCATAATGTCAATCTGCGTTGCCGGCGAAAGCAACTCGTACAACAGCCGCGTCAGCTCGCCCGCGTCGGAGTTGAGCCGGGTGTGGTCCGGCGGCAGAATCAAGACGCGCCGCAACGGTTTGCCGACGGCCTTCAACGCCTCCGCCAGCGCGGCGCGTTTGTCCGCCGTCGTGATGTTGTCGGTGACCGAGCCTCGGGAAAAATAGGTTGCCATGGCGTTGTTCTTTCGTTCTCCCCGTCATCATTGTCCAAACCAGCCGAGAAGTCCAGCCAGCGTTGCGTCACCGTCGGGAATCCGGCCGACGCGCCACAACCAGCGGCCCAAGCTTGCTAGCGCGGAGTGGAGTCGGGCAGGCCGCCGTCAACGGGAATCGTCGCGCCGGTCGTCGGCGTCTGGCGCGTGGCGAAGAAGAGAACGGCATTGGCGACGTGTTTGGCGGTGACGCGCGTTTTCAGCAGGTTTCGGTTCCGGTAGTATTCTTCCAAGCCTTTTTCATCGAGGCCGCGCGATTTCATCCGGGCGGGTCCGACCTCGGCCCAAAGCCCGGAACGGCGCGACCCATCCGAGAACACGGCATCCGGCGCGACCATGTTCACACGGACGCCAAACGGCGCAAACTCGAGGCTGGCGATGCGGGCGAGTTGGTGACAGGCGCTTTTCGTCGCGCAATACGCGCCGAAACCGGCGCCGGGCGCAAAGAAGTTCTTCGTCGAGATGACGATGATATCGCCGCCGGTGTTTTGTTCGCGAAGGATTCGTCCGGCTTCGGTGAGCGTGAGCAGCGCGCCATCCACGTTGACCTTTTCGAGCTTGCGGAACGCTTCGAGGCTCGTCTCCATCAACGACGCGCCGATGGCGATGCCGGCGTTGACGACAACGATGTCCACGCCGCCCCATGTCTTGATGACTTGCGCGAAACCGTCGGCGACGGATTGCGGGTCGGTCACGTCGAGCGGGACTCCGATGGTCGGGCCGACGCCGCGCAGGTCTTCGACAAGGCTGCAGAGGTTGTCAGGCGAAACATCGGTGGCGGCGACGTGGCAGCCGGTTTCAAGGAGGCCGCGGCAAATGCCCGCGCCAATCGCCCCGGCGGCGCCGGTGACAATGGCGATCTTGCCGGCAAGCGGCGCCGCGGGCGTCGGTGTTGGCCGGAAAATTTCGTACGCGCCGACGCCGGCAATTTCGAGATCGGCTTTACCGGTGGTGGCTCGAAGGATGACGCGGCGCCATGGGTCGTCCTCGTTGCCGCTGGGCGAGGCGAGTCGGGCGCGGCGGAGAAGAAGTTCTTTCATCGGCGACGTTTCCCGGGTGCGAACGACCAGCCGCCGCGGGCGGTGCGGGCCATGCTGACGGCGCGGCGGCTGCCGACTTCGGCGTCGGTGCGGAACGCGGCGGTCTCGTCGTAGCGGAAGTTGTCGAGTTTCGCCCGCGGAACAGTCTGGCCGATGAACCGTTCAATGGCGCGGACGTGATCCATTTCCTCGGTGGTGATCAGCGTGAAGGCTTCGCCGGATTTGAGCGCGCGGCCGGTGCGGCCAATGCGGTGGACGTAGTCTTCGGGATGCTGCGGCACATCGTAGTTGACGACGTGGCTGACGTCCTCGATGTCGAGGCCGCGGGCGGCGATGTCGGTGGCGACCATGACTTCGTATTTGCCGGACTTGAATCCATTGAGCGCCTCGATGCGCTCCTGTTGGGTGCGGTTGGAGTGGAGGACGGCGACGGCGTGGTTGGCGCGCTGGAGGCGATTGGCGATCTTGTCGGCGCCGTGCTTGGTGCGGCAAAAGATGAGGACGCTGTTGTAGTTGGTGCGTTCGAGCAGGACGAGCAGGAGCTGGAATTTCTGGCCGCTGTTGACGGGGTAGAATGCGTGCTTGACCGTCTCGGCGGGAGAACGGCGTTCGCCAATGGCGACGTTGACCGGGTCGCGCAACGCCCACGACGCCAGACGCGCGATCTCCGGCGGAACGGTCGCGGAGAAAAGCATGGTCTGGCGTTGGCGCGGACATTTCTCGATGATGCGGCGCACGTCGGGCATGAATCCCATGTCGAGCATCCGGTCGGCTTCGTCGAGAATGAGGAACTGGATGTCGTGGAGTTTGATTTCGCCCTGGCCGAGAAAATCAAGAAGGCGCCCGGGCGTGGCAACGAGAATGTCCATGCCGTGCTTGATGTCTTCGCGTTGTTTGCCGTAGCCGACGCCGCCGAAGATGACGGTGGTGCGGATGTCAGTAAATCGTCCGTAATCGCGGAACGCGGTCTCGACTTGGGCGGCGAGTTCGCGGGTCGGTTCGAGCACGAGGCAACGGCAGGCGCCGTGGCGTTCGAGCTTCGTGATGATCGGCAGCGCGAATGCGGCGGTCTTGCCGGTGCCGGTCTGGGCGGAGCCGATGATGTCCTTGCCAGCGAGAACGAGCGGGATGGCGCGCGTTTGGATGGCGGTGGGTTGCGTGTAGCCGGCGGCTTCGACGCCGCGGAGTGCGTTCGGGGAAAGACCAAGGGATCGAAATGGCATGGAGGCAGAATACCGCCACAGGCGCTGTTTTCGCAAGCGCAGAACTCAGCGCTGGTAAATGGGCATGAAGTGGTGGCGGATTGAGAGGCTCATCAGCGCCAAGGCGGTGCAATACACGCGCGAGTTGCCTTCCTCGCCCCGGCCGATCCACGAGCCGTCCTCCTGCTGCTCGGCCACCAGCACGCGCTCGACTTCCTCGCGCGCTTCTTTGGCAATCTGGCCGCCTTGTTGATACATGCCCTGCGCGTAATAGTAGGTGCCGTAGAAAAACCACCGGTGTTTCGTGCTGATCTTCTCGCTGCGCAACCATTCCACCGTTCCCCTCAATTCCGGCGCGTCGTACTCGCCGCACACCTGCAACGCCAGCAACCCTTCCGAGGCCGTCGAGTAGACCGGCCACTGCCCCGGCTCGTACGCGAACCCGCTTCGGAGGTTCGTGATCCGGCCTTGCTTGTCGCGATCCGAGCGATAACTGCGTTTGATGTAGCGGACGGCATCCTCGATGGTCTCCGCCGGCACCGACAAGCCTGAGTTTTTTGCCGCGCGCAACGCCATCACCTGCCACACGGTGACCGACAAATCGGCGTCGCGCGATTCCGGCGAATAACGCCAGCCGCCGTGGAAACGCTGGTCCGATTTCGGAACCCGTTGCGACCGCACGATCAGGTCAATCGCCCGCTGGCAGCGTTCGCGGATCAGCGCGTCCTGCTTTGCGTTCAATCCCATGCCGAGCATTTCCGCCAGCATCAACGTCACGATGCCGTGGCCGTACATCCGCGAACCGTCGTACTTGCCGAAGTAACCGGTCTGGTCCTGGCGTTCTTCTTCCAGAATAAACTCCAGCGCCCGCCGCACCGCCCGGCCCTCGCGCGTCTCATCCGTCGGCAAATGACCGACCGACGTCAACGCCAGGATCGCCAGCCCGGTCATCGCGTTCGCGTTGTCCCGGCTCTTGCGGTCCACCTTCCCAATCGCGCCGTCGTCGTCCTGCCGCGACAACAAATACTCCGTCCCGCGTCTCACCGCCCGATCGACCGCAGCTTGGTCAGCGAACACCGGCACCACCATCAGCACCAAAAACTGAAAACTCCTCCTCATTTCCCCTCCTGCGCCTTGATGGCGATGGCGCGGAAATACAACTCCACCATCTCGCGATACTCGCCGGCGACGCCTTCGTGCGGCGACTCCATCAGGTCGCGCGCCAGCTTGGGCGGCAACTTGCCCCATTCGCCGCGCAACCGGCGGAGGCTCTCCGGAAGATTGCCGACATCCAGTCCTTGCGCGCGGAATGCTGCGCCGGCGCCAGAGCCTTCTTTCTCCGACATCGGTTGCTGGCCGGGCGTCAATCCCTGGCCGCGCGCGCTCATCATCGAGGATGCCTGTGCTTGCGCGGCCTGACTCGCGGCAGTCTGGCCTTGCGCCTGTTCGCTTTGTCCTTGCGTCTGCCCCTGGCCGGCCTGGGTTTGCTGGGCTTGTTGCCCCGATTGGCTGGCTTGGGTTGACAGGTTCATCGCTGCGTCGAGACTGTCCAACGCGCGCGCCATCCATTGCGCCGCGGCGCCTTCGGCGGCGGCCAGTTTCCCGGCCATGCTTTCCATCGAAGCCGGGCTGGCCGGGCTGGGCATCGGCTGTTGAAGCATCGCGTTGACCTGATCGGTGGCTTGCTGAATCGCGTCACCGGCAGCGCGGGCGGCGGCCTGCGCTTGCGCGGACGACTGCGACTGCGCCATCTCCTTGCCGGCCTTGGCGACTTCGCCGCCGGTTTTGTTTTCGATTTGATTGCCGAGTTGCTGGACCTCTTGGCCCATGGTTTGATTGCCGAGCCGGGACTCGTGGCGGCCGGCGCGTTCGATGTCGTTGCCGGCATCGCGGACGTTCTGCTCGATGCGCGGTTGTTGCGCGGCGGCCTCGGCGGGGCTGGTCGCGTGTTGCGCGAGATGCTGTTCCTTATTTGCTGACCGCTGGAGATCGGCGGCGGCGTTCTGGAGCGTGTTGCGCGCGATCTCGCTGAGTTCCGCCCGCATCGGTTTGTTCTGTTGCAACGCCTTCTCCAGTTCCTGCAATTGTTCCAGCGGCGTCAAGCCGGCGAGTTCTTCCAACGCCATCGCCTTCGCGTACTCGGCGTCGAGCGTCGGTTTCAATCCCATTTCCTTCTCGGCCTCGCGCAACGCCATGCGCGTCAGGCCGGGCTGGCCGGCTTCAAGGTTTTTGTAATGCTCGGCGAGTTGGCGGAGCGTGTCGGCGAGTTTGCCCTGCAATTCGGCGGCGCCCTTCAACGCATTCTTTTGGTGATCGGGCTGTGGCGTGTGTGCGGCGTGCTGGAGCATGTCGTTGGCGCTCGGCGACGGCTCGCGCAACATGGCGCTGGCATCGTCGGCGTCGCGGGCGCGTTGACGGCCTTCCTCGGTGGCAAGGTTCTGGACGTTGGCGTCGCGGCGGATGGCGTTGCGGGCATCATTGACGCGGTTGTCGAGTTTCTGCTGGTCGTGCGAAAGGTTTTTTGCCTCGGCGCGGATTTTCTCGGCCATGTCGGGTTGACCGGCGTGCCTGGCTTGTTCGTCGGTCTTGCCCTGCATGTTGTCGGCGTTCTTGGCGAGGCCGGCGAGGCGTTCGCTGAGTTTCGGCGCGGCCTTTTCGATCTCGGCGCGGGCTTCGTCGAGGTACGGCTGAATTTGTCGTTTCACCTCGGCGACATCGTTGGCAACCTGGGCGACGGGCTGTGCGACATTCATTGTCGGCGCAGCGGATTCCTGTCGCTGGCGCATTTCATCGGCAATTTGCCGGACCGATGGGCTGTCGGCAGTTGCGTTGAGCGACTTGGCGGCCTCGGCGGGCAACTGCGCCTGCTGCAACTGTTGCGGCAACGACTTCATTTGCTCGTGCGACCATTTCCAATCCTTCGCGCGCTCGACAGCCTCGGCGGACATCAATCGTTCCCAGCGTTCCTGCGCAGCGAGCTGGCGGAGCGCGGAAACTTGTTCGCCGAGATGATGGCCGGTTTCGAGTTTGCGATAGGCTTGTTCAATCGCCTTGATCGCGGCGAGCGCATTGGTCGGCGATGCGGCGTCGGCCAACGCCTGCACGGCGTCGGCTGCGCGGGCGGCGTCCGAGGCGAACTGCGCGTCGGGGTGCGGACGTTTCTCTTCGAGGGCGGCCCGGTCCTTGAGATGGCTGGCAGCCATCTCCATTTGCTCGATGACCGGCGTTTTTTGGCGGATGAGCTTGGCGATGCTGTTGGCGGAACTGGAAAACTGTTCGGCGAGCCGTTGACGGGCGACTTCGGCGCGGCTGGCCAGTTCGCGCTCGGCCTTTTGCATTTGGGCGGCGGCTTTCTCGATGCCGCGCTGCATTGCGTCGGCGACCGGTTTGAGCCGTTCGGCGGTCGGCTCGGCGGCGAGCGTTTTCTCAACCTGATCACGGTCACCGGCAAGATGCTGGGCGGTCTCGCGCGCCGTGTTGGCGGGCCAATCCCGCGTCTGCTGCGCAAGGCGTTTCAACTGTTGTTCGACTTCCTTGGCTTGGTCCGCGGTGACAGTCTGCCGGCGCGTGGCCCGTTCGGTTTGCAACGGATCGCGGAACATCTCGCTCAAGGCGCGCTGGTCGGCGTTGATCTGCGCGAGGTCGCTGGTGATGGCGCGCGCTTGATCGGCGGCAACCATCTGGCGGTAATTGTCGTTGGCAACGCGCGGCGGGCTGACGGCGGCATTGAGCGATTCCTGCGCCTTCTGAAGACCGGTCTTGGCGGTCATATCATCGCCAGTTGCGGCGCGTTCGAGCGCCGCCTTGAGCGGCTCAATGCCTTCGCGCAATGCCCGGCTGACGGCGGCGCCAACCAGCACAAGATCACCGGACTCGCGGACGCTGGCCATTCTCGGCAGCGTATCCTGAATCCGGCGCAGCGTGTCGGCGGCCTTCTCGGCGGCATCCTCAGCGGCGGCGCGGGCGGCGAGGAGCGCCTGCTGTTTCTGGAGTTTGTCGGCTGTTCGCGACGCGATGGCGGTCTTGGCTGACGTCATCGCGCGGTCGAGTTTGTCCGTCGCATCGCGCAGTTCCTGAAGCGATTTCTCAACGGACTGTTTGGCTTTCAAGCGGGCATGGCGTTGCGGGTCGAAACCGGGAGCGGCAATCATGATGCGAAGTGGAACCGATTCGCCGCGCTGCCCCTTGAGGTCGGTGGCGACAAGTTTCGTGATCACGCGATCACCGGGATGAACGCCGAGTTCAAAAAGGTCCCACGTCCGCGCGACCGTGGCGACGACGCCGGTGGGTTGTTGGAGCGGAAACGTCTGCCATGAGCCGTGATTGACTTGGATGGCTTGCTCGATGTTCGAGAGGGCAATGTCGTCCTTGGCTGCGCCGGTGAGTTGGACGAGCGCGTCGGGCGGCAACACGATCTGGTCTTGTTCGGGCTGCTCGATCTTGACCGATGGCAGGAGGTCGGGCTGGACGCGGATTTCGTATTGCGGACTGTACTTGTTCTCGAAACCGGTCTGCGCCGCGACCAGTTGCACCCGATACGTGCCGGCGGCGGTGAGCGGAACGCGGGCGGCAAGCTGGCCGTTGGGAAGTTGCTGGAGCGGAATTTCCTTTGCCGCCTTGCCGAGGTCGAGACGCAACGCGGCCCGCTGCATCGGCTGGTCAACGTCCAGCTTCAACTCGACTTCGGTTCCGTCCAGCGCATCGAGGTCGCCGTTGTCCTCGGTCGCGGCGCGGGCGGCAAGCCGCGTGTACGACGGGTAGTGATAAGTTTTGTGGAACCGGAGAACCTGCGGACGCGGGTGCGGGTTAAGCGTGAACTTTTGCGTGACGGCATCACGCGCCCGGACCCGGTAGAGAACCGGCGATTGATTGACCTGAACCGGCGCGGTGAACTGGTTCACGGCGCTGAGCGCCATTGGGGCGCGCTCACGCGGACCGCGTTTGGGAAACGTCTCCAACACAACACGCCGCACATCGCCGCCCGTGACGCGGACGGTGACCGGCACGGCATCGCCTTCCGGCACCGTCTGGTCGGCGGGCGCGGGCGCGAGCACTTCGATTTGGATGCTGGAGTAACGCGGGATGTTCGCCGCCGGCAACGCGGCGCGGGCGAACGCCTGACGGAAATGCAGCCCCGGCGCGTTGAACAGCGCGAGGAACACAACGATCGTCGCGCCGGCCGCGTACAGCCACGCCGCAATCAACCGTCGTGTGATCAGCGACTCGACCTGAATGCGGCCAACATCACGGGCCACGATTTGTTGGATGGCAGCGCGCAACTCGTCGGAGTCCCAGTGTGGTTTCTGGCCGCTGTCGGCCAACTCGACCGCGGCGAGCAATTGCTCGCGCAACTGCGGCGCGGCGACCTCCACCAGCCGCGCCAACTCGCGCGGTCCCGGCAGGTGCGCCAGGTAACGCACGCACGTCCGCCAGACCACTACTGCCGTGCCGGCGTACGCGAGCAGGCTCAACGCCATCCGCACGCCGTCTTCGACCAGCACGAGCCGGTCAAGCAACGCCAGCGCCGTCATTGCCGCGAGCCAGACGGCCACGATGCTGCACAATCCCCGCCACAAAATCAGCCGCCGCCGCTGCCGGCTGAATCGCCGGAGTTTCTCCAACACGACTGGATGTAGCGCGGTTGTGTTCATCTTGAAGTGAAGTTACCTGTGACGGTGGCAGGTTTCAATGCTTGCCGGGTGAAATGTTTTGTGGCAGTTTGTGTCGTGATGAGCGCGCAAGAAGTCATCGAGCAGATCAAGTCGTTGCCGCCGGACGAACGGGCGGAAGTCAGCAAGTTCGTGCTGGCACAGGACGACTGGATTCCGGAAGAGTTCAAACAGGGCATGGCGGACGCCGAGGCTGGCCGTTTTGTTGACATGGAGACAGTCCTCAGCGGAGCCAAACCGCCACCGCGTTCCGCGAAGTGAGCTACCGCTACAAACCCACGCACCGGTTTTGGGAAAGCTTCTACGCGTTGTCGTCCAGCCAAAAGGACGCCGTCCGCCGTGCGTGGAGAATCTTTCGGGAAAACCCGTTTGATCCTCGGTTGCGTCCCCACAAGATTCACCGTCTGTCGGCGCAGTTTCACCGCACCATCCATGCGGTTGAGGTCGAAGCTGACCTGCGCGTGGTCTTTTACGTCGAGGACGATGTGGTCGTAACGGTTGACATCGGCTCCCACGACATTTACCGGCAGTAAGCGAAGCGTCGTCATATCAGACCGCTCCGTTTTCGCAGGAACCATTCGACGGTCAACAGGGCGATGATGGGCACGAACCACCACCAACTCTGCCAGAGGATCGTCTCGGACTCCTCGATGCGGCCTTTGCTCATTGGTTCGAGTTTTTCGACGAGCCGCGCGCCGTCTTCTTCACGCCAGTGTTCGCCGCCGCTGGCGCGCGCCATCTGCTGGAGAAGTTCCTCGTTGCAGTTGAGATTGGCCATCTCGCGGGCGGCATCGCCGCCGCGCGATTGCACGTGAAACTCGGCCCGCAGATCGCCGATTTGGGGAACGAGGCCGCGCGCGTCCACGCGGACTTCGTAAGAACCCGGCGCGAGCGGCCCTGTTTTGCCGCGAAACGCCCCGCCGGTGTTGTCGTCGGCGCTGAGCGTAATCGTGGCGACCCGTTGGCCGTCGCGGAACAACAACGCCGCGGGATGTCCCTTCGTGACAGCGCGACCACGGTCGTCGCGCAACCGCACCCGCAACTCCGCAGTGTCGCCCGCCAGATAGTTCACCGTGCCGGCGTCGAGCGCGACGTTCTTGTCGCGCACGGCATACGGTGGCTCCATGATGGCGGCGGCGATCTGGTGCCAGAACGGGTCGTGATATTTGTCGGCGACATCGTAGCGCCAGCGCCATGTTTCGTCGGTGCCGAGATACAACGCTTTGCCGGCGCCGAACGGACGCAGCACGACCACCGGAAACTTTTGTCCGCCCACAACGCCGTCAAGGAGCGTTTCCGAGCCGGGCAGCGCGCGCACCGTTGCGAGCCAGTGCGGCGGTTTCAGGCTTCGCCAGACGGCGGCGTTTTCCTTCGGGTCGCTGAGAAACCGCATCGCCCCGAATGCCGCGCCGCGCGCGGTCAACTCGATGGCGCTCGGCAACTCCCGTCCGCCGCGCGCAAGCCACTCGACGGGCAACAGCGCGCCGAGCGGCCCTTGCGCATAACTCCGCAACAACTCGCGCTGGCCGTCCACGAAAAACAATCCGCCGCCGCGCGTGCCGACAAATTCCTTGATCCAGTCGAGTTCCTCTTGCCGGAGCAACCGCGCCGGCACTTCGCCGAACCCGATGAGGTCGCAGGCGAACAACGCCTCGCGCGACGCCGGGAACTGGCCGGCCCTGTCGCCGCGCTCCCACACGTCGGTCAGTTCAGTGCCCGCGACGAGCGCGTTGACTTCCCATTGCGGGTCGCGTTCAAACATGTTCCGGAGGTACCGGAACTCCCAGCGCGGCCGGCCGTCGAGCAGGAGCAGTTTGCGGCGTTGCGTGACGGCGCGCGCGCGGAATGTCGTCGTGTTGTTCGTGGCGTCCTTCTCGCCGGCCAGCGGCGTGATGCTGACCTTGAACGCCAGCGGCAGGCTTGTGAACGTCGTGTGCTCGGCGGCTTTTTTCCTGGCCTCGACGAGGTCCTTGATGGGGAAATCGAACTCGATTTTCCGAAGATGCCCGCGCTCGGTGATGAACGGTTTCTCCCACACCAACTGCGCGCCTTCCTCGATGCGGATGCTGAACGCCTGCCCCGCCGGCATGTCGTCCTTGAGCGTGAGCTCGCCCCGGAGGCGATCATCGACGAACACCGAGTCCGCCGCCGTGACAGCAGTCACGGCGAGGTCGGGCGGCCGCTCAATGGCGCCGATGCCGACCGTGAAGATCGGGATGTTGCGGCCGCCGGCTATCTTGGCGGTTTCCAGCGGCGGACTGCCGAGATTGTGCTGGCCGTCGGAAAGCAACACAACCACGCAACGCTCGTGCGTCTTCTGGCCGATGCGCGCCGTGACGGCATCGCTGAGATCCGTGGCGTCGCCGTCTGGTTTGGCCGGCAACAACCGAGGCAACGGCACGCCCTGTTCGGCGCTCCAGAGCCGGTGTGATTCGATGCCGCTGAGCGCCCACAACTCGACGTTGTGTTTCTTCGACAGACGCGGCAGCAGGCCGTCGTGTTCGCTGAGCAACAACGACTCCATCCGTTGCCAACGTGTCGCGCCGTCGAACTTCTGGAACGCCGACACGACGACTTCGTTCGTGAGCAACTCCGGTTTCACGGCGGTGCCGAACCGGTTGGCCGGCAGAACGCCTTCGCGAAGCCAGCCGTAGGCGGTGGCCACGATCAGCTTGCGACCCGGATCCATGAATTCATCGGTCACGCCCACGCTTTTTGAGGCGTCCACAAACACGAGCACGCGCGCCAAGTCGCCGACGGTTCGCCGGTGGTGCAACACCGGTCCCGCCAACATCAGCACGAGGAAAAATACGACCAGCGACCGCAACAGCGGCAATAACCAACGCGCCCGTCCTTCCTGCGCGCGCGTCTCGCGCCGGTAGAACCACCACGCGGCCCCGGCGAGCGCCAGCGCAATCACAACAGCGAACCAGAGGCTCCAGTCGCCGAGAAAACGCAAATCTGTGACAGTGCGTGTCATAGGAAAACTCGAAATCCGAAATCCGAAATCCGAAACAAATCCGAATTACCAAAATTCGAAAATTCGAATTTCGAGATTGTTTCGGATTTCGTGCTTCGGATTTCGGATTTCATCTTCATCGTTTGCTCCTCGTGATGCGTTGTTGGAGCGCCATCTCGACGAAGACGAGGCCGAGCAGCGCCCAGAGCAACGGACGCCAGAGGTCGCGCCCGTAGCGGCGGCGTTGTTCGAGCCGGCGATATTCGTCCCAACTGCGAACGACATCGGCGTTGAATGGCTTGGCGACGGCCTTGATTTCGTCGGCGGTCAATTGCGCGAGGTCGGACTCGGCCCGCGTGGTGTTGACGACGAAATGCACTGGCGTCTTGTCCGGCAGTTCGAGGATGTACAGGCCGGGCCGGCGCGTGTCGGTGAACGTGGCGAGCGCGCGTCCGCCGGCGGACTTGACGATGAGCTTGTGTTTGCGCCCGTCGGGATCGGACAATTCCAGCGTCTTGCCGCTGAGCGCGGCAGGCAACACGGCAATGAGCGGCTGGCCAATGTCAACGTTGCGCGGCGGGGCGAACTTCGCGGCGAGATACGTCACGAGTTGCTGCATCAACGGCAGATAGACGGGACGCATCGGCAGGTTCGACCAGCCGGCGCTGCACGGCACGCTGCTGACGATGACGGTTCCCTCGCCGAATTTTTTCTCGATCAGGTACGGATCGCCGGTGCTGAGGCGGGCGAGGACGAAGGGCGCGCCGTTGGTCTTGGCCGCCCCGCTCGGAGCGGGGCTCCCGCTTTCGGAGAATTTGTACCAGAGACGCACAGTGGCGGCGGCGAGATTGCCGTGGCGCGGGTCGTTGAACAGGGAAAGCGCGGGATGTTCGAAATGCTGGACGAGAATGGCAGCGTGCGGCGCGTTGTCGTCGAGGCTGCCTTCGAGCGTCGCAAGCCGCCACGGCAACAATCCGTTGCCGTCGGCGTGGAACTGCGTGTTGTACCAGGCGGTCTTGATGCGGTCGCCGGGGAAGACGAGGAGGCCGCCGCCGGTGTGGACAAAATCTTCGAGCAGTTTGAGGTGGTTTCGCGAAAGTTCGGCAACGTTGGCGAGGACCACGACGCGTTTGTCCTTGAGCGCGGCGGCGTTCAGGCCGTTCGGCGCGATGACGGTCGTGGTGACGAGGTCGGCAAGCGTGCCCTTGGTGGACGCATAGGGGCGGAGGGCGATTTCGAGGAAGTCGGTTTCGCCTTCGAGCGGACCGCGGCCGGGATTGCCGTTGACGAGCAGCACGGGAAGCGAGTCCCAGACCGGCACGGCTGCGAGCAGTGCGTTGTCCTGTTTCAGCAAATCGGGCGCGTCGGTTTCCACGGCGATGACGTGCGACCCGGCGGTTTCAAAGGTGTGCGTGAAAAGGACCTGCCCGGTCTCGTGCGGACCGAGCGCAATCTGGGTGATGCCGCGCTCTTGGTTGTCCACCTTGAAATAAACGCGCAGATTTTGATAGGCGGTCTCGCCGTGGTTCTTGAGGTTGGCGCGGACTTGGAACCGCTGGCCGACGCCAAGCAGGAACCGTGAAAAATCGAGCGACTGGACGCTGACGTTGTTTTTGTCCTCGCGCCCAACGTGGATGAACGTGACCCGCGGCGTCAGGGGAAGTTTCTTGAGCAACATGGCCACGCGGGCGCGCTCGGCGTCCTCGGCCTGACCCCAACTGATTTTTTGGAAATCGCTGATGACGACCAGTTCGCGCTGGACTTCGTGCATCTTGCCGAGCATCCCGGCGCCGAGTTCCAGCGACGCCGGCGCGGCGGCGGAACCATAACCGCTTTGGAGCTTGCGCAACTCGCGGTCGGCGCGGTCGGTGTTGTACGTCGGTTCATCCAGCAACGGCGCCGGCGCGCCGCCCATCAAGACGACGCCGACCTCGGAGCCGCGCCCCAGATGACGGATGATCTGGCCGGCGGTGTCGCGCGCCTCGGTGAATGTGCTGCGGTTCTTTGTGCCGGCGTCCATTGAGTAGGAATTGTCGAGCGCGATGACGATGGAGGTTTTTGCCGCGCCCATCAGCGCCCGCATCCCGGTCAGGACGGGCCGCGCCATCAACAGCGCAAGCGTTGCCGGGATCAGGCAGCGCACGAGCAGGAGCAGAAGCTGTTCGATCTGGATTCGCCGGCGTCGTTTGCGCTGGAGCGGTTCGAGCAGGTGCATCGCGGCCCACTTGACGACTTTGAACCGGTTCTTGTGGAGCAGATGAATGATGATCGGAATGCTCGCCGCCGCGAGACCGCCGAGAAGTATGGCGTTGAGGAAAGTCATGGGCGGCGTAAATCCGAAATTCGAATCTCGAAATCCGAAACAAATCCGAATGACCGAAAGCGGCAATTTTCCGATTCGGATTTGCCGTTCATTGTTTCGGATTTCGGATTTCGGATTTCGAGTTTTCTGCTCATGCGGTCTTCATCCGGCGGGCGAGATAGTACGCCAGCGCTTCGGCGTACGGTTTGTCAGTCGTCATCGGCACGAGGTCAATCCGGTGGCGGTGACAACCTTCCTTGAGGTCCTGGCGGAACTTGTCCAGGTTCTCCAGATAGACGGAACGAAGCTGGACGGGGTCGAGCAACCGCTTGTCAGCCTCGGCTTCCAGCGAGTCGAAACGGGTCCATTGCTTGAAGGGAAACTCCAGTTCGTCCGGGTCACAGATCTGGAAGATGACGATGTCGTGGCGTGCGTGACGGAAATGCGCCAGCGCCGACATCAGTTCCGTCACGTTGCCGAAACAGTCGGAGAAAATGACGAGCAGGCCGCGCCGGTGGATTTTCGGGACGAGCTGGTGAAACACTTTCCCCAACTCGGTCTCGCCGCCGGGAGTGGTGTCCTGAAGCGCGTCGAGCAGCATTCGCAAATGGTTCGGGCGCGACCGCGGCGGGATGTAGTGGCGGATTTTTTCGTCGAACGTCACCAGCCCGACGCTGTCGGCCTGCCGCAACATCAGGTATGACAGGCACGCCGCGAGGCGGATGGCGTACTGGTATTTGCTGACGCCGTTGCCGGCGTAGGACATCGAGCCGCTGACATCCACCAGCAACGTCGCGCGCAGGTTCGTTTCCTCCTCGTACTCCTTGATGTAGAGGCGGTCGCTCTTGCCGAAGACCTTCCAGTCGAGCCGCCGGATTTCGTCGCCTTGGACGTATTGGCGGTGTTCGCGGAACTCGACACTGAAGCCCTTGTGCGGCGAGGTGTGCAGGCCGGAGCAGAAGCCCTCGACGACAAGACGGGCGAGCACCTGCAGGTTGCTGATTTTCTGCAGGTCGGCCGGTGTCAGAAAATCAGACGGACGACTCACAATACGTTGGCCGGCGTGCCGCGGGGCACTGCCTTGAGGATGCGGTCAATGATTTCATCCACGTTGATGCCCTCGGCCTCGGCGTTGAACGTCGGGATCACGCGGTGGCGCAACACGGGCTGCGCAATCGCCTCGATGTCGTCAATGGTCACGTGGAACCGTCCCTGCAACACGGCGCGGACCTTGCCGCCGAGCGTGAGGTACTGGCACGCGCGCGGCCCGGCGCCCCACTCGACGAGTTCCTTCACGAACGACAGTTTCTGGTCGGCCTCCTTTGGTCGCGTGCAGCGGACGAGGTCCAGCACGAAATCCATTACATGGTCCGGCACCGGCACGCGACGCACGAGCGTCTGGCACGCGATGATTTCCGGCCCCGTGATGACCGGTAACATCGTCGTCTCGAACGCACTGGTGGTGCGACCGACGATCTCGCGTTCCTGTTCGCGGTTCGGGTAGGTGACTTTGACGTGGAAAAGGAACCGGTCGCGTTGCGCCTCGGGCAGGGGATACGTGCCTTCCTGTTCGATGGGGTTCTGCGTCGCCAGCACGAAGAACGGCTCGGTCAGCGGATAGGTCTTGCCGCCGATGGTGATCGAGTGTTCCTGCATTGCTTCGAGCAGGGCCGACTGCGTCTTCGGCGGCGTGCGGTTGATTTCATCGGCGAGAATCATCTGTGCGAACAACGGCCCCGGCAAGAATGTCAGGTTCCGTTTCCCCGTCGCGGAGTCCTCGTAAATGACCTCGGTGCCGGTGATGTCGGCGGGCATCAGGTCCGGCGTGAACTGGATCCGTCGAAACTTCAGATCCATCACCTGCGCCAGCCCGCGCACCATCAACGTCTTCGCCAGTCCCGGCACGCCCTCCAAGAGGCAATGGCCGCGCGCGAGGATGGCGATCATCAACTGCTCGATGACCTCGTTCTGGCCGACGATGAGTTTGCTGAGTTCGCCGGTGACCTTCTGGTAGGCGGCGACCAACGTTTGCGCCAGCGCAACGTCTTGCTGTCCGTCGTGGGATTTTTGCTGGATTGGCTCCATAGTCGAGTGTCTCTTGTAAACAACTCATTCCAGTCTTGCGAGCATAATTTTCCGCGCTATACTCGCGCGCATCTTGAACCTGGAGTGTACCCAATGAATGAGATGAGTAACTTTGGACCGAAACGCGCTCTGGAGATTCTCCGCCGACTCTGCCTTCTCGGCGGTGTGCTGCTGACCGCCTGGGCCATCGTGAAACCGGCCGACGCGCTCTTTCGCGTCCGCGACGTGAATTTCGCCAAGCGCCAGAAACAGGAAGGCGCGCGGATGCGCAACGACATCCGGATGATGAGCCGGGTCAGCGGCATGGAACTCGACCCGAACGATCCCACCATCAATACCGCGCCGACGCTCACGCTGGAACAGTACATCGAGAAGAAGACCAAGAATAGTCTCATCGAAGTTTCCGGCAACGAGTGGTCGCAGTTCTTCAATGATGTGGATCAAACCCTCGCCGGCAAGACCACGACGTTCGCCCGCCACCTCGACGTTGACCGCCACTCCAGCCTCTACATGCTTTACTTCAACACCGGCCATGGCCCGTTGAAGGAGTTGCAATCCAAGCTCGACGACAACAACCTCTTCACCTACGTCGCGATGCGCGACGGCGACAAGCTCCGCTACATCGAAGTTCTTTACCAACGCCCGCAGTCGGCCTTCCGCGACGCGCCGAACTGGCTGCTCTACCCGCTCCGCAAACACGCCGCCTGGCTTTTCATCCTCGGCCTGCTCGCCTACGCCGCCATCCCGTGGTACCGCAAAGGCCCTGACGAACTCCGCTACAGCACCGGCCGCGCGATGGTCGGCCCCGATTTTCTTGGCGCATTCATGACCGTGTTCTTCTTCACGTTGCCCATGCTCGTCATCATGACCAACACCTTCGGCTCGGAGCCGCCGGACCTGTTCGGGTTCACCAACGGTTGGTGGCCGTTGACGCTGGTGATGTGGCTGCTGGCCTGCCACGGGCTGGCCGCCGTGTTCGTGGCGTTGTGGTACGCCTGTTTCACGATGCAGATCACCCCGACCAGCCTCCGCCTTCGAAAGCTGCTCAGCGGCGGCGACTACGCTTTTGCCGACATGGAAGCCATCGAACCGGCCAAATGGGCCTGGCCGACGTGGCTGAAGACTATCGTCATCCTCATCGGCTTGTTGAACTGGCGGTTGCTCGGCGCAATCCTCATCGGTTCCTCCGAGGAAGCCTACGGCATCGCCATCCGAATGAAGGACGGGCGCAAACTGAAACTTTGGATGACGCACCTGCCCGGCTTCCCGCGCATCTTCCACGCGCTCCGCAAAGCCAACGTCCCGCTCGACCCCGAGCTGGCAAAGATCATTGACGAAGACCTCGCCAACGCCGAGCCGGAGCCGAAACCCGGCAAAGGCGGCAAAGTCGCCGCCGGTATTTTGATGACGCTGGCGATTGTCGGCGCGTTGACGTGGCAGTACTGGCCGGAGAAGACGCGTGTAGTGAAACACGAACCCAAGTTTACCTACGAACAGTTGGCGCAGCGCATGGCGTTGACCAAGCAGATGATGGGCATCGCTGCCCAGATGAAAGAGGCGCTGGCATTGCCCGCCGACGCCACGCCGCAACAGCGCGCCACCGCGATGCGGAAGTTCGAGGAATTGCAGAAGCAGCACGACGAGCTGGACAAACGTTACGAAGCCATCAAGCCGACCAAAGAAGATTAGACCGCCCACAGATCAAGGTTGCTACGCCCGTCCCCGTCCAAATCACAAGATGTCAATGAAGCCAGTCACATCAATCAGCGCCGCCACATTCTTCGCCCTCTTCTGCCAACACAGGCGCGCTGTCCGTCCAGTGTTGTGTAACAGCTATTACACAACACCCGCAAGAGGCTGCGCGGGAGAATGATGAGAGTTGTCACGGCGATTCGTTTTTTCGTGGTCCTGCTCGCGTTTGGCGCGTTGACGGCCTGCGCGCAGTTTGAACTGGAATTCGACGAGGAGGAGTTGGTCAAGCTTTGCCAGAAGTTGCAGGAGCAGTTTCAAAGCGAGTATGTGCTCGATCTCGCCGCGCTGCGGCAGGTTGCGACGACGTTGATTCCGTTGCTGGAGACATCGGAGGAGACGCAACCAATTGCCGCGTGGCTGAAGACGCGCCTCGACTATCTTGAGATGGCCGAGGAACTCAAACCCACCGCTCCCAAGCCGACACCGGAGATCCTGCGCAAAACATGGCAGCAACGGTTGGAAAAGAAACCGGCGTTGTCACCCTCCGCCAAGCTGGCAGCGCGGCTGAAGCCATATTTCACGGCGCAGAAGATTCCGGCTGAACTGGTCTGGGTCGCGGAGGTCGAGTCGTCGTTCAATCCGCGTGCCCGCTCGCCCGTCGGCGCGGTTGGCCTGTTCCAGTTGATGCCGGCGACGGCGACGATGATGGGATTGAAGTTGCGTCCGCAGGACGAGCGCGCCGATCCCGACAAGAGCGCGCAAGCGGCGGCAAAATATCTCCGTTACCTCTACGTCCGCTTCAAGGATTGGCGTCTCGCGCTGGCCGCCTACAACGCCGGCGAGACGCGGGTGCGAAACTTGTTGAGCCGTCACAAGGCCACAACCTTCGACGGCATTGCGACGCGATTACCGGCCGAAACGCAGATGTACGTGCCGAAAATTGAGGCCGTGATCCTGCGGCGCGAAGGCACTGCTCTGACGAAGCTAACGATGCGCGGATAGGCGACGAGTCACTTCGCGCGTACGTCGTACACCAAGAGCGAGTTCAAGTGACGGATGTAGAGCCGGCCGCCGCAGACGACGGGATGACAAAGGCACGGCGGCTTCTCCGGCCACGGCGGCGTGAATTTGCTGATGATCTTCGCCTGTTGCGGCGTGACGTCCACCAGCATCATCGTGCCGTCGTTGCCGAAACAGTACAACCGGCCATCGGCAAACGTAATCGAAGTCTTGCCAATCTCCGGCGCGGTGAAAACTGTTTTGCCGGTGGCGAACTCGACGCAAACCAGCCCTTTGCGATACTGACGGCAACCGCTGCCGTACAGGTGGCCGCGCAGCAACTGCAGGCCGCCGTGACAGTTGTCAAGGTCGGTTCCGAACCACACCTCGGTGGCGCTGCGGCCATCGGGATTGATCTTCGCCATGCGGCTGCCGCCCTTGTGTCCGCTGCTCACGGCGACGCACCCGTCGTGATAGATCGGCGACGTGACGTTCTGGTCGCACGTGCTGGGATGCGGATGCGACCAGAGCAGTTTGCCCGTCTTCACGTCCACCGCGACAATGCTTTGCCGGGCCAATGTGAGGAACACGCGCGTCCCGTTGTGTGTGACGACCTTGGGCGACGAATAGCCGGCCGTGTCGGGAATGTCGGCATTGGCCCAGATCGTGTTCCCGGTGCGGCGGTCAAGCGCAACCACCCGGCCTTTTGCGCCGCCGGGCATGCAGAGCAACGCATCGCCCTCGATGATGACGTTTTCGGCGTAGCCCCAGAAGTTATTCTTGGCTTCGAACCGCTCTTGGAGTTCGACAGCCCACGCCGGTTTGCCGGTCGCGGCTTCGAACGCGGCCAGCCGGCCGTGGGCGTTCATCTGATAGACGATGCCGTCGTGGAAAGTCGGCGTCGTGCGCGCGCCGGGCTGCGGGCCTTTCCAGGCTTTGCCGTTTTGCGTCTTCCATTTCAGTTTGCCGTCGAGGTCGAGCGCGAGGACAAATTCGTCCTCGCCGAAATCGCCGGTGGTGAAGATCGTCCCGTTCGCGATGGAGACGGAGGCGTAACCGCGACCGCACTCGGAGAATTTCCAGACGAGCGGCGGCCCGCCGTCGGGCCAGCTTTTCAGCAAGCCAGTATCACCGGACATATTATCGCGTTGCGGCCCGTGGAACTGCGGCCACCACGGCGTCGCCGCACACAGCAACAGTTGGATGGCTCTGAGAATCATCGGCGTAATTGTCGCGGACTTGCGCGCCGATTGCAAGCGTTACGGGAGCCACTGTGCGCGGTAGAACCGCATCTTGAGGCCGGCGGAGCCGGGGTCCGGCCAGTCGAGCGAATCGCCGGTCAGCGTGTTGGTTGTGACGGGCGTCCATGAGACGAGGTTGCTCGATACCTGGATGACGCAACGCAGGCCGGGCTGGCCGAGGATGCGGATTTGGGCGAGGCCGTTGGTCTGCATCGGGAGCAGGCTCAGGCGCGGCGGGTTGAGTGTGAGCACGCTGACGGAGTACGGATCAAAAGTGAACGTGAGGTTGGTCCCCGGCGGGGACAACACGAGGTTGGTGCGCACCGCGTCAGCCGAACCGATGCCGGACTGGGCGGCGTTGTCTTGCGGGATGCCGTAGGAATAAAGCACGGCGTTTGAGCGCGGCAGGTAACCGGCAAGGGCGACGTTGGCGGTGAGCGCGGCGGTCGGGTGCTTGTTGATGACCAATACCGACAGCGAAGCGTCCTGACGTTGGGCTCCGAACGCGGTCAGCAGCGAGTAATCGCTGGTAGCGGGCACAACGCGGTCGCCGCCGCGCGCGAAATATTTCAGGAGCTTGGCGACGTGGAACGTCGGATAGCGGTTGGTCGGCGTCGAGGGGTTGCTGTAGTCGGTGATGCCGTAATCGCCGTAGGGCCGCCAGCCGTAGAGCGACGACGAGTTGTTGTTGCCGGATTCCTGGCCGTTGCGCAGGTCCCACCAGAGACAGGCGTTGAACTCGGTCTGCAGGATGTGTCCGAGGCTGTCGGCGAGAAAGAGGCCGTTGACGAGGCTGGTGGTTTGCTTGCCGGGATTGCTGTACACGGAGTTGTTCTCGGTGCAAACGAGTTCGACATTCGTGGCGGCGGCGCCGAGGTAATCGTTCAACTGCTGCCGCAAATCCGCCGCGTCGTTGGGCCATGTGGCCGCGGCTTGCAGCAAGATCGCGTCGTTCTCCGCGCCGGGCGCCTGTTCGTAGCGATGGTAGATGAGAAAATCGGGCGTGACGCCGAGGCTCTTCAACGTCGCCAGCATCACGGGCGTCCAGCCGTTGTGCACGGCGAGCGTGCGCGAGTTGGTGGCGGGGTGGTCGGTGTAGTTGGCGTATCTGTCTTCGCCGGTGATGCCGACGGCGCCGACTTTGATCGTCGGGTCCACGGCCTTCATCTGGCTGGCGTAGTCCTTGAACCGCGTGGCGTAGGTAAACGGGTCGTGCGGCCGGGAGTTCGTGTCGGTTTCCCATGAGCCGTAGTTCTCGTTGCCGACTTCCCAGTACTTGATGCCGAGCTGGCGGGTCACGTTTGCGTTCTGAACCCAAGCGGCGGCCTCGGCGGGCGTGCCGGAGCCGTAGTTGACGGTGATGAACACCTGCGCGCCGGTGTTCGTCACCACGTTGGCAAACTTGCTGAATGAACTCGCCCACTGCCACGTGTTGGTGCCGGTGGTATTCGTCTCCCAGTGGTAATCGTCCGACAATGAGCCGCCGGGAAACCGCAAGGCCCGGTTGTCCATGTCCTGGAGCAGACTGATGGTGTTCGGTGTGTCGAGCACGGAGTCCCAGACGGCGACGTTGAGGCCGAAGACGCGCGCGTCCACCGTGCGTACGGTTTGCGTGGCGACGATGCTGAGATGCACCACGGCCGGCGGCGCGACGCTCGTGACTTGGATGTCGTCCACGTAAAAGGTGGGAATGCTCGTGCCGCTGCGGCTTTGGATCCAGAAACCGTCCATGTTCGATTTGTTGGCGACGCCGAGCGCAGCGAGCGGAAGAACGATCTGCTGCCAACTCGTCGTCAGCGGCGGCAGATTGGTGGCGGGTTGCGCGCTGCCGTTGAGCAACGCCTGCACCTGCAACAACTGCCCGCCCGACGTTCCGCCATGAATCCAGAAAGTCAGATTGCTGTAGCCGCTGGTCGCGAACGCCGCGTGATGCAAATACAACGCTTCATACGCCCCCGCCGTGACACTGATCGAGTGTGTCCCGGAATGAACCGGCGACGAGTTGGTGTAATTCAATGTGGCCCAGCCGTAATCCTGCCAGCTGTTGACGAGCGCGTCGTCGTAGATGGTTTGGTCGGCAAACGCCGGTCCTGTGCCGGTGCCGAGCAACAGTGCCGTCTTAAGCAGGGCAATGTATTTGCATTTCAAGCGTGGCTTCAATTTCTTGAGTGCGTGTCAGTTCTACCGCACCGAGAGCACTATATCATAAAGGAGGTGGCTGCCGGAACGCAGGCGGACGACGCGCCAGCAGCCTTCGCCGGTCTCGGCGCTGCTGCCGGCGCCGAAACAGACGACGTTGCGCGCGGAACTTGCAGGTTGCTTGAACTTGCCCACGCCGGCGAGTCGCAGCGTGCCGTCAACGAAGACGCGAATGTCCTTGCCCTGAATCTCGACGCGATAAACGTGAAATGCGCCGGTGGTGTCCATCGCGTAGCTCAAGCCCGCGTGTTGAAGATTGATCCTGTCGGGGAGAAGGCGGAGTGTGTCTTCGGTCACGCCGTTGGCGACGATGATTCCGCTTTTTCCGGACACGACCTTGGCCTCGGCTTCGATTGTGGCCGGTTGGCCGGGGGTGGCACCCCATGGGTTGGAGTAGTACAGGAACGAACCTTGTTCCTTGCCTTTGTCGGCGATGACCAGCGCGCCGTCGCGCATCGCGGTGGATGTGCTGCTGTTGCCGCGTCCTCGCGCCCACGGCGCAGACAATTTCTCGGTGCACGCAGACTCGCTGTCCCACAGCCCGCCCTCCTTGATGGACACTTCAATTTCATTGGCGCCTCGCTTGGCCCACGCCGGCACAATTGGCAAATCCACCCAGCCGTCCTTTACTGTGCCGTTGGAAACGGGATGGCCGTTGAGCTTGACTGTCACTTGTTCGGAGCGGGACACGCTGGGCATTTGCAGGTGGCAGGTAAGCGTTGGTTTTTGTCCCTGTGAAAAATCATCCCCGATGACGATGGGCAGACTCAACGGTTGCTTGGAGGTGACACTGCGCGGCTGGTTTGGGGTCAGGACCGGCACGGCCTGGTAACGGCTGCCGTTGGCGAGGCTGCGATCGGGATTCCCATCGAGCACAGTGACGAAGTAGAGCTTGTCCATGCCGCGCAGCTTGGACGGGTCGCCCACTTCCCGCCAGAGCGGATGGCGTGGGTCGAAGCAGTTGAAGAGATACACGCCATCGGCGCCGGCGGCCCAGGCGTTCATGGCGCGGCCGCGATAACTCTCCTTTGCGTCGCGCTTGAACCGCGACTCGCCTCGCACGCGCGAGTCGCTCAAGCACGGATAAACCGGCACGTTGTATTTGCGGCCCAGTCCGACGCTGTGTTCCCAGGGGTTGAGGCGGAAGTAGCAAGTGGTAACGAGCAGATCAATCAATCCTTCCCGCAGCCACGTCTCGATATCGAGCCCCATGTCCTTGCTATAGCCGACGGAATCGGGGACGCGCATCGCAACGAGAATCGGCCGGCCCCGGCGCAGGCCTTCGGCTTCGGTGATTGCGCGGATGCGTCGCACCAAATCGGTCATCATCTTCAATTCCGCATCAGTGGCGCGGCCGCCGTTGGCAACAGTCTTGAAGAACACAGGATGACGGAGAAAATCCAGTTCGACCCCGTCCACATCGTATCGCCGGCAAATGTCCTCGAACACACGGCACAGAAAATCCCGCACCAACGGTTCCGCGTAGTCAATCCCCGACCATGCGCCGTGAGCGGGGCGTTTCTCGCGGGTGCCGAAGAGCCAGTCGCGGTGCTGTTCCTTGAACGTGGACCAGTAGAATTGCGGTTTGTCCGGTGGATGCGCGGCGTCGTGGGTGTCGTTCATGCGCATGGACCAGAACACTTCCTTGCCGTGCTTGTGCCCGCAGTCCACCATGAGCCGCAGCGTGTCCGTGCCCTGCGCGATGAGGTCGGCGACGATGTTGTTGCGGTTGGAGCGAAAACCTTCTTTCATGACGAGCGCGTCGCCGACTTTCGCGTGATGCGTGAACATGCCGAAAGGGCGCGACGTGCAATACACGATCGTGTCCACCTGCGAATCCAGCAACGGCGTCGTGCGCTTCGCGAGGAACGCCTCGACAGATGCCGGCCCGTCGAGGATATGATCGTCGCCATCGTTGTTGAAGATGACGCGCCGCACGCGGCGCGCGGCTTCGGTTCGTTGCTGGCGGAGTTTCGCCAACGCATCCGACTCGGCGAAAATCGTTTCCGGGAGCATCAGCGCGACGACCAGCAGGACAATTCGCATTCTCATAGCGCCCGGCAGTCTAATTGCACACGGCATCTCGAAGCAAGCTTCGCAACCTCGACTTTCCGGCGGTGTTGTATAGAATCAAACTTATGAGAACTTTTTTGCGATTCACCCTCGTCTTCCTGGTCGCACAAGCGCCGCTCCTTCGCGGCGCGGAGCAGGCCACGGAAATCCTCCAAACCTCCGGCGTCAAGGGTGGCCTGGTCGTCCATGTCGGTTGCGGCGACGGGAAGTTGACGGCGGCGTTGCGCGCGAACAACAGTTACCTCGTGCACGGCCTCGACGCAGACGTGACCGCCGCTCGCAAGCACATTCAATCGCTCGGCCTCTATGGCACGGTGTCAGCCGCGCAGTGGGACGGGAAGCGGCTGCCGTACATCGAGAACTTCGTGAACCTCATCGTCGTCAGCGACAGCGCCCGCGTCTCGAACGACGAGATCATGCGCGTGCTTGTGCCGAACGGAGTCGCGATTGTTGGCGGGCAGAAAATCGTGAAGCCGCGTTCGAAGAGCATTGATGAGTGGACGCATTACCTGCACGACGCAAGCGGCAACGCCGTCGCGCACGACACGGAGATTGGTTTTCTGGCGCGGATGCAGTGGCTCGCGGGGCCGCGTTACTCCCGGCATCATGATCACATGTCCGTCGCCAGCGCGATGGTGTCGGCCAACGGGCGGAACTTCTACATCTTCGATGAAGCGCCGCGCGCCTCGATCTTCATTCCGCCGCAGTGGTTCTTGTACGCCCGTGACTCGTTCAACGGCACGTTGCTCTGGAGGCGCCCCATCGAGCGCTGGCACGAGCACATGTATCCGCTCAAGAGCGGCCCCGGCATGTTGCCGCGCCGGATCGTGGCGATGGGTGACAAACTCTACGCGACATTGAACATTGACGCGCCGCTGACCGAGCTGGACGCCGCCACCGGCAAGACGCTGCGCACGTTCGACAACACGGGCGTGACGGAGGAGATCATTCTCTCCGACGGCGTGTTGTTCCTCGCGGTCGCGGACAAACAACCGCTTCGCAGCGACCCGAAGAAGGTGTTTGCGACGTTGGCCGACATCCGCGCCGACGTGACCGGCCCCCAGTGGGGCGATCTGCCGCGCACCGTCGTGGCCATCGAGGTAAGCAGCGGAAGATTGTTGTGGAAGAAGATCACCAACCTGATGCCGGCGACATTGGCCGCCGACAACCAATCGGTCTATCTCCACGACGGCGTCAAGGTTGTCTGCCTCAACCGCAAGACCGGCGCGCCGGTGTGGGCCACCGAGACGCCGTGCCAGCGGACGTTGAAAGCCTCGTCCACGCCGACGTTGGTCGTGTATGACGACGTATTGTTGTTCTCCGGCTACAGCGGCGACGCGAAGAAGCTCAAGGGCGAAGGCACAACGATGTACGCGCTCTCCGCGCGCACCGGCAAACGGCTCTGGGAAGCCGAGCACCCGCCCCAAGGCCACGCCGGCAGCCCGAAGGACCTCCTCGTGATCAAGGGCGTCGTCTGGTATGGCGACACGGCTCAAGGCTCCGGCACGGGCAACACGACCGGCCGCGACATTCACACCGGCAAGGTCGTGAAAGAGTTTCCGCCGGATGTGAAGACCCACTGGTTCCATCAACGCTGCTACCGGCAGAAAGCCACTGAAAACTTCCTGTTCTTCTCGCGCACCGGCATCGAGTTCGTGGACATCGCCAACGCGCACTGGACCTGTCATCATTGGGTCCGCGGTGCATGCCTCTACGGTTTCATGCCCGCCAACGGCATGATCTACAACGCGCCCAACCCGTGCGCCTGTTACCTCGACGCAAAACTCTCCGGCTTCAACGCGCTCGCGCCGATGACGAAGTTATGGCAGCCAAAACGCGAAGTGTCCGACGAGGGCCGACTCATCAAAAGCGATGTTTCCGATTTCACTTTTGAAATGTCCGATTCCGATTGGCCCACCTATCGCGGCAACGCGGCCCGCAGCGGTTACGTGAAGACGACGGTGCCCGCCACCGAACTGAAGAGCACCTGGGAAATGGACCTCGGCGGCAAGATCACCTCGCCCGTCATCGCCGGCGGACTGTTGTTCGTCGCCGTGATAGACCGCCACGAGATCGTCTCGCTTGATGCGAGCACCGGCCGGAAACTCTGGAGCTACACCGCCGGCGGACGCATTGATTCCCCGCCCACGATCTGGGAGGGCCGCGTGTTGTTCGGCGGCACCGACGGCTACGTCTATTGCCTGCGCGCCACCGACGGCGCGTTCGCGTGGCGATTCCGCGCCGCGCCGGAAGACCGGCGGCACTTCTGTTTCGAGCAACTCGAAAGCGTCTGGCCCGTCAGCGGCAGCGTGCTCGTGCAGAGCAACACGCTCTACTGCGTCGCCGGCCGCTCGATGTTCCTCGACGGCGGCTTGCGGATATTCCGTCTCGACCCGAAGACCGGCAAGAAACTCACCGAGATCGTCATGGACGACAACGATCCGATCACCAAGACGAACCTGCAATCGCATATCAAGGGCTTGAACATGCCGACCGCGTTGGCGGACATCCTCTCCAGCGACGGCAAGAACGTCTATATGCGAACGCTGGTGATGGACATGGACGGCAAACGGAGGGTGATCGGTGTCAACGACGTGAAGGACCAGCAAGGCGATGACCGGCATTTGTTCAGCCCGACCGGTTTCCTCGACGACACGATGTGGCATCGCACGTATTGGACGTTTGGCCGCGCGTTCGCCTCCGGCGCCGGCGGCTATTATCAAGCCGGCCGCGTCACGCCGTCGGGCCGGATGCTTGTCTTCGACGACAAGAACGTGTACGGCTTCGGCCGGCTTTGGCAGTATTATCGTTGGACCACGCCGATCGAGCATCACCTCTTCTCTGCGCCAAGAGATCCGGAGCAGGTCCGGATGGGCTCAGAGCCGCCAAAGCGACCGAAGAAGGCCGATGGCAAACCAAAAGGCACCTTGAATCAAAGACCACTGACGCGTTTCGCCCACGAGTGGTCGAATGAACTCTCCATGCAAGTCACCTCGATGGCGTTGGCTGACAAGACATTGTTCGTCGCCGGCGTACCCGATCTGGTGGACGAGGAGAAACTCAGTAATACACTCGGCGATCTTGAGGTGAAGAAGAAACTCGCCGAGCAGGAAGCCGCGCTCGAAGGCAAGCGTGGCGCGTTGCTCGCCGCCATCGGCGTTGAGGATGGCAAGAAGATCGCAACCTACCGGCTCAAGGCCGCGCCGGTTTTCGACGGCCTCGCCACGGCGTATGGCCAAGTCTATCTCTCGACGCTGGACGGCAAGGTTCACTGCTTCGGTGCGGGCGGCAGCCAGCCGTTGCCCGCCGCGACGGATCAGGTGGTAACGCCGCGCGGCGACGCCGACAAACCCACCGGCGAAATTCCACCCGTGACGACGTCCAAAGGAAAAGGCGCCGCCAAGGCCGCACCAAAAACCGCGCCCAAAACCGGAACAAAGCCGGAACAACGGACTCATCCCGACTTCCATGTTCTCTCCGCCGTCACGGTGACCAGCGGTGGCCTTGGTTACAAACTCACCGCGGACGAAGGCGAAAACGGTCTCGCCCTCAAGCAGCTCGCCGCGCCGCTGACCAAGCCGGTGATATTCACGCTGAAGATTCAACCCAACACCGGAGGCAAACTGCAGACCGGGTTCCTCGTGTTTGGCGACGGCGCCGCGGAAGACAAACTCATCAAGTGCGGTGTCCGTCTGCGCACCAAGAAATGCTACATCATCCAAGGCGCCGCCAAAACCGGCACCACAATGGACGAGTTTGTCAGTGAAGCCGGTAAATCCATTGCCGTCGAGGTGACCGTGGATTTCGCGGCCAAGAAAGTTAGAATGACCCTGCCCGGCAAGGCCATTGAAGCGCCGCTGACCGCGCCGTTGAAACAGATCACCCACGTCGGCTACTACGTGATGAACGCCGTGACCGAATTCAGCCCGGTGGAAATCAAATGACGTGGTGTTTGTTGTTCGCGCTGCTGGCCGGCGTGTGCGCCGCGCAGGAACAGGGGGTGCGGGCGTTGGCCTCGGTGCGCGATGTGCCGAAACTGATCGAGGCGCTCGGTCACAAGGACAAGAACCACCGGTTCTATGCCGCCTACGCGCTCGGCGAGGTCAAGGACGCGCGGGCCGCCGACGCTTTGTTGCGCGCGCTCCGCGACCCGGAGTGGGTTGTGCGCGACCAAGCCGCGTGGGCGTTGCGAGAGCTTCACGATGCCAAGATCATCGAGCCGCTCAAGGCAATGTTGAAGGAAAAGGACGCCGACGTTCCGCACATCACGTGGCTGTTGGTGCAGTACGGCGCGATCAAGATCGTTCCGCCGACCAAGCCGCCGGTGCTGTCGGCGCATTGGAGTTTCGACGACAAAAACACGAAAGTCGCAAAAGATGTGAGCGGCAAGGCCACCGACGGCGAGATCAAGGGCTGCACGGTCGCCGAGGGCAAAGTCGGCGCGGCGTTGCGTTTCGGCAAGGGCAAGTACATCGAGCTGGGCCGCACACAAAAACCATCGGTTGCCAAGACGCCGTTCACGATCATGGCGTGGGTCAAGGCCGATGCGCCGACCGGCGTGGTCGTCGCGCGCGGCGGCGCGTTCTGCGGCTACTCGCTTTATCTCAAGGACGGCTTTCCCAAGTTCGGGATTCGTCGCTCGAAAGAAGGCGCCGACATCGTTACCGGCCGCGAGAAGATCGGCGCTGGCTGGAGCCACTTGGCCGGCGTCGTCGCGAACGACCGCATCGAGTTGTACGTCAACGGCAAGCTCGCCGCGTCGGCCAAAACCGGCGGCCTGATGACGAGCAACGGCGGACAGGGAATGGAGATTGGCTTTGATGTCGGCAACAGCGCCATCGAACTCACCGACGCGTTCGAGGGCGTGATTGACGAAGTGAAACATTTCGACGCCGCCTTGTCGGTAGAGGAGATCGCCCAACAATGCAAATGAGAATTCTTGCCGTCCTGTTGTTCGTTTTCGTGTCGAGTGCGCACGCTGGCGGCCTCTACGTTATCGTGGGCGCAAAGGACGCCGACCAAGCACGCGCGCTCGCCAAGCAGGGCAACCTCGTCCACTGTCTTGCTCCGGACGCGAAGACCTGCAACGCGCTTCGCCGTTGCTCCGTCTTCGCCGACATTCTCAGTGGCAGCCGCCTTCCGTACACCGATAATCTGGTGAACACGCTCATCGTCAACGAAGGGAGTCAGATCCCAAAAGACGAGGCGCTCCGCGTGCTCGTGCCGAACGGCACCGCGCTCGTCGGCGGTCAAAAAATCGTCAAGCCGCGTCCGCCGGAAATTGACGAGTGGTCGCACTATTTGCACAACGCTTCCGGCAACCCGGTCTCGCAGGACAAGAAAGTTGGGCCGCCGCGTCAACTGCAATGGGTCAGCGCGCCGCGTTGGTGCCGGAGTCACGAAGTGGACATCAGCGTCGCCGTAGTGGTCACGGCCGGCGGGCGGATTTTCAGCATTCAGGACGAAGGGCCGACGGGCGTTCACGACACGCCGTTGCCGCCGGCGGAACGACGGTTCCCGGACAAGTGGTCGTTGATTGCACAAGACGCTTTCAATGGCGTTCAGCTTTGGAAGCGTCCGATTCCGAAATGGGGCCCCAGCTTTTGGGAGGCGGGACGGATTCCGTTCCTCGCCATTCCGAAAGAAGAAATGTGGGCGTTGCCGCCGACGGTGACGCGGCGCGTCGTGGCCGTGGGCGACCGCGTTTATATGACGATGGGCTATCGCGCGCCGGTGAGTGAACTGGACGCCGTCACCGGCAAGACGTTGCGCGAGTTTGCCGATACCGCCACCACCGAGGAGATCGTCGTATGCGACGGCATTCTCGTGGCGCGAGTTTGCGTGATTCCCGACGGACCACGTCCCCAACCGGCAACTGCCGCCGGCAAGGGCAAGGGCAAAGTCAAGAAAGCCGCCGCGCCAGCCCGTCAATTCCCGGAAGCGAACGTCGTGGCCATCGAGTTGAGTTCCGGGAAAACGCTTTGGAAGAAACCGGGGGGACGGATGCTTCCGTTATCGCTGGCGGCAACGAAGAGGGGCGTCTGTTTTTTGAACGCGGAAGAATTGACGGCGCTTGATTTGCAGACTGGCCAGGAGCGGTGGAAGACGCCGGTGAACTCTCGGCAGAACAACGACGCCCAGATGGGCGCGTCGCTGTTGATGGCAGGCGACAAGGTGTTGTTCGTGGTCAACGGCCTGAACGTCCACTCGCTTGCCGACGGCAAGTTGTTGTGGCGGACGAGCGAGGTGATCGGCTCGAGCTTTCGCGGCGTGCCGGACTTGATGGTCGCCAACGGCCTCGCGTGGGCCGGCACGATGACGACCAAGGGATTGAATCTCCAGACCGGAGAAATCGCGAAGTCAATTGATGTGGGCGAGTTGTTCACCGCCGGGCATCATCCGCGCTGTTACCGCTCGAAGGCGACCGAGGATTATCTCATCTGGTCGAAGCGCGGCGTTGAGTTTGTGGACATTCGGACGGACAAGAATCATTCGGGCAACGATTGGTGCCGCACGGTCTGCCGTTCCGGTTTTGTTCCGGCGAACGGTTTCCTTTACGTCCCGCCCACGCCGTGCCGCTGCCAGCCCGGCGTCCAGATGAACGGCTTCAACGCGTTCACGACAAGCGGCGAACAACAAGCCACGACCACTGAGCGATTGGAACGGGGACCAGCCTACTCCACCACTCACCACTCACCACTCACCAGCAACGATTGGCCAACGTACCGCAAAGACAACGCGCGCAGCGGAAACGCCGGAACAAGTCTGCCCGCCAACCTGAACCAAGCTTGGTCGGCGAAACTTCCCGGACGCATCACTGCGCCGGTGATCGCGGGCAAATCGCTCTACGTCGGCGGAAAAGACTCGCACGCCGTCTATTGTCTCGACGCCGAGACCGGAGGGGAACGTTGGAGCTACATCGCCGGAGGGCCGGTGGATTCGCCGCCGACCATCGCGCAAGGACGCGTGCTGTTCGGTTGCGCCGACGGCGCGGTCTATTGTCTCAACGCCGCCGATGGCGAACTCGCGTGGCGTTTCGAGGCGGCGCCTCGCAAGAAGATCATTGTCTCGTACGGCCACCTCGAATCGGCGTGGCCGGTGCACGGCAGCGTGTTGGTGAAAGACAACGTGGCGTACTGCTCGGCAGGACGGTCGTCGTTCCTCGATGGCGGGATTTATCTCTACGGACTCGACGTGGCCACCGGCAAGCAACTCTACCAGCAACACCTCGACGGCCCGTGGACTGTCCCGGCGAAGGAACGTCATCCGCATGCGATGGAGGGGACGAGCAGCGACATCCTCGTGTGCAGCGGCGACAAGCTCTTCATGCTCCAATACGTGTTCGACCTGAAACTCAACAAGCTCGACGCGCCGATGCTCGCCGCTTCGGGCGTGCGCAAGACCGATCGCCGCCTGTTGGCTACCGGCGGGTTTCTCGATGATTCCGGTTTCGACCGGCTCTACTGGATGTATTCCGAGCACTGGCCGGGCGCGCAATTTGCCATCGGCGCGCCGAAGCAGGGACAGATGCTTGTATTCGACAACGCCACCACGTACGCGGTGAAATATTTCAACACGCAATTCAGCCGCAGCCCGCACTTCACCGCCGGCAGGGACGGCTACGACCTCATCGCCGACGACAACGCCAACGAATCAAGCGAAGGGACCGAAGGCAGAATCGGCATGTTCCAGCGCCAGAAACCGCCGCGCTGGCAGGGGAAGATTCCCGTCCGCGTCCGCGCAATGGTTGTCGCCGGCGAACATCTTGCGCTGGCCGGGCCGCCGGACATTGTGCCGTCCACCGATCCGTACGGTTCGTTTGAGGGACGGCTCGGCGCAGTGTTGTGGTTGGTTTCGACGAAGGACGGCAGCAAGGTGTCGGAAATCAAGCTGTCCGCTCCGCCCGTCTTCGACGGCATGGCCGCCGCGAACGGCAGGCTTTACGTCGCCATGTCAGACGGCACGGTGCTTTGCTACGGAGAAAACAAATGACATTCCTTGCTCTCATATTAGGCGGTCTCGTCGTTCACCTCGGTTGCGGGGACGGCAAGCAAACTGCCGCGCTGCGAACGAGCGAGAACGTTGTCGTTCACGGCCTTGATGCGGACGTGACGGATGCACGCAAGAATATCCGCGCGCTCGGTTTGTACGGGCCGGTGTCGGTGGCGCCGTGGACGGGCGAGCGATTGCCGTACGCCGACAATCTGGTGAACATGGTTGTCGCCGACAAGCTCGGCAAACTTCCGATGAGCGAAGTGATGCGCGTGCTCGTGCCGAATGGAGTTGCGATGATCGGCGGCAAGAAGACCGTGAAGCCGTGGCCGAAGGAGATTGACGAGTGGACGCATTACCTGCACGGCGCCGACGGCAACCCGGTCGCCAACGACAGCGTCGTTGGTCCGCCGAAACATTACCAGTGGATCGAAGGCCCGATGTGGTTGCGCGATCACGAGACCGATTCGAGCGTCAGCACGCTCGTCACCGCGCAAGGCCGGTTGTTCGCCATCGTGGACGAAGCGCCCATCGGCCTCGCGGGACAGCATTCACTGCCGGACAAATGGTCGCTCATCGCGCGTGATGCGTTCAACGGTGTGTTGCTATGGAAAGTGCCGATCCGGCGCTGGGGCTGGCGCGAGTGGAAGGACACTTGGTTCAACAGCCGTCCCGGCGACATCCCGCTCAACATCCAGAAGCGGCTCGTCGCGTCGGACGACAAGGTTTACGTGACGCTCGGCTATCAAGCGCCCGTCACCGAACTCGACGCGCGCACCGGCGAAATCCTTCAGACCTACGCCGGCACGGAACGCACCAACGAAATCCTTTTCCATAACGGCGTATTGGTCTTATCCGTCCTCTCCGGCGACGGAGTCAAAGTCATGGCGGTGAACGCCGCAACCGGCAAAATGCTCTGGACGAGCGCAAAGACTTTCAAGGGCACCACGACCGACTACATCAAGTGGGTGATTACGCCGATCAGCCCCACGGTTCCGAAGCTTGATCCCGCGAGCAACATTGCCACCGATGGCAAAGTGGTGGCGTTGATTGACGGCCCGGAGATTGTCTGCCTCGACGCCCGCACCGGCACGGAGAAATGGCGCTCGGCATTTCCGTTGGATGACGACGACAAGAAACGCGGCGAAGGCGGAAACTTGTGGGTCGGCACGATGATCGTGCGCGATGGCGTCGTGCTCCACGCCAGTCCCGCGAAACTGGCCGCGCTCTCCGCCGATACCGGCAAGGTGCTTTGGAGTCAGCCGAAGAAATACATCGGTCACCTCTGGTATTCGTGGAAGGACGTGTTCGTCATCGGCGATCTCGTCTGGACGTGGAGCGCGGAGTTGGAAGCGGGAGAGTTTGAAGGCGGCAAAAAGGGAAAACAGCGCACGTCTTGGCCCAAGTCAGTGAACGGGTACGACCTTCACACCGGCGCGCAGAAGAAAGAAGTGCCCGTCGGCTCCATCTTCAAGGCGCACCATCATCATCGTTGTTACCGAAACAAGGCAACGACGCGCTACATCCTCGCCAGCCGGCGCGGGACCGAGTACGTGGACTTGGAGGAAGGCAAGCACACCGTCCACAACTGGGTCCGGAGCACTTGCCACGTCGGCATGATGCCGGCGAACGGCCTCCAATACGTCCCGCCGCACCCGTGCGCCTGCTACATCGAGGAGAAACTCAACGGCTTCTTCGCGCTCGCGCCAGAGCGAAAGCTGAAAGCAGAAAGCAGCAAGTTGAAAGAAGAACGGCTCGAACGCGGCCCGGCCTTTGAACTCACCACTCACCACTCACCACTCACCGATTCCGACTGGCCGACGTTCCGCCGCGATGCCGCGCGCACCGGCTCGGTGAACACGCAAGTTCCCGACAACGCCGCGCCGGTGTGGAGCGTCAAGCTCGGCAACAACGCCACGCCGCCGATTGTCGTCGGCGACCGTGTGTTCGTCGCGATTCCAGACGAGCATCACGTCGTCTGCCTCGACGCGCGCGATGGAAAGAAGCTCTGGGAGTTCGCCGCCGGCGGACGGATTGATTCGTCGCCGACGTGGCACAATGGCGCGGTGTTGTTCGGTTCCGCCGACGGCTGGGCGTATTGCGTGCGCGCCAGTGACGGCGCGCTCGCGTGGCGGTTCCGCGCCGCGCCGGAAGAACGGCTCATCACCGTGTATGGCCAGCTTGAATCGGCGTGGCCGGTTCACGGCAGCGTGCTGGCACAGGGCGGCAAAGCCTACGTCAGCGCCGGCCGGTCGTCGGAACTCGATGGCGGCATCCATCTTTTCGGCCTCGATCCCGCGACGGGACAAGTGTTGCATCAAAACAAACTCGAAGGCCCCGATTACGCCGTCAACACCGCCGGCAAACTGGTGATGTGCCCGCAACCTCCCGATGGCCCGGCGGAATTCGATTCGAACTTCAGACTGCCGATGGGCGCGCTCTCCGATGTCATGATGGGCGACGGGAAACTCGTCTTCATGCGGTCGTTGGCGTTCGATGCGGAGTTGAAACGACAGCGCGGCGACACGGAGCTGTCACCCCGCAGCGGTTTTCTTGACGAGACGTATTTCAAGAGAACGCCGTGGTCCTTCGGCAAGCAAGCCGACTACGGCAACCTCATCGTCCACGACAAGCAGTCGGTCTATTACGTCCGCCAGTTTGATTCGTTGAAGGGACTCGACCCGACGGTCTTCTTCACGCCCGGCGCGAAGGGTTACCTGCTCTTCGCGAAGAACGTCGGCACGAAAAAGGAATCGTGGTCGTTGCGAATTCCCGTGCGCGTGCGCGCGATGGCGCAGACCAGCGACCGGCTCTTTGTCGCCGGGCCGCCGGATGTCGTGGACGCGAAGGACCCGCTCGGCGCGTTTGAGGGACGGCTGGGCGGACTGCTGTACGCCGTGGATTCAGCCACCGGAAAGAAAGTTTCCGAATTGAAGCTCGATTCGCCGCCGGTGCTCAACGGCATCGCCGCCGCCAACCGCCGGCTCTTTGTTGCCACAACCGATGGCCGGCTGGTGTGTTTGGGACGTTAGAAACGAATTCACCTTCCCACTCATCGAACCAACCGAGCCAGCAGGATGTCCTCCACGTTGCGCCGCCCATCCAACACCGCCAGAACATAAACGCCGTTGCCGCTGATTCGGTAAACCACTCGCCACGGCGCCACAACCAATTCCCGGTAGGTGTAAATCTCAAACGCAGCCAGTTCCGGCACCACACGTCCGCGTTGCGGCATCTTCTTCAGGTCCGCACAACGCGATTCAATCCGGTCCAAGACCTGCCCGGCGACAACGGGATCTTCCGTGGCGATCAATTCGATGATGACCTGCAAATCGCGCTGCGCCACGACGGCAAACTCGACCGCGTAAGACCGGGACGGTGCCATGTCAGGACGCGCGGCGGGCGATCAGCGTTCTGCGCAAGCCGGCAAACACCTTGTCGGCAGCCAGCGTGCGTCCGGCCTGCACGTCCGATTCCCCCTGCGCGACGAGTTTGAGCAAGCCGATCGCGCGCCGCATCTGTTCGTAGCTTTCGGGATCCTGGAGCACGGCCCGCGCTTCCCCGTTCTGGGTGATGATGACTGTCCGGTGCGTGGCGTTGATCTGCGCCAACAAATCCGCCGCCTTGCTCTTCAGGTAGGTGACGGGACGAATGTCTTCTTTCATTTTCATGGCATGTCTTCCATCGGCCCGAATACAGTACCGAATTCAGTCCACCGCGTCAATCCGTCTTCCGAGCGCCGATGGACGGCTTTGCGGCCTCGACTTCCCGGCGGCGTCGGATAGAATCACGCACACAAACATGAAAGCCATCTTGCGAACCATCCTCGTTCTTTTGCTGGCGCTGGCCCCGTTGCTTCATGGCGCGGAGCGGGCCAATGAAATCCTCTCGACCGCCGGTATCAAAGGCGGCCTCATCGTCCATCTCGGGCATGGCGACGAGAAGTTGCTGGCTGAGTTGCGCGCCAGCGGCAGTTTCCTCGTGGACGGCCTCACTAACTGGCGCGGCAAACATCTGCCTTACGTGGACAATCTTGTGAACCTGGTTGTCGCGGACAAACTCGGCGCTGTTTCGATGGAGGAAGTAATGCGGGTGCTCGTGCCGAATGGCGTGGCGCTCATCGGCGGGAAGAAGACGGTGAAGCCGTGGCCGAAGGAGATTGACGAGTGGACGCACTACTTGCACGACGCCGACAACAACGCGGTTGCGAACGACAAAGTTGTCGGGCCGACAAAAGGACTGCAATGGTTCGCCGAGCCGCTCTATTGTCGCACTCACGAAACGGATTCGAGCATCAGCGCCATCGTTTCGGCGCGCGGTCGCCTGTTTTACATTCTCGATGAAGGCCCGACGGGCGTCGCCGACGAGCGGTTGCCGCAGAAATGGGCGCTGGTGGCGCGCGACGCTTTCAGCGGCGTGCTCCTCTGGAAGGTGCCGCTGCCAAACTGGGGCTGGCCGGAATGGAAGAAGAACGAACTGGCCGGCGTGGACTGGACGAACATCAAGGCGCACCGGGTGCGTTCGCCGGCGACGTTGCCGCGGCGGCTGGTCTGCGACAGCGAGCGGATTTACGTGACGCTCGGTTACAACGCGCCGGTGAGCGTTCTCGATGCGGCGACCGGCCAGGCGCTCCGGAACATTTCCGGAACAGAATACGCCGATGAAATCCTTTGCGCGAAAGACAAGCTGGTGGTCTGTGTGCGCCAAGAGCGTCCATCCGGCGAGGGCGACGTGAAGAGCAAGGCCGGGGGAAAGAGAGGCAAGAAGCGCGCGGTCGTGACAGAAGCGCCTCCGCAAGCGCCATCCGTCAGCAACCGGTTGCTGACGATCAACGCCGCCACGGGCGACATCATCTGGCGAACCGAGGCCGGCGAAGTGGTGCCGCTGTGCGTCGCCACCGACGGGCAGCGCGTCTATTACCACAATTACCGGGAACTCGTTTGCCTGAACCTGGCGACCGGCGCGGTGCAATGGCGCGCGCCGAGTTCTGCCAGCCACGGCAATCTCTACGCGGGACCAAACACATTGATTGTTCATCGCGGCGTGGTGCTGTTTGCCGGCAACAACCTGGAAGCCTTCGCCGCCGAGACCGGCAAGTCCCTGTGGAAGACCGACGCCAAGAAAGGCCCGGGCGTCAGCAATCCGCCGGACCTTTTCGTCACGGCCGGCCTCGTCTGGTCCGGCCAGAGCACCAGCGGACGCGACCTGATGACGGGCGCGGTGCGACGGACGATTGACCTGAAGCAGCTCATCAACCCGTGGCATCATTATCGTTGTTACCGGAGCAAAGCGACCGAGCGTTTCCTGATCTGGCCGAAGCAAGGCGCGGAGTTCATTGATCTCGAGGGCAACGAGAACATGCGGCACGATTGGTATCGCGGCCCCTGCAAATACGGCATCCTGCCGTGCAACGGCCTGCTCTACGTCGGCCCGCATCAGTGTTCCTGTTTTGCCGGCGTCAAACTCAACGGCTTCAACGCGCTCTCCGCCCGCGGCTCGGCGCCGAAGTCAATCGCCGAAGGGCGTTTTGAGAAAGGTCCTGCCTACGGCAACGTTTCACGTGTCACGAGTCACGAGTCCGATTGGCCAACCTTCCGCGCCGATTGCAAGCGCAGCGGACGCACAGCCGCAGCAGTGCCCGCCAGCGTGAACCAACTCTGGCAGACGAAGCTCTCCGGCAAGCTGAGCCAGCCGGTCGTGGCCGATGGCAAACTGTTCGTCGCGGAGATTAACGCCGCGAAAGTTCACTGTCTCGACGCGAAAAACGGGCGCGAACTCTGGCGCTTCACCGCCGGCGGGCGCGTGAACAGCCCGCCGACAATTCACGGCGGCGTGGCGCTGTTCGGTTCTGCGGACGGCTGGGTCTATTGCGTGCAGGTTTCCGACGGCGCGCTCGCGTGGCGGTTCCGCGCCGCGCCGGCGGATCGCCGGCTCGTGGCGATGAACCAGGTCGAATCCGTCTGGCCGGTGCACGGAACGGTGTTGGTGCAAAACGGAATCGCTTACGTCGCCGCCGGTCGCTCGACGTTTTTGGACGGCGGCATCTTTTTGTCGGCGCTTGATCCGTTCACCGGCAAGCTGCTGCACGACGCGCGCGTCGAGGGACCGTATCCCGACGTGAACGTTGACAACGGCGGCTCGCGCAACATGCCGGGCGCGCGCTCCGAAGTTCTCGTCAGCGACGGCACCTCGATTTATTTGCGCCAGATCAAATTTGACGCTGCGTTGAAACGGTCGTTCACGGACTCGTCGGGCTTGCGGCTCACCTCGACCAGCGATTTGCTCGACGACTCGGCGTTCAACCGGACCGCCTGGCATTATTCGGACTGGGACGTCAACCAAGCCGGCGCGCAGCTTCTGGTGTTCAACGAGACGACCACGTTCGGCGTTCAGGTTTATTCCAAGCACGTCGCCCAGAGCATGGGTAACCCGCAGCCCGCGGGGTCAACTCTTGACACTTGACTAACGGGGCTGGGTTTGGTATTCCGCGCAGCATGGCTAGACCAATTCGCGTAGAGTTTGAAGGTGCCGTCTATCATGTGACGGCTCGCGGTAATGAGCGACGAGCTGTTTTCTTTTCCGACGATGATCGGAAGCTGTTTCTGAAGACAATCGGCGAGATGGTGGAGCGGTTTGGAGTCCGGGTAATGGCGTATTGCCTGATGCTGAATCATTATCACTTGGTCTTGGGGACACCGCAAGGCAACCTCAGCCGTGCCGCAGGCTGGCTCCAAGTGACCTACACCGTGCGTTTCAATGCCCGTCATCGGCGTAGCGGCCACCTGTTTCAAGGTCGTTTCAAGGCTCAATTAGTCGAAGCGGACGAGTATGGCCGGTGGCTCGTCGAGTACGTCCATCTGAACCCGGTCCGTCCCCGTCGCGCCCACACGCCGCTGCCCATCGAACGAGCGCAAGACCTTGACGCCTTCGACTGGAGCAGCCACCGGGATTATGCGGGACTGCGGGCCAAACCGGCCGAATGGCTCTGTCTGGATTGGCTGGCGTACTGGGGAATGGATCGCCGCGCGGCGCAAACGGCCTATCGTCACGAGATCAACCGATGGTTTACCGGCGAAAAAGCCAGTCCGTGGGAACGTCTGCGTGCCGGACTCGTGCTGGGTGGCGACGCGCTACTGGCGAGAGTCTGTGCCATGGTCGAAGGCAAACAAGGCCTCGACGAAACCCGCTGGACCCGGACGCAAACCACCTCAACCCTCCGACAACGTCTTCGCGATCTCCTCGCCCAAGAGACCGATGACCGCGTCAAGATTTGGACGCGCGTCAAACTCGGTGGCGAACGCCCATCCGACATCGCCCGCGAGTATGGCTATCGCGACCAGAGCGGCGTCGGCCAACTCCTCAAACGCCTCGACAAAACCGCAGCCAAAGACCCCAACCTCCGCTCCAAACTCGACCACCTCAAGGCTCAGTTGTCACGAGTCCAGAGTTGACCCCTTACAACCCCTTACACCTTACACCTTTGGCGACTCGCCCGACGAGGCCACGTTGATCAAATGCGGCTACCGGATGAGCGGCAAGTTGCTGGAAATCACGCAAGGCCCCGGCGCAGGAAAGACGGGCCGCGCTTCCCAGAAAGCCGATCTCAAGGCCAACGAAGTCACGGAGGTAACCGTCGTCGCCGACCTCGCGGCGCAACAAGTGACGCTGTCCGCGCGCGGCCAGACTGTGGAAGCGCCGGTCGCTGCCCGTCTCGACTCGATCCTTTGGGTTGGTTACTGGGTATCGTCGGTGATCAGCGACTTCAGCGCCGTTGAGATTGCCAAAGAATAATTGGCGGCACCGGATTTGTCAGTTCATCGCTTCCAGTTGTCATACGTTTTCCCCAGCTCGCTGCGGACCGACAAATCGTATCCCCCCTTGTTGTTTGCGCCGGGATATCGGTAGCTGTAATAATTGCCTGCGGGATTACGAATACAGCGATGGTGAGAACCACCGCCATCAGTTCAATCAAGGAAAAACCTTTTCGGGAAGATGTTTTCATCTGGTTCCTGTTGTTGCAACCTTGCCTTGCTGGCGGTGTTGCATCATAACTACGCCAATGAACACCAACCTGTCAATCGCCCTTGTTCTTCTGCTGGCTTCAATGCCGCACGCGCGCAGCGCGGAGCAGACCAAAGCCATCCTCAAAACGACCGGTGTCAAAGGCGGCCTCATCGTCCACATCGGCTGCGGCGACGGAAAACAAACGGCGGCATTGCGCGCCAACGACCGTTTCACCGTGCACGGCCTCGACAAGGACGTGACCGCCGCGCGCAAGCACATTCAGTCGCTCGGATTGTACGGGCCGGTCAGCGTGGAGCGATGGAGTGGTGGCGTGTTGCCATACGCGGAGAACTTGGTGAATTTGATTGTCGCGGACAAGCCCAGCGGCGTCTCGATGGACGAGCTGATGCGCGTGCTCGCGCCGGGCGGCGTCGCGCTCATCGCCGGCAAGAAGACGGTCAAGCCGCGCCCGAAGGACATTGATGAGTGGACGCATTTCCTGCACAGCGCGAACAACAACGCTGTCGCCCGCGACACGCGCGTCGGCGCGCCGCGCTCGTTGCAATGGATGGCGCCGCCGCTGTGGTTGCGCAGCCACGAAACGCCGTCGGGTTTCCAGGCGATGGTCTGCGGCGGCGGGCGCGTGTTCTACATTTTCGACGAGGGATTGATCGGCATCACCGACCAGCGCTTGCCGGAGCGCTGGGCGCTGCTGTGCCGGGACGCGTTCAACGGCAAAGAACTCTGGCGCCGGCCCATTGAGAAATGGGGCTGGACGGAGTGGGCCGGGGATAGATTCGCCAACACCGACTGGACGACAATCACCGGTGGCCGGACGGTTGTGCCCGATGAAAACCAGCGCCGGCTCGTCGTGGACGGCGACCGCCTCTACGCGACGCTCAGCTACCGCGCGCCGTTGGCGATTCTCGATGCGGCCACCGGCAAAACGGTCGCGACTGTCCCGGACACCGCGCCGGTCCGGCAAATCGTCGTTGCCGATGGCATTGCGTTGGTCTATTCGCAGGAAGGAAAACCCGACGCCGAACTGCCAAGACAAAAAGGCAAGGGGAAAGGCAAAGCGCAGGAGAGCGGTCCGCCGGGCGTATTGATCGCCGTGGAAGGCGCCACGGGGAAGGCGCTCTGGCGCAAGAACGTTCCCGCGGTGCAGGGAATCACGCTGGCGATTGAAGGAGGCCGCATCGTGTTCTTCGGCGGCGGCAAGCTGACGGCGCTCGACTTGAAAACGGGCGCTGACCGGTGGCAAACCGGTGTCGAAAGCGGCGGAGTGCGAACATTGGTGGCGTGTGACGGCGTGTTGGCGGTGCTCGGCAACAATGGCTTGGAGGCGCGCGATGGCGCCACCGGCAAGTTGCTTTGGAAAAAGGAAGCGCCGCTGGCGCGCGGCCTCGGCAGCGAGGGATTATACGTCATCGGCGGCATCGTCTGGCCGGACATGATCGGCGTGGACGAAGACCGCACGCCCAACGTCAAAAGCCCCCACGTCCTCGCCATCGGCTACGACCTGCGGACCGGCGAGGAACGAAAACGTCTTTTCGTCGAGAACTTGCGCAGCCCGGAGCATCATCATCGCTGCTATCGGAACAAGGCCACCGAGCGATTCATCATCAGTTCGATGGAAGGCTTGGAGTTCCTGGATGTCGTCGGCTCCAACCATTCGCAGCACAACTTCGTGCGCGGCGCCTGCAAACTCGGCATCATGCCCGCCAACGGCATGATCTACGTGCCGCCCGACCAATGTTTCTGCGACCCCGGCGCGAAAAAACTGGGCTTCACCGCCATCGGCCCGGCCACAAAGATCCAGCCGGTGCCCGACAATCAGCGACTGCAAAAAGGTCCGGCCTACGGAGCAGAAAGCAGAAAGCAGAAAGCAGAAAGCAGAAACCCCGACGACTGGCCAACCTTCCGTCACAATCCGGCCCGCCACGGCTCGACGCCCACCAAGGTGGGAACCACGTTGACCGAAACCTGGCGCGTCAAGATCGGCGCCGGATTGACGCAGCCGGTCGTCGCCGGCGGACGCGTGTTTGCGGCCGCGCGCGAATCGCACACGATCCACGCGCTGGACATGAAGACCGGCAAGACAGCGTGGACGTTCGTCGCCGGCGGACGCGTGGATTCGCCGCCGACCATTCTCGGTGGACTCGTTCTGTTCGGCAGCGCGGACGGCTACGTCTATTGCCTGCGCGCGGACGACGGCGCGCTGGCGTGGCGGTTCCTCGCGGCGCCTTGTGAGCGTCGCATCATGGTCAACGACCAACTCGAATCGGTCTGGCCGGTCCACGGCAGCGTGCTGGTCAGCGACGGCGCGGCCTACTGCACCGCCGGCCGCTCGACGTATCTGGACGGCGGCATTCGCGTGTACGCGCTGGACGCGACGACAGGCAAGCTGCAGCACCAGACAACGCTCTCCGGCCCGTTCCCCGACGGCAAGACGTTCCGCGAGGTGTCGTTCTATATTCCCGGCGCGAACTCCGACGTGCTGGCCCACGAAGGCGGTTATGTCTATATGCGCCAGAAGAAACTGACGCCCGATCTCAGGGAAGAGAAGCAGGAAGATCTTTCTGTGAAGGGTGAGAAGGATGTCGGCCTGCACGTGTTCTCGACGTCAGGTTTCCTGGACGCGTCGTGGTACAACCGCGCGTTCTGGATGTACGCCAAACGCTGGCCCGGTTTCCAATTGGCAAATCAATCCTCGAAGAGCGGCCAGTTGCTCATCGTGGACAACGAACGCACCTACGCTGTCCAGCCGTACTATCGCCGCAACGTTCACAGCCCGATGTTCTTCCCCGGCAAGGAAGGTTATCTGCTCTACGCCGACAAGAACTCCAACGAGCCGCAGATCGTCGGCGACCCCACCGGCGCGCGCAAGCCGGTGGAGTGGTTGCCGCAATCCGATTACGAGCGCGGCGGCGGACGCGCCGTAGAGAAGCTCGACAACACCGCGTTCGGTCTCGACAAGATGATCGGCTACACGCGCGCGGAGCCGCCGTTGTGGAAGACGTTCCTGCCGGTGCGGATCCGCGCGATGGTCAAAGCCGGCGACACGTTGTTTGTCGCTGGCCCGCCCGACGAACTTGACGCGAAAGACCCATACGCGGCACTCGATGGCAAGAAAGGCGCGAAGCTCGTCGCCGTGTCAGCGAAGGACGGCAAGAAGCTCGCCGAAAGCGCGCTGAACGTGCCGCCAGTCTTCGACGGCTTGATCGCTGCAGGCGGACGTTTACTGATCGCATTGCAAGACGGCAGTCTTGCGTGCTTGGAAGGAAAGCCGTAACTGAAGTTTGGCGGAATGTGTTTTCTTTACCGGGTGTTGTTGTAGCGGCGCTTCTGTGAAGCGCCGTTTCGTGGGGAGAGCGACCGAGTCTGCGCTTGGCACAAGCGCAGCTACAAATCACCGTCTCGTCGCTTCAAACCGCGCTTCAACGTTTTCTTGCGTGACACCCTGTCCTTGGTCGAGGCTTTCCTCGGCATGTTTCAAGGCAGTTCGATGGCTTGGGCAAAGAGCCGCCGAGACGGCGGCTACTACACCACGGATGGGTGTAGTGGCGTCCGTCCCGGACGCGCTCTGTGAACTGCTCAACGGTTTTTGTTGCATCAGTCAAACTCTGCAACCTTGTCTTCCCGGTGGTGTTGGATAGAATCTCACGCACTGCCATGAAAACCTTCTTACTAACCTGCCTGATTTCTCTGCTTACAATAGCATCGGCGTTTTGCGGCGCGGACACCGGCGTCAAGGGCGGCCTCGTCGTCCACATCGGCTGCGGCGATGGGAAACAGACAGTGGCGTTGCGCGCCAACGACAGCTTTCTCGTCCATGGACTCGACACGGACGTGACGGCGGCGCGCAAACACATTCAGTCGCTCGGCTTGTACGGGCCGGTCAGCGTGGCGCAATGGAGCGGTGGAGTGTTGCCGTACGTGGACAACCTTGTGAACTTGGTCGTGGCGGAAAAACCCGGCGCGGTTTCAATGGACGAAGTGATGCGGGTGCTCGTCCCCGGCGGCGTGGCGATGATCGGCGGGAAGAAGACGGTGAAACCGTGGCCGAAGACGATTGATCAGTGGACGCATTTTCTGCACGGGCCGGACAACAACGCGGTGGCGATGGATTCGGTGGTGGACATTCCGCGCTCGATCCAGTGGGTGGCAGAGCCGCGGTGGGGGCGCAGCCACGAGGAACTCGCCAGCATGAGCGCCGCGGTCACGGCGCAAGGGCGCATCTTCTACATCGTGGACGAGGCGCCGCTGGCTTTCATCCGGTTTACGGGCGACTGGAAGCTGGTGGCGCGCGACGCATTCAACGGCACGCTGCTGTGGAAACGTCCCATCAGTTCGTGGGTGGATCATCTGCGCCATTTCCGTTCCGGCCCGGCGCACCTGCCGCGCCGGCTCGTGGCGGTCGGCGACCGGGTGTACGTGACACCGAGCCTCGCGGGACCGGTGCTCGCGTTGGATGCGGCGACCGGCCAGACCGTGTGCGAATACAAGGGCACCGAGCGGGCGGAAGAGATCATCGCGGACAACGGCATTCTCTATCTGGCCGTGGGCACATCCGAAGCGGAGCGGACCGGCGGCGGACTGTTTACGCGCAACGAACCGGCGCCGACGAATTTCCGATTCATCACCGCCCTGGATGCCGCCACGGCGAAGCCGTTGTGGAAAAAAGATTTTGCCCGGAACGAATATCTCCTGCCGTTGACGTTGGCGGTGAAAGGGTCGCGCCTGTACTACCAGAGTTCCTCCGGAATCGTGTGTCTCGACGCGCGGTCGGGCAAAGAAGTTTGGAAAACCGCGCGCCCGACCACCGCGCGGCGCATGAGCTTCTCCGCGCCGACATTGGTGGCGACCGACGATGTGATTCTGCTGGCCGACCTTGATATTGAGGGCGCCCCAGCCGCCGGCACGGTCGCGTGGGGCGTCCACGGCTGGAACGAACCGGGGTTCCCACGGAAAGGCAAGAGCACGTTGCGGGCGTACGCGGCGAAGGACGGCAAGGAATTGTGGTCGGCGCCGAGCAAGGAAGGATACAACTCGCCGGCGGACCTGTTCGTCATCAACGGCGTCGTGTGGGTCGGGCCGGAGTTTCACGGGCTGGACCTGAAGACGGGCGCGCCAGCGAAAACGATGAACGCCAAGGCCCCCAAGGTCGGCATGGCGCATCATCGTTGCTACCGGAACAAGGCCACCGGGCGGTTCATCTTCACCAGCAAATCCGGCATCGAAGTGCTCAGTCTCGACAAGGGTTGCTGGCTCAGCAACAACAGTTGGATTCGCGGCACCTGCCAGTACGGCATCATGCCGGCCAACGGCCTTCTCTACGCGCCGCCCAATGCCTGCGCCTGTTTTCTCACTTCCAAAGTCGCCGGGTTCTTCGCCGCCGCGCCGCAACGCGACAAGACCGGCGCGATGCCGTTCCCCAAGGAACCGGTGCTCGAACGCGGCCCAGCCTATTCGGAAATCCGAAATCCGAAATCCGAAATCCGAAATGCGGAAGACTGGCCCGCGTACCGCCGCGATTCGCGCCGCAGCGGCGCGGTCGCCAGCGCGATTCCCGACGCGGTGAAACAAACATGGTCGGCCTCGCTCGGCGGACGGCTGACGCAGCCGGTGATTGCGGGCGGAAAAGTGTTCGTGGCCGCGCCCGATGCGCACACGGTCCACGCCCTCGCCGCCGCAAATGGCCGGGAGATCTGGCGGTTCACCGCGGGTGGACGCATTGACAGTTCGCCGACCATTTATAATGGCATGGTCATCTTCGGTTCCGCCGATGGCTGGATTTACTGTGTGAGTGACGCGGATGGCGCGTTGGTCTGGCGATTCCGCGCCGCGCCGGCGGAACGGTTAATCGCAGCGTACGGCCAGCTTGAATCGCTCTGGCCGGTTCACGGGGCGGTGCTCGTGCAGAACGACACGCTCTACGCGACCGCTGGCCGCTCGACATATCTGGACGGCGGCATCGTGCTTTACCGGCTCGAGCCGGCGACGGGCCGCGAGCTGTCGAAGACCGTCCTCTATCATCTCGACCCGCAAACCGGCGAACAACTCACGACGGAAGCCAAGTTCAATATGGAAGGCACCACGTCCGACATCCTCTCCGGCGACGGTGATGCGGTGTTCTTGAAGTATTTCACGTTCGACCGCTACGGCAAACGGACGGAAACGGCGAAACCGCGTCCCTTCTCGATCACCGGTTTCCTCGGCGAAGAATGGTTCGTCCGCAATTACTGGGTCCTCGGCGAAGGCATGCCCGGCGCCGGCTGGGGTGGCTGGGCGAGCGCTGCCAACCAGTTTCCGGCGGGCCGGATTTTATGTTTCGACGAACGCCGTGTGTACGGTTACGGTCGAGAGAAAGTTGCCCCCGGTCCCGTCGGCCACAAGGCCGATGCCTACCGGCTGTTCGGAATGGAACGAACCGCTGCGGGCAAACCCGATCCGATCTGGACCGACACGCAATCGCTCATCGTCCGCGCCATGGCGCTCGGCAACGACCGGCTGGCCGTCGCCGGCCCGGTTGATCTCGGCCGGAAAGATCCCGACCTGCTGGCGTTCACAAACGAGACGGAAGCGCGGGCGGCGTTTGACGGCAAGAAAGGCGTTTTTCTGAGAATCATCAACGCCGCCGATGGCAAAAAGATTTCCGAGTGCGCCTTGCCGTCAATGCCGGTTTTCGACGGCCTGTCCGCCGCGCTCGGCCGGTTGTACATCGCCACGGTGGATGGTAACGTTCTGTGCTTTGGAGGAACCGAATGATGATACTTCGAGTGTGTGCCGTCGTTCTGCTGCTTGCCGCACAGACAACCGCCAACAACGCAAAAGACATTCTGCAATCCACCGGCATCAAGGGCGGCCTCGTCGTCCACATCGGTCGCGGCGAGCTGCGCGCGAAAGACGGCTTCGTCGTGGACAACCTCGGCGAATGCCGTGGCGGACGGTTGCCGTACGTTGACAATCTCGTGAACCTGCTCGTCGCCGAAAGTTCCGGAAATGTTCCGGTAGCTGAAGCGTTGCGCGTCCTCGTGCCGGGCGGCGTCGCGCTCATCGGCGGAAAAAAGATCGTCAAGCCCTGGCCGAAGGAGATGGACGACTGGACGCACTACCTCCACAGTCCCGGCAACAACGCCGTGTCGCACGACACGCTCGTCGGGCCGCCGCAACATCTGCAGTGGGTCGCCGAGCCGAAATGGGCGCGCAGCCACGATCACCTCTCCACCATCAGCGCTGTGGTCACGGCAAAGGGACGCATCTTCTACGTCGTGGACGAAGCGCCGACCGCCTCCGTGGCGTTGACGCCGAAATGGTTTCTCATCGCGCGCGACGCTTTCAACGGCATCCAGTTCTGGAAGCTGCCCATCGAAAGCTGGCAATATCACCTCCGCGGTTTCCGCGCCGGCCCGGCGGAACTGGCGCGGCGGCTCGTCGCGGTCGGCGACCGCGTCTATGTCACGCTCGGCTACGGCAAACCGGTCTGTGCGCTCGACGCCGTGACCGGCAAAACGTTGCGGACGTATTCGCAGACTGTCAACGCGACGGAATTTATCTGCCACGACGGCGTGCTGTTCGTCGTGACCGCAGAACCGACCAGCGCTGACGAGGAGGCGCGCCTCGCCAGGGCCGCGACGGACAAATGGAATTTCTGGCCGATTTACAGCGTGCCGGCGCCGAAGAAAACTTTGCTCGCCGTGCGCGCCGATTCCGGCGAGACGCTCTGGAACAAGACCGGAACCGACCTGATGCCGACGGCGCTGGCCGCGGCGGGCAACCGCGTGTTCTTCGAGGACCTCAAGTCGGTCATCTGCGCCGACGCAGCGACCGGAAAGGAGATTTGGAAGGCCGCGCGTCCGTTGACTCCGAAGCGGCCAAGCTGGACCGCGCCGACGTTGGTGGTGAGCGGCGACGTTGTGCTCTCCGCCGACCGCGCCGCCGGCGACGAGGGCGCACTCAGTTGGTCGGTCAACAGCGCCGGCGGCCTCGCGCCGAAGGGCGAGATGATCGCGTTCAACGCCAAGACCGGCCAGCGGCTCTGGAGCGCACCGGCGCGCGAAGGCTACAATTCGCCGGTGGATTTGTTGGTGACGGGTGGGACCGTGTGGAGCGGCGATCTCGTCAAAGCCAGCGACCCCGGCATCACGCAAGGCCGCGACCTTCTCACCGGCGAAGTCCGCAAGACGCGCCCGCGCGATCAGGAGTTTTATGCCGTGGGCATGGGACATCATCGGTGTTATCGCAACAAGGCGACTGACCGCTATCTCATCACCGGCCGCGCCGGCGCGGAGTTCGTTGACGTCAACACCGGCAAGGCCATCGCGAATCATTGGGTGCGCGGCGCCTGCCAATACGGCGTGATGCCCGCCAACGGCCTGCTCTACGTCCCTCCACACGCCTGTGCCTGTTTCATCCAATCGAAGCTCAACAGCTTCAACGCGCTCGCGCCGGCGCGAACGATCGTGGAGAGCGGAGAGCGTTTGGAACAAGGTCCCGCCGTTATCGCAAATCAACAATCTCAAACCTCTGATTGGCCAACTTATCGTGGCGACATTGTGCGGAGCGGTTCCACTTCCGCTGCCGTGCCGGCTTCGCTGGCGGAAGCGTGGCAGACGAAACTCGGCGGGAAACTCACCGCGCCGGCCATCGCCGGCGGCAGGTTGTTCGTCGCAGCGACGGAGACGCGCGAAGTCTGCGCGCTCGATGCGGCCAGCGGAAAAGAGTTGTGGCGGTTCACGGCGGGCGGGCACGTGGATTCGCCACCGACGGTGTTCGAAGGTCGCGTGTTGTTCGGCAGCACCGACGGCCGGGTCTATTGCCTGAGCGCGACCGATGGCCGGCTCGCGTGGCGGTTCCGTGCCGCGCCGGCAGACCAGCGCATCATGGCCTACGGCCAACTCGAATCGCCGTGGCCGGTGCACGGCAGTGTGTTGGTGAAGGATGGCGTTGTCTTCTGCGCGGCGGGCCGGTCGTCGTTCCTCGATGGCGGCATCGTGCTCTGCCGGCTCGACGCGCGGACCGGCAAGGAACTCTCGCGGACGGTCGTGGACGACCGCGGCGGCGTTGGCTTGAACGGCCGCCTCAATGACGTGCTTTCCTGCGATGGCGAACTGGTGTTCATGCGGCACGAGAGTTTCGGTCTCGACGGTCAGTTGCTCAAGAAAGCCGTGCCGCACCTGCACAGCGCGGCGGGGTTCCTCGACGGCGATTGGTGGCATCGCACGTACTGGATTTTTGGCGACGCGATGAAGTCGGGCTGGGGCCAGTGGCCGGCGATGGGCAATCGCGTGCCGTCGGGCCAGATCATGGTCATGGACAAGGACGCGACCTACGGTTTTGGCCGGAAGGAATACGCCAACGGCGTCCACGCCGGCATGAACGCGCCGTATCATTTGTTTTCGTGCAGCAAACAGGCAACAGAACCGTCAACGGCAGCGCCGGCGGCGAAGAAACGCAAAGGCAAACAGGCGGCGAAGGCCGAGCCGAAAACGACGGTGCGCTGGTCGGTCGCGGTGCCGTTGCTGGCGCGCGCAATGGTGCTCGCCGACAAAACGCTTTTCATCGCCGGTCCGCCAGAGGGATCGGGTCTGGACGGATTGGCGGCGGCGCACGAAGGGCGCACCGGCGGTTTGCTGTGGGCAGTCGCCGCCGGCAACGGCGGCACACTGGCCGAGTACCGCCTGAGCGCGCCGCCGGTCTGGGACGGTTTGGCGGCGGCCAATGGCCGGCTGTACATCGCCACGGTGGATGGTAAAGTCCTGTGCTACGGAGATACCAAATGACATTACTTGCCCTCATCTTGTTGGCAGCAACAATCCAAACGCCCGTCGCCGAAACCGGCGTCCAAGGCGGCTTCGTCGTCCACATCGGGTGCGGCGACGGCAAACTGACGGCGGCGTTGCGCGCCAACGACAGCTTCATCGTGCACGGCCTTGATGCGGACGTGACCGCGGCGCGCAAACACATCCAGTCGCTCGGCCTCTACGGGCCGGTGAGCGTGGACCGATGGAGTGGTGGAGCGCTGCCTTATATTGACAACCTCGTCAACCTAGTGGTCGCGGAGAAGCTTGACGACGTTTCGATGAACGAAGTGATGCGCGTGCTCGCGCCGAATGGCGTCGCGATGATCGGCGGCAAGAAAATCGTGAAGCCGCGCCCGAAGGAGATGGATGACTGGACGCATTACCTCTACGACGCGAGTAACAACGCCGTGTCGCACGACACATTGGTCGGTCCGCCGCGGCGGATGCAGTGGATCAGCGGGCCACGTTGGTCGCGGCATCACGACCACATGTCGAGCGTCAGCGCGATGGTGGCGGCAAACGGGCGGATGTTCTCGATTGTGGATGAAGGGCCACGCTCGACCATTTGGCTGCCGTCGCAGTGGCGGTTGGTCGCGCGCGACGCGTTCAACGGGATGATTCTGTGGAAGCAGCCGATCCCAGAATGGAACACACAGGTCTGGCCGCTCAAGAGCGGGCCAAACCAACTCCCGCGACGGCTCGTGGCGGTGGGCGACCGCGTGTATGTCACGCTCGGCATCAACGCGCCCGTGACCGCGCTCGACGCGGCGTCGGGCAAAGTGGTGCGCTCGTACGACGGGACGACGTTCACCGATGAAATTCTGTTTGCCGATGGAACGCTGTTTCTTCTCGTCGGCCAGTCGCCGAACAAATGGCAGACCTACCGGCACAATCTCACTTACGTCTGGGACAACACGAACCGCGCGAACAAGGAATGGGCGTGGGATCAGGAAGCGCGCCACATTGTGGCGATGGATGCCGCCAGCGGACGGTTGCTCTGGAAGAAACAGCAGCGCGTCGCGCCGTTGACGTTGGCCGTGGATCGCGACCGTGTTTATGGCTACGATGGCGAGAAGGTCGTCGGCCTCAACCGCAAAACCGGCGCGTCGCTGTGGACATCGGAGCCAGTGGTGCGCAAACAACCGTTCCCAACCGGTTACGGACCGACATTGGTCGCGCAGCAAGGCGTTGTCTTGTTTTCGGTCGAACAAAAGGCAATGACCGCGCTCGATGCGGCCACTGGCAAGAAATTGTGGTCAGCCGAGAAATACCGTGGCGGCCACGCTTCGCCGGATGATCTGATGGTCATCGGCGGGTTGGTTTGGTCAGGACGGGTTGCCAACGGCAATGACGACGGCCTGTTCACGGGACGCGATTTGCGCACGGGCGAAGTCAAAAGCGAGTTCCCGTGCGACAACGTCAACTACTGGTTTCACCATCGCTGTTACCGCGCCAAGGCGACTGACCGCTACATCATCACCTCGCGCACGGGCACGGAGTTCGTGGACCTCGCCGCCAAGACGTGGGACTTGAATCATTGGGTGCGCGGCGCGTGTCTCTACGGCATCATGCCGGCCAACGGGATGATCTATAACGGCCCGCATCCTTGCGGCTGCTATCTCGAATCAAAACTTTTCGGCTTCAACGCGCTCGCACCGGCCGGGAAAGACGTGGAAAGCGGGGAGCGACTGGAACGTGGCGCAGCGGTCGTGGAGCGTGGAGCCTCAAGCACGGACGATTGGCCAACGTATCGCAGCGACGCAGCGCGCAGCGGCTCGGTGAAAACCGCTGTGCCCGCAAACCTCAAGCTCGCGTGGCAAGCCGTCATCGGCGGCAAGCTCAGCAGCGTGACTGTCGCCGGCGGGAAGGTGTTTGTTGCGGCAGTGGACAAGCACACAGTTCACGCGCTGGACGCGGCGACCGGCAAAGCGGCGTGGACATTCACCGCTGGCGCGCGCGTTGATTCCCCGCCGACGATCTGGCAGGGGCGCGTGTTGTTTGGCTGCAACGACGGCTACGTTTATTGCCTGCGCGCGGACGATGGCGCGCTGGCGTGGCGGTTCCGCGCCGCGCCGGGCGAGCGGCGGATGATGTCGTTCGAGCAATTGGAGTCGGCGTGGCCGGTTTCGGGGAGCGTGCTTGTGTTGAATGGCGTGGTGCATTGCGTGGCGGGCCGCTCGGCGTTCCTCGACGGCGGGTTGCGGCTGCTTGGCCTCGACGCGAAGACAGGCAAGAAGATTTACGAGACGGTCCTCAACGACCGCGACCCGAAAACAGGCGACTCGCTCCACAAGTTTGTGTCGAAGCTCGACATGCCGACGGCGTTGCCGGACATCTTGTCGAGCGACGGGCATTCGATCTACATGCGCGCCCAAGCGTTCGACTTGAAAGGCGCGCGTGAAGACTTCGCGCCGATGAACCCGAAGGAACAGACTGGCCGGGGTGTGCATCTGTTCGCGCGTACTGGTTTCCTCGACAGCGATTGGTGGCACCGGTCGTTCTGGATTTACGGCAAGGGCGTGCAGTCGGGCTACAGCGGTTGGTTCCAGCCGGGGCATTACGCGCCCACGGGACGGTTGATGGTGTTCGATGACAAACTGGTTTATGGCTTCGACCGTTTGCCGGAGTTCATGTGCAACGCCTCGATCTACGAATACTTCCTCTACGGCGCCAACAAGCGGACCGAACAGGGCAGCATCGAGCGCGTCTCCGCCGCCGCGAGCAAGATCAACGCGACCTCCAGCAAGCGCTCCGTCATCTCCTCCGACTGGGCGACGCGCCGGAAGTTCTCGATCTCCGAACTCACCGCCGCCGGTTACAAATGGGCCGAGGCCGACATGCCGTTGCTGGCGCGCGGCATGGTGCTTGCCGGTGGCACGGTGTTTGTCGCCGGCGCGCCGGACCTTGTGAACGAGGAGCAGGCGTTCCGCAATCAAGACGACCCGGCCATCAAGGCAAAGCTCGCTGAACAGGCGGCGGCGATCGATGGAAAACGCGGCGGATTGCTCTGGGCGTTCTCGTCAGCCGACGGCAGCAAGATCGCCGGGTGGCAGCTCGATTCGATGCCGGTGTTCGATGGCATGGCGGCGGCCAACGGCAAGTTGTTCTTCGCGAGCACGGACGGCAAGGTGATTTGCCTTGGTCGTGACGGCGTTGCGTTGAAAGCCGCGCCGGACGCGAAGCTTGCGCCGCTCGATATCAGCGTGAAGACGACCAAGATCAGCCTGCCGTCCAAGGACAGCGAGTTTGCGGCGCTCGACCAAGCGCACGTCTTGGCAACCGATCTCGGTTACCGCCTCGCCACCGAGACGAAGAAGGTCGGCATGGCGTTGAAGAAGCTCGACGCCCCGTTGACCGGCAAGGTCACGCTGACGTGTAAACTGCAATTCACCAGCGTTGCGGGCCTGAAGAACGGCTACCTCGCGTTTGGCGACGGCGCCGACGAGGAGAAGCTGGTGAAGTGCGGCTTGCGCGTGGCAGTGAAGACCGCCGCGATCATCCAAGGCCCGCTCTCCAAGAACAAAGGCGCCACGACGCCGTATGAGATAGACCCAGAGAGGTCTTACGACTTGGTCGTGACCGTGGACCTCGCCTCCGGTAACTTGACTTTCCAAAGCGGGACAGCGACTGTGACCGCCAAGCTGAGCCGGACGATGAAATGCATTACCCATGTCGGTTACTGCACCAACAACGCCACGGTGGACTTCAGCCCGATCGAAACCACAACGAAATGATAATCCTACTAGCCTGTCTCGTATTTGCCGCCAGCATTTGCAGCGCGCAGAACCAAGCCCAATCCACCCTCGAAGCCACCGGTATTAAAGGCGGCTTCGTCGTCCACGTCGGCTGTGGCGATGGGAAGGTGACGGCGGCGTTACGCGCCAACGACGGTTTCATCGTTCACGGCCTTGATGCGGATGTGGCGGCGGCGCGCAAACACATTCAGTCGGTCGGCTTGTACGGGCCAGTGAGTGTGGATCGGTGGAGTGGTGGAGCGCTGCCTTATATTGACAACCTCGTCAATCTAGTGGTCGCTGACAATCCCGGCAACGTTTCCATGGGCGAAGTGATGCGCGTGCTCGCGCCGAACGGCGTCGCGATGATCGGCGGCAAGAAAATCGTGAAGCCGCGCCCGAAGGAGATGGATGACTGGACGCATTACTTCTACGACGCGCGCGGCAACCCGACTTCCAAGGACATGCTCGTTGCGCCGCCGGAGCGGTTGCAGTGGGTCGGCAGTCCGCGCTGGTCGCGTCACCACGACCGGATGTCGAGCTTGAACGCCAAGGTGTCGGGCAACGGACGTCTGTTCTACATCATGGACGAAGGGTCACGGATTTCGATTTTGCTGCCGTCGAAATGGATGCTCATCGCGCGCGACGCGTTCAACGGCACGATTCTCTGGAAGAAACCGATCGGCAAATGGCAGGAGCACATGTGGCCGTTGAAGTCGGGGCCGACCCAGCTCACGCGCCGGCTCGTGACGGATGGCGCGCGCGTGTTTGTGACGATGGCGATTGACGCGCCGGTCAGTTGCCTCGACCCGGCCACCGGAGAATCGCTCCGCGTGTACGAAGCCACGAAGGGCGCGGAGGAAATCCTCCACGTCAACGGCACGTTGTTCGTGCTCATCAATCCGCAGGCGTGGTCACTGACGGACTTTGCGCCGGTGCACAACACCGGCGACCAGCGGCGCGTCGAGACCGAGTTCAACTGGGACCAGAAGCCGCGCCAATTGATGGCGGTGGACGTGGCGACGGGGCGCGTGCTCTGGAAGAAGGACGGCAAGATCGCGCCGTTGACGATGGCCGCCGACGGCAAACGCGTCGTCTATTACGACGGCGACAAACTGGTCTGTCTCGATCCCGCGACCGGCCAGCAGCGCTGGGCCAGCGGAACCGAGGCGAAGCGGAAACTGTTCGAGTATAACTACGCCCCGCGCGTCGTGCTGCACAACGACGTGGTGCTCTACGCCGGCGGCGACGGCGCGCAGAAAGGGTTGGCCGCCAACACCGGCAAGGAACTCTGGTCGGCGCCGCACAACAAATCCGGTTACCGCTCGCCCGAAGACCTGATCGTCGCGGGCGGCCTTGTTTGGAACGCGCCGACGCTTTCGGGCAACATGACGGGCGCGTTCGTGGGGCTTGACCCGTTGACGGGAAAGGTCGTGAAGGAGTTTCCGCCGGACGTCGAGTGCTACTGGTTCCATCATCGTTGTTACATCGCGAAGGCGACGGAACGGTTCATCATCCCGTCGCGCACGGGGATCGAGTTTGTGGATTTCAACAAGAGCCACTGGATGATCAACCACTGGGTTCGCGGCGCGTGCCTGTACGGCGTGTTGCCGTGCAACGGCCTCGTCTATGCCGGGCCGCACAACTGCGCCTGCTACCCCGAGGCGAAGCTCGACGGCATGAACGCGCTCGCGCCCGCCGGCACGGCGTTCAAGCCGGTCCCCGATAACCAGCGCGTGGAGCGCGGCCCTGCCTACGGGCAGCCGCTCGACGAGACCGACGCCGACGCGAAAGACTGGCCCACGTACCGTCACGACGCCGCGCGCAGCGGCTACACCGACCAGCCGTTGCTGGAGAAACTCGATCCCGCGTGGAGCATGAAGCTCGGCGGCAAACTCACCGCGCTGACGGTCGCTGGAGGGAAAGTGTTCGTCGCGCAGGTGGACGCGCACATCTTGCACGCGATTGATTTCGTGACTGGAAAGACAGCGTGGACGTTCGTCGCGGGGGCGCGGATTGATTCGCCGCCGACGTATTGGAAGGGGCGCGTGTTGTTTGGCGGCAAGGACGGTTACGTCTATTGCCTGCGCGCCAGCGACGGCGCGTTGATCTGGCGGTATCTCGCCGCGCCCACCGACCGCCGGCACATGGCGCTGGAACAACTCGAAAGCGTCTGGCCCGTCCACGGCAGCGTGCTTGTCGAGAACGGCATCGTCAGTTTTGTCGCCGGCCGGTCAGTGTTCCTCGACGGCGGGCTGCGTTTCCTCCGGCTCGACGCCGCCACCGGCCAGAAGAAGGTCGAGATCGTCTATGACCGTAAAGATCCCGAGACTGGAAAAGATCTGCAGGAACGCCACAAGACACTCCAGATGCCGGTCGGTTCAAACGACATTCTTTCGAGCGACGGCAACCACATTTATTTGCGCTCGCAAAAAATCAAGGCCGACGGCCAACGCATCGAGATCGGCCCGGTGTCGGGCAACGCCGCCGAACAGGGCGGCGCGCAAAAGGGCGATGGCGCGCACATTTTCGCGCCGATGGGCTTTCTCGACGACGAGTGGTTTCACCGGAGCTACTGGGTCTTCGGCAAAAATTTTGCCGGCGGCCACAACGGCTACTACCAGGCCGGCAAGTACGCACCGAGCGGGCGCATTCTGGTATTCAACGACAAGGAAGTGTTCGGCTTCAGCCGGCTGCCGCAATACCTGAAATGGACGACCACGATGGAACACCAGCTCACCGTCGCGAGCCGGGAAGCGCCCAACGTCACGCCCGACACCAGCGAAGGCCCGAAGGCGAAAGGCAAGAAGGGTGCGGCGAAAAAAGGCGCCGCGCCGGCTTTCCCGCTGGTGAAGTTCGCCGACTCCGACAAGAACGATCCATCGAACAAACCTCTCACGGTGGAAGCCTGGGTGCAGTCCGCTGCTCCCGATGGCGTGATTGCCCATCACGGGGGATCGCTCAACGGCTACGCGCTCGCCTTGCAGGAAGGCCGGCCTGGTTTCTCCGTTCGCGTCAACAAGGAAGCCGCGACCGCGCAAGCCGCGCGCCCGCTCGACGCCGGCTGGCATCACCTTGTTGGCGTGCTCGGAGCCGACAAGAGCCTGCGGTTGTTTGTGGACGGGCAGCTTGCGGCCCAGACGAAGGCGCCGGGCTTGATTCCCACAAAACCGAAGAACCCGCTTCAACTGGGCGGCCCCGGCAGTTCCCTCGTGAGCGATTACGGACGCCGCGCGCCGTACCAAGGCCTGCTCGATTCGTTCGCGGTTTACCCGCGCGCGTTGAGCGAAGCTGACCTGATCGCGCGCACCACCCAAACCGGCGCGTTGGTCGCGTGTTCGTTCGACAAGGGCGACGCCCGCGATGAATCCGGCAACGCCATCCAAGTCGTCCTCTCCGGCGTGGAAATCGTCAAGGGCAGGACCGGCAGGGCGCTGTCGTTCGGCAAATCCGGTCCAGCTCCCAAGCCCGCCACGGGCGGCCGCGGCCCCGGCACATTTGTCCAATATCGTTGGACGCAATACGTCCCGATCATTGTTCGCGCGATGGCGATGGCGGGGCAGACGGTGTTCATCTCAGGGCCGCCTGACAAGGTGGACGAAGAATACGCGTTCGAGCGGATGACGCAGAAGGACGCGGAGATCCAGACGCAACTGGCCGAGCAGGACGCCGCGCTCAACGGCCAGCGCGGGGCGCGGCTCTGGGGTGTGTCGCACGCAAAAGGATTGACCACGCACGAGTTGGAGCTGGAAGGCCCGCCCGTGTGGGACGGCATGGCCATCGCCCAGGGCCGCTTGTTTGTTGCCGGTGTTGATGGTAAGGTCACGTGCTACGGGGTTCCGAAAAAGTGAACACAAAAAGATTCCTCGCGATTATCTGTCTGTTCGCAGCGGCGTGTTTGAATGCGTCCGCGTGTTCGGTGCCGGTGTTCCGCTACGCGCTGGAACGCTGGCCGGCGGACATTTATCGGATGACCATTTTCCATCGCGGGCCGCTTTCGCCGGAACAGCGGGCTGTCGTGGACGCGGTTAACCATGCCAGCGAAGAAGGCCTGGTCAACATGGGCGTCCGGCTGGTGGACGTGGCCGGGCAGATGTCGGACGCGATGGCGAAACTCTTGGCCGCGCAGCCCTCGAAAGACCTGCCGTGGGCGCTCGTTCAGTATCCTGCCGTCACCGGGTTCGAGCAGCCGGTCGCGCAAGGGTTTCTCGATGCGAAGTTCGCGCAAGAGGTGATGGATTCGCCGGCGCGTCGCGAGGTGCGCGACCGCATCCTGAAAGGCGAATCGGCTGTCTGGGTGCTGCTGGAAAGCGGCGACAAACAACAGGATGACAAGGTGGACAGGCAACTGCGGGCGGAATCGAAGAAACTGGCCGAGCTTCTGGAAATACCGCCGGTGGATCCGAATGATCCGCGCACGGATGTCAATGTGACGTTGAAAATCGCGTTTTCGGCGCTGCGACTGTCGCGCAGCACTCCCGCCGAGCAATTCTTCGTCAACCAACTGGTGAATATCCACCCGAAGTTGGCCGAGGCCAAGGGACCGATTGTGTTTCCAGTTTTCGGGCGCGGCCGGGCCCTGTGCGGGCTGGCCGACAAGGAACTGACCGTCGAAAACATCCAAGAGATTGCCGTGTTCCTGACCGGCGCCTGCTCGTGCGAGGTCAAGTCGATGAATCCCGGCGTGGACCTGTTGTTCGCGGCCGACTGGGATGCGGCGCTGGAAGGCCGCGCGGTCAAGGACCCGGAAATGCCGCCGCTGGTCAGCCTGTCGCAGTTGGCCGCCGAAGCGCAGCCGCCGGCGAAAACAAAGGAACAACCAGCCGACGCGCCTCCAGGCACGGCGTTGACGCGAAACTTGATTGTGGCCGTTGCGCTGGGTATTCTGGCCGTCGTGGCGGGCACGATGTTGTTGCGCCGCAAGGTACGAAATTGATGAGCCTCGGAAGATTGATTCTTCACGAACTTCGTTATCGCCGGCTGAATTTCCTGCTGGGCGTATTGTCGGTGGGCGTGGCCGTCGCGTGCCTGACGGCGGCGCTGGCCATTCTGCACAAGCACGACCGTCGCACCGACCAGATCATCGCCGCCAAGGAAGAAGTGACGCGCAAACAGATGGCGACGATGACGGACGATTACCGGAAAATCACCCTGAAGATGGGCTTCAATGTGTTGATCCTGCCGAAGGACCAGAACCTCAGCGACCTTTACGCTGATGATTTCGCCACGAAATACATGCCGGAAGAATACGCGACCCGCCTTGCCAAGAGCCGCGTCGCCACGATCAATCACATCCTGCCGACGTTGCAGCAGAAGGTGAAATGGCCGGAGCGCGAGCGGACGGTGCTGTTGATGGGCGTGCGCGGCGTGGTGTACACACAGAGCAAAACACAGAAACCGCTTTTGGAGCCGGTCGCTTCCGGCACGATGACTCTCGGCCACGAACTGGCGCGCAGCCTCACGCTCAATCCCGGCGACAAGACCAAGCTCATGGGCCGCGAGTTCACCGTCGCGAAGATCAACCCCGAACGGGGCAACAAGGACGACATCACCATCTGGATCAACCTGGCCGAAGCGCAGGAGATGCTCGACAAGAAAGGCCTCATCAACGGCATCCTCGCGCTCGACTGCACGTGCGACACCGTGGACCGGCTCGCTCTCATTCGGGCGGAGATCGCCAAAATTCTGCCGGACACACAGGTCATCGAGTTCGCCTCGCAAGCCATCGCCCGCGCCGAGGCGCGCACGCGCGCCGGCATCGAGGCGGAAGAGAGTATTCGGCGCGAGAAGGAAGGCCGCGCAAAACTGCGCGCCGAACGCGAAGCGTTGGTCGCCGTGCTCGTGCCGGTGGTGGTGCTCGGCTGCGCCGTGTGGATCGGGTTTCTGGCGCTGGCCAACGTGCGCGACCGCCGCAACGAAATCGGCATCCTCCGGGCGCTCGGTCTCCGGTCCCGCCAGATCTTGTTGATCTTTCTGGGCAAAGCCGCGGTCATCGGCCTTGCGGGCGCGGCCCTCGGCTACCTCGCCGGCAGGCTTATCGGCATGGCGTGGCGCGACACGCCGGGCGCGCCGCCCATCGAAATGGCGCTGATCGAGCCGGGGTTGTTGCTGTTGATTTTGGCTGCCGCGCCGGTGTTGGCGGCGCTGGCCAGTTGGCTGCCGGCCATGATGGCCGCCCAACAAGATCCCGCCGACGTCTTGAGGGAGGAATGAGATGCCGCTGCTCGAACTTCACGACCTGAGCAAGACATTCGCCGGACCCAAGGGCGAAGTGCGCGCCGTGGCGAACGTGACGTTGTCGGTCGAGCCTGGCGAATTCGTGGCCATCCGGGGACCGAGCGGCTGCGGCAAGACGACGCTGCTGCTCGCCGCCGGCGGGCTGCTTGCGCCGGATAGCGGCGAAGTCCGCATCACCGGCGAGGACCCCTATCGGCTTTCACCGGAGCAACGGGCGCAATTCCGAGCCGAGCGGATCGGGTTTGTCTTCCAGCAATTTCATCTCGTGCCGTACCTCGATGTGCTGGACAACATCCTCGTGCCGTCGCTCGCGTCAGGCCGCCACGATGGACGCCAGCAGGCGGAGGAACTCGCGGCGCGGTTCGGACTGACCGACCGCCTGCATCACGTGCCGGCCCAGCTCAGCACGGGCGAACGGCAACGCGCCGCGCTGGCGCGGGCGCTGCTCAACGAGCCGAAACTGGTGCTCGCCGACGAACCGACGGGGAACCTCGACGGCGACAACGGGCAGGTCGTGCTCCGTTGTCTCGCCGAGTTCGCCAAGAACGGCGGCGCCGTGCTGCTGGTGACGCACGACCCGATGGCTGTCACTGTCGCCACCCGCTCGTTGTACCTGCGCAACGGCAAACTGGAGGGCTGATCCATGTTGAAATTGACACTTGCCGGACTGTTGGTCGTCGCCGCCCTGGGCTGCGATGGACGGTCGCGTTCAACCTCCTCGGCAACCCCGCTGCGCGTTTTCTGCGCGGCCGGCCTCAAACCCGCCGTGGAAAAGATCGCGCTGGAATACGAGAAGACTTACAAGGTGCCGGTCGAACTGCAATACGGCCCGTCACAAACGTTGCTCGCCAGCATCGCCGTCACGAAATCCGGCGACCTCTACATTCCCGGCGACGACAGTTTCCTGGCGTTGGCGAAAGAGAAAGACTTGATCGCGGAAACCATTCCGGCGGCCAAAATGGCTGTCGTTGTCGCCGTCCGCGCCGGCAACCCGAAGAACATCCAGTCCCTCGCCGACCTGAGCCGCTCCGGTGTGAAACTCGGCATCCCGAATCCCGACGCCGCGGCGGCCGGCAAACTCGCGCGGCAGGCGTTGCAGGCTGCCGTCGCGTGGGATGAAATCGAAGCCCGCGCCGCCGTGTTCAAACCCACGGTCAACGACATCGCCGCCGACGTGAAACTCGGCGCCGTGGACGCCGGGCTGGTGTTCGACGCCGTCGCCAGACAATTTCCCGAACTCGAAATCGTCACGCTGCCCGAGCTGACCCCGGCGGTGGCCGATGTGTCGGTCGCGGTGTTGCGTCACAGCGCGCAGCCGGCCGCCGCGTTGCGGTTTGCCCGGTACCTCGCCGCCGCCGACCGCGGCCTGAAACAATTCGCCGCGCTCGGCTACACCGTCGCAGAGGGCGACGCCTGGGATGAGTCGCCGGAAATTCTTCTCTACAGCGGCGCGGTGAACCGGGTCGCGGTGGAGGAAACCCTGCGCCAGTTCGAGGCGCGCGAAGGCTGCCGGATCACGCGCGTCTATAACGGCTGCGGCATCCTCGTCGGCCAGATGAAAACCGGCGGCGCGCGCCCCGACGCGTATTTGACCTGCGACCGGTCGTTTGCGTCGCCCGTGGCGGACTTGTTCCTCGGTGAACCGGTCGGTGTTTCCGAGACGGACATCGTGATCGTTGTCCCCAACGACAACCCAAAAGGCATCCGCGAGTTGCGCGACCTCGCCAAGTCCGGCCTGCGCGTCGGCTGGGCCAATCCAGACCAAAGCACGCTCGGCGCGCTGACGCTGCGGATGTTCGAGCAGGCCGACATCGTCGCGCCGGTCAAGGCCAACTCCGTCATGCAGACGCCCACCGGCGACCTGCTCGTCAACCAGCTCCGCACCAGCCGCGGCTCGCTCGATGCGGTCGTGGCGTATCGCGTCAACGCCATCAAGGCCGGCAGCGACGTAACCATCCTGACGGTGAACGCCCCTGGCGCGCGGGCCGAGCAGACTTTCAGCGTCGGCGCCAAGTCCAAGCACAAACAGATGGTCCGCCGGCTGCACGCCGCGTTGCTCACTGCCGAAGCCGGGCAACGGTATGCCGCCGCCGGTTTCAAGTGGAACCCCCAACCTCGCCGTGACTGAACCCGCGCATCGTCCCCGTTCCGATGTGCCGTTCTACGCCGGCCTGCTTGCGCTTGGTGCTGTTTATGTCGTGCTGCTGGCGGGGCTATTGATCGCGGATGCCGCGTACACCACGCCCGCTCAACTCTGGACCGCGTTGCAAAGCCCGGAAATCCGCTACGCCGTCTGGCTCAGCCTTTGGTCGTGCACGCTCAGCGCGTTGTTGTCGCTGCTCGTGGCGGTGCCCATCGGCTACCTGATGTCGCGTCACCGGTTCCGCGGACAGGCGTTGGTGGACGGCCTGCTCGACATCCCGATCGTGTTGCCGCCGCTGGTCGTCGGGCTGAGCCTGTTGATTTTGTTTCACTCCGTGTGGGGACGCTGGCTCGAAGACGCGTTCAAGGTGATGCTCGCGTGGTTCGGCGTTCGCCGGATCCGCGGCATCACCTACGACATCCCGGCTGTGATCCTCGCGCAGTTCGCCGTGGCCGCCGCGTTCGCCGTGCGCACGATGCGGGTGACGTTCGACCAGATTTCCCCGCGCCGCGAACAGGTCGCAATGACGCTCGGCTGCAATCGCAGCCAGGCGTTCTGGCGCGTCGTGCTCCCCGAAGCCCGGCGCGGGCTGCTCACCGCGTTCACGCTGGCGTGGGCGCGGTCGCTCGGCGAATTCGGGCCGATCCTGATCTTCGCCGGCGCGACCCGGCTGCGGACCGAGGTGTTGTCCACCACGGTGTTCCTTGAACTCAGCGTCGGCAACCTCGAAGCCGCCGTGGCGGTGTCGCTGCTGATGATCGTCGCCGCGCTGGCCGTGCTGCTGCTCGTGCGCCAGCTCGGCTCCGAACGTAACTTCACCCGCGCCATCGAACCATGATCACCGTCGAACAACTCAGCCTCCGGCAGGGCGCGTTCCGCTTGGACGACGTCTCGTTCACCGTGCCTGCGGGCCGGTACGCCGTGCTGATGGGGCGCACGGGCACCGGCAAGACCACCGTGCTCGAAGCCATCGCCGGTCTGCGCCGCATCCGCAGCGGCCGGGTGTTGCTGGCCGACCGGGACGTGACCCGCGAGAAACCCGGCGCCCGCAACATCGGCTACGTCCCGCAGGACGGCGCGCTGTTCACCTCGATGACCGTCCGCGACAATCTCGGATTCGCCCTCGCCATCCGCCGGTGGCCGCGCGAGAAGATTGACGCCCGCGTCCGCGAACTGGCCGACCTGCTCGGCATCCCGCACCTGCTCGACCGGCACACGGCCGGGTTGAGCGGCGGCGAAGCGCAACGCGTCGCGCTCGGCCGGGCGCTGGCGGCGCATCCGCCGGTGTTGTTGCTCGACGAACCGCTCAGCGCGCTCGACGAGGACACCCGCAACGAAATGTACGCGCTGCTCCAATCGGTCCGCGCCCGCACCGGCGTCACGGCGTTGCACGTCACCCACAGCGCGACCGATGCCGACCGGCTGGCCGATGTTGTGTTTCGCCTGCGCGACGGTAGAATCAGCGCATGAACCTCACCGATGCCGAACGCGCCATCTACGAATGGCAGATGTGGATCCCCGGCTTTGGCGAAGCCGGCCAGGAGAAACTCAAAGGTGCCTCCGTGTTGATCTCGCGCTGCGGCGGCCTCGGCGGTGTGGTCGCCTACGAACTCGCCGCCGCCGGCATCGGCAAACTGGTTATCGCCCACGCCGGCAACCTCAAGCCCAGCGACCTGAACCGCCAAATCCTCCAAACCCATGATCACATCGGCAAACCGCGCATCGAGTCTATCGTGCGGCGGTTGAAGGATTTAAACCCGCGCTTGGAGGTCGTTGCGGTTGCAGAAAACCCCTCGGAAACGAACGCTGACCGGCTCGTGGCGCAGGCCGACGTGGTGGTGGATGCCGCGCCGCTGTTCGAGGAACGGTTCGCATTGAACCGCGCCGCCGTCCGCCAGCGCAAACCGATGGTCGAGTGCGCCATGCACTCGATGGAGCTTCACGTCACCACGATCATCCCCGGCCGCACCCCCTGCCTCCAGTGCATTGTCCCCGAAAAACCGGCGACCTGGAAACGCCAGTTCCCCGTCCTCGGCGCCGTCTCCGGCGCTGCCGGCTGCCTTGGGGCTGTCGAGGTGGTCAAGCTGTTGACCGGCTTGGGCGAACCGCTGGCGGGGGTGTTGTTGGTGATGCATCTCGATACGATGCGGATTCGCCGTTTGGAATTGAGGCGCGAACCGGGCTGTCCGGTATGCGCCAAACTATAGCCGTTTTCCCTGTGTTTTTTATTGTTGACCGTTTGGGGGAATTGCCGTAAAGGGCGAACGTTGTTCAGGAACAAACCAACCAAACCCATAGGAGAAAGTCAGATGAAAGCATTCATCGCAGCATGCACACTGGTCGCAGTAAGCCTCGCGTTTACCAGCGCCAGCTTCGCCGCCGAGAAGAAGGAAGACGCGAAGAAAGCAGCCCCGAAGCAGCTCACGGGCGTCGTTGAATCCTGTGATGCCGCGTGCATCAAGATCAAGGGCGCGAAGGAAACCAAGATGTTCACCGTCAATGCCAAGACGAAAGTCGCCACCGCCGCCAACAAGGAAGCGGCCATTGGCGACGTCAAGTGCGGCGACAAGGTGACCGTGTTCTTCGTCGAGCAGGGCGGCAAGGAAGTAGCCGTCAGGATTGCCCCGCCCGCAGCGCCGAAGAAGAAGAAATAGTCGTTGGCAGGATCGTTTGTACTGCAACAGGACCGATGCCACTGCGCGTCGGTCCTGTTTGCTTTTTAACGGGTCAAATAACGCGCCAGCCCGTCCTCAAAAACTTCCGGGATCACCGACAAGTCCCGTTCCGATGGCTGCGGGTCGCCGACATTGTCCTCGCCGACCATCAATAACTGGTCCCGGGTGAACGGCGGCTGGTGCAACACCTGCTCCATCACCGCCGCCATCGCTCGCGCAATCCCCAACGGCAGGTGTAGTTTCGGACGACGTAACCCCAACGCAGACGCCAGCTTATCGTAGAGTTCATTCCACGTGAATGCCGCCGGGCCGCAGAGATCGTAGGTTCGCCCAGCGGTCGCGCCGTTTCCCAACGCTGCCACGAACGCTCGCGCCACGTTCTCGACTGAAATGGGTTGGATCTTCCCGTTGCCGTCGCCGAGTACCGTCGCCACCGGCAGCCGGCGCAACATCGCGGCCAGCACGTTCACCGACTTGTCCTCCGGCCCGTAAATTACCGACGGACGAAGAATCGTCCACGCCAGACCGCTTTGGCGGACCAACTCCTCCGCCGCCCATTTCGTCCGGTGATAGTGGCTCCGCCCGTCAGGCCGCGTCCCCAAGGCGCTCATGTGCAGATAGCGCCGCACCCCGGCCGCCGTTGCCGATTCCAAGACGGCGCGCGTCAATTCGACGTGCGCGCGCTCGAACGTGTTCGCGCCGCGTTCGTGAATGATGCCGACCAAATGAACAACTGCGTCGGCCCCGGCGAATGCCTCGGCCAGTGGCTCGTCGCGTTTCACGGGCCGGGCATCGCCCAATTGCCGCATCAGCTCGCGGCCAACAAACCCGGTCGCGCCCGTGACGGCGACTTTCATGCGCGTTGAAACTCGATACGGCCGCCGATGATCGTCGTCTGAACCTCGAAGGTCGGCGTGAAAATCACCACGTCGGCGTCCTTGTTGGGTTCCAAGCTGCCCTTCCGGCCCGCCAGGCTCAGCACACGCGCCGGGTTCAAGCTCGCCATCCGCACCGCGTCGGACATCGAGACGCCGGCCTTCTCCACCATTGTGCGCACCACCCGCATCATCGTCGCGGCGCTGCCGGCCAACGCCGTGTTGTTGGGCAACACCCCCACCCCGTCGTGCACCACCGCGCGCGTCGCGCCGACCGTGTACTCCGCGCCTTCCGGAAGGCCCGCGCCGGCGGTCGCGTCGGTGATGATGCAGACGTTGTCCACGCCCTTGGCGTTCACGGTCATCCGCAGCATCAAGGGCGGCAGGTGTTTGCCGTCGGCAATCACCTCGACCATCGTGCGGTCGTCCGCCAAAAACGCCTCGACTGCGCCCGCCACGCGGATCGGCCCGATCTTCGTGACCGCCGACATCGCGCTGAACAGGTGTGTCGCGTGACACAACCCGCGGTCCACGGCCGCCTCGATCTCGTCGCCCGTGGCCGAGGTGTGGCCGCCGCACGGCACCATTTCGCGTTCCATCAGCGCATCAATCAATTCCATCGCCCCCGGCAATTCCGGCGCCAGCGTCATGTGGGTGACCAATCCTTCGCGGTCCAGCCACGGCAGGTATTCTTCAGGATTGGGGTCGCGGATGAAATGTTCCGGCAAAGCACCGGCTTGTTTACGATTGACGTACGGCCCTTCCATGTGCGCGCCGAGAATGCGCGCGCCGCCGATTTTCTGGTCCATCGCCTGTTGAATGGCGTCCAAGGCCGCGGTCATCCGCTCGCGCGTGTCGCCAATGAGCGACGGCGTCAGGGCGGTTGTGCCGCCCGACGCGTGGAACTTGGTGATCTCCGCCAGCGCCTCGACGCTTCCCTCCATCGTGTCGCGGCCCACCGCGCCGTGGACGTGGATGTCCACAAATCCCGGCGAAACGAACGCGCCCCCGGCGTCAATCACCCGCGCATCGTCCGGCTTGGGAACCTGCGCGTCCGGCACAATTTGTTTGATGACGCCGTTTTCGATGACGACGCAGTGATTTTCCAGCACGTCTCGCGGCGTGATGATCTTTCCGTTGGTGATGATGATCATGGGCGCACTATGGCGTTCCGGCCGCCTCCCGGCAAGTCCGAACCCAGTAGCCGCGCGAAGTCAGGCGGAGTGTGACCGCCCCGGTGTCCTCGGTGCACAGCCAGCGGGCGCCGCGCTGCTCGACGCGCTCCCGCAACGCCGGGTCGGGATTCCGCTGCACCGGCCAGCGATTCGCAATCTGCACCACCAGTTCCGGACGAACGGCGTCGAGCAGTTCCTCGGTGCCCGATGGTTCCTTGTTGTGGCTGGCCTTGATGAGAATCGGGCAACGCAGATCCATGCCGCTGGCCGCCAGCCGCCGTTCGATCGTTGCGCCGGCGTCGGACATCCACAACAGGCGCGTCGGCCCGTATTCGATCAGCAACACCAGCGAGTTGTCGTCGGCGCGCGTCGCGCGGGAATCGCCCGGCGGACTCAACGCGGTGAACTTCAATTGTTGCGCCTGCCACTGCGCGCCCGCGTGCAGCGTGCGGACCGGAACGCGACGGGCGTTGGCCTGCTCGCGCCATCGCCGGTACGGCAGGGAACGCGATGGCATGTCCGTCATCACAATCCCGCGCAACGAAACCTCGGCCACGATGTTGCTCAGGCCGGCGACGTGGGCTTTGTCCTTGGCGGTCAGCACCACGCTGCCGAGCCGGTCCACGCCCTGTGAACGCAGCAACGGCAACAACACCCGTTCGCCGCCGCCGTCAATGAGAAGATCATCGCGCTCGCCCGGCAAGTTGACGAACGCCGCCACGCCGTCGGGAATATCCAGCACGGTCAACTCGGCGAATTCCTCCGGCTGCGCCGTGAACAGCGCCACGCCCGCCGCCACCGGCGCGCCGACGCCGACCGTCCAGCGCCGCCACCGCCACGGAATTGTCCGCGCCAACAACAGCAAACCGAGCGCGTAGTACGCCGCCGTCAACCACACGGGCGGCGTCTGCACGTAGAGGTGACTGCCCGGCATCCGGCCGATCCATTCCACGCCGGTGGTCATCACCGACAACAGGAAAAAACCGGCGTTGTTGAACGTCGCCGCCAGCCACGGCCACACGGCGTGCGCCAGCGTGGCGGTCATTCCCAGCGCTGTCACGCCCGTCAACAACGGAACCACCAGCAGATTGGCCACGATGCTCGACGGCGTGAACAGATGGAAATAGGTCGCCAACAACGGAACCAACCCGATCCACGCCGCAATCGAGCAACTGAGCAATTGCAGAAACCAGAGCTTGGGTTTTTCAAGGAACGCCTGCCAACGGGGAGCCAGCCGGCGCGGCAACAATGGATCCCAGGCAAACCATTGCTGCAATCGTTCCTGAATGCGCGGCGCCAGCACCAGAATGGCCGCCACCACGACGAACGACAAGTGGAACCCGCCATCGAACAACTCCAGAGGCTCCCACACCAGCAGGATCAGCGCCGCCGCCGCGAGATTGTTCAGGCCATCGGCCGGCCGCAACAACATTCGCCCCATCAACCACACACCGGCCATCGCAAACGCGCGGACCGCGCCGGGGTGCGCGCCGGTGGCCCACACATACAACACCAGCAACGGTATCGCCGGCGCGCCGCTCCAGCGGGTCGGCACTTGCGCGGCGCGCAGCAGCGTCAACACCAATGCCGCGATCAGTCCGACGTGCAGGCCGCTGACGGCAAACACGTGGAACACGCCGGTGCGTTGAAAATCCGCGTAGGTGTCCGCCGGTATCCCGGCGCGTTCGCCGATGACCATGCCCGCCAGCACGCCGGCCATTTCCGGTTCGGTTTCCAAACCGCAACGCAGCGCGCGCTCGAAACGAGCGCGCAGCCGCAGCGACAACGCCGTGAGCGCGTTGCCGCAGTCGCGCGCCAGCACCGCACAAGGATCATTGGTGGCGATGGATGCCGTGAAGGAAATCCCTTCGCGCGCGAGCCAGCCGCGTTGGTCGAACCCGCCCGGATTGCGCGCCGGCTCCGGCGCGCGCAAGGCGGCCACCGACTCGATTTCGTCGCCGTAACGCAACGCCGCCGGCCCGCTCATCCAAAGCAGGCCTTTCGCCGGTTCCCATTCCTCCGCGAGCCGCAACGCGGAAAGGCGCAACGTGAAATGAGCGCGCTCTCCGTCGCGCGACTGCGGTGCGCTGACAATGACGCCGCGAACACCGGCGCTTTGAGCGCCTGAAACCAGGCGCGCCACATCGTAGGGCGACCGCAACGCGACCGTTTCGCGATACGAAAGCGACCCCGCGCAGAAAACCAGCGCCAGCAACACGGGAACGCGCTGCCAGAAAAGGAACAACAGCAACATCGCTGCCGCGCACCCGAGCGCCAGCGCGGGCGGGCACGGCAAGAGCGAGCCGGCAAAA